>Ga0302323_100005714_pt1 | contig 10199 bp, 10 predicted proteins | sample Fen_T0_3_FD_201950 | JGI IMG/M metagenome (GOLD analysis project Ga0302323, IMG submission 201950) | Peat permafrost microbial communities from Stordalen Mire near Abisko, Sweden - Fen_T0_3 | ecosystem: Environmental > Terrestrial > Soil > Wetlands > Permafrost | place: Sweden: Abisko... | reverse complement strand
CCCGCAGACCATCGACCTGCACTTCGCGCTGGGCTCGCTGTTTCGCCGGCAGGGCGAGATCGAGCGCGCCATCCGGATGCATCAGAATCTCCTCGACCGGGTGGATCTGCCCCCGGACAAGCGGACAATGGCGACCTACGAGCTGGCCCAGGATTTCCACCGCGCCGGACTGCTCGATCGCGCCGAGGAACTGTTCAGCAGGCTCGACGGCACGGCGTTCGAACATTCGGCGCTGTCCCACCTCATCTCGATCTACGAGACGGAAAAGGACTGGACCAAGGCGATCGCCGCAACGCAGCGGATGGAAGCGCTGGCCAAGCAGCCCTATTTCAAGGAAATCGCGCAATATCACTGCGAACTCGCACAGGCCGCGCTGCTCAAGTCCGACGACGCGACGGTCCGGGCCGAGCTCGACCTGGCCTTTGCGACCTATCGCGGCTGCACGCGGGCGACATTGCTGCAGGGCGACCTGGAGGCGCAGCGGGGCAACACGGCCGGCGCGCTCGCCACGTGGCAGAAGATCGAGTCGCAGAATCCGGCGTTCCTGGCGTTGGCCGCCGACCGCTTCGCCGACCTCTATCGCCGGCAGGGCGATGTCGCGCAGGGCATCCGCGTGCTGCGCAGCTACCAGGCCCAGTATTCGTCGCTCGACCTGCTGAACGCGCTGTTCACGCTGGTGCTGGAGCAGGAAGGTCCGGAGGCTGCCGCGTCGCTGATCAAGGAAGAGCTGGCGCGCAACCCGACGCTGCTGGGACTGGACCGGCTCCTCGAGGCGCAGCTGCTGGGGGCAAGCGCCGAACGCCGCCACGACCTGGAACTGGTGAAGGGTCTGGTCGGGCAGCACATCAAGCGCCTCGGCATGTACAAGTGCGACCACTGCGGCTTCCGCGCCAAGCAGTATTACTGGCGCTGCCCGGGGTGCCTCAAGTGGGAAACCTATTCGCCGCGGCGAACCGAAACCCCCGATGGATACGCCTGAGACAGGTGCGACAGCGATAACGCCATGAACGATTCGAATCCCAGGGTCATCGTCCCGCTCGACTTCGCCAATCCAATGCATGCACTGGCGTTGGCGGACAGGCTCGACCCGCGCGCCTGCGCGCTGAAAGTCGGCAAGGAGATGTTCGTCGTTGCCGGCCCCGAGCCTGTGCGCTGGATGATCGAGCGCGGCTTCAACGTCTTCCTGGACCTCAAGTTCCACGACATTCCGAACACCGTGGCGCAGGCCTGCGCGGCGGCAACGCGGCTTGGCGTATGGATGCTGAACGTGCACGCCGCCGGCGGACGCGCAATGCTCACGGCCGCGCGCCAGAGCGTGGACCGCGCGGCGGCCGAGCGGGGGTCCAGGGCACCGCTGCTCATCGCGGTGACCGTGCTGACCAGCCTGGGCGACGCCGACCTGCGCGAGCAGGGCCTCGCCGACAGCACGGCGGTGCAGGCCGTCAAGCTCGCGCGCATGACCGCGGATTGCGGGCTGGATGGCGTCGTCTGTTCCGCCGTCGAGGCACCGGCGCTGCGGTCGGCATGCGGACCCCGATTTGCGCTGGTCACGCCCGGCATTCGCCTGGCCGATTCGGCGCCCGACGACCAGACGCGGATCGTCACGCCGGAAGCCGCCATCGCCAACGGCGCCGACTACCTCGTGATCGGACGTCCGATAACGCGCGCCGCGGATCCGGTCGCGGTGCTCGCCGCGATCAACGCATCGATTGGAGTCCGCCCGTGAAGATCACGATGATTGGAACGGGCTATGTGGGCCTCGTCACGGGCACCTGCCTGGCCGAGGTCGGCAACGATGTGCTGTGCCTCGACGTCGATGCGCGCAAGATCGACATCCTGAACCAGGGCGGAGTGCCCATCCACGAGCCCGGCCTCGAGGCGATGGTCCGCCGCAACGCCGCCGCGGGACGGCTGCAGTTCACGACGGACGTCGATCGTGCGGTGGCGCATGGCGCGCTGCAGTTCATCGCCGTCGGCACGCCGCCCGACGAGGACGGCAGCGCGGACATGCAGTACGTGATCCAGGCGGCCCGCAACATCGGCGCGCGCATGACCGAGCCCAAGGTGATCGTCGACAAGTCGACCGTTCCCGTGGGCACCGCCGACCGCGTGCGCGCGGCCGTCGCGGAGGAACTCGCACGCCGCGGCGTGGCCATTCCCTTCGCGGTGGCGTCGAACCCGGAATTCCTGAAGGAAGGCGCGGCCGTCGACGATTTCATGAAGCCCGACCGCATCGTGATCGGCGCCGACGACGAGCGCGCGATTGCCGCTCTGCGCACCGTCTACGCGCCCTTCATGCGCAATCACGAGCGGCTGCTGGTCATGGACGTGCGCTCGGCCGAGCTCACCAAGTACGCCGCCAATGCGATGCTCGCGACGCGCATCTCCTTCATGAACGAAGTCGCGAACCTGGCCGACCTGCTCGGCGCCGACATCGAGATGGTGCGGCAGGGCATCGGCTCGGACCCGCGCATCGGCTATCACTTTCTCTACCCGGGCGCGGGCTATGGCGGCAGCTGCTTTCCCAAGGACGTGAGAGCGTTGCAATTCACCGCGACGCAGCTCGGCCGGCCGCTGCACATCATCAAGGCCGTGGAGGCGGTGAACGACGCGCAGAAGCAGGTGCTGGTGGAAAAGATCGTCGCACGGTTCGGCGAGGACCTCTCCGGCTGCCGGTTTGCGCTCTGGGGACTGGCGTTCAAGCCCAACACCGACGACATGCGCGAAGCGCCGTCGCGCACGATCATCGACGCGCTGCTTGGCCGCGGCGCGGTGGTCGTCGCCTACGATCCCGTAGCGATGGAGGAAGCGCGGCGCGTGTTCGGCCCGCTCGCCGGACTGTCCTATGCGTCGTCGCCGCTTGCAGCGTGCGATGGCGCCGACGCGCTCGTCGTCGTCACGGAGTGGAAGGAGTTCCGCGGTGCGGATTTCGAGGAGATCAAGGCACGGCTCAAGTCGCCGCGGATCTTCGACGGCCGCAACCTGTACGACCCCGCGCAGGTCAAGGCCGCCGGGTTCGAGTATTCCGCCATCGGCCGGCGCTAGACGCCCCGTCACCATGACCGCCGCCCGCTTTTCCACCTTCCGCGACCGCGCGTCGCGCGCCCGGCTGCTCGTCGTCGGCGACGTGATGCTCGACCGCTACTGGTTCGGCGATGTCGAGCGCATTTCGCCGGAGGCGCCGGTCCCCGTCGTCAAGATCGCGCGCACCGAGGAGCGGCCCGGCGGCGCCGCCAACGTCGCGCGCAATGCGGTGGCGCTGGGCGCCTCCGCGACGCTGCTGTCGGTTGTCGGCGACGACGAGCCCGGGGCGACGCTCGAGCGCCTTTTGGTCCAGGAACGCGTGCATGTGTCGTTCCACCGCGAAGCGTCGCTCGCGACCACCGTGAAGCTGCGCGTGATCGGCCGCCAGCAGCAGCTGCTGCGCATCGACTTCGAGACCGCGCCCTCGCACGAGGTTCTCGCCACCAAGCTCGCCGATTACGAACGCCAGCTGGCCGAAGCCGACCTCGTGATCCTCTCGGATTACGGCAAGGGCGGTCTCGCGCACATCGCGACGATGATCGAGAGCGCGCGCGCCGCCGGAAAGGCCGTCCTCGTCGATCCCAAAGGCGAGGATTACGCGCGCTATCGCGGCGCCACGATCCTGACGCCCAACCGGGCCGAATTCCGCCACGTGGTCGGCGGCTGGAACGACGAAGCCGAGATGACCGCAAAGGCGCAGGTGCTGCGCAGCGAACTCGGGCTCACCGCGCTGCTGGTCACGCGGGCGGAGGAGGGGATGAGCCTCTATTCCGATTCGGGCGCGCTCACCATTCCGGCGCAGTCGCGCGAAGTGTTCGACGTCTCGGGCGCCGGCGACACGGTCATCGCGACGCTTGGCGTGCTGATGGCGGCGGGCGCGTCGTTGCCGGACGCGGTCGGCGTGGCCAACGAAGCTGCGGGCGTCGTTGTCGGCAAGTTCGGCACGGCGGTGGTGCATCCGAACGAATTGCGCTGACGATGGCGACGTCCACGGACGGACGTACGGCGCCGCCGCGAACCGGCGCGAGCTGGGAGCGCCTGCGCATCATCGAAGCCGGGCGGCGCGAGCTGCGCCAGACGTTCGTGCAGCGCTTCTGGCTGCGCTGGCACATGGCCCTGATGCTGGCCGCGACGTTCGGCGCCGGTTTTCTCGCCAACAAGCTGATGCTGCAGATTCCGGTGCACGGGATGGCGCTGCGCTGGGTGCTGGCGCTCGGCGTTTCCTACCTGGCATTTTTCGGCTGTGTTCGGATGTGGCTGGCCTATGTCGGTGCGCGTTCGATCTGGACGGGCGACATCGGAGACGGCAGCGTCAACTTGGGTTCGGGCTCGCCGCCGTCGAACCTGGATAGCTTTTCCGGCGGTGGCGGACACTTCGGCGGCGGCGGCGCGAGCGACGATTGGGGCGGCTCGTCCATGCCGTCGCTCGGCAAGATCGATGGCGGCAGCCTCGACGTCGGCGACGGCGAAGGCTGCGGGCTGGTCATCCTCGGCATCCTGGCGCTGGCCGCCGTGGCGGTGATGATGGGCGGAATGGTATATCTGGTGATCGGCGCGCCGGCGATGCTCGCGGACACGGCGTTCAGCGCGATGCTTGCCGGCGGGCTCGTCAAGCACGTCAGGCGGATGGACGAATTCGATTGGGAAGGCAGCGTGTTCCGCTCGACGTGGAAGCCGTTCCTGGGGGTCGTGGTGATGGCGATCGTGACCGGCGAGGTCGCGCATTACGTCGTTCCCGGCGCGCGCACGCTGGGCGAAGTGCTGATGCTCTACCGTTGACGATGGCCAAGACCAAGACTGTCTACACCTGCACCGAATGCGGCGGTTCCTCCCCCAAGTGGCAGGGCCAGTGCCCGCAATGCGCGGCCTGGAACACGCTCGTCGAGGCCGTCGCGACGCCGTCGGCAGTGCGCTTCGCGACCGTCTCCGGAACGCGATCCTCCATCGTCTCGCTGTCGTCGATCGAGACGCGGAATACGCCGCGGATTCCCACCGGGCTCGAGGAGTTCGACCGCGTCCTGGGCGGCGGCCTGGTCCCCGGTGGCGTGGTGCTGATCGGCGGCGACCCCGGCATCGGCAAGTCGACGCTGCTCCTGCAGGCCGGCGCAGCACTTGGCGCAGCCCACCGCACGCTGTACATCACCGGCGAAGAATCGGTCGAGCAGGTCGCGCTGCGGGCGCAGCGGCTGGGGCTCGTCAACGCGCAGGTCGAGCTGCTGGCCGAGGTGCAGCTGGAGGCCATCGTCAGCGCGATCACCGCGTCGTCGCCCGAGGTCGTTGTCATCGACTCGATCCAGACCGTCTACACCGAGTCGCTGCAGTCCGCGCCCGGCAGCGTGGCGCAGGTCCGCGAATGCGCGGCGCAGCTGACGCGGCTGGCCAAGCAGCGGGGCGTCGTCGTCATCTTCGTCGGGCACGTGACGAAGGAGGGCGCAATCGCAGGACCTCGCGTGCTGGAGCACATCGTCGACGCGGTCCTCTATTTCGAGGGTGACCCGCATTCGAGCTTCCGGCTGGTGCGGGCGATCAAGAACCGGTTCGGTGCGGCCAACGAACTGGGGGTGTTTGCGATGACCGAACGCGGACTGAAGGGCGTGTCCAACCCGTCGGCGCTCTTCCTGTCCCAGCATTCCGCGTCGGTTCCTGGCTCGGCCATCGTCGCCACGCTGGAGGGCTCGCGGCCGCTTCTGGTGGAGATCCAGGCGCTGGTCGACCCGGTCCAGGGCGGCATGCCCAGGCGCCTGGCGGTGGGCCTCGAGGCGCCGCGGCTTGCGCTGCTGCTGGCCGTACTGCACCGCCATGGCGGCGTCGACGCGGGCGGCTACGACGTGTTCGTCAATGCGGTCGGCGGTGTGCGCATCCAGGAACCGGCCGTCGATCTGGCAGTCCTTTTGGCCATCAATTCATCGCTAAAAAACAAACCGTTACCAGCTAAATCTATAGTATTTGGTGAAGTCGGTTTGGCGGGGGAAATCCGCCCGGTCCAGCGCGGCCAGGAACGCATCCGCGAGGCCGCGAAGCTGGGCTTCAAGACGGTGCTGATCCCGACGGCCAACAAGCCCAAGCACGGGATCGACGGCGTCAGGATACTGACGGTCGACCGCGTCGACGAGGCGCTGGCCTTGCTGAGGGACCAGCCATGAAGAAGAGCGCAACCATCCAGGGCGAACCGCCGTCGCGGCTGATCGACGCGAGGATCAAGGAACTGGACGATTGGCGGGGCAAGACGCTGGCCCGTGTCCGCGCGCTCATCAGGCAGGCTGACCCCGGCGTGGTCGAGGAATGGAAATGGAACGTTCCGGTCTGGTCGCACGACGGAATCATCTGCACCGGCGAAACGTACAAGAGTGCCGTGAAGCTGACCTTCGCCAAGGGCGCTGCGGTCGCGGACCCTTCAGGACTATTCAATTCCAGCCTCGAGGGCAACGTCAGGCGGGCGATCGACATCCATGAGGGCGACGATATTGACGAGGATGCCTTCAGGAAACTGATACGTGCAGCGGCAGCCGTGAACGGGTCCACGGCTCGCTAGCTGGCCGAGAACCTGTGTGCCACATGTCGCATAATTGTTATTATGTCAAATAATAGAGTCTGGCCAAAACGAATATATCCAGCGGTAAGTGCGGATACGTACAGACGCCTTCTCCGGCCACCTGCAATGTCGATCAACGCTCCGCATTCGAGTCGGGACCGTGAGCCGGATGCCTCGAAAAGGCTTTCGGGGGCCAACCGGAATGCGACGCAGGAGAAGCCATGTTTGCCGCGGCTGTTACGTCACTCGACAATTCAATCGGATGAATCCGATTTCGCCTCCGGATTCGGCGTCTGCGGTGGAGAGGCGCTTCTGCTACGGCTTGGCCACCGAAGCCGCGGTCAGGGAATTCATCGGCGAGCCGGGTCATAGCGGAATGTACGACATGCCGTACCTGCGCGCATTGCTCAATTTGCTCGAGGCCAACGGCCATGACGTCATCGAAATCCGGAAGGAACTCGACCGGATGGCGAGCATCGTCTACGCGAGTCGCGATGCGTTCTACCCGAAACCCCGCGCACACGTTCGCGGCGCCTGAGGCCCGCGACGCCTGACGTGCATCGGCCTATACAAGGGTGCCGCGGCAGCAACTCGTTACAAGTCGCCGTCCACGCGGGTCCAGCCCGCGCCGTTGTTGGCTGACTGGCATCGTGCCGGTCACCGACAACGGAGACAACAATGAAATCCACCGCCACCCTGGCCCTGCTCATCGCGGGCAGCATCGCCCTCCCCGTGCTGGCGCAAACCACCGCGACAGAAGTCCAGCGCAACACCAACCAGCAGCAGCGGATCGAGCAGGGGCTGCAGTCCGGCGCGCTCAGCACCAAGGAAGCCGGCAAGCTCGAGCGGGAACAGACGCAGGTCGACCGGATGGAAAAAAACGCGCTCAAGGATGGCGCGCTGACGCCGGCGGAGTCAGCACGCATCAAGTCGGCCCAGAACAAGACCAGCAAGAGCATCGCCGCGCAGAAGCACGACGCCCAGTTGGGCAATCCGGCGACGAAGTCGTCGCAACGGATGCAGGCCGACGTGCAGCGCAACGTCAATCAGCAGGCCCGCATCGAGAAAGGTGTGAAGTCGGGGCAGCTATCCAACCAGGAAGTGGCGTCGCTCGAACGCGGCCAGGCACACGTCAATCGTGCCGAGGCCAACGCTGCCGCCAACGGCCGCGTGGGCGCGGTCGAGCAGGCCAACGTGCAGGGCAAGGAGAACGTGCAGAGCGCCCGCGTCTACAACAAGAAGACCAACGCGACGCCGCAGCCATAGGCCGCGCGGCCCGCCGTCGCGCCGTCGCCTACGGGCGTGGCGCGAAGGCGATCAGCACGTTGCCCGCCTGTCCGCCGTAAAGGCCGTAGCCGGAGCCGACGAAGATCATGCCGCCCGCAATCGTCGGACCCGCAGCATCGAGCGAACCGCCATTGGCCACAATGCCGTTGACCGTCGTGAAAGTCCGGGCGGTGTCGTAGTCCCAGGCGACGGCACCGTCCGCGGTTGCATAGGCGCGAAGGTGGCCGTCGACGGAACCCGAGAGGACGAAGTCCGGCGTGGCGGTCACCGCGGCCGATTGCGCCGGGCTGCAGTTCTTGCGGCCGGCACATGATTTCGCAGGCGGCGCGCTCCACAACGTGGCGCCGGTGTCCACGCGCAATGCATGCAAGCCGCCGCCCTTGTTCGGATCGGGCGCCAGCGGCTGCCCCAGCACCAGACTGACGAACGCGATGTCCGACACCGCCGCATAAACCGCCTTGCCATCCGTCGCGGTGCCCCACTGCACGCCGCCCAGCACGCCCCCTGCCCCGACCCGCGTGCTCCAGACGATCCGGCCGCCGTCGTCCGGATCCAGCGCCCAGATCATTCCCGACTTCTGCCCGATCGTCAGCAGTCGCTTTCCATTTGACAGCGTTACGAGATTGGGCGAGGTACCAAGATCGTAGTCGGGTCCGTGCGGCTCGGGGCAGTTGGACTTGTCCGCCGACAGGCAAGCGGCGTTGCCCATGTCGCCCTTCAGCAGTTGCCGCGTCCAGGCGATCTTTCCGGTGTCGAGCTCGATTGCCATGACTGCATCGCTGGTGTCCGTCGCAGGCGCCGAGTGGTTGTCGCCGGTGCCCACGTAGAGCATGCGCCGCCTGGCGTCGATCGTCGGCGTCGCCCAGATCGACACGCCGGACGGTCCCCACAACTGCGTTCCGATGGCGTTCTTCGCCAGCGGTTTGGCGTCGGGAATCGTATAGGTGATCCACGATGTCTTGCCGGTTGCGGCATCGAGCGCCACGATCGCGCCCCGCCCCTTGCAGCATTCGAACTTGGGATCGGTGGCCGAACTGTCGTCGCCGCCCGAGATCGGCACGAAGAGCCGCCCCTCGAACAGCGCCGGCGCGCCGGTGATGCCGGTCCGTGGTCCGTCGTCGGGCGTGACCCGCCAGTTGAGCTTGCCGGTGGCGGCGTCGACCGAATACACGTTGCCGCGGCGGTCGCCGAAGAGCGCAACGTCCGCGTTGCCGATGCGGGCGACGGTGATGGCGGTGCGCACACCGGTGCTTGCGGTGAAGTCCCAGTACCAGCAGCCGGACTTCGCGTCGATTGAATACACGTGGCCGTTCTGGCTGCCGACGAAAACGCGGCCGCCCGCGACGGTGGGCTGGCCGAAAGCCGCGACCGCGCCGGGGAAGCCGAACGCCCATTTCACTTCCAGGCGGCTCAAGTCCGCCGCCGCGATTCCGGGCGAAGGCTGATAGCGCCAGTTCTCGGCATTGGCGCCCCAGCCGTTGTAGGCCGGCCCTTGCAACGAAAACGCGGGCGGCGTTCCATTGCACCGCCCCGCCATCACCACTTCGTCCGACAGCTTCTTGCCGGTCAGGTATTCCGCAATGGCGACACGCTGCGTCGGCGAAAGCGCGGCGCCAGGTCCCTGCATGATTCCGCTGGTCAGCGCGTTGACGACGAAGCTCGGCGACATGGCACGCAGCGATGCCTGGCCGGGTGCGCGGGTCGCCGGATTGTCGTGACACATCGCGCAGTGCTGCTGGAACAGGGCCGCCTGCGGATCGGTCGGGGCCTGCGACATTCCCGACGACGGCCAAAACCACACGAGAATAGCGAACACCGTGCCGACAGGACGCGAGGAATTCGCTTTCATGCGTTGAGGTGCCGAAGGCAATAGGCGGCGATGGCGTCGAGTACTGCGTCGTCCTCGCCCGCGGCAATCGCCAGGCGGACACGGCACTCCGGATGGCGTGCGGCGACCCGCCGCAACAGGTTCGGGACGTCGTCGCGGAGGTGGCCGCCCTGCCCCAGAAACACCGGGACCATTGCGATATCGCGACAGCCGGCCGCGCTCAATTCGGTGATCGCGGCGTCCAGGTCGGGCGCCATGAATTCGAGGTAGGCCAGGACGACGCGCGAGTCCGGCACTGCATGGGCGACGCGCTCGCGAAGCCGCAGGAAGGGCTCGGCCCAGCGCGCATCGCGGGCGCCGTGGGCGAACAGGACGAGTCCGGCGGGCATCGGGCGATTATACGGTTGGACGTGCGGGGCTCGGAGTCGTGGCAGTGCGAACTGAGCAATGCGCGTTCCTTATATGAATCAGGGCGATAAAGGCATAGCGCGATATTCCTTCTGCTTATTAATGCCATCCCCTAACCTG
>Ga0302323_100005713_pt1 | contig 10199 bp, 6 predicted proteins | sample Fen_T0_3_FD_201950 | JGI IMG/M metagenome (GOLD analysis project Ga0302323, IMG submission 201950) | Peat permafrost microbial communities from Stordalen Mire near Abisko, Sweden - Fen_T0_3 | ecosystem: Environmental > Terrestrial > Soil > Wetlands > Permafrost | place: Sweden: Abisko... | reverse complement strand
GCGGGTCGTCGGTAAAGCCGCCGAGCCACAGCTCCGGCCGCCATTGCGCAACGACCGTGAAAACGACCATCACGGCGGTGCCCAATATCAGGACGCTCCAGAACGTTTCCCTGACCCGCTCGTTGTGTCCGGCGCCAAAATTCTGCCCGGCGATGGCGCCGGCCGCGACCGCGATGGAAATCGCCGGCATGTGAACGACGCCGAGCAGGCGCGCCCCGATGCCGAAACCGGCCTGCGCCGCCGCGCCAAAATCCCTCAGCGCATAGTAGATGACGGCCATCGAGACGAACACGATGGCGAGTTCGCCGCCGGCCGGCAGTCCGATATTCACGATGCGTTTCCATTGCGCGATCTGCGGCCACCACAATCGGCGATTGATCGCGACGTAGTGGTCCGAGCGGTGAAAATAGATCGACATCATCACCACGCCGATCGCGACCGCGATCGAACTGGCAAGGCCGGCACCGCCGACGCCCAATGGCCGGCCCGTGACCCAGCCGGAGATCAGCACGGGAGCCAGGACGATGTTGACGATCACCGTCACCGTCTGAATGATCATGGTCGGCCGCACGATCCCGGTGCCGCGCAAGGCGGACGCCATCACCAGCATGGCGAATTGCAGCGCCAGCGCCGGCATGAACCAGATGAGATACGTGGTTCCTGCCTCGATCACGGCCGTGTCGGCAGCGACCGAGGTGAGGTAGCTGCGCGCCAGCCAGCATCCGGCAATCAGCGTGAAGACGCCTCCCGCCGCCGCCAGCCCCAGCGCCTGATTGAACACCAGATTGGCGTCGGCGCGGTCCTTGCGCCCCACCGCATGCGCGATCAGCGCAACCGTGCCGACGCTCAGCACCTGGGTCAGCGCATTGATGAGAAAGCCGGCATTGCCGGCCGCGCCGACGCCCGCGACCGCCGCATCGCCCAGATGGGACACGAAATACAGATCGATCAGCTGGCACAGCATGATCATGATCATGCCCGCGAAGATCTGCGGCGCCATGACCGAGATATGGCTCACGATCGAACCTTGAGTGAGGTCTTTCATATCAGCCTCTTCCGGCTGCGCGGACGGGCGCTGGCCATGCTGTCGAATCGCGACGGCAAGGCGGAACGCAGGCGTCGTTGATAAAGCGCAGGAGGTTAGCGGAAGGTTTGGGATCGGAACGTCAGGCCCGATCGATGCGGACGGCGGCCCTCAATGGGCGAGACAGGCGTCCAACATAAATCGTCGGTACGAGGACGCGATCTGCGAATGCGAAGAAATCATGCAAATCCCTCCCCGGTTCGAGCGACGACGAAAACCTTATAGATGCGCCGGCGCGGCTTTGCAACTGCGTGGCTGACGCTTTTTGCTTGTGTTGCTAATGCGCCGGCTCGGCGCTCATCGAGGCGGGCTTCTTCAACAGCATCACGAGAAGGCTGAGGCCGACATAGAACAGGGTCAGGATGAAGAAGGCGTCGCCATAGCCCATCACCACGGCCTGGCGATGCACGATCTGGGCGAGCTGCTTCATCGCCATCACCGCCGCGTCGCCCATGCCCTGCAGCCGCTGGGTGAACAGGTTCAGGGTTTCGGTCGCGGTGGCGTTGCCCCAGGTCACCCGCTCCTGCAGGCGCGCCAGATGCAGGTCGGTGCGGTCGTTCAGGATCTGGTTGATCAGCGCAAGCCCGACGGCGCCGCCGAGATTGCGCATCAGGTTGAACAGCCCGGAGGCGTTCTTCACCCGGTCCGGCGCCAGCGTTCCCAACGCGATGTTGTTGGTCGGCACCATCGCGCACATCATGCCGACGCCGCGCAGGATCTGAGGCACCAGCAGTTCGTAGAAATCATAATCGCGCGTGATCCAGGTCATCTGCCAGGAGCCGAGCGCAAAGATGACGAGGCCGAACATGATGATGTAGCGCATGTCGATCTTGACCATCAGGCGCCCGACGACGGGCGCCATCAGGAACATGGTGATGCCCGAGACGAACATGGTCTCGCCGATCATCATCGCGCTGTAGCCGCGCACTTCCGCGAGATAGCGCGGATAGATGTAGGTCAGGCCGTAGAGCCCGATGCCGATGCAGAACTGCAGCACGCAGCCGATGCCGAAATTGCGGTCGCCGAACGCCCTGATGTCGACGATCGGCTCGTCCGCCGTCAGGACCCGATAGAAGAAGGCGATGGCCGAAACGCCGCAGACCACGGCGCAGATCGCCACCGAGGTGTCCTGCATCCATTCATATTGCGGGCCTTCCTCGAGCACATATTCGAGCGCGCCGAGGAAGCCGGCCATGTAGATCAGGCCCCACCAGTCGAACCGATCCAGCAGCGCGAAATTCGGCTGATCGAAATCGACCAGCGCCAGCACGCCGATGGTGATGCCGATGCCGGGCACGACGTTGATGAAGAACAGCCAGTGCCACGACATCGCGTCGGTGATGTAGCCACCGACCGTCGGACCGACCGTCGGCGCCAGGGTCGCGACCAGCCCGATGATCGGGCCGACGATGTTGAATTTCGAGCGAGGAAACACCGTGTAGGCGGAGGCGAACACGGTCGGGATCATGCCGGCGCCGAGGAAGCCCTGGATCGCACGCCACAGGATCATCTGCTCGATCGAGGAGCAGAACCCGCAGAGGAAGCTCGCGACGGTAAAGCCGAAGGCGGAGATCGCGAACAGGATCCGGGTGCCGAGCGCGCGCGACAGGAAGCCCGACAACGGAATCGCGATCACTTCGGCGATCAGGTACGAGGTCTGAACCCAGGAGACTTCGCTGGAGCTCGCCGACAGGCCGGCCTGGATTTCGCTGAGCGATGCCGAGACGATCTGGATGTCCAGGATCGACATGAACATCCCGAACACCATGATCAGGAATGCGACCAGCCGCCGCGGCGCGACGCGCTCGGACGGCGCCGCGGGCGCGCTCATCATCACGGGCGGTGCGGTGGTGGCGTTCGCCATCGGGGTGCTCTTCAGGTCGGGAGTTCACCTCTCCCTTTCTTAAGGAGAGGTCGATCGCATGACGACCTATTGCGGGTGGATCATGAGAGGGGAATCGAGATCGGTCTCGCTGTCGACGTTCTCAGCCGCCTGGGCCGTATCGACGGTGACGTAGACCGACATGCCGGCGCGCAACAGATTCTGTCCCGCTACGTCCTTCGGCACCCGCACCCGGACCGGCAGGCGCTGCACGATCTTGGTGAAGTTGCCGGTGGCGTTGTCCGGTGGCAACAGCGTGAACACCGAGCCCGCGGCCGGTGCGATGCTGTCGACGGTGCCGGCGAACTTGCGATGCCCGTAGGCGTCGACCGCGATCGTCACCGGCTGGCCGGGACGGATCCGCTTCAGCTGCGTCTCCTTGAAATTGGCGTCGATGAAGACCTCGTCCAGCGGCACCACATTGCCGAGCCGCTGACCGACCGAGATGAAGTCGCCGACATTGACCAGGCGGTTGGCAAAGATGCCGTCGACCGGCGCACGCACCGACGCGAATTCCAAATCGCGTTCGGCCTTGGCGAGCGTGGTCTGGAATTCCACCAGCTGGGCGCGGGCCTCGGCCTGCTGCGCCCTGGCAACCTCGACATTGTCGCGCGCGGCGTCATAGGCCGCCTTCGCGGCCCTGACCGCCGCGACGCCCTGGTCGCGTCCGGCTTCGGACTGCTCGAAGGTCGCGCGCGAGGCAAACCCCTTGGTGCTCAGAGCCTGCTGGCGGTCGTAATCGAGATCGGCGCGTTTCTGCGCGGCTTCCGCCGAGACCAGATTGGCCTGCGACTGTTCGACCGCGCTCTCCAGCGCCGTGATCTGGCGGCCGATGCGCTCGATGGTCGCCTGCTGGGTCGCGATCTTGCTGCGCGCGGCATCGACCGCGATACGGTAGTCGCCGTCATCGATCCTGAGGACGACATCGCCGCTATGAACAAGGCTATTGTCGCGCGGCAGGATCGCGGCGACATGGCCGCTGACCCGCGACCCCAGCATGGTGTTGTTGGCGCGGACATAGGCGTCGTCGGTCGACACCATGAAGCGCCCGATCAGCCAATAGTTGACGCCGTAGCCGGCGGCGGCGAGCGCGAGCAGCGCGACGATCCCGAACAGGACCAGTCGGCGCCGGCCGGACTTCGGCGCTGCGGCAGGCGCATTGACCGGCGCCGCGGCAGCCGGGGCGGCCGTGGGCGACGGGCCTGCGGGAGCCTCTGTCGGGCGGCGCTTGGTCTCCTCGGCGACATGCGACCGCAGCGCCTCGCCGAGTGCGGCGGACACCTGCTCGACCGTTTCCCCCTCAGGCACGGCCGTCTCGGACCGTATCACGCGCGCAGCCTGATCTCTCGATGCGGCCATCAAGGCCTCCCCCAAAACCAAAAACACAAAAGCGCGGCAGACCCATCCCGATCTGCTCCGCCGTCCGATGATTAACATTGACCGAACGGTTCGGTCAATCTATGTTAAGTCACGATGATGCGAGGGCGAGCATAGGGACGCAGGTCTTCTTCAACACTTACGGGTTGTGGGATTCTGCGGAGAAGATGAACCAATGGTTGCACATGATCATGTTTCGTTCCGCCATCTGAGCGACGACGACAGTTCGAAGCGTCGCCAGATTCTCGATGGCGCGCGCAAGGTGTTCATGGACCTCGGTTTCGATGGCGCCAGCATGGGCGAGATCGCCCGCGCCGCAGGCGTCTCCAAGGGCACGCTTTACGTCTATTTCGCCGACAAGAGCCGGCTGTTCGAGGCGATCGTCGAGCAGGAATCGCTTGCCCAGGGCGAGATCGCCTTCAATTTCGATCCCGCGCGCGACGCCGCAACCACGCTGCGCGATTTCGGCGAGGCCTATATCAATCTGATCTGCCGCCCCGGCGGCGGATCGGCGATCCGGACCGTGATGGCGATCGCCGAGCGCATGCCCGAGGTCGGCCGCCGCTACTACGAGTGCGTCCTCGACAAGACCATCAACCGGCTCGCCGCCTATCTCGACGCCCACGTCGCCTCCGGAGAGCTCGCGATCGAGGATCGCCAATTGGCGGCGTCGCAATTCATGATGATGTGCCAGGCCTCGCTGTTCCTGCCCTTCATCTTCCAGGCCGCGCCGCCGCCCTCGCCCGAACGGATCTCGCAGGTGGTCGACAGCGCGACCAGGATGTTCCTCGCCGCCTACCGGTCCCGGGCGAGCTAACCCAGCCAACCGTTTCCACTCCTCCGGTATCGGTTCGAGCCTGCCGCGGGCAAGACGCCTTCGGCGCTTGCGTGCTATGGCGAATTGGCGATCATAGCGCCATGTTGGAGACCGCAATGAGCAGCATGACGATCAACGGCCGCGAGGTGCCATTTTCCGATGATGGCGACACGTTGCTCGTCGACGTCATCCGCGACCAGCTCGGGCTGACCGGAACCAAGCTGGTGTGCGGCTCCGGGGTTTGCGGCGCCTGCACGGCGCTGGTCGACGGCGCCCCGGTTGCGAGCTGCCTGCTGCCGGCCCAGGCCGCAAGCGGCAAGCAGGTCACCACGGTCGAAGGAATCGGCGCCGAGGCCTTGCACCCGGTGCAGAAGGCCTTCATGGCCCATGATGCACTGCAATGCGGTTTCTGCACGCCGGGCTTCATCGTGGAAGCCGTCGCATTTCACGATCTCTGGCGCAGGGAGCGGGGCAACAATGTGCCGTCCCGCGAGGAGATCGGGTCTGCGTTGTCGGGGCATCTGTGCCGCTGCGGCGCCTATGACGGCATCTTCCGGGCGGTGGCAGACGCCTGCGCCGGCCGCTTCGACGGCAAAGACGCCAGCGCGCCGCGGCTCGAGGCCCGCGACAAGGTCACGGGGGCCGCGAAATACACCGTCGATATTCAATATGAGGGCCAGCTCGAAGGCGTGATCCTGCGCGCCGACGTCGCCCATGCCAGGATCCGGGAGCTCGATCTGGCGCCCGCCCGCGCCATGGACGGCGTGATCGCGGCGGTGTCCCTGCTCGGGGACGATCCCGTGGTGCGCTATGTCGGCGCGCCGATCGCAGCGGTCGCCGCGACCACCCGCGAGCTCGCCCTGCAGGCGCTCGCCGCGATCCGCGTCGTCAGCGAACCACTGCCCGCCGTGATCGGGCTCGACGCCGCGCGCAAGCCCGACGCGGCCATCGTGTTCGACAAGGCCAATCGCAAGAAGGCCGGCAATGTCTCGGAGGGCGGCGGCGGCCCGGCCGCGTGGATCGGCAATGTGCGCGGGCCATCGGCGGCGTTCTCGCACCGGGCACGGAAGGTCCGGCGCTGGATCGCTTCGGCGCGCAAGGCGCGCAATCCGCTGCTGGTGGAGAGCACGTTCCGCGCCGCGGCCCAGTCGCATGCCTGCCTCGAGCCGCACGCCGCGGTGGCGCGTTTCGATGACGGCCGCCTGACCGTCCATGTCTCGACCCAGGCGGTCTTCCACCTCATGGAGCTGATCGCCAAGCGCTACAAGCTCAGCCCCAAGCAGGTCCAGGTCATCGCCGAACATGTCGGCGGCGGCTTCGGCTCCAAGGCCGGTCTCGGCATCGAGACGATCGCCGCGATCGAGCTCGCGCGCGCGGCCAAGGCGCCGGTCAGGGTTGCCTTCGACCGCGCCGAGGAACTCTCCGTGACCGGCTACCGGCCGGCCGCGGAACTGAAGGTCGCCCTGCTGCCCGCACGGAACGGCCGGTTGCGGGCGCTGTCGCTCACCGCTTATGCCGACACCGGCGCCGCCACCAACTCGACCATCGCCGCGCTGGCCCGCCTGATCTATCCGGCCGACGCCAAGGAGCTCGCCGATTTCGACGTCATCAGCAACCTGCCGCCGGGCGCACCGTTCCGCGGCCCCGGCGGACCGCCGATGGCATTCGCGCTGGAGCAGGCGGTCGACGAGGTCGCGGCCCGCATGAAGCTCGACCCGATCATCCTGCGCAAACGCTGGGACCCCGACCCCAACCGGCAGCGGCTTTACGACTGGGCGGCCGGCCTCGAGCTCTGGCGCAACCGCAAGACCGCGGCGTCGCAGCAGGGCCGCTACCGTCGCGGTGTCGGCGTCGCCGCCGGCTACTGGTTCTACTTCTGGCAGCCGGGCTCGACCGTCGAACTCGCCATCCATAACGGCCGCATCATCGCCAGCACGGCGGTGCAGGACATCGGCACCGGCACCCGCAGCGTGATCGCCAATACGGTTGCGCGCGAATTCGGACTGGAGCCCGAGGACATCACGGTGCGGATCGGCCATTCGCGCTTTCCGAAAGGGCCGGGCTCCGGCGGCAGCCGCGTCACCGCCTCGGTGGTGCCCGCGACCCTGTTCGCGGTGCAGAAACTGAAAGCCGAGATCGAGCGCCGCGCCGCGCGGCGTCCCGCGCAGGGCTCGAATGCGCCGTGGCGGGACCTGATCGCGCTGACCCCGAACCTCACCGTGACAGCCGAGCGGCCAGAGGACCACAAGCCGAGTTCGCCGGCCATCCGCTCGCCGCTGAAGCAGGCGGGCCTGATGGGCACGGTGTTCGGCTGGATGCTGCGGCTGTTCTCCAACATCGTCGCCGGCGCCGGCGTGCCGAGTTCGGTGCAGGTCGTCGAGGTCGAGGTCGATACCTGGCTTGGCCATGTCCGGGTGCTGAACGCCCATACCGGCCTTGCGATCGGCAAGCTCGCCGCACCCGCGCTGGCGAAAAGCCAGGCGGCGGGCTCGGTGATCCAGGGCATCGGCTACGCGCTTTATGAAGCGCGCGAGATCGATCCGCACAGTGGTCGCGTGCTCAGCGCCGGAATGGAGGACTACCGGATTCCCGGCCTCGCCGATACGCCGCGCATCGAGGTGCATTTCGACGAAGCCGGCTTCGAGCACGTGCCGGGCGGCAGCGTCGGCATCGGCGAGGTCGCGACCGTGCCGACATCGCCGGCGATTGCCAACGCGATCTATCATGCGATCGGCGTGCGCTGCACCGAGATCCCGATCCGTCCCGACCGCCTGATCGCGGCGCTCAACGGCAGGACGGCGGCATGAGCGACGCGACCGACGCGACGACGCCCGCCGAATACCGCGCCGGCGGCACCGACCTGTCGGAACGGCGCCGCAGCGGCGTGTCGACCGGCCCCATCATCGACCTCGCCCCGACCGAGGAGCAGCCGATCCAGTGGGGCGACGATGGCGCCGCCATGATCGGCGCCTTCACCACGATCGCTGTGATCGCCGCCGACACCCGCATCGCCGCGGCCTATCCCGGCCTTGCGGCCACCGCCGCGGGGCTGGCGACACCGCAGATCCGTCACGTGGCCACGCTCGGCGGCAACCTCGCCCAGCGCTCGCGCTGCTGGTACTACCGCAATCCCCACATCGCCTGCCTGAAGAAGGGCGGCGCCGACTGCCCGGCCCGAACAGGCAATCACCTCTATCACGCAGCCTTCGATCTCGGCCCCTGCATTGCGCCGCATCCCTCCTCGATGGCGACCGCGCTGCTCGCCTATGAGGCGACGATCGAGACCGATCGACGCCAGGGTCTCACGATCGGCCGTTTGCTCGGCGACGGCTCCGATGGCACGCGCGACCACGCGCTGCTGCCGGACGAGGTGATCCAGAGCGCGACGTTGCCGCCGCCGCTCGCAGGCGAGCGCGCGCGCTACAAGCGCGTGATCGGCCGCAGCCATGCCGAATGGCCGCTGGTCGAGGTCTGCGCCCGCGCCGTGGTCGAGAACGGCTCGTTCCGCTTCATCCGCCTGGCGGCCGGCGGCATCGCGCCGGTGCCGCTGCGCCTGCGCGCCTCCGAGGCGATGCTGCTGGGGGCTGCGACCACCACGGAGACCATGATCGAGGCGGCCCGGCGCGCCACCACCAACGCCTCGCCGCTGCCTATGACCGGCTACAAGCTCGCCCTGCTCAGCGGCCTCGTGCAGGACCTGCTGGAGCAACTGGTGGCGTAGCCGACGACATGGTGATGTTCGCCGTGATTTTGACAGGCTTGCACCATAGCCCTGTCCGCAAGGTGAGGCCGGCCTTTGCCGAATGACCGTGCCGACGGTATCGGGCGGCGCAGGAATGATGAGGGCGTGCGGATGACCTCGACCTTCACACGGCCGAACTTCACATCGCTGAACGTCGCATCGCGGCCGAGGCCGCACTGGCGGGGTATTGTCATTGCGCTTGCGCTCGGCGCGGTGGCCGTCCTCGGGAGCACAGCCGGCCACGCCCAGAACCTCGACCAGGGCAAGTCAGCCACCCGACTGTTCGCCGACAATTGCGCGAGCTGTCATCGCAGCGCGCGCGGCCTTGCCAAGGGACGCTTCAGGCTGACGCTGTACCTGTTCCTGCAGAATCACTATGCGACCAACGCGAGTTCGGCCTGGACGCTCGCCTCCTATCTGGAATCCGTCGAGGGACCGCAGCGCCCCTCGGGCGCCGGCGCCGCGCCCCGATCGCGTGCGCGCACGCCCGAGTCACGGTTCTCGCTGCGCCCGCCGATGCCGGTGCCGAACCGGTAGCCCGCCCGCATCAGCGCGAGCAATCTCCCGGGCTCTCCTCGATCACCGAGGCCGCGGCCGCCATGCTGTATCTCGACACCTGTGACACGTCACCAATCGTTAAGGTTAGCGAAAGCCATCCGTAGAACTCCGGCACGCACTTTAATGATCGCGAAAAGTCCTCCCTGCCATCGTCGGTTGCAGTTTCGAGGGGATCAAATGGTTCGGGTGCTGACGTGTCTCGAGGCCCAGCATGACTATTGGCTGGTCTTGCTGGCCGGCTGCGTATGCCTGCTGACGAGCCTGGCGGCCGTCAACCTGTTGCAGCGCGCACGCGTGGTCGAGGGCCGGTCCCGCCTGACATGGCTGGCAATCGCCGGCGTCGTAACTGGCTGCGGGGTGTGGTCGACCCACTTCGTCGCCATGCTGGCCTACACACCGGGCTTTCCGATCCGCTACGATATGCCGACGACGCTGTCGTCGCTGCTCGTCGCAACCATCATGACGACCGCCGGCTTCGCCAGCGCCCTGTTCGGCTCCGCCCGCGGGCGCGCCATCGTGGGCGGCGCAATGGTCGGCGCCGGCATCGCTACGATGCATTACATGGGGATGGCATCGCTCCGAATCCCGGCCGCGATCAGCTGGATGCCGGATCTCGTGATCGCCTCGGTCGGGCTCGGGATCGTCTTCGCAGCGCTGGCGCTGCTTGTGGCGACGCGGGGAGAAGGCTACCTGAGCTCCGCTGGCGCCGCGTTGCTGCTCACCCTTGCCATCGTCTCGC
>Ga0302323_100005712_pt1 | contig 10200 bp, 9 predicted proteins | sample Fen_T0_3_FD_201950 | JGI IMG/M metagenome (GOLD analysis project Ga0302323, IMG submission 201950) | Peat permafrost microbial communities from Stordalen Mire near Abisko, Sweden - Fen_T0_3 | ecosystem: Environmental > Terrestrial > Soil > Wetlands > Permafrost | place: Sweden: Abisko... | reverse complement strand
CTCAAGTAGGCGTGCGACTAGGTTTAGTTGCACGCCTAAACGCTTGGGCACAGGTTCCCGCGCAACTCAGGCCGTCAGTTACCGGTACATTCAGTCGGACGTCTCACCCAAATCTTGCCAGTACGCGACCAGCATCAGCTCGTTTTCCTGCTCTTCATGCGCCCTTAGGAGTCGCAGCGCTTTGGAGAGAAGCGAAACGAATGCTTCTACGGTATCGCTGTGTGACGGATCCAAAGTGGTCACGTCCGTTGCCGATTTACCGAAGTCCTGAGAGAGCCGGCGATGCTGCTCAATCAAGCGCTCAACCGTCGGCGCGTGACGCGGCAACCTTCGCGTGACATCACCGAAGAACTCCGCCTCTTCGCCCAGAAAATGCGAGGACAATCCCGACGCCAATTCGAGCAACACGGGGCGCGCCTCCTCCAGCCACTCGTAGCTTACGCTTCCAGCTTCGGCAGTTGCCGTGGCACTTGCGCTCAAGCGCTTATCGAGTGCTGTCTCAAGCCTGTCGACCATGCGACGAATATGCTGATGCTCACTGAGGACGTCGTAGGCGCCGGTATTCATGTCAGTCACCGTCCGTATGGGTACCCGTTTAAGCTATCCATGGGAACCACTCCGGGGAGCCTAGTCACCTTTTCGTGGAATTGCACCTAGTTGAGGCCCGCTGTCAGCAGTCTTGCTCACTTTTGTGTCCACCCGAACCGGGCCTTGGGACAAACCGCCCAGATTCAACTCGAGGACCTCACGTCTGAGCCTTGGCCGCGTACGCATGGGCATCCGCAGCTGCGTCAAACGCGCGAATTTAGCACCCTTTATCTGGCAACCCACCAGCTGGAAGCGCGTTCACTGTGGCCCGGAACCCTCGCATCATTCGGCCTTCAGGTCGTCAACGTCAAAGGCTAGTTACGGCAGATTGTTTCGCGGACTAGACTTGGGGGCGGTGCGTCGTGGTAACGGCGCAGCTCGTACATCAAGGTAAGCGCAAGACCATGTCAAGTTCGACGGTGCCCCGCTACATTTTCGCGAATGCTCCAAGAAACGTCTATTGGGAAACGACGATTGCCTGTCAGCTTGCCTGCCAGCATTGTCGCGCGGAAGCGATCCCCTGTCGGGATCCCGAGGAGTTGACCACCGAAGAGGGCTTTCGGCTCATCGATAGCGTGAAGCGACTTGGAAGCCTGCTCGTACTTACCGGCGGAGACCCGCTTGAACGCAAGGATCTACTAGATTTGGTGCGGTACGCAAAATCGATACAGGTTCCAGTAGCCGTAACGCCAAGTACCACCCTGACGCTAACGCGCGACACAGTTGCCACGTTGAAGGCACTCGGGATTACCGCCCTTGGCGTCAGTCTGGACGGACCCAATGCGCAGATCCACGATGAGTTCCGCGGCGTCAAGGGCACCTTCGAGAACTCGATGAATGCGCTCAGGTGGGCGAGAGAATGCGAGGTCCCGGTTCAAATCAACACGACCGTGACCAAGTTTACCGCGCCGCACCTAGAGGCGCTGTTTGAGCTCCTTTCCACCAAGGAGAGCCCACCCGTTAGACGTTGGAGCCTATTTCTGTTGATCCCGACGGGCCGCGGCGCTTCCCTTGGAGCGCTCGATGCTGCCGGTGTCGACGATCTCTTTCGTTTCGCCTACGAGTCGTCGGAGCACTCACCGTTCCACATCAGCACTGTCGAAGCGCCTCACTACAGACGCTATTGGATCGAACGTCGGCTCAGTGAAGGTGCGACGGCCGAGCAACTGGTGCAACAAGGCGGACGGATGGGCTTTGGCGTGCGCGACGGCAACGGAGTTGTCTTCGTGGCGCGGAACGGTGACGTGTTTCCGGCGGGGTTTTTGCCCCACCCCAAGCTCGGCAACGTGCGCGAGACGCCCCTTGACGGCATTTACCGAAACTCGCAAGAGTTGGCCACGCTTCGCAACATGGATCTGCTTACGGGCAAGTGCGGACGGTGCCAGTACCGTTGGGTTTGCGGCGGTTCACGTGCCCGCGCTTGGGGCATGACGACGGCGCTGCTTGGAGATGACCCAACCTGCACGTACGAGCCCGGCACGGAACGCCAAGCGGAGTGGCCCGGCTTTCCAGTTCAGCTGCGGGATGACGACGCCGCTCCACTTTTCGTGCACGGCAAAGGACACCCCGGGGTGAGAGCGTGAGGCTCGAAGAGCCTTTGGGTCGACGCCTATGGGACGGCCCTTGCAATGCCAATTTGACCGAGTAGCTGTTCGAGATCTCTGCCTGTCGCGGGCACGCAGGAAAGCAACCGCGGCAGCAGAGGACGAACCCAAGGATCGCAATCTTCAGTAACGTCAAGCCACGGGCTAATCCCAAGGAGCCGTTTCCACTCGCTTAGGCATGCCGATTGATACTCGTCGAACGTCGGAACATGGATTGACGTTTGCCCTTTGCCAGGGCGAATGCGGGCTTCAATGACGTCGCACAACGATTGCGCCTCGGCAAGCCCCGCGTTCATGCTCTGGACGCCGACAGGGCCCGTTTGGTGAACTGAATCACCTACCAGCCAGACATTGCCTCGTCCCATGTGATCCACCAGGTGCGGCTCGAACCTGACGTCACCCGCCCACGCGATGTCACCGAGTTCGACTTCCGACCAAGGCGCGCGTGCCTTGATGTATTCGAGCAATACCTCTCGCGATGTGGACGCGGTTGCCTCGCCCGGGACCGCCAACATCAGACGACTTTTGACCCGATCGCGATGCGCACTTTCCGGCGCTTCGACTTGAAAGCTCCAACGCTGTCGCCCGGACGGCAAGGACCAGAGGACGTTCGTCGTCTTTTCGTCGAGCAATACACAAACCTCATCGCGCCCAGGCCCTTTTGACACGCCTTCCGAACTTTGAAATTCGAAGACATCGAACTCCGCTGCGGGTGCTGTCGCACGCTGTTTGATGCCAAGCTGGCGACGAACCACCGAGGAATGGCCGTCAGCGCCCACTACGTAGCGAGCAATCACGTCGTAACTCCTAGCAATCTCCACCGTGGTGGTCGCGTAGGCATAGCCGCTTGACGTTCGTTCCAATACATCCACCTCGACCTCCGTCGACTGTTCGCCCGTCGACAGGCGCGCGAATCGGTGGCTCCAGTGAATGGTGACGCCCGCCTTTCGAAGCTCTTCTTCCAACCGCGCTTCCAGCCGATTCTGCGGAACGATGACCAAACTTGGCTCGCTTGAATCAAGCTTCGACAGATCGATTTCTGCCCGCTTCCCCTTGTTGTCGTAGAGCCCAACTCGCTCTATTCGATGCACCCCTTCAAGGCCGTCGAATTCAATACCGAGACCGGCGAGCATCCGCAACGTCGACTGATGCAGGGCGGCCGCGTAGCTTCTCGCCGTAGCGCGCCAAGCTTCATCGATGACATGAACGGATAGGCCCTTGCGACTGAGTATTAGCGCCGACAAGAGCCCAACCGGGCCTGCACCCACTACCAGCACGTCGGTCGACACTGTTCGATTGATTAGGTTCATCTTGCCTCGTCTTCTCAAAGCCTTGGGGTAAAGCTACTTGTGCACTCATTTTAGAGTGCGGTTCGGAGAATCCACGCAAGCTCTTCCGGCTGAAGCTTCACGGGATTGTACGTCATACTGCTTGCTCGCTGTGCGCGCTCGATGATAGGCCCGAAACGCTCCGGCCCCACTCCGTAACTCGAAAGCTTCGGAATCCGCAGGGACTGAGCGAGCGAGTTGACCCAGGCGATACTATCCTCTGCCGTGGCTTCTTGCCGAGCCGTCAGAATCTGTCCAATTTCGCGAAAACGCTTAAGCAGGTCATCACGATTGGGTAGATTGGACGCGACGATGGCTTTCAAGTTGGCCGCCATTGTCGGCCCCAACAATACCGCGCACACGGCGCCGTGTGGAGCGCGAAACATTCCGCCCAGTGGTCCAGCAAGTCCGTGAACTGCACCGAGGCCCGCATTGGAAAGACAAAGGCCCCCGAAGAGGCTCACCTGTGCCATGTCCTCGCGCGCACCAAGGTCCGCGCCGTTGGCATGGGCAAGCCCAAGCGATCGCGCCGCAAGCCGCATGGCTTCACGTGACAATGCGTCCGTCAGCGAATTGGCCCGAGTGGACAAGAATGGTTCAATTACTTGTGTCAAAGCGTCGAACCCGGTCGCCGCCGTAACGGCAGCCGGAACGGTCAGGGCAAGGTGCGGATCGATGATGGCAACCTGGGGAAGCACTTGAGGACCACGCAGACTCACCTTGATGGCTTGTTCGGGAACGTCAATCACCGCATTGCGCGTCACCTCTGCACCAGTACCGGCCGTGGTCGGAATTGCAATGCAAGGGATCCCGGGGGCGGAGAGCGCAAGCCCCCGACCAATGACTTCTAGGTAATCGAGTAGTTCGCCCGGATTGGTGGCGACAGCCGCAATGGCTTTGGCCGCGTCGATCGCACTTCCTCCGCCCAAACCAACGACCACTTCGATGCCTTTGGCACGCGCAAGCTCAACTCCATTGGCAATATCCTCGACACCTGGTTCGCGTTTGACGCGCAACAGGTCGATTGCGAAGTGATTCTGCTGCAGAAGCGTCAGAAGCGCGGTTTCCCGTCCTAGACCACCCCCGGTCACCAACAAGACGCGCCGCCCACGCTCAGCGATAATAGACGGAGCCTGTTCCAGACTGCCGGAACCGAAAATAATCCGTGAAGTCGTTGCGAACTCGAACAATTTTTCCCCACTTCTTCATTACGAGCAAGATAGACAGGTTTCGCTTTGAATCGGCCACCTCGGGGCCACCGACCCGACCCAATGAGGTCTTACCGGAGGAGAGTATCTAACGATTCCCACCGGGTGCTTTGCCGAGGCTGCTTCATCATTGGCTCGACCGTTTCGCGCCAGCTCTGATAGTGACGTGTCTCTTTGTGAGCCACCGGAGCCCGTCCGTCTCGGTAGATTTCGACGAGCAAAAAGTGACTGTCGTCCGTCGGATCGACATGCAGCTCGAACGCGGCAACGCCGGGTTCCAAGCGACTCAATTCGACGTTCATCTTGGTAGCCTCGACGAACCCCTCCTTTTCGCCTGCCTTCACCCAGATGTCCACATGTACGACCAACATCGGTTCTCCTCTTCGGTTGCGGGCGCCTCGAGTGTATGCGAGTCAGGACCACGCTGAAATGCCGAACGCGGCGCACGTATTCGGACTTGGCCACGGTCAACCGGCCAAAGGCTCTTTTCTGGACAAAGCACCTCGGAAAGTGTCAATTCCGTGGACAGCCCAGGGGCCTACGGACCGCGAACACTCGCGGTCGAGTAACCTAAACCGAGGCCCGCCATCGATTCGCGCGGCACTCAGCGGCCTCGACTCATCTTGCGAACTCTTCGCCCATCGAGGATAAGTAGACTAAGTAAGTCATGCTCGGCCAAACCATTCGAGAGGTTCTTTCACCCGCAACATCTGTTAACTCCGACGTTGCGGTATCCGGTTGGGTCCGAACGCGGCGCGATTCGAAAGCGGGAGTATCGTTCATCCAGCTTACGGACGGGACCTGCCACGATACCCTTCAATTGGTCGTGCCAGAACAGCTCGTCAACTACCAAACCGAGGTGTTGGCGCTCGGCCCCGGGTGTTCGATTTCAGCAAAGGGAACGCTCGTTGCGTCGGGCGGAAAGGGTCAGTCGGTCGAGCTTGCCGTCACCGAACTTTCCGTTCTTGGTTGGGTTGATGACAAAGACCACTATCCAATTCAGCCGAAACGTCACAGTTTCGAATTTCTGAGAGAGCAAGCCCACTTGCGGGCACGCACCAACACGTTTGGCGCAATCACACGTGTACGTGACACACTGAGCTTTGCCATCCACCGTTTCTTCCGGGAAAACGGCTTCGCTTGGATTCATACGCCCATCATCACCGCTAGCGACTGCGAAGGCGCTGGCGCTCGATTTCGAGTATCTACCCTAGATTTTACGAATCTTCCTCGGGATGCCCAGGGAAACGTCGACTACTCGAAGGATTTCTTCGGCAAAGAGGCGTTTCTTACGGTCTCCGGACAGCTTGAACTCGAGACCTACTGTTGCGCATTGAGTCGTGTCTACACCTTCGGCCCCACCTTCCGCGCGGAGAATTCGAATACGACCCGACACCTCTCGGAGTTTTGGATGGTTGAGCCTGAAATCGCCTTCGCGAACCTATCTGACGACGCGGATTTAGCGGAAAATTTCCTCAAGTACATATTCAATGCCGTGCTCGCTGAATGCCCAAAGGAAATGGACTTCTTCCGGCAGCACGTCGACGGGGAATGCCAGACTCGGCTTGAAGCCTTCGTGAAAACCAGCTTCGAGAGGCTAGAGTACACGGAAGCCATTCGCCTACTCGAACAAGCCATTTCCGCCGGAAAGGCTTTCGAGTTTCCGGTCCATTGGGGAATGGATCTTCAATCGGAGCACGAACGCTTCCTCACTGAAGCAATCATCGGTCGCCCCGTGGTCGTCATGAACTACCCGAAGGACATCAAGGCTTTCTACATGCGACTGAACGATGATGGGCAAACCGTCGCGGCGATGGACGTTCTGGCGCCCGGTGTGGGCGAGATCATTGGCGGCGCGCAACGTGAGGAACGTCTATCGGTGCTCGATGAGCGCATGAAGGCGCTTCATCTTTCGGCGGAACCTTATGCCTGGTATCGTGATTTGCGTCGGTATGGCACCGTTCCGCATGCTGGATTCGGACTCGGTCTCGAACGAACCATTTGCTACGTGACGGGAATTACTAACATCCGAGATGCCATCCCGTATCCACGCTTCCCGGGTAGCGCAGAGTTCTGAGGTAGAGCCCCTAAGTTTGAGTCTAGCGACGTGCGGATCGCTTGGCGTCCACTTCGGCGGCGTGCTTCAAGAACTGCTGAAAATTGGACTTCTGTTGCGACGTCGGGACCGCCTTATACGGATAGACGACGTGTTTGCCCTGCGCCATCAAACAGTTAATCGCCTCGTCGAAGGTCCGAACGCCAGGGGAAATGTCGCCCACTTTGGCACTGTCTGAAGCAATACGCCGCACCACGGTCTGCAGTTGTTGGCACCAGCCAGTGGTCTCTGGCAAGCGAATGGGCGCCGCTTCTCGACAGCAGTTTTGACGAATGATGGCGGTCGCCACAAGATCGTACCAACCGAGTTGCCATCCACGAGTCATGGTTCCCGAACGCACTACGAGAGCCGGGTTGCGTGGCTCTGGGTTGGTTTGCGTTGGCGCGGCTGCTGCCGTGGAAACTGCTGTGGCAACCACGGCACCGCTCGACCCTGGCGACGCTAACGTGGAATCAATGGGAGTGCCCGCGTCGTTTGAGGCAACGACAAACTCAGCCATCGAGTCTTCCTGCAAATGCCGCGCCGCGCCGAGAAAATCCTCCTCCGTGCAAACAAATTCAAGCGACGCTTGCCCCTTAACGGCACCCTCTCGAAAATACGAACGAATGCATAGCGACGCTTCTTCCCGAGCCGACAGCTTCGGTTGGACGGGCATGCTCGACTGGGGCATCTTCACCTCCGAAGCGTCACTTGCTGGCTCAGACAGTTTCCCGACGAGTCCGCGATCGTCTATGCGCGACCACCTTGCGACTCCGGCAATGGTTGTCACGACGAATACACCAAACGCAAAAAGCCATGGCTTCAGTTTTGGACGCGAGCGCTCAGCAAATGCCGCCATCTCCGGACCAATGCTTGAGAACCTGCGTCGCGACTTGGGCGCACCGGATTTGGGTGGTACGGATTTGGAGTTGTCCGGCGAAAAAGCCCCCTGCTTCAACGCTTGTGGATTCGCGACAGCTGACTTTGGCGTCGGCGGTTTTGGCGCCTGTGAGTTCGGCTTGCGCCCGGCTTGCGACGTAGCGTCGCCGCCCGCCGGGGATGCTACCATGGGGAACGCAGGCTTGTGCGCGTGCGGCGGGGCCGTCGCGATGGATGGGCCATCGCCCGCAACGACGGACTGCCTCATCTGCTCGGCCGCGTCGAAGGTGGCTTCAACGCGCTTCGTGCCATACGTGAACTCATCAACGATAGGATCCCAAGGTGCGGGCCCTCGTCCCGTTGGCAAGATGGGTTGCCGGGACGGTCGTGCTGGTGCCATCCGCGGAACCGCTACGCGACGCTCCCAAGCATCGAGCGATTCAATAAATTCTGGGGCCGTCAGAAAGCGCCGGCTCTGCGACGACAGGGCTCGCCGAAGTACCACTTCGAGTTCTCTACCGTGCGGAACATTCTTCAAGAAGGCTAGATCTTGCGTGGCAAGTTCAGCTTTTCCGGATGCGACAGCGCGAGCGTCGAACGGTCGTTTTCCCGTCAGCATCTCGAACAACAGAACTCCAACCGCCCAAAGATCATCGCTAACGCTTGGCCCTTCACCAAGGACCCGCTCAAGACTGGCATAGTCGCGCAACGGCGGGACTACCGCTTTGGAAAGCACTGGTGCTATCGGTCGAACTGCAGGTTCCGCCACGACGGCAGGTGATGACAATGCACCGTGGCAATGATCGCGCACGTGAAGGGCACCAAGTCCCTCGAGAATGCGGATGGTCCAGGCAACCGCGCGATCAGCATGCAAGGGGCCGTCTCTCAACAATTCATACAGACTCTTGCCGCGAATCAGCTCGGCTACGAGCGCAGAGCCCTGCTTCGGCAATTCCGCGCCGATCGGAAAATGGCCCGATTCTGGATGTTGGATGACTTCAATCAGCGTGGCCAGATTTCGATGCGCGACAGCCGTACCATTCAACTCGAAGCGCGCCCATTCTGCAGAAACGACGGCAATGATGACCGGTTGCCCTGTGGTCACATTGGTGCCGACGAATCGCGACGTCGCATCCCCCAGATCCACCGGGAGATGTACAACGTATCGGTCCGCCAATACTGGTCGCTGGGCTCTCATTCGAAAGATGGGCCTTACACTTTTTTATACGTCGATTCGTAAGCCATGGGAACGCAAAACCAGGAGCAGAACGCTGCCGCCACGCTTCTGCATGGTCCACGTCCCCCCTCAAGTCTCGGGGATTTCGCTGTCACCGGCCCATCAGGCTAGTTTCGTTGACAAGAAGGCCCGCAGTTTGACCAGCGTTTTCTCGTCCCTGAGGAACGTGGGAGCCGTATAGCTCTCCGCCCAGCTTGCGGCTTCATCCGCAACCTCTCGTGCAAGCCCCTCATCCTCCCCAATGTCGGATGGACTGCGACCTCGTACCTTCGCGATGCGAAGACCGGACACGTAGTCGCAGAGTTTGCTCGCGTCTGCCCCGAGGAATTCCGTCACCGATTCCGCTTCGCGCGCAAGCCGTGCAAGCTCCGTCAAAGCGCCGTCCTCGAACGGACCGAGAACATATGCTTCGCGCACGGCAAACCGCAGAACAAACGCATCATCGAGATAGCCTAAATCCTCGACGCCGTCGGGAATCAAGTCGACGGACTTGAACAAGTAGTTCAGACCCGAAGCAAGCCAAACGCGCTGCTCCGCCGTCAAAGACGGTTCGAGCATTCCACTTGCAACGATGCGAGTGTCAGTCGACAGCTGGGTGAGCCAAGTGGGAAACAGATCCAATGGGTCAGCGGACGGGGATTGCATTTGCGGCGGCCTCCTCGGAAGCCCCCCTTCTAGCATTGTCGGGCCCGCGGGAGAACGTGTTGACGCGTAGAACCCGCGGTGCAGCGCTAAAGAATTGGTCGCCTAGCGCCGGCAAACAACCCGCCGCGTGGCCTATTGCGACTGAACGAACCCAGCCAGTTGCTGTTCAAGGCGTCCGGCACCGAACAATCACCCATCGCTTTGTCAGAATCCGACGGCCCAACCCAGCATAGCGGCACCGACCAACGCTGGCATTTCGAGCATCCGTTGGAACCGTGCTTCGACGAACGGACCGCTCCCCTGACTGACCGGGAACATCATTCCTAACCCGCCGCCAACGAAGCCGCGACCGCTACGCTTCCAGGCAGCGATTTGAGCAGACTGACCACTTGTGAATACGACTTGGACCGGAATCTTGCTATCGGATTCAGCCGCGCCACCGGACAAGAAAAGATAGGGACGAACGTGACGGTGCGGGCTAAATGGATCCGAACCCGGATAAAGCGTCAGACGTGCTTCCGCATGGAAACGAAAGAATGGTTTTGGATCGCTTGCAAGACGCATAGCAACCCCGCTGACGACGGCGCCAGCCTTGACACCGATCGCGAAGTTCTTC
>Ga0302323_100005710_pt1 | contig 10205 bp, 3 predicted proteins | sample Fen_T0_3_FD_201950 | JGI IMG/M metagenome (GOLD analysis project Ga0302323, IMG submission 201950) | Peat permafrost microbial communities from Stordalen Mire near Abisko, Sweden - Fen_T0_3 | ecosystem: Environmental > Terrestrial > Soil > Wetlands > Permafrost | place: Sweden: Abisko... | reverse complement strand
CCGTGAAATTTCCTGCGGGCACCTACCTGAGCCGGCCGCTCACTGTTTACACCAAGACCACCATGGTGCTGGAATCCGGCGCGACCCTGCTGGCCAGCACCAATCAGGCGGATTTCATGAAGGTGCCGGGCGACTGGCTGGCGGCCACGAGCGGCAGCGACTTCATCCCGTTCATCAGCGGCAAAGATCTGGCGGATGTCACCTTTACAGGGCGGGGCGTGATTGATGGCAACGGGGCGGTCTGGTGGGGCGAAGCGGAAAAGGCACGCCAAAAGAAATCCGGTTACACCTTGCCCCGGCCCAACTTGATCGTCCTCAACCGGGCCACCAACCTGCGGATGGAAAATATCACGCTGCAAAATTCACCGAAATTTCATTTCGTCCCGACCGAGTGCGCGGGCGTGGTCATCTCCAACGTCACCGTGCTGGCCCCTGCGGGCGCGGCGAACACCGACGCCATTGACCCGAGCAATTGCCGGCAGGTGCTCATCACCAAATGTCTTATTGACGTGGGGGATGACAATATCGCCATCAAGGCGGGCAAGCCGGTCGAAGGCCGTGAGTTTGCCTGTGAAGACATCACGGTGACGGACTGCACGTTTTTACATGGGCACGGCATGAGCATTGGCAGTGAGACGGCCGGCAACGTGCGCAATGTGCTGGTGAAAAACTGCACCTTTGAAAACACGGAGAACGGCATCCGCATCAAATCGCAGCGCGGCAAGGGCGGGGTGGTGGAGAATCTGGTCTGCGACGGCATTACGATGAAGAACGTCAACCCGGCGATCACGCTGACCTGTTACTATGCCAATAATTCCGCCGGCGACACGGCGGCGCCGGCTGAGGCGGATGCCGCCCAGAAAGCTTCCGGGAAAATTCCCACCTACCGCCACATTCGCATCAGTAACCTGACGGCGACGTGCCTGAAAGGGGCCGGAAACATCGTGGGCCTGCCCGAAAGCTGCATCACGGACGTGGTGCTGGAGAATGTGAAGATTACCGCGGCCAAAGGCTTTGAAATTCGCAATGCCAGGGGCGTCGAATTGAAAAACGTCAGTGTTAGCGTGGCCAAGGGTGAGCCATTCGTGCTGGAGAACGCGGAGGTTAAAGGGATGGCAAAGTGATTTGCGGGCGTGGCTGCGGCTTGGTTGATTTGAAGCCAGATGTATTTAACCCGGTTAACCTTTTAAACAGATGATCGCGCCTGCTGTTTTGCGAACTGCCATGAAAACCGCTGCCACTGGTTGGCGCATGGCGGTCGGCCTGTCGTTGTTGCTGGCTTGTTCCAGCCACGCCACCTTGTTTTTCACGGACCAGTTTAATTATACGGCGGGCGCCAATTTGGGTTCCACCACCGGGGGCGGCGGAGCGGTTTGGAGCGCCGCGTCGGGCGATGTCAGTCAAATCAAAGTGACCACCGCTTCGGCCCAGACCGCGCCCGGCGGTTATGCGCCTGCGGCCGGTTTGGGCGTGGCGGTGACTCCCACCGGAACCAGAAAGCAAACGGGCGTGGCGTTCAACGGCGCCACCGGCGTTCCCGTGGCCGACGGCAATGTTGTTTATGCTTCATTCCTGTTAAACGTCCAGGCGCTGCCCGCCTCCGGCAATATTCGGGTGGCGTATTTGCATAGCGTGGCCGCATCTTCCGCCGGAATTGAAGTGGTTGTAAGCAGCACCGGACAAGTTGGCATTCAAAAGAAAGGCAGCGGCACCACCTTTGTGAGCGGGACACCGGTCGCCAGCCTGAACACCACTCATCTCGTCGTCATGCGTTACCAATTTCAAACGGGGAACGATGAGGTGGCGGTTTGGGTGGATCCCGCCAGCAGCAATTATGGGGTGAACCCCGCGCCCGCGACCGGTGCCTTTGCCGCCACCACGGGCGGCGGCTCGGATATGTCGGCGGCCCTGCTGTATTTTTTTATTGATGCGCCCGCCGTAACCGGCCCGGCTTTTTGGCTGGATGAAGTGCGCGTCGCCCCCACCTGGGCGGAGGTCACGCCGTCCAACGGTGTGGTTCCCCTCCCGTCCGTGCCGGTCATCACGCAGGCATGGCTGATGCCCCAAGGCCTGGTGTTGCGCGGAACCAATGGGACGCCCGCCAGTGATTATCAAGTGGTGGCGGGAACGAATCTCGCCTGGCCCATCACCAACTGGCCGGCCATCGCTACGCATACGTTTGATACGAACGGAAACTTTGACTCAACGAATCCGGTCACCGCTGGCGCGGCTCAACAGTTTTTCCGCCTGCTGGTCGGTGGCGCACCGCCCGCCGCAACCGCTCCGAGCATCACCAATCAGCCGCAAAGCGTCACGGTCGCCGTTGGTGCCAGCACGAACTTCCTCGTGGGTGCAGGTGGCACGGAGCCGCTCGCTTATTTTTGGTTCTTCAATACCAACACGCCCGTCGGTGGCAACAGCAATACCCTCGCCTTGGCGAACGTCCAGACCGGCGCCAGCGGGAGCTATCAGGTGGTTGTCTCCAACCGTGTTGGCATTGCGACCAGCAGTGTGGCGACGCTGACCGTGCTGATCCCGCCCACGATCTCGGCCAATCCGACTAATCTCACCCTGGCTTCCGGCGGCAGCGCGACCTTCACCGCCAGCGCCACTGGTTCGCCCCCGCTGCAATATCAGTGGTATTTCAACACCAACACGCCGCTGGCGAACGCGACCAACGCTACGCTCACATTGAATTCCGTCCAGGCTGCCGACGCGGGAACTTACTCCGTTATCGCGGCCAATGCCGTCGGCACGGCGACCAGTTCCGCGGCCGTCCTGGTCGTGCTCGGTCCGCCGGTCATTACCGCGCAACCGCTGAGCCGGACCGTGACCGTCAGCAATGACGCCGCCTTCACCGTGACCGCTCTGGGCACCGTGCCGCTGAATTACCAATGGTTTTTCAACACCAATACGCCGGTCGGCGTGAACAGCAATACGCTCGCCTGGCTGAACGTCCAGACCAACGACGCCGGCACTTATTCGGTCGTCATCACCAATGATTACGGCGCCGTGACCAGCACGTTCGCCACGCTTACGGTCAACCCCGCCATCGCCGCCAGCGCGCAGTTTAACCTCGTGGGCTTCGGCCAAAACACCACCGGCGGCGGCGAGCTTCCCGACACCGACCCCGCTTACGCGAAGGTCACCAACGCGCTTCAGCTCGCCAATGCGGTGATCGCCTTCAACAAGACCGGCGGCATCAAGGTGATTGAAATCATGAACGACTTGGATCTGGGCTGGAACGAAATCGGCGCCGATGTTCAGGCTCTGGCCAGCACCCCGTTCAATGTCGCCGCTACGCCGAAACTGCACCCGCGCCTGCTCACCACCGGCGTGAGCAAGCTCGACGTCAAATACAAAAACGGCGGCCTGACCATCTTCTCGGCCTCCGGCGCCACCATCCGGCACTGCACCTTGAACCTCAAAAGCACGCACAACATCATCGTTCGCAACCTGAAGTTCGACGAGCTGTGGGAGTGGGACGAAGCCAGCAAGGGCGGCTACGACGGCAATGACTGGGACTTTATTGATCTGGCCAACGGCGGCGACGTCTACGATGTCTGGATTGATCACTGCACCTTCACCAAGTCCTATGATGGCATCGTGGATTTCAAAGCCGGCAGTACGAATGTCACGCTCTCCTGGTGCAAGTACACCGGCGACGACGGCGCCACCAATCCCAACAGCTTTGTCTGGCAGCAAATTAACTCGCTCGAGTCCAACAAAACGTCCTATGCGATGTATAATTTTCTGCGCAACAACGGCTTTAGCACCACCAACATCGTCCAGATCATCCAGGGTCACGACAAAACCCACCTGATGGGTTCGAATGATAAAGACCCCTACAATGTGAATTTGTCCGCCACCTTCCATCATCAGTGGTTTCTCAATTGCTGGGATCGCGTCGTGCCGCGCCTGCGCGCCGGCAACGTGCATGATTTTAATATCTACGTGGACGATACCGCTGCGCTAATGGCCAAACGTCTGCGTGATTCCGTGCAGCACGCCATGAGTGCCACGAGTTCCAATGCCCTGCAAAACACCTACAGCTTCAACCCGTTTCTCAACGGCAGCATTTCCACCGAGGGCGGCGCCATTCTCGTGGAAAAATCGGCCTATGTGGATTGCCTCTCCCCCTTGCGTAACAACCAGACCGATGTCAACGATCCGACCTATACCGGCAAGATCATGGCCCTGGATACGATTTATCACCTGGACAACGCCGACGGCTCCACCATCGACTTCCGTGGCGACAGCACCAACGCGCCCGGCAGCACTTATTTCGGCCCCGCGCAAGCCCCCGTGATTCCCTTCTCGTGGAACGGTTTTACCGCGTTGCCTTACACCTACACGAATGTGCTGACCGATCCCGCGCAGTTGCAGGCAATTTTGGCCGCCCGCGCTGGCGCCGGCGTCATCAACTGGGCCAGAGCAAACTGGCTGAAGACCGCTTATTGATACTGATACCGACATGGCCAACGCATTTCATCAGAACAGCAAGTGGAATCCTTCCATGCCGGCGATTTCGACCGGATACTTGAAACCAACGCCAAGGCTTCAGCGACTGACCAGGCAATGCTTCGCTTCCCGCCAAATTCCATGTTTGAGTAATTAAATACCTATGCGCCCCACCCATCTTTACGCCTGTCTCTTGCTGCTCGCCGGCCTTCCGGCGGCCGGTTTTGCTGCGGCCGCCCCGCTGGCGGTCACTGCGGTCAACCCGCTTCCCCTTGCCCGCGCCAGCCAGACCATTGAGCTGGCGGCCGCGCAACTCGCCCCGCTCGGTGAAAAAAATCTGGCAAAAATCCACGTGCGCGATGCCTCCGGCAAAGAACTGCTCTGTCAGGCCGTGGACACCGATGGCGACGCCCTTCATCTGCCTGACACCGTGATTTTTCAATCCAGTTTTGGCCCCAACGAGACCCAAATGTTCACCATGACCAGCGGTGCCCAGCAGGAGTTTAAGCCCGAACAGTACCAGGCGTTTGGCCGTTTTGTGCGGGAACGCTTTGATGATTTCGCCTGGGAGAACGACCGCATTGCGCATCGCACCTACGGTCAGGCGCTCGAAACGTGGGCAGGCGAGCCGCTGTGCAGCAGCACCATTGACATCTGGTCCAAGCGCACCAGCCGCCTGATCATCAATGAATGGTATCTGGCCGGCAATTACCACGCCGATGAAGGCGGGGGTGCGGATTTCTATTCCGCCGGTGTGAGCCGGGGCGACGGCGGGAACGGTCTTTGGGCGGCCGACCGGCTGTGGGTTTCGCGGAATTTTATCAACAGCCGCGTGCTCGCCAGCGGCCCCATCCGCGTGCTGTTTGAATTGGAGTACGCGCCCTTTGAGGTCAACGGCCTGAGCGTGGCCGAAGTGAAGCGGGTGTCGCTCGATGCCGGCCAGCAATTTGACCACTACCAGAGCAGCTACAAAATTTATTCCCGGCCCGATCGTCCGTCCGTGGCCCTGACCAATGCCATCGGCCTGAAAAAAACGGCCGGCGAACAGTTGGAATTGAATGCCGGCCACGGCTGGTTTTTGAAATGGGAAAACATGGAAAAAAACGCCGGCCAGCAGGGCCTTGCCGTCATCTTTTCCCCGGCCCTGCTGGTGAAACAATCCGAGGACAAGCTGAATCACTTGATCCTCACCAAGGTTCCCGCCGATAACATCTCCTCCTATTGGGCCGGCTTTTGCTGGGACCGGGCCGGTCAGTTTCCCGACTCCGCTGCCTGGAAAAAGCACGTGGCTGAATTTGCCCAGGGCGTGGCCGCGCCGATCGCAATCAAAATCAACTAAGCATCCTGCACCCCTGCCATCAAAACGAAATCATGAAACACCCACTGCGTCACCCGCTGGCATTCCTTGGCTTGGCCACCTTCTTCCTCCTCCCCGCCTGCCGTGCGGTTGACCCCGCTCCCGCCACCCACCCTGAAACGTTTGCCGGCGCCACGCCCCTCCAATGGTCGGTGCGCATGGCCGATTCAGAAACCGCGCGTCTCGGCGACCGCCTGGCCTGGCGTCCGGGCCGCACCGTGAAGTGGGACTACACCGCCGGCCTCTTCACCTTGTCGCTGCTCAAGTTGAATGCTGTCGTGCCGACGCCCCCCTATGTGGCTTTCAGCCAGGACGCCATCGGCTCCTTCATTGCCCCAGATGGAAGGATTCAAGGCTACCAGCCTGGCGATTACAACATTGATAATATCGCGCCCGGCAAAACCGCCCTCGCCTTGTTCAAACTCACCCACGAACCCCGCTACCAAAAATGCGCTGATTTGCTCCGCCAGCAACTCGCCAGCCACCCGCGCACCAGTCAGGGCGGCTTCTGGCACAAACAGCGTTATCCCTCGCAGATGTGGCTCGACGGCCTCTTCATGGGGGCACCGTTCTACGCCGAATACACCGCGGATTTCGGCCGGCCCCAGGCCGATTTCAACGATGTGCTCAATCAATTCAAACTCGTTCGCGAACATTTGTACGACCCGCAATCAGGCTTGTTCTACCACGGCTGGGATGAGAAAAAAATTCAAGACTGGGCCAATCACACCACCGGCACCTCGTCCAATTTCTGGGGCCGCAGTCTGGGCTGGCTCGCCATGGCCGAGGTGGATGTGCTGGATTTCCTGCCCCCGGATTATGCCGGTCGCCAAGACCTAGTCGCGCTGATCAAAACGACCGCCGACGGTATCGTGAAATGGCAGGACAAAGACACTGGCCTTTGGTGGCAGGTGCTCGATCAGGGCGGAAAAGCCGGCAACTACCGCGAAGCCACCGCCAGCGCCATGTTCGTTTATTCCCTGGCCAAAGCCGTCAACCACGGCTACCTCTCGCGGGATTATGTGCCCGCCATTCTCAAGGGCTACAACGGCATCATCACCCAGCTCATCAAGACCAATATCAACGGCCGGATCTCCTTAAGCAAATGCTGCTCCGTCGCCGGTCTGGGTTACGGCCGCGATGGTTCTTACGCCTATTATCTGCGCGAACCGGTTGTGGACAACGACCTCAAAGGCGTGGGCCCGTTCATTCTCGCCGGTCTTGAAATCCAACAACTCCTCGGCCTGCCCCCGCAGGCGCAACACGAACTGAAACCCGCCCCGCCCGCCCGTCCGTCCGTCGCCCGCGAATGGGAGCAGGTGTCGGCCATCCTCGCGCGCATCGTGGCGCCAATATTTCCGGGTCGTGAATTTTCCATCACCGACTATGGCGCACTCGCGGGCGGCCAGACCGATTGCAGTTCTGCCATCACCAAAGCCATCGCCGCTGCCTCCGCGGCGGGCGGCGGCATCGTGAACGTCCCGGCCGGCGAGTACTTGACCGGCCCCATTCACCTGCAGAGCCGGATTAATCTGCACCTCGATGGCGGGGCCACCCTGAAGTTCATCACCGATCCGAAAGCCTATCTGCCCGCCGTGCTGACGCGCTTTGAGGGTATGGACTGCTACAACTATTCGCCCCTGATTTACGCGTTGGGCCAGACCAATATCGCCGTGACCGGCGAGGGTACCTTGGACGGTCAGGCGGACGATTCCACCTGGCTGGCGTGGAAGGGGCGCAAAGGCGTCGTCGACGGCACTCAGAAGGCCGCCCGCGCCAAACTCGACCAAATGAACAATGACGGCGTGCCCGTCAGCGAACGCCGCTTTGGCGAAGGCGACTTTTTGCGCCCCAACTTTATTCAATTCAATCTCTGCCGGAACGTGTTGATCGAGGGCGTCAAGCTTCGCCGCTCACCCATGTGGGAGATTCATCCCTTGCTCTGCACCAACGTGACCGTGCGCAACGTGGACATCGTCACCCATGGCGCGAATAACGACGGCTGCGATCCGGAAAGCTGCTCCGACGTCCTCATTGAAGGCTGCCTGTTTGACACCGGCGATGATTGCATCGCCATCAAGTCCGGCCGGAATGCCGATGGTCGCCGCGTCGGCGTGCCCTCCCAAAACATCATCATCCGTGATTGCATCATGCGCGAAGGCCACGGCGGCACCACCATCGGCAGCGAAATCTCCGGCGGCTGCAGCAACGTATTCGTCGAAAACTGCGAGATGAGCAGCCCCGATCTGACCTGCGCGCTGCGGCTGAAATCCAACGCCATGCGCGGCGGCACCCTGCAAAACATTTTCATGCGCAACGTCAATGTCGGCCAGGTCTCGGATGCCGTGCTCCAGATTGATTTTCTCTACGAAGAAGGCGTCAAAGGCGAACAGCGGCCCGTCGCCCGCAATGTCGTCATGGAAAACATCCAGGTGGCACAAACCCCGCGCGTGCTGAATGTGCGCGGTTTTCCCGCCGCCACCATCAGCGGGGTGCGGATCTATAACTCCACCTTCAAGCAGATCAAAAAACCGGATCAAATCATTGAGGCCGACGTGAAACTGGTGGATTGCGTGCTGGAAGCCGCCGATAAATCCAAATCGCCATGATTCTTTCCGTGCCCCGGTTGTTGTTGGCGCTGCTGCTGGCCGCTTTTCCGGCAGCCGCCGTCGTGCCGTGGACCCTGAACATCAACACCAACAATGTCCGGGTCGTCACCAACGCCACCTATGGCGCGGTGGGTGACGGCGTCGCGACCAACACGACGGCCATTCAGAGCGCCATTGATGCGGCCACCGCCGGCGGCGCCACGAACGGCCTGCTCGGCGGCATCGTGGAACTCCCGCCGGGGATTTATTTGAGCGGCCCGCTCACCTTGAAGCACAATGTGAATCTGCAAATTGATGCCGGCGCGGTTTTGCGCATGCTCCCCTTTGGCCAGTATCCAGTCACTTGGACGACGAACAACGGCACCAACATTTACTTCACCGCCGGCAATTTTATCAATGGCTCCAGCGTGACGAATATTGCCATCAGCGGCGCCGGCGCGATTGACGGGCAGGGGACCCCGTGGTGGCCGTGGGCCGACACGAACGGTGCCGTCCGGCCCATCTTGATCCGCCTCTCCGGCTGCAACCGGCAGCTGATCCAGGGGGTGACGCTCTCCAATTCGCCGATGTTTCACATCGCCATCAGCGGCAGCAAGGGAAACGCCACCGTGCAGGGCGTCACCATTCGCGCGCCATCATCCTCCGCCAACCCGCCCTCGCACAACACCGATGCCTGCGATGTCAGCGGCACCAACGTCCTCGTCCAGAACTGTGACATCAGCGTCGGCGACGATGATTTCACCTGCGGCGGCGGCACCTCCGATGTGCTGCTCACCAACAACATCTATGGCAATGGCCACGGGGTTTCCATAGGCAGCTACACCCAGGGCGTGTCCAACATCATGGTCATCAATTGCACCTTCAACGGCACCGACAACGGCCTCCGCATCAAATCCGACAACGACCGCAGCGGCTGGGTGCGGAACATCAGCTATTACAACATCAGCATGACCAATGTGCATTTCCCCATCCAAGTCTACGGCTATTATAATGAAGTGGGCACCCCCAGCAAGATCACCCCGTATTACGCCGCCACCCAGGCCGTCGCCGCTGTGGTGAGCACCACCCCGGCCTTTCGCGACATCACCTTCAGCAACATTACCGCCACGTCCGTCAGCGGCTATCCCATCGGCGTCGTCTGGGCGCGTACCGAAATGCCCGCGACCAATCTGGTCTTCAAGCGGGTCAATATTACTGGCAACCGGAATTTCTGCCTCTACAACGTCAGCGGCGCGCAGTTCATCGACTGCAACCTCACCGTCACCGCCACTTCCAACACCTTCGCCCTGTTTAATGCGCAGGCCATCATCACCAACAGCACCCCCACGAACCGCCTGTTCACCTTTGACGGCCTAACCACCAACGGCTACGGCAACAACCTCGCCTTTTACAATGCCGCCGGTTCGTTGAAAAACACGAATGCGTTCGATGACGGCCCCCTCACGCTGGCCGCCAGCACCTTTACCGTGAGCAATAATCTCAGCCTCGCGCCGGCAACCGTGGTGAATTTTACGTTGGGCACCAACGCCACCAAACTGGCCGTGACTGGCAATCTGGTCCAGGGCGGCACCAACAACATCGCCGCCGGCCCCGGCTTTACCAATGGCACTTACACCTTGATGACCTGCTCGGGTTCGTTGAGTGGTTCCCTGCCGGTGCTGGGCACCACGCCGCCCGGCTACAGTTATTCCCTGTCCAATAGTTCCGCCAGCCCGCAGGTGAATCTCACCGTGACTTTGCTGCCGCCAACCAACCTTGTCGCCGCCGCGACCAATCTG
>Ga0302323_100005707_pt1 | contig 10207 bp, 5 predicted proteins | sample Fen_T0_3_FD_201950 | JGI IMG/M metagenome (GOLD analysis project Ga0302323, IMG submission 201950) | Peat permafrost microbial communities from Stordalen Mire near Abisko, Sweden - Fen_T0_3 | ecosystem: Environmental > Terrestrial > Soil > Wetlands > Permafrost | place: Sweden: Abisko... | reverse complement strand
TGCGGGATCTAGTTCAAACCAAGCATCGATCCCCTGCGCTTCAACTAGCTGTGCGACGCGTTCAATTAACGCAGTTGAATCGGGATGGAGTTCGCCGCTGACTTTGTGGATAAACAAAGGAATCGGGACACCCCACATGCGCTGACGTGAAATGCACCAGTCAGGACGACCGGCAATCATGCTGCTAATACGATTCTCACCCCAAGCCGGCATCCATTTCACCTTGGCAATTTCGCGCAACGCACCCGCGCGCAACCCAGCCTTTTCCATACTAATAAACCATTGCGCTGTCGCACGGAAAATTACCGGCGTTTTGTGACGCCAGCAATGTGGATAGCTGTGATGTAACTTTTGTTGATGCAACAATCGTCCATGTTGTTGTAACACTTCAATCACATGCGGATTGGCATCAAACACTTTTTCACCTGCAAACAACAACGTGTTCGGCAGGAAACGGCCATCGCCACCAACAGGGTTATCAATCGGTAGTTTGTACTTCAACCCAACGATGTAGTCTTCCTGTCCATGTCCCGGCGCAGTGTGAACAGCACCTGTACCCGCATCGAGCGTGACATGATCACCCAATATCACCGGCACAATGCGATCATAGAACGGATGATGCAGTTGCAATCCTTCCAATGCTTCACCGCGCACAGATGCAATCACATGCACTGATTCAAGCTTGGCGCGCTGTTGCAATTTATCGAGCAAGTCTTGTGCAACGATGATGTAGCCATGCGTCCCGACTTCGGCAAGCACATACTCAAACTCTTCGTGCACCGTCACCGCCTGACTGGCTGGCAAAGTCCAAGGCGTCGTGGTCCAGATCACCACCGAGACGTCGTCCTGTAAATGCGTGCTGAGATTAAAGCGTCGTGCAACGTCCGCTTTATCCACCACTGAATATTTCACATCAATTGCAGGCGAAGTACGGTCTTCATATTCCACTTCAGCCTCGGCCAACGCCGATCCACAATCCATACACCAATGAACTGGTTTCAACCCTTTGTACACATGTCCATTGCGGAATATCCGGGCGAACGCACGCAGCTGTTCCGCTTCAAACTTGGGATGCATCGTGAGATAAGGGTCATCCCAATCCGCGATCACACCCAAGCGTTTGAAATCTTCGCGCTGCCCATTGACCTGCTCCATCGCGTATTCGCGACAGGCCTGACGAAACACGCGCGGCTCCAACAACTTCACTTCTTTGCCGCGCGCTTTTTCAATTTGATGCTCAATCGGTAAGCCATGGCAGTCCCATCCCGGCACAAACGGGGCATCGAGACCATCAATGCCTCTGGATTTTACGATGATGTCTTTCAATATTTTGTTGAGTGCATGCCCTAGATGAATTTCACCGTTTGCATAGGGGGGACCATCCGCCAGCACATAGGTTGGCCTGCCCTTGCGCTGTTGGCGTAAGGTGGCGTAAATGTTCTGCTCTTGCCACTGCTTAAGGAAATCCGGTTCGCGACGGGCAAGATCTGCCTTCATCGGAAAATCCGTGTTGGGCAAGTTCAATGTGCTTTTGTAATCAATACTCATGTCATTCAGTCTTCAATTTCAACAAAGTCGGCGACTATTCAAGTCGCTCGTCATGCATTTCAAGAAACCACTGAGTCATTCCCGTGCAAACGGGAATCCAGTGAAATAAAGTCCGTTCATGGTGAGCCTGTCGAACCATTCAATACTGAATCGAATGAACCCTTCGACAAGCTCAGGGTGAGCGAAATTATTTTCTAATTGACACCTGCTTTCGTGAAAAAAGAACAGAGATTTTAATCCAGCATTCACCTATTGCGCTGTCTCCTTCCCCAGACAGCCTTCAACAAAAATCGACTCGAGTGTCAACGCTCTCCTCCACATGGCGTTATTACTCGCAACAGCGCTGATTTCTACCCGTATTAATCCCATATTTGACAATTTCCAGGAGAGCATCGTGCGTACTGTAAACAAGATTCTTCCCCATCTAATTGGCGGCATTCTGATGACCACGCTGGCTGCATGTGGCGGCGGTGGCGATGGTGGCTCCGGTTCGGGCATTGGTTCCGGCTCAAGCTCCAGTTCGGTTGCCAGCAATGGTTTACTTCCATTAGTCATCAGTGATGCATCATCACAAGACTGGGCATTGATTGGCGTTAAGGTGATGCGTATTGATCTGGTTCCACAAGGCGGCGGCAGCAATATTTCGGTCTTCGCGCCCAGCACCGCAGCAGCACTGAATCTTGCTCAGTTAGATCAGATTGGTGAATTGTTGGGCAATGTCAGCATTCCCGTGGGCACCTATACCGGTGCTGTGTTGACCATCAGCGCCAATCCTGGCGACGTATCATTAACCGCTGCAGCTGATCCTGAGACAGGTTTCGCTGGAACTCCAGGTGCGAGTATTCCTTCTGATCAAATACAAATCATGCGGGCCACCGGTACGGCAGGTAATAAAACGACGTCCGTTGCCGTTGATTTCGAAGCACCGCTTACCGTGACCAGTGGACAGAACAGCAATGTGCTGGATCTAGAATTTGATCTTGATCACCCTGCCTTTATCGTTGCGCATGTTCCCGCTTCTGGCAATGGCAGCACCTTGTGGGCGATCAACTTCAAGGGACCTGTTCATCATCATCGTATTCGCGATATCACGCGCTTGGTGTTGCGTCACACCTATGGCATGGTCACCGCTGTTGCGTCCGACAACACCTCACTGACTATTACTAAGGAATACCCAACGATTCCCGTTGTGACACCAGAAACTGCAGTAACCACCTCGCAGTCGTTGCAAATACTGGCTGATGCAACTAATGGCACGTTGTACTACGACTTGGATGCCAAAGCAGCACCCGTCACATTGACCAACTTCTCATCCATTGCATCGTCTATTAATGGCAAGAACGTGCGCATTGCGGCGCGCTATCAACAAAACGGGACTTTGGTGGCGACTCGCATTTGGGCAAGCAGCTCATTCAATTCTGTTTGGCTAAGCCCAGAAGGCCATGTACTCCATGTGAATACATCGACCAATATCATTCATGTGGCCAATGAATCGGGCTCCAGCGTGCCGTTGACCGTGGATGCAAATACCAAGTTCTATTTCCGTACACCGCAAAGCGCTTTGGCAGACGCCACTCCAATTGGCACGGGAACATCGTTCCTTGCTAATCACAACCTAGTTCGTGGATTTAAAGTACACGCCAGCGTGGTGGATCCATTGGCCACACCATTAGTCGCACAAGAAGTGGATATTGAAACCGCTGTGTACGATGGCAAAATCTCCAATGCCAACTCAACAGGGTTTACCTATACCCGCAATTTTGTCGCTACATCCGATGACTACACGATGACACTGCCCTATATCGACATCATGACGGCGAATGGCAAGGATGCCAATGGCAACGCCATCAACGGCTACAAGTGGTGGAACTTTGCCTTCCCGACCCTTGTGGACAGCGGGACCAATGCAATCACTGACTTTGTGAATGCAACCAGTGGCAGCGTCAACTTTGGTGGCACGGCAGGCACATTGAATAGCTACGGCGTAACCTTCGCTAAGTGGGGTGACACTGCAAACGCAACTGGTTGGTCGGCACCGTGGACGATTTTAATGCCTTCGCCATTGCCACTTGGCACTATAGCAACTGGGGTTGTCAACAACACCGGAGTCAGTTCATTCACCATGAACGTAATTGGCGGCACCAATGCAGCAACGGTGAACTTGTCTACCGTGAGCGGCTCTGCATCACTGGTGTATCAGATTGATCGCACTGCCGGCATCATGACCATCAGCCCAGTGGATATCACAACAACTACCGGGTTAAATGCAGTCACCACTGACTTGACCAACGGTGTTCCCGTAAAGGTATTCGGTGTCCCACAGGCTGATCACACCGTGAAAGCTTATGTGCTCGTGTACTACACCGGTGCGGTGAGGACCACGATGTAAAGTTCATTGATTACTGTTTTGATCGCCGCTCTAAGCCGCTGCGTGAAAATTCAGCGGCTTTTTTATTGACGCTTCAACAGCCATATATTGGACTTGCGGGCGAACTTTTGAAATGCCAGATGCTTACCGTTCGGCGAAGGAATAGCCCAACTAAGCTGCGTACTGATCTGCTGCCTCAGTACGGCTACTTTTCCATCCATGCCAACATGAAGTAATTTCAGTACGTCCCCGTTACTGTTGTAAGAGCTAACGTAGAATCCCTTTCCAGTGCCATCCCAATACAAAGTCGCAAACGGATCGTATCCATCCAGGTGCAATTGAGCTTTTGTTGTCTTGTCGTCGCTCTGTGTTTCAATACCAATATCGTTGCTACCACTGGCGGTATCGATATACGCGATTCGAGTTCCGTCATGAGATAAATCCCAGAAGAATCCAGTCACAGTGGGACTCCACTTTGCGCGAAACCATTCAGCACCTCGTCCTTTTTCTGGATCAAACTGATAGAACACGATGAAGTCTCCTTCGCGCTCTGACAGTACACAGCGATTAACTGTCACCGCACAGCGCATGCTTCGGTAAAAATCTGACTTGGTATCTATCTCCTGCGGAATGCCGCCGGACATTGCCTGACGCATTAAAGTCTTTTTCGAAAACGCTTGTTGTCTTGATACATCTCCTGCCATGAAATAGAACAACCACTTTCCATCAGCACTCACCACAGGTCGAACATAGTCATGATCACCGCTGACAATGGCACGCGCGTCAGGAGAATCAATCGCTTGTTGAAATATTCCGTAGTGTCCCGCCCGATTGGAAAACATCAGTACGGTCTCTCTATCGCTCAGCCATCCAGCTGGAAGACTGTGGCTGTCGTTTAACGTCAGCCGTCGATTATGACTCTTGGTTACCTGATCTTCACCTAAATCTGCAATATAGATCGCTGAAAAAAAGCGGCCGGTGATCGCAACCAGTGTCTTGCCATCACGCGTACTATTGAATATCGCCTGCAGGCCATCGGGAGAGGTGGTCACTACATGTGTCACGCTACGACTGCCTGTCTCTAGGTTCACCGTTGCTGTCAACAGCTGGCTGCTGTTGCTACCACGTCCAAGTTGTTGTGACATCAGCAGTTCGTGATTGCTAATTAGCCTGAAATCTGCCAAGAACTGATCTGACTCGTATAGAGTCGACGTGGCACCCGTCTTAATACTGCGTACTTCAATACGCCAACGGGATGATTCCATACTATAGCGATTGTCCAGCACATAGTGACCATCACTGGAAAACTGTGGTCGTGGATTGAACGTGCTACCTTGCGGCGCTGTTGCGAATAACCGCTCATTCGATCCGTTGATATCGCTCAACCATAGTTGATTTTCATTGCGCACAAATACAATCTGCTGTCCGTTTGCAGACGCTACGCCCATATGCGCATTGTGTATCAACAATTCGGCGTTACCGCCCAGTACTGGAATACTCCACAGCGCACTGTCATGCGTTTCCGGATTAACACTACTTACCAGTAAATGAATGTTGTCAGGCATCCATTCCAGAAATCTGGGCACGACATTCTTTGGTAATGGCAGTACATGTCTCTCGACAGTGGTTGTATCGCTTACATACAGTTGGGTTTCATCGGCAAAGGCAATCATGCTGCCGTTTGGCGAAATGGCCGCAGCCAGAATGGGAAGATCTTCGGAGTTAGTTGTAAGTTGTCGGCTGACCACGGTCGATTGAATCCATCTGGGTTTTATTTCAAACCAATACAACGACGCCAGGATTACCAACACTAAGAAAAAAAGATTCATCCACAGCAAGGTGTTTCGATAATTTCTAGTATTCGTAGCCAACGACTCTGCAGACGATTTATTGCCATCAAGCGTGGCTTTTAATTGCGCCACGACATTGGGTGATTGCTCTTCAAGTAACGATGAGCCGCGTTGATCGCCTATAATGCGTATGGTTTCTTGAGTTTGACTGCGTACAACGGCGCAGAAACGATAACCCTGACGAGGCAGCGTCTCAATAAATCGATCCATATCCTTAGGATCGAGTGTGGACCGCATCAGTGAAATATTGCGACGAATGGCCGTTTCTTCGACAATCGTTCCGGGCCAGATGTTCTCCATCAATTCATCCTTGGACACGACCAGACCATGCCGCACGACCAGATATAGCAGCATATCTGCAATCTTCGGTTCTAGACGAATCAAGTCCTCACCACGGTACAACGCGCGCGTCTGCGCATCGAGCCGATACTCGTCGAAACAATAGAACAGTCTTTCTGGCATATCCCGTCATGATGGCTTTGCGACCGCACGCATAGCCCCATTTATAATATTTAATATCTAGATCGCAAAAGCAGCTGTGGTCTTATTCCTTATTTCATCCACAGATACCCCCGGCGCCGATTCTATCAGCTGAAATCCGGTCTGACGATTTCGTCGCGAAAAGACAGCAATATCAGTAATAAGCATGTCGACCACGTTGGTACCCGTTAGTGGTAAACCGCAGCGCGGCTTGAACTTGGAACTACCATCTTTGGCAACATGCTCCATCACAACCACGACTCGCTTGACTCCTGCAACCAAGTCCATCGCACCACCCATTCCCTTGATCATTTTTCCCGGCACCATCCAGTTTGCCAAGTCTCCATTTTCGGCCACTTCCATTGCGCCTAGAATGGTTAAGTCAATATGACCACCACGTATCATGGCAAAGCTTTCTGCCGACGAAAAAAATGACGAATGTGGCAACTGTGAGATAGTTTGCTTTCCTGCATTTATCAGATCGGCATCTTCTTCTCCTTCGTAAGGAAATGGTCCCATGCCCAACATACCATTTTCTGATTGCAGCACGATGTGATGATCAGATGGGATGTAGTTGGCCACCAGCGTGGGAATGCCAATGCCCAGATTGACATAGAACCCATCCTGCAATTCTTGCGCAGCGCGCTGTGCCATTTGTTCACGTGTCCACATGTCAGCTCCCCACCATGATGAATACGATCGTGTTGCGATGCTCTATATATATTTTCAAAAACGCCGTAAATATTTCCCTATAGGCTCCGGCAAAAACGTCCTGTTTTTGACGATTTTGAAAATACATATAGAACACACATCACTTCGCTAATCGTCTCAATATTCACTGTAATGACTCCACAATGATCACACTCGCTTTCTCACAGTGCGTTGCTCAATTTGCTTGGTGTAGTGCGCGCCCTGTATCAAGCGCTGCACATATATGCCTGGTGTGTGGATGTTATCCGGATCAAACGACCCTACTTCCACGAATTCTTCCACTTCCGCGATGGTGATTCGCGCTGCCGTCGCCATCATGGGATTGAAGTTTCTTGCCGTCTTTCGATACACCAGGTTGCCTTCGGTGTCACCACGCCATGCTTTGACAATGGCGATATCGGCCGTTAATCCCGTTTCCAATATATAAGTGTGACCGTTCACGTCGCGAGATTCTTTGCCATCGGCTACTGAAGTACCTGCACCGGTGCGCGTATAAAAGCCATAGATGCCTGCACCACCCGCACGAATACGTTCAGCTAATGTTCCTTGTGGATTAAATTCAATTTGCAATTCGCCGGAGAGATATTGACGTTCGAACTCCTTGTTCTCACCGACATAGGACGAAATCATTTTCTTTATTTGATGATTCTTAAGCAGCATACCCAAGCCAACATCATCAATGCCTGCGTTGTTTGAAATGACGGTAAGGTTTTTGACATGCGAATCGCGCAGTGCGATGAGCAGGTTCTCCGGAATACCGCACAGGCCAAAACCACCCGACATGATGGTCATCCCATCGTGAAGCAATCCCTGCAACGCGGTAGCCGCATCGGGATATAGTTTTCGACGATCTTTTAACACTACAACTGACGCATTCATCGTTACGCTCCGGTTAAAGTGTCGAGCTGGCGTTGAGTGTACAGCGAGTGATGGTTAAGTATATTGGGTTAACCCGCTATTCCGGTGCTATTCCGCACATTTTCAGGGATCATCAGTAAACGTGATATCGGCGAGTTCGAAGTTCAGCTGCGCCTGTCTGCGTTAACGGCAAAAAAGCCAAATGCTATTCGCGTAATACTCAACATCGTGGAGCATCGCTTACTCATAACCAAAACTTTTCTCTGCATTGCAAAACACTGTTGAGCTGTAACCAGATCGGAACAAATGAAACCGATTTGTCACCGGCATTCGACTGACCATGTAACCGTGGCACTTTTAGCATGTGACTTCGTTACATCATTGTGGAGAAGTCGAAATGCTCACTGTTCATCGCGCTGCCTGGTTGGTACGCAGCCTTGCACTCACTAGCGCTGTTTCTGCCCTGTTGCCGTTTTCTATTCATGCGCAAACTGCAGATAATTCTACGGTCAACCAACAGCTGGCTGAACAAGATCAACGGATTCGTGTTTTAGAGCGGAAGCTGGAACTATCAAACGAAACCGCCACAGCGGCTGCCGCCAGTAATGCCACCGTGAAAGCAGGCACAGGTGGATTCTCGATTCAATCCGCCGATGGCAAGAATGTCATCAAGTTGCGCGGTACCTTGAATGTCGACGGTCGCTATTTTGTGGATGCCGTTACTCCTACCACTGCAGATACTTTTGTACTGCGTAAAGTGCGCCCGATCGTGGAAGGCACACTGAGTGGCATCTATGACTTCCGCCTGCAACCGGAATTTGGCGGTGGCAAGAGTGTCATTCTCGATGCCTATGTGGCTGCGCGCTTCAAACCCTGGTTTACAGTAACGGCTGGTAAGTTCAAAAATCCCGTCGGCCTGGAACGCTTGCAGACAGAAGCCTATAACAAATTTGTCGAACTCGGCTTTCCCAGCTCATTGGCTCCCAATCGGGATATCGGTATCCAGTTCTCCGGCAATGCATTGAGCGGCGTGCTCAACTACGCCGTGGCCTATGGCGATGGGGTCATCGATGGTAATGGAACGGAAAACAACCCGACACCGGATACGGATACCGATGGCAAACATGAAACCGCTGCACGCGTGTTTATATTGCCCTTTGCCAACAGTAGTAATTTCTATCTGCGCGGGTTGGGATTTGGCCTCTCTGGTAGTTTGGGTAGCAAGCAAGGTAGCGCCGCGATCAGCAGTGTCGGCACGGTGAATGGCGCAACCACAACGGTGATCACTGCCAACACCAGCTCGTGGCTACCGTCATATCGCACCTCGGGACAACAATCCTTCTTCAGTTATCGTGGTGATACAGCCAACACCACTGCCGTGAATGAAGCCGCCTTTGCAGATGGTACTCACACCCGATTAGCGCCGCAGGCGTACTACTACTATGGAAGTTTTGGATTACTAGGTGAATACGTCGCCAGCAAACAAGCCGTGACACGTCATCTCACCGCCACTACCAATAGTTCTGCCACACTCAAGAACTCAGCGTGGCAGATCGCAACCTCATTCTTCTTCACGGGAGAAGAAGCGCAATACAACAACGTAAAACCCAACAGTGATTTTGCCATTGGCAAGCCGGGCAGTGGTGCATGGGAACTCGCGTTACGTTATCAGCAATTGAATGTGGATCAACAAGCATTTGCTGGCGGCGCCAGTTCCTTTGCAGATCCCACCAAATCACCCAGCGCTGCCAAAGGCTACAGCGCTGCACTCAACTGGTATCTAAGTCAGAACGTACGCTGGACACTGGAATACGATCAAACCAAATTTACTGGTGGCGCCGGCACCCTCACCGCTGTGATTGATCGCAAAGATGAAAAAGGCGTACTACTTCGCTTTGCACTCAATTATTGATTCGCCATTGGACATCACTACTCATCATTACTCATACACATTTTGGAGCAACTCATGTCGACCAAGTTTTTTTCTAAAGCATTGCTACTTGGCATAAGCGCTGTTAGTGCATTATTTTCAACTGTGTTACCTGCTGCCAACAAAGTAGAACTGCTTAACGTATCGTACGATCCCACACGGGAATTGTATGAAGATGTCAATAAAGCCTTTGCGGCACAATGGAAAAGCAAAACAGGACAGGATGTTGTCATCAAGCAGTCACACGGCGGATCAGGCAAACAAGCACGTTCGGTGATTGATGGCCTGCAAGCCGATGTTGTCACATTGGGGCTTGAAGGTGATGTCGATGCCATTGCCAACAATGCCAAGTTGCTGCCAGCAAACTGGAAAACACGCCTGCCTGCAGACAGCTCACCCTACACTTCGACCATTGTATTCCTGGTGCGCAAGGGCAATCCCAAAGGCATCAAGGACTGGGGT
>Ga0302323_100005706_pt1 | contig 10207 bp, 7 predicted proteins | sample Fen_T0_3_FD_201950 | JGI IMG/M metagenome (GOLD analysis project Ga0302323, IMG submission 201950) | Peat permafrost microbial communities from Stordalen Mire near Abisko, Sweden - Fen_T0_3 | ecosystem: Environmental > Terrestrial > Soil > Wetlands > Permafrost | place: Sweden: Abisko... | reverse complement strand
AAGGCGGCGACGAGAATGCAACCTTGCACGTGCGCGAAGTCGCCACCGGCAAAGATCGCGACGACACCATTCCACGCGCGCGCGCCTGCTCGCTGGCGTGGCTGCCCAAAGGCGACGGCTTCTACTACACCCGGTATCCCGCGCCAGGTTCGGTTCCGGCGGGCGAAGAGCACTACCATCGGCGGGTATTTCTCCATCGTCTGGGAACGGATCCTGCCGACGATGTGAAGATCTTTGGCGAAGGCCTGGGCTTTTCGTCCTGGCCGAATGTGCAACTGTCTCCCGACGGCCGCTGGCTGGTCATCGAAGTGTCCGAGGGGTGGAGCAAGAGCGAGGTCTTCTTGCTCGACACGCGCACGCATGGTGCTCCAATTCCGGTGGTCACGGGCAAGAACGCTATCTTCAACCTGGGTGATGTACTCGACGATCGGCTCCTTGTGGTGTCGAACGAGAACGCGCCCCACTATCAATTGTGGCAGATCGATCCGCACAGGCCCACGCGCGACCACTGGAAGCTGCTGATTCCCGAGAGCGAAGACATCCTGGAATCCGTGTCGGCGTCGAGTGGCAAATTGGTCGCGCTGTACCTCAAGGACGCCTCGTCCCGCCTGCGCGTCTTTTCCAGCCAGGGCACTTTCCTGCGCGACATCGCCCTGCCTGGGCTGGGCACGGTGTCGGCCCTGCACACGCGCCACGATCAGCGCGATGTCTTCTTCGCCTTCACCTCGTTTCTCAGTCCCACCAAGGTCCTGCGCCATGACCTGGCCAAGACCAAAACTAGTTTGTGGAAAGAGCTGACCGCGCCCGTCGACACCACGAACTTTTCCGTCGAGCAAGTTCGCTACCCGTCGAAGGACGGAACCTTGGTGCCCATGTTCCTGGTGCACAAGAAAGATCTTGTGCGCGATGGCGGCAACCCGACGCTGCTTTATGGCTACGGCGGTTTCAATGTGAACCTCACCCCCGGCTTCGCCGCCTGGGTGGGCCCATTCATCGAACGCGGCGGGGTCTACGCCGTGCCGAACCTGCGCGGCGGCGGCGAGTACGGTGAGGCCTGGCACCGGACGGGCATGCTCGAAAGCAAACAGAACGTCTTCGACGATTTCGCGGCCGCGGCCGAGTACCTGATTCGGGAAAAGCTCACCGACTCCGCGCACCTCGCCATTTCGGGACGATCGAATGGCGGCCTACTGGTGGCCGCTGCCATCACCCAACGACCCGAGTTGTTCAAGGCAGCCGTGGTTGGAGTGCCACTGACGGACATGGTTCGTTACCATCTGTTGCAGATCGCGCGGTTGTGGATTCCAGAATACGGCTCGGCGGAAAATCCAGAGCAGTTCCCATTTCTCTATGCCTACTCGCCCTACCACCACGTCAAGGACGGAACCGCTTACCCCGCGACGCTGGTTTTCTCGGCCGAGTCCGACACGCGCGTGGATCCTATGCACGCGCGCAAGTTCGCCGCGCGCCTCCAGGCCGCAACTTCCGGCAAAGCACCCATCCTTCTGCGCATGGAAGGCAAGGCCGGACACGGTGCGGGTAAGCCCATGGCCAAGATCATCGCGCAGTACACCGACGAGTTTTCTTTTCTGTTCGCGGAGCTTGGAATCTCCACGCCCTCCATTTCGAAAGAAGCAAAGCAGTGAAAAAGATCCGAGTCATCATCCTCTTCGGCGGCCGTTCGGCGGAACACGAAGTATCCCTCATGTCCGCGCGCAATGTCTTTCTGGCGCTGGACCGCGACCGCTTCGAGCCCATGCTGGTGGGCATCGACAAGCAAGGCCATTGGCGGGTCGAACCGGACAAGACCTTGCTCAACGCCACGGGAGATCCACGCTTGTTGAAGTTGGTGGCTGCGGGAAATGAGTTGGTGGTGCCAGTGCATCCGGAAAGCAAAGAGTTGGCCCATCCGGAAAGTGAACGTTCGCTCTTGGCCAGTGACGATGTGGTCTTCCCAGTCCTTCACGGCACCTACGGTGAAGACGGCACGGTCCAAGGCTTGCTGGAATTGGCGGACATTGCCTACGTCGGACCAGGTCACCTGGGATCGGCCATCGGCATGGACAAGGACGTGTCCAAGCGGTTGCTTGCCCAAGCTGGAATTCCCGTGGTGCCCTGGCGCATGGTCACGGCCCACGCCATGAAACGCGATGCCGCCCGCTGTTTGGCGCAGGCGAGCGAGCTGGGCTTCCCCGTCTTCGTCAAGCCAGCCAATGCGGGTTCTTCAGTGGGCGTCAGCAAGGTGAAGAGCGCCACCGACCTCGAACCCGCCCTGCGCACGGCATTGGCCTTCGATACCAAGGTCCTGGTCGAAGCCGCGGTCAACGCACGCGAGATTGAGTGCGCCGTGCTTGGCAACGACGACCCCGTGGCCTCCATGCCGGCCGAGATCGTGGTGCATCACAAGGATGGCTTCTATTCCTACGACGCCAAGTACGTGGATGCGGATGGCTCGGAGGCCAAGATCCCGGCCGACATCCCACCCCAAACCGCGGCACGCGTGCGCGGCCTGGCCGTCGATACGTTCCGCGCCCTGGAACTGGCCGGCATGGCGCGGGTGGATTTTTTCCTCGACAGGGACAGTGGCAATTTCTACGTCAACGAGGTCAACACCATCCCGGGATTCACCGCCATCTCGATGTACCCGAAAATGTGGGAAGCCTCCGGCGTGCCGATTAAGGACCTGGTCAGCCGGCTTATCGACCTGGCCATCGAGCGCCGCGCCGCACGCCGCGCGCTTAAGACACAGCGATAAGTTTAGACACGGCCTTCCGAGAATAATTTCGGGTCGCTGGTACTATGGAGACCATCCACTGGGAGGACTCCATGCGCCGAAGTACTTGTGTTGTTGGAATTGCACTGTTGGTCATCACGGGCTGCGGCTCGGGCGGCTCGAAGCAAGCAGACGCGCAAGCAGACGCCGTCCCCGCGACGCCCGAAGTAGCTGCGGATCATCCTATCTCTTCGGCCGACCTCCCAAGTGCAGACGCGGGCAGCGACGCCGTCCCCCAGCCGGATCTCGCGTCACCTAAGGATGCACCGGGAAAGCAGGACCAGTCCCCTGCGCCTGATTTGGCCATCACCCCCGATCTTGCGCGGCCGGATGTGGGGCCCAGCGCACCCGATTCCGCCAACACGATGGACGCCACAGCTGGCACCCTCCTAGGCGGATGCCAGATCTTGCCACCGAACCACATTTTCAACACGCCCATCGATACACTTCCCGTCCATGGCAGCTCGGCGGCGTTCATGACCACCATCGGCAACCGCAAGATCCACCTCGACCTGGGAACGTCCACCGACATGGCCAGCGCCGAGTACTACGGCATCCCCTTCAATGTTGTCACCGGCAATTCCCTGACATGGACGCGGGTCAGCTATTCATCCACCGATCCGGGCATGGGCTGGGATCCGCTCTCCGAAACCGACTGCGTGGATCAGTCGTCGGGTGCAGCCCACACCATCGTCTCACCATGCTTGGCCAGCAAGGCGCCCAAGCCGTGGCTGCCCATTCCCGCCGCGCCTCTGGTCGAAGGTGGCATCGTGACGGATCCAACCCAGCCTTATGGCGATCACCACATGCTTGTCGTAGACGCTGACACCTGCCGGTTGTGGGAACTCTACCACTGCTATCCCAACACCTCTGGAGGCTGGGACATCTTTGGCTCCGCCGCCTTTGACCTCAACTCGAATGCCCTGCGGCCCGCGGATTGGACCTCCGCCGATGCCGCTGGGTTCCCCATCTTGCCGCTGCTGCTGCGCGAGAAGGAAGCGTCGAGCGGCGAGATCCGCCACGCCTTGCGCTTCACCATCAGCTCTAGTTCGATCCGCAACCAGTACGTGTGGCCCGCGCGGCACCTCACCTCGAACGGCACCATGTCCACCAACCTACCGCCCATGGGACAACTGTTCCGCATCAAAGCCAGCTACCAGATACCTTCGACCTACAACACCCAGTCGCGCGCCATCTTGCAGGCGCTCAAGACCTACGGCATGTACATCGCCGACGGTGGCTCCAACATGTACATCCAAGGCGATCCCAGCGCGGGCTGGCTCGATGCCACCTTCTCGCAGGTGCAGTCCGTGGACACCAGCCAATTTGAATCTGTCGATCTGGCGCCCATCATGAGCCGCGCCGGCTTCAATCCCAATTCGGCCGCTGTGCCCGCGCCCTAGCTTTTCCGACTAGCCCGCCGCGGGCAGTTTGAACTCCTCCACCATACGCGTGAGCTCCCCTGCCAGCTGGGCTAGCTCGCGGGCGTTGCTCTCCACTTGCTCGCCACCCTGCCTGATTTCCCCGATGGTGCTATTCACGCCGGCAATATCCGCGGCGATCGAGCGAGACGCCGAGGCGGAGTTGGCCACGCCGCGATTGGCCTCGGTGACTCCCGTGGACGCCTGGACCAGCTGCTCCGCCACGCCCGTCGTCAGTTCGGCCTGACGGTTCATGGCCGCCGCCGTTTCCGTCATGGTGCCACCAACCTCCTGAATCGCAGTCACGATCGTCTCCAGGTCACTGATGGCGGCGCTGGTGGACGACTGCACACTGGCGATCTTGTCCTTCACATCCTGGGTGGCCGCCGCGGTTTGCTGTGCCAGCTCCTTGATCTCGCCAGCCACCACCGCGAAGCCCTTGCCCATGGCGCCTGCACGCGCAGCCTCGATGGTGGCGTTGAGCGCCAGCAGGTTGGTCTGCGATGAAATCGACGTGATGGTCTCGGTGACCTTGTTGATGGCCTGGGCCGCATCGCCCAAGGTGCGGATAGAAGCGGAGATGTTCTTAGCCTGTTCGGCAGCGTGCTCGGTGGCGACCTTGGCCTTCCCGGATTGCTGGGCGATTTCCACCACCCCACCGCTCATTTCCTCCGTCGAGCTGGAAACCGAAGCCAGGTTGATCGACGCCTCTTCGATGGCCGCCGCCACGGATGACGCCTGCTCACTGGAATTTGCCGCCGATTCCGCGGCCGTGGCGCTCTTCTCGGACACGGTCTTCACGGACTGCGCGGTTTGCGCCGCCACCGAAGATAGATTGTTTGAGGCCGTCGCCACGGTCTGTACGCCCGAAAGGAGATTTCGCAAGAGCGTTCGCAGACGCTTGACCATCTCTTCCATGGCACGCGCCAAGGTGCCAAGCTCGTCCGAGCGTTCTCGCAAGCGGCTATCGACCTCATGGGTCAGATCGCCCTTGCTGATGACAGTGACGAAGTCCGTTGCGCTGGCAAGCGGCAAGGTCAGCTGCCGGCGCACGAGGGTATTCACGATAAGGACCAGCAATACCACCAAGACCACACTCACGCTGATCCCAAGGGCAACCGTGCTGGCTCGCAAACTCTCCATGGAGTCGGTCCAGGTCTTCTGGGCACGCAGGAACGAGGCGTCCGACACGCGCAGCCCCAGAACACCGCCGACCTTGCCTTCCTTCCATTCCGAATGGCACTGGAGACAGGTCTGGGTGGCCAGGAAGGGCTGATAGACTTCAAAGGCGTTGTTGAGCCGGCGATCGAAGCGCTTCCCACTTTCCACCACGCGATCAAGGACAGAGGATTCTAGCCGCCGCCCCACCGCATCTTTCTGGGAAGAGAACACCGCCTTGCCTTCGCTGGAAAATAGGGTCGCTTCGAGCAGGCCATCGACCTCGTGCTGGCGGGCCAGGATCTTGGCGAAGAGATCCATGTTGCCCTCGATCATGGGATCGGCCAGCGCCCCTTGAACGGACTGGGCTATGGGGCCCAGATTCTCGCGCACGGATGCCTCCATGCGCTCGGGGTTGCTGGTTTCAAGGCTGGCAAGGCGCGCATTCTCGTACACTTGCCGGACGACTTCAGACACCAGCAGAACCGAGGCAATCCCCACTGAAATCGAAAGCACAAATCGTGTTTGGAGCTTCATAACCCTCCGCGCCACATTGGGGTGGCCCCGCGACTGTCTAGCTCCAACATCGGCACAATGTGGCCAATCTTGAGAGCAAAGCGGATGGTTCTGGTCCGCGTTTCCAGCACCGCCCAATGCGGATAGCACTGAACCTGGATGCGCCCTACAGGCGACTAACCACGCACTCGCGTCCGCAGCGCAGACCGTCGGATTGCAATGCCGCGCCCTGAAAGCGAACCACGGCGCCGCGTTCGAGTTCGTCGAGCACTTGGTTATTCGGCGAATGCTCGCGGTCGAGCCGTGTCACGAGCAACCGTCCCGCGGGCCCGCAGGCAAAGAGGCGCAAGCGGCCCTTGTCCTTCATCAAGTCGCTTACCATGCGGAAGCGCGAAGTGTCGGTCACCGGCGTGCCTTGCTTGCGCAGGAGCAGGTAGCTGAAGTCCACGCGCGATCGGCCGCTTGCAATAGCGGCGGCGCTCATATGGCAAAAATCGCGTTCACGGACCAGCGCGGGACACGGGCCTTGCCATAAGCAAGGCGCCTCCACGAACAGTCCGGCGGTGAGCAACCGATCCCGCACGCCCAAAAGACCACGCGAGGTTTCGCGAAGCGCGGGCTCGATCAGAAGGCATGCGCCTTGGTCTTCCAGGAAATCGCGGCACCATCCCAGCACCAGGCGCGCTCGGCCATCATCGTCCAGGGCCAATTCATTGAGCAAGTGCGCAGCAATGATCAGATCGAACCGGCCCTGTACCCCCGAGGATCTGAGCCCCCGCGTGACATCGCCGCGCACAATGCCAGGTCCAGCCACCTTGTCCACAGCGACCAGCTCAGCGCTGCTCCACCGGGCACGGATCGCCTGGCCCACGGCTCCCGTGCCCGCGCCAAGATCGAGCACCCGGCGTGGGCTGGACAAACCAGAGTCCGCGAGGATCCATTCCAGCGCCGCGATCGTGCGTGGGGCGATCTCGGCCGCGTACTCGCCGCGTAGCCGAGCATCAGCCAGATACGATTCACCGACCAGCTCGCGCGCGCCGACCAGCCCGGCGTGGATCCGGCTCGAGGGCTTGCGCAAGCACTAACCCATCTTCTTGAAGAAGATGCCCTTGATGTCGTTGAAGGTCACCACCACCAGCAGCATGAGCAACACCATAATCCCGACCATGTGAATCTTGGTTTCGATGTTCGGGTTCATGTCCTTGCGCCGGATGGCATTGATACCCACAAAAAAGATGCGCCCTCCGTCGAGACCAGGCAGGGGCAAGAGATTGAACACCCCGAGGGCGACGGAGATGAGAATCAGAATCTCCAAGAACTTAAGCACGCCCTGCTTGGCCGCGCCCGCCATCTCCTTCGCGATGCCGAGGGGACCCGTCAGGCCGCCATCGATCTTGCGCGTGATGAGATCCCAGATGTTCTTGAGCAACACCGCCGACAGCGCGATGGGCATGACCACGGCTTCCTTGACCGCATCCAGGAAGGGGCCGCGTGCCCGCGCTTGTCCGAAGCGCACTCCGATCATGTAGGCGCCGCTTGCGGAATCCTTGCGTGGCGTGATCTGCATGACCACCGGCGCACCCGAACGTATGACCTTGAGATCGATGGATGAACCATTCGAAGCACGCACCACCTGGGTCACGTCCGATGGCTTGGCCACGGCCTTGCCGCCTACGCCCGCCACCACGTCACCAGGTAGAAGTCCCACCGCCTGGGCGGCGCTGCCCGGAACAATTTCGTCCACCGTCGTGGTGCCTGTGTATTGACCGTAGGCCAAAAGCACCACGAAGCCGATGACCATGGCGGTGAGATAATTGGCGGCCGGGCCAGCGGCCAGGACCAAGAAGCGCATCCAGCGGGGGCGGTTGGGGTACACGTAGGGGTCGTCGTGGTCGAACTCTTCTTGCGGATTCATGCCCGTCACTTGCACGAAACCGCCGAGGGGAATGGGGGCGATTTGGTAGACCGTGTCGCCACGCTTAAAGGAAACCAGGGCGTTGCCGAAGCCGATGGAAAAGCGCTCGACGCGCATACCACAGGCGCGCGCGGCAAGAAAGTGCCCTGCCTCGTGCAATACGATGAGGAGGGCAAGACCAATGATGGCGACTACAATGGACATCGTTCGGCAAATCTAGCAGGGTTTGCCCGCCACTACACCGATAGGATGCGCAGAACCGGCCCGAGCAGTGTCCGGCTTCGCCGATGGGCCCGTTGACCCACGATTTCCAGGTCCAGCCCGTGACGGGCGGCTTGGCGTTCAAAGCGTGTCTCGTAGTCATTCCAGCGCCCGCAGGTGTCGAGCAGGACGGGCAAGGCGCGCATGCGGTTGGCCAGAATGAAGCGGCCACGCACCACCACCGCGTCCTTGCGCGCAAGCTGGGCCATTGCCCAGCCAACCACAGCGTTCGGAAATCCTAGGCCAAGGTCGGCCTCCCACAACAACACCGCTTCGCCTTGTGCGTGAGCGACGGCGCGGCGAAAAGCACGCCCACTTCGGGTTAGACCAAGCACCGTCAGTTCGGGGATCTCCGCGCCGAGGAAGCGCAGCAGGGTGAGGCTGGTGTCGCGGGAACCATCGCTCGCCGCCAGGATCTCGAACGATTGGCCGCGTTGGCGCAAATGCGCGGCCATGGTGCGCACATCGCGGCCAATCGAATCCTCGACATCGCGTACGGCCACGATCACGGAAAGCCTCATTGCATGATTCTTCCCCGCCATCAGCAGGCTGAGCGTAGCAGAGACGCCATGAAACGCGAGAATTCGCCGCCGTTCAAAATACCTTGCGAAGTGCCTGGTCGATGGCCTGGGCCAGTGCGAAGGGGTCGTCGTCCTTGACCAACACCACCCCGTCCACCCCATGCAGCGCGTGCAGCCCACCGCTGTCCGACGCGATCACAGGCAGGCCACAGGCCAGCGCCTCGCGCACCACGAGCGGCATACCTTCACTGCGTCCATTGTCGAGGACCCGGCAGGGATGAACGAATAGATGCGCGGCGGCCATGCGCTCGGCAAGGACGCACTGACCAAGAGCGCCGGGCAGTTGCAAGGACACGTCCGCGGCTCTCGCTAGCCGCAAAAGTCGCGCCCTTTCAGGCCCTTCGCCCGCGATGACCACCGCCGGCCTGCGCGCACTGGGGAGCCGGCCAACGGCTTCCACCAAGACATCAAAGCCCTTGATGGGCACCAGGCGCCCGGCCGCGAAGATCGTCGTCATGCCAAGTCCCACGGTGGCCCTTAGTCGCTTCTGCTCCTCCTCCGAGCGGCGGTAGAAGATCCGCGCATCGAAAGGCGCCGCTTCGACCCGGCATTCGGCGCCGAATACCTCGGGCTCGGCGCCGAGCAAGGTGGTGAAACGATCGCGCAAAGATGCGCTGGCAAAAACCAACGAGGGCTTTCGTCGGCATAGGGTTCTCGCCGCACTGTCGCCCCAGGGAAGCCGGGCAAGAAGATAGAGATCGCCGCCGTGAACGTGCGCCCGATGAGGCAGGTGTGGCAAGGCGCTGCACGCCAAGAGACCGCAAGGTACGAGCCAATGACTCTCCACCGCGTCCCAGCCACGGCCGCGCTCCACCAGATGACGGAGCATCGCGAGGGAAAAAAGCACACCCTGGCCCGTGGCCCGTAAGCGCAACCATGGTTCTGCTGATTCCAACGCCTCGGGTGCGCCGCCTTCGTAGAATAGGTCGCCGGCTCCGATGCGAGTCACGGTGCCATCGTCGGAATGGATTCCGTCCCGCGCCGCAGCCGCCAGGATCTCGACGGGATGGCCTTCAGCCAGCAAGGCACGCACGCGCTCACGCACGAACACCCCCGCGCCGTCATCGGGATATCGTGGGTACGACGTTGTAAGAATGCCAATCACGGCTGCGGCGGTTCGGACAGGACCGGCCCCGCCAAGAGGCGTTGGATCCCGCGCATCGCCCGCGCGCACATGCCACGCAGGACCAATCGCGTGAGCGGCGCCACCACGCACGGAATGCGAATGCCCGAGTGCCAATCGGCCCCGTACACCGGGCGAACCGGCACATCGACCACGCGCGCACCCTGACCGCCCAGACGGCACAGAATGTCGTTGGGATAGCCGTAGCGGGGAAAGACCTCGCCCGACAAGATCACGGACAACGCCCGCCGATTGGCCACCGTGTATCCGCACTGCGAATCGAATATGTGTCCATACCCCGAGGCCATGCGGGTCAAGAGTGAAAGGACCACATTGCCTACCATGCGCGAGGTGGGCATCACCCGATACACACCTGGCCACGCGAAGCGGTTGCCCTTGGTATAGTCCGCCCGCCCGGACACAACCGGCTCGATAAGCACCAGGAGGTCAGCGGGATCT
>Ga0302323_100005705_pt1 | contig 10209 bp, 7 predicted proteins | sample Fen_T0_3_FD_201950 | JGI IMG/M metagenome (GOLD analysis project Ga0302323, IMG submission 201950) | Peat permafrost microbial communities from Stordalen Mire near Abisko, Sweden - Fen_T0_3 | ecosystem: Environmental > Terrestrial > Soil > Wetlands > Permafrost | place: Sweden: Abisko... | reverse complement strand
CCGAGCTGCTCCAGCGTCTCGATCACGAGCCCGGCCAGGTGCGGGAGCAGAACCTCAAGATCCGAACGGTCACACGGACGAGATCAAAACCAACCTCGTGCCCGAACCCGCGCAGACACGCCCAAGGCGTCACAGATCACAAGATCAGCGCCAGAACCGAATTCCGTGAGCGGTGACACACCGACGCCTCCTCCAGCGCCGCGTGACGCGTCAAGGGCCCTCAGCTGGCTCATCGGGCGGCCTCCGCAGCCCCGACGCGAGCAGTGAACTCGCGTGCCCCAGGCATACGGACGAGCGTCACGCACCAGTCCTCGCCGGGCGGGGGCACCACCAGCCGGTCGGCGACGAACCTTGGCGACCTGCCGAAAATCTGCCGAAAGACGATCACAGCGGGCCTTCGAAGACTCTCGAAGACCCGCTCTGACCTGCAGTTACTCCGTCGGGACGACAGGATTTGAACCTGCGACCCCTTGACCCCCAGTCAAGTGCGCTACCAAGCTGCGCCACGTCCCGTTGCCCCACTGTGGAGGCATGTAGAGCCTACCGCACGCCCGCCGTCCCCCGCGCACGGGTAACCGGCCGCTCGCGCCGAAGCGGTCGGCGGGCCCGTCCGACGAGTCTTCGTCCCCCGGCCGCCACACCGGCGAAACCTGCCCGCGCGATCCTCGACGGATGGTGAGTACAGGCGATCATCTGGCGATCCGGCCGGCGGACCTGCAGGTGCGCAGCCTCGGCCCGGCGCGCCACCCCTCTCCCCTCGCCGGGATGCTCCGCGGCCGGACTGCGTCGCCGCACTACGTCCACGAGTCCGACCGGGTCCTGCTCGACGACACCCTCGAGATGGCCGTCGCCCGCGAGGGCGGCGTCGCCGGGCTGCCCGCGTTCGAGCCGGGCGGCCCGCGGGAGTGGCTCTTCTTCGACCCGGCCGCCACGCGCGTCGGCATCGTCACCTGCGGTGGACTGTGCCCGGGCCTCAACAACGTCATCCGCGGCCTCGTCCTGGAACTGGTCACCACGTACGGGGTCAGCGACGTCGTCGGGTTCCGCGACGGCTACCGCGGGCTCGTCAAGGGTGACGTCGTGCCGCTGACGCCGGCACTCGTCGCCGGCATCCACACCCGGGGCGGCACCGTCCTCGGCACCTCCCGCGGTGACCAGGACCCCGAGGAGATGGCCGCCACCCTCGAGCGCCTCGGCATCTGCATCCTGTTCGTCATCGGCGGCGACGGCACGCTGCGCGGCGCCCACCGCATCGCGGACGCCGCCGCCGCGCGGGACCAACCCCTCGCCGTCGTCGGCGTCCCCAAGACGATCGACAACGACATCCCGTACATCGACCACAGCTTCGGGTTCCAGACCGCGTTCGCCCGGGCCGCCGAGTCCATCGCCGCGGCGCACACCGAGGCCGCCTCCACGCCCAACGGCGTCGGGCTGGTGAAGCTCATGGGCCGCCACTCCGGTTTCATCGCCTGCTACGCCGGCCTCGCCAACCAGGACGCGGACTTCGTGCTCGTCCCCGAGGTGCCGTTCGGCCTGGACGGCGACGGCGGGTTCCTGGCCCATCTGCGCCGCCGGGTGGCGGTCCAGGGCCACGCCGTCGTCGTCGTCGCCGAGGGCGCCGGCCAGGAGTGGCTCGGCTCGGACGGCGCACGCGACGCCTCCGGCAACCTGCGCCTCGCCGACATCGGCCGCCACCTCCGCGACCGCATCACGGCCGACTTCGCCGCCTCCGGCACCGAGCTCAATCTGCGCTACGTCGATCCCGGCTACGCGATCCGCAGCGTGCCGGCCAACGCGTTCGACGCCGTCTACTGCCTGCGGCTGGCCCAGGCCGCCGTCCATGCCGGCCTCTCCGGCCGGACGGCGATGGTCGTCGGCCGCTGGCACGGCCGCTTCGTGCATCTGCCGATCCCACTCGCCACCGACAGCCGCAACCAGGTCGACCCGGACGGCGATCTGTGGCTCTCGGTGCTCGAGGCGACCGGCCAGCCCGCCCGGTTCGGCTGAAGGCCGGGCCGGCTCGGGGCGGCTCGAGACGGCTCGGGGGCGGCTCGAGACGGCTCGAGACGGCTCAGCCGACCGCGACCGGTCGCCGGCTCCCGGTCAGCTGCAGCACCGCGGCGACGACGAGGCTGCCGGCGACGGCGACGGCCAGCGGCAGCAGCGTCCGGGTGCCGACCAGGCCCACCAGTGGCGCGATCAGGCCCCCCACGGCGAACTGCACCAGCCCGAGCAGCGCGGACGCCGCCCCCGCCCGTTCCGGGTACCCGCCCAGCGTGATGCTCGACGCCAGCGGCAACGACATCCCCACCCCGAACACGGTGACGACGACGGTGCCGATCGCGGCGCCGATCCCGCCCACGCCCGTGAGCGCCTCGACGAGCAGGCCGACGGCGCCCAGCAGGGCGACGCCGAGCGTGACGGCGAGGTGCGTCCCCGCGGGCCAGCGACCGGCGAGCCGGCCGCTCAGCTGGTTGCCCGACATCAGGGCCACCGAGTGCGCCGCGAACATCACGCCGTACCCGGTCGCGCCGAGACCGTACACGTTGCGCATGACGAACGCCGAGCCCGAGACGTAGACGAACAGCGCGGAGAACGCGAACGCCACCACCATCGCCGACCGCACGTACTCGCCGTCCCGCAGCAGTACGCCGTAGCTGCGCAGCGCCGGCCGCAGGCCGCCCGGACGACGACGCTCCGCCGGCAGGGTCTCCCCCAGCCCGAAGTACACCGCCGGCGCCACCGCGAACCCGAACCCGGCCAGCGCCAGGAACAGTCCCTGCCACGGCATCACGTGCAGCATCAGGCCGCCGAGCGTGGGCGCGATGATCGGGACGACGCCGGCGATCAGCATGATCTGGGCGAAGGCGCGCACCATCGCCGGCCCGCTCGCCAGGTCCCGGACGACGGCCCGCGTCACGACCAGCCCGGCCGCGCCCATCAGGCCCTGCGCGAAGCGCAGCGCCGTCAGCGCCTCGACGGACGGCGCCAGCGCGCAGAGCAGGGACGCCACGCCCCAGCCGACGAGCCCCACGACGATGGGGATGCGGCGGCCGAGCGCGTCGCTGATCGGGCCCGCCACGATCTGGCCGACGGCCAACCCGACGACGCACGCCGTCAGGGTGATCTGGACGGCGGCCTCGGACGTTCCCAGCTGGCGGGCCAGCTCGGGGAACGCCGGCAGGTACAGGTCGATCGACAGCGAGGCGAGCGCCGTCGTCGCCGCGATGAGGAGGAGCCGGACGCGGCTCAGGCCCTCCGCGACAGGTTCGGGTGGCGCGAGCACGGCCGTACCGGTCGCGGCCAGGGAACGGGGGTGGGAAGGCGCTGATTCCTGGGCTGATTCTTGGAACGATTCAGAACATGATGACGAAGCCGCCACGGTGCCTCTTGTCTGCCACGGGTTGCACGACCCGGGAAGGCGGACGACGTCGGCCGGCTCCGCACCGGGTCAGAACTGGGTGTTTGTAATCACCCTGTTCCATTCTGTCACGCCCTTCCCTCCCCCGTGCGGCGGGGTGGCGGACTCGCCCGTTTGGCCCAGTCGCAGCACGCTCGGCGACCGGGCCATGTCAGCCCGTCAGCGGTCGCGGCCCTTGCCCTTGCCCTTGCCGTCGCGCTCCGGGCGGGCCTGCCCGCTGCCGTCCACGCTGAAGCCGGCCCGCCGCAGCGCGTCCGCCATCGCGGAGTTGATCTGCGCCTGGTCCTGCGCCGGGCGACCCGGACGCTGGCCACCGGCCCCACCGGCCCCGCCACGCTGCCCAGAACCCTGCCCACCGGATCCTTGCCCCCCGGAACCCGGGCCACCCGAACCCGGGCCACCCGAACCCGGGCCGCGACGCTGACCGCCCGGGGCGCCACCTTGGCCGGCACCCGGTCCCCCGCGCTGACCACCGCCACGCGGGCCGCCGCCACGCGGGCCGCCGCGCCGTGCACCACCGGCAGCCGGTGCGCCACCCGCAGCCGGTGCGCCACCAGCGGCCGGAGCGCCACCAGCGGCCGGAGCGCCACCGGCAGCAGCTGCACCGGGCCGGGGACCCCGGGGACCTCGCTCCGGGCGACCGCCGCGGGCGCCGTCCGCGTCCCGCCGCGGCCCGCGCCGGTCGGCACCGGCGCCGGACCCCGTGCCGGTGGCGTCGTCGTCCAGGCGGAGGGTGAGCCCGATCCGGGACCGGGGGACGTCGACCTCGAGCACCTTCACCCGGACGACGTCGCCCGGCTTCGCGACGTCCCGAGGGTCCTTGACGAAGGTGTGCGACATCGCCGAGACGTGCACGAGCCCGTCCTGGTGGACGCCGATGTCGACGAACGCCCCGAAGGCGGCCACGTTCGTCACGACGCCTTCGAGCACCATGCCGGGACGCAGGTCGCCGATGGTCTCCACGCCGTCCGCGAAGGTCGCGGTGCGGAACGCGGGACGCGGGTCGCGGCCGGGCTTCTCCAGCTCGGCGAGGATGTCGGTGATCGTGGGGACGCCGAACCGGTCGTCGACGAACTCGGTCGCGGTCACCCGGCGCAGCAGCGAGCCGTTGCCGAGCAACGCCGTGACGTCGCCGCCGGCCACCGATGACGCGATCTTGCGCACCAGCGGGTACGCCTCCGGGTGGACCGACGACACGTCGAGCGGGTCGACGCCGTCACGGATGCGCAGGAAACCCGCGCACTGCTCGAACGCCTTCGGACCGAGCCGGGGCACGTCCTTGAGGGCCTGCCGCGAGCGGAAGGGGCCGTGCGTGTCCCGGTGCTCCACGATGAGCTGGGCGAGCGACTCGCTGACGCCGGACACCCGCCGCAGCAGCGGCACCGACGCGGTGTTGACGTCGACGCCGACGGCGTTCACCGCGTCCTCGACGACGGCGTCCAGCGAGCGCGACAGCTTCCCCTCGGCGATGTCGTGCTGGTACTGCCCCACGCCGATCGACTTGGGGTCGATCTTGACCAGCTCGGCCAGCGGGTCCTGCAGGCGGCGCGCGATGGAGACCGCCCCGCGCAGCGACACGTCGAGGTCGGGCAGCTCCGCCGACGCGTACGCGGACGCCGAGTACACCGACGCCCCCGCCTCGCTGACCATCACCTTGGTGACCTTGAGGTCCGGGTGCTTGGCGATGAGCTCGGCGGCCAGCTTGTCGGTCTCGCGCGAGGCGGTGCCGTTGCCGATGGCGATCAGGTCGACGTCGAACCGGGCGCAGAGCGCGGCCAGCTCGGCCAGCGACTGGTCCCAGCGCCGGTGCGGCACGTGCGGGTAGATGGTGTGGGTCGCGACGACCTTGCCGGTCGCGTCGACGACGGCGACCTTGGTGCCGGTGCGCAGCCCCGGGTCGAGTCCCATCGTGGCGCGGGTGCCGGCGGGCGCGGCGAGGAGCAGGTCGCGCAGGTTGCCGGCGAACACGCGCACGGCCTCGTCCTCGGCGGCCTGCCGCAGCCGGGTGCGCAGGTCGACGTCCAGGTGGACCTGGATCCGGGTGCGCCAGGCCCAGCGCACGGTGTCGGCGAGCCACCGGTCGCCGGGGCGGCCGCGGTCGGTGATGCCGAAGGTCGCGGCGATGCGTCGCTCGTACCGGGACGGCCCGAGCGCCGGGTCGACGTCCGGCTCCGGGTCGGGCTCGATCTCCAGGGCGAGGACGTCCTCCTTCTCGCCGCGGAACATGGCCAGGATGCGGTGCGAGGGCAGCGACGTCAGCGCCTCGGTCTTCTCGAAGTAGTCGGAGAACTTGGCCCCGACCTCCTCCTTGCCCTCGCGGACCCGGGCGACGAGGCGCCCGCGCGTCCAGACCTCCTCGCGCAGCGAGCCGACCAGGTCGGCGTCCTCGGAGAACCGCTCGACGAGGATCGACCGCGCGCCGTCCAGGGCGGCCGCGACGTCCGCGACCCCCTTCTCGGGGTCGACGTAACCGGCGGCGACCTCGGTCGGGTCCTGCGAGGGGTCGTCGAGCAGCCCGACGGCGAGCGGCTCCAGGCCGGCCTCGCGCGCGATCTGCGCCTTGGTGCGTCGCTTCGGCTTGTAGGGCAGGTAGACGTCCTCGAGGCGTGCCTTGGTGTCGGCGCCGAGGATCTGGGCCTCCAGCTCGGGCGTCAGCTTGCCCTGCTGGCGCACCGAGTCCAGGACGGCGGCCCGCCGCTCCTCCAGCTCCCGCAGGTAGCCGAGGCGTTCCTCCAGGTCACGCAGCTGGGCGTCGTCCAGCCCCTCGGTGACCTCCTTGCGGTACCGGGCGATGAACGGCACGGTCGAGCCGCCGTCCAGGAGCTGCACCGTCGCGAGGACCTGCGTCTCGCGGACGCCGAGGTCCTCCGCGATCCGGCGGGCGATCGCCCGGGCCGTGGCGGCCGCGCTGATCGGCGCTGCCGCCGTCGTCACGGTCGGTTGGTCGGTGGTGGAGATGCTGCCCGTCGTCACACCCTGCACGCTATCGGCTCCGGGCTGCCCGCCGGGCCGCAGCGGCCGCAGCGATGCGGACGGCGGCACGGACGGCGGCACGTCGGGCCACCCGGGTCAGCGGCGGCGCTGGCCTCCGCGCTTCTCGCGGGCACGCACCGAGATCTCGATCGGGGTCCCCTCGAAGCCGAACGTCTCGCGCAGGCGCCGCTCGACGAACCGCCGGTACCCCGCCTCCAGGAAGCCCGTCGTGAACAGCACGAACCGCGGCGGGCGCGACGCCGCCTGGGTGCCGAACAGGATGCGCGGCTGCTTGCCGCCGCGCAGCGGGTGCGGGTGTGCGGCGACGATCTCGGCGAGCAGCGAGTTGAGCCGCGCCGTCGGGATGCGCGTCTCCCAGGAGGCGAGCGCACGGTCCAGGGCCGGGGCGAGCTTGTCGACGTGCCGGCGGGTCATCGCGGAGATGTTCACCCGCGGCGCCCACTGCACCTGCACGAGGTCCACCTCGAACTCGCGCTCCAGGTAGCGGCGGCGCTCCTCGTCGACCAGGTCCCACTTGTTGTAGGCCAGGACGACGGCGCGGCCGGCGTCCACGGCGAGCTGGACGACGCGGGTGTCCTGCTCGGTGAGCGGCTCCCCGGCGTCCAGCAGGACGACGGCCACCTCCGCCTTCTCCAGCGCGGCCTGGGTGCGCAGCGAGGCGTAGAAGTCGGCGCCCTGCGCCTGGTGCACCCGGCGCCGGATCCCCGCGGTGTCGACGAACCGCCACGGCCGCCCGGCCAGCTCGACCACCTCGTCGACCGGGTCGCGGGTGGTGCCGGCGACCGGGTCGACGACGACCCGCTCGGACCCCGCGAGCGCGTTCAGCAGGCTCGACTTGCCGACGTTCGGGCGGCCGACGAGCGCGACGCGTCGCAGGCCGGGCTCGGTGGCCCCGCCGACCGCCGAGACCGGCGGCAGCACCGCGAGGCAGGCGTCGAGCAGGTCACCGCTGCCGCGCCCGTGCAGGCCGGAGACCGGGTACGGCTCCCCCAGGCCGAGGCTCCACAGCGAGGTGGCCTCGAGCTCGGCGCGCTGGTCGTCGACCTTGTTGGCGGCCAGGATCACCGGCTTGCCGGACCGTCGCAGCAGCTTGACGACGGCCTCGTCGGTCGACGTCGCGCCGACGGCGGCGTCGACGACGAACATCACCGCGTCGGCCAGTTCGATCGCGATCTCGGCCTGCTCGGCGACCCGCGCGTCCATGCCGTGCACGTCGCGCTCCCAGCCGCCGGTGTCGACGACGGAGAAGCTGCGCCCGGCCCAGTCGGCCTCGTACGTGACCCGGTCACGGGTGACGCCGGGGACGTCCTCGACGACGGCCTCGCGGCGGCCGATGATGCGGTTGACCAGCGTCGACTTGCCGACGTTCGGCCGGCCGACGATCGCCAGCACGGGCAGCGGCCCGGCGTCCAGGTCGTCGGCGGCGTCCCGGTCCTCGCCCTCGATCAGGGCCAGGTCGTCCTCTGAGAGGTCGTACTCGGCCAGCCCCGCGCGCAGGGTGCGGGCGGCGTCGGGCGCGGCCAGTTCGTCGGTCACAGCTGAGCTCCTCGGGCGGTGTCTTCGTGGTCCGTGCGGGCGCCCGGGTCGTCGGGCAGCGGGACGTGCGTGCGCTCGACGGCCGCCGCGCCGTGCATCCTGGCCGGCCGCATGCCACCGCCTCCGAACAGCACCGCCGCGGTGGGCCGGGCCCACCACGGCGGCCTCATGTCCGCTGGCCCGAGGCGTCGGCGCCGGCCGGGGCGACCTGGACGATCGCGTCGAGGACGGCCTGGACGGTCTGGTGGAGGTCGAGCCGGGAGGAGTCGAGCTGCAGCACGCCGTCCGCGGCGACGTGGAAGCTGGACACGGTGGCGTCGTCGGCGTCCCGGCGGAGCACCTGGTCACGCGTCGCCTCCAGGGTGGCGGCGTCGTCCGTGCCGTGCAGCTCGAGCGCGCGCCGGGCCAGCCGGGCGCGCTCGTCGGCGGTGAGCAGGAGGCGGACGTCGGCGTCCGGGGCGACGACGGTGGTGATGTCGCGACCCTCGGCGACGCAGCCGCGGTGCTCCCCGAGCCGGGCGGCCTCGATGATGTCGCGCTGGCGCTGGCGCAGCTCGGCGCGCACCGCGAGGTTGGTGGCGACCGCGCTCACCGCGGCCGAGATCCGGGTCTCCCGGATCGCCGTCGTCACGTCGACGTCGCCGACGCGCACAGTCACGGCGTCCGGCTCGGTGCCGATCGCCAGCGGTAGCCGGCGCACGTGCGCGGCGACGGCGGCGGTGTCGCCGATGTCGATCCCGTGCTCCAGGACGGACCAGCAGGCCGCCCGGTACATCGCGCCGGTGTCCAGGTAGGCGAGCCCGAGCCGGCGGGCGACCTCGCGCGAGACGCTGGACTTGCCCGATCCGGAGGGACCGTCGATCGCCACCACGAGCGGACGGCGGACGAGGCGGTCCGGATGGCCGGACAGGTGGCCGGACAAGAGGAACCTCCGTGGGGATCGGCTGCGGGCGTACGGGCCGCACCCGGCGGACCCGTCCCAGGGTATCCGCTCGTCAGCTGACCACGTGCCAGCCGCCGGCGGCCAGGGCCGCCTCCAGCGCCGCCTCGGCCGTGGGCAGCACCGACACCTCCACCAGGCCGACCGCCCGCCCGGGCGCGTGCTCCAGCGCGATCTCCTCGATGTTGATGTCCGCCGCGGCGATGTCGGCGAACAGCTGCGCCAACTGGTTCGGCCGGTCCGGGACGACGACGGTGAGGACGGCGTAGCGGGTGGGGCCGCCGCCGTGCTTGCCCGGGATCCGCTCGCGCCCGGTGTTGCCGCGCAGGATCAGGTCCGCGACGGCGGCCAGCGCGGTGCCGGCGGCGGTGCTCTCCCGGGCCTCGGCGGCGGCGTCCCGGTCCTGGGTGGCGGTCTCGTCGGCGGCGGCGAGGACGCGCAGGTCCGCGATGACGGCGTCCAGGTCGGCACGCAGGAGCTCGAGGACGTCGGCGACCGGGCGGGCGTTGGCGTCGAGGATCGCCGTCCACAGGAGCGGGTCGCTGGCCGCGATGCGGGTGACGTCGCGCAGTCCCTGCCCGGCCAGCGACAGCACCTCGTCGGAGCCGGGCCGCAGCCGCGCCGCCACCAGGCTGGCGGCCACCTGCGGCACGTGCGAGACCAGGGCCACCGCGATGTCGTGCTCGGTGGCCGGCATGACGACCGGCCGGGCGCCGGTGGCCTGGGCCAGCAGGCGGACGTCGTCCCGCCGGCTCGGGTCGCTCTTGTCGCCCGGGCAGATCACCCACGGGTGCCCGACGAACAGGTCGCCGCGCGCGGCGAGCGGCCCGGAGCGCTCCCGACCGGCCATCGGGTGCCCGCCGACGTAGCGGGACAGGTCCGCGCCGGACTCCGCGACGGCGCGCAGGATCCCGCCCTTGACACTCGCGACGTCCGTCACCGTCGTGCCCGGGTCGGCGGCGAGGTGCCGGACGACGACCGCGGCCGTGACGTCGGGCGGGGCGGCGACCACGGTGAGGCGGGCGGGGACGCCGCCCGGGTCCGGCCGGCCCGCGCCGAGGTTGGCGGCCAGCGCGAGCGCCGTGGGTGAGGGGTCGTCCAGGAGCACCCGGGTGCCCTGCGCCGCCAGCGCCAACCCGATGCTCGTGCCCAGCAGGCCCGTGCCGACGATGCGGACGGTCCCGAGGGCTGCGGCCGCTTCCGGGTCGAGGGTCACGTCGGCTCACTCCAGGGCGCGGACGTCTCGCCGCCGCGGGTCGCGCCGGCGGCACCACGGTAGCGGCCCCCGGCAACGGGGTTGCGCCCGGCTCCCGAAAGT
>Ga0302323_100005703_pt1 | contig 10210 bp, 8 predicted proteins | sample Fen_T0_3_FD_201950 | JGI IMG/M metagenome (GOLD analysis project Ga0302323, IMG submission 201950) | Peat permafrost microbial communities from Stordalen Mire near Abisko, Sweden - Fen_T0_3 | ecosystem: Environmental > Terrestrial > Soil > Wetlands > Permafrost | place: Sweden: Abisko... | reverse complement strand
GTCGGGTCAGCTGACCCGGGCCAGGGCCTCTGGGTGCAGCTCCAGATCGGCACCGACCCGGCCCGCCTCTCGGAGACACCGGTGCTCTCCCTCGACGCGCTGCTCGGCCGACACGTCGACGGTGCCCTGCCGTCCACCACGGCAGGGACCCTCAGCCCCGCGCCCGACCCGACCGCCCCTGATGCGCAGGCCGAGCCCGCGGTCATCGCCGGGCCACCTCCGACGCTCGGTGTCGACCGCCAGCACATCACCGTGACCCAGGTGGCTCCGGTGCCGTCCAAGGTGGCCGACCAGCCGGTCACCAACGTCATCGACGAGGTGACGTTCATGCCGGGGTACACGCCGCAGGGCACCGTCCCCGCCGTCGTGCAGATCGACCGCACCAAGGGCACCATCACCGCGCTGGCCGGCACCAGCGGCCTCCCCGCCGACCGCACCGGCGACGGCTCGTTCATCGTCGAGGGGGTCCCGACCGGCACGGCCAACTCCGCCGGTTCCACGGTCACCGTCCTCGACCTGGCCGCGGTGGCCGAGGCCCTCGACCTGCCGCTCGATGCCGACGGCCTCGGCATCGGGCTGCGCCGCAAGCTGACCCTCGCCGACGGCCGCTCGGTCGTGGGCCAGCCCACCGTCGCCACGCTCGGGTGGTACCAGGCCGCCTCGCCGATCACGGCCTCGCAACCGGCCATCACCGCCACCCCCACCACCGGCTCGACCTCCACCGACGTGTCGTCGGCCGGCGGGAACGGGATCTTCATCATCGGCGCCGTCGTCGCGGCCCTGCTCGCGTTGGTCGTGGGGCTGTTCGTCCGCCATCGCCGCCGGGCCGGGTCGGTGGACCGCTGGCTGGACTCCTACACGCCCGAGGAGCCGGCCGATTCGACCGAGGCCGCCACCATCGCCGCCGCCCGGGTGCACTCGGCGTCGGTCTCGGGACCGAGCCTCGAGGCCCCCACCGCACCGCCGCCCCGCGAACCGGCGACCCGACCCGAGCCGCAGGCCGAGCCTGCCGAGCCGCAGTCCGAGCCCGAGCCGCAGTCCGAGCCCGAGCCCGAGGCGCCGGACGACGTCGACGAGCCGGACGAGGTCGACGAGCCGCATGACCGCGACCAGGCCGACGAACCGGACGACCACCGGCGATCACCGGAGGACGCGCTGGCGTTCTTCGAGGCCGAGGTCAGCGCGCTGTCCGATCGGGTCGACCGCCTGCCCGGTCCCGACGCCGACGATCCCCACGGCAACGACTCCCAGGGGCCGGCGGCCGGTCGGTCGACCTGACCGCCGGGCCGCTCAGCCGACGAGGGCGTCGAGCACCGGAGCGGCCATCGCCCGGCCATACCGGTACGCACCGCTCGACCACACCGGGCAGGGTCCGCTCACCCCGGCCCGGGCTGCCGCCGACGCCGGGCAGAAGTGGTCGCCGTCGGGGGCCCGCACGACGTCGACTGCCCGACCCGAGGCATCGGTGCCACCTGTGCAGGGCTCGTCGCGAAGGCACGGCAGCGTCTCGGTCCAGCGGCCGCCGTCGAGGACCGCCGCCCCCGCGTCCACGAACTGGACCTGCGGAGCATGGGAGCTGGCGATCCGCTGGTACATGGCGTTGAGCTTCCCGCCGTTGAAGTGGCCCCGGCCGTCGGACGGACGTGGGATCGGTGCTCCCGCGAAGTAGACCTCGGTGCCCGCCGGCCCGAAGATCCCGACCAATGCTGCGGCGTCGGCCCGGTAGCGCTCGAGGAAGGCCTCGTCACGGAGTGGCTGGCCGGCGCCATCCATCATGCAGGGGGTGAAGGCGTTGCCGCTGAACTCGACCACCGCGGCCACCGGTCGCAACGTCGCGACGTCGTCTCGCATGTCGTCGAGGAAGTCGCAGATCGCGGTGCCCCCGAAGGTGCGGGTGATGACGTCGACGTCGGGATTCCCGGCGAACGCATCTCGGAAGTGCTCCTGTGACTCCCAGGCCAGCGAGTCCCCGTAGAGCACGACGACCGGCCGAGTGGTGGCAGGCCGCATCAGGCGCACCTGGGTCGTCGTCGGCCCGGGGGACACCGCGCCGGCCGAGGGTGGCGTCGGTTCGGCGACGACCGACTCGGTGAACGAGGTCACCCCGCTCGACGTCAGCCCTACGCTCACGAAGACGACCCCAGCCAGCCCGATCGCCACCGCCGTGCCGACTCGGCCCATGACCTCGCTGGCTCGCTGGAATCCGCTCGCACGCATCTCGCACCTCCGTCGCCCTCGGCCCACCGACCGCCTGCGATCAGCATCCGCCCGGATGCGACTGCGGTCCGTGCCCGCCACGACCCTGGAAACGTGCGCGAGGCGACACAACGCCCAGCCCCAGATGAGCTCAGCCAGATGAGCTCATCGCGCCAGGTGCTCGAGTGCCGCGCGGTCCATGACCGTGATGTGGCCGCGACCCAGCTCGACCAGACCCTCCTCGCGCAGATGGGTGAGCACGCGGTTCACCGTCGGTCGAGTCGTGCCGGCCATCGACGCGATCTCCTCCTGGGTGAACGGGAGCGCGACCTGGTCGTCGTCTCCACAGATGTCGCGCAGGAGCAGCAGCCGACGGAGGATCCGCTTGTCGGCCGCGACGTAGAGCGCCTCGAGCAGGTGCTCGTCCAGGCGGCGGACCTGCTGGGCCAGCACCTCGATGAGGAACCGGTCCACGCCCGGCAGCCGCGCCCGGAGCTCGTCGAGCTGGGCCCGGCCGATGCTCAACGTCTCGAGGGCGGTCGTCGCCACGGCCGACGCGCTGCGGAGCGCACCGTGGCCGATCGCGGCGAGCTCCCCGAAGCACTCCTCCGGTCCGAGGACCGTGAGCGTGACGATGTCGCCGAGGGGAGTGGTGACCCTGATCGAGACGAGGCCGCTGACGATCACGTGCAGTGTCTCGCCCGGGTCGCCCTCGTGGAAGACCGTGTCCCGCCGCTGGAACCGACGGCGCCGGGCCGTCGTGACCAGTGCTCTGCGTTCGTCCTCGGGGAGGACACCGAACAGGGATGGACTCGCCACCGAAAGAGTCTGACCCACGGCTGACCGGTGGGAGGCGCACGGTCCCGGGCGGAGTCGTACCGCTCCGACCACTCTCAGTGCTCTCAGTTTGTTTCGGCATCTGACACTTGCCAAGGAGGGCTTTCAGGCGTAAAGGTTTAGGCCGAACGGCCCGATGCTCCTAGAGCGAACGGCTCATTCGTCCCCTGCCTCGGAGCCACACCCACCTCATGGCCATGGCTGACGCTCACCTCCGAACGACCTCGGACCCGGCCGTCGGCGCGCCCGGCGACACCGAGGGTCGTGAACCCGGGTCCGCCACCCCTGAGGCGGCCTCTGCACCCGCTGAGCCCGAGCCCCGGGTGACGCTGTCGTGGGCGGAGCAGGAGGTCGTCGACGCCCTCAAGCGCCTGGCCCGGGCCCAGTCCGACCTGGCCGACCTCGAGGCGCGCGCCGCCGAATCGACCGGCCACACCTTCGAGTCCGCCGACATCGAGCGGCTCGAGCAGCTCCAGGGGCTGATCGATCAGGCCCGGGCCAAGGCCAGCGGACGCTTCGGCAAGGCTGCGGCCCGTGAACGGCTCGACGAGCTCGAGATGTCCGAGCGACTCGTGCTCGAGCGCATGGGCGTCTCGTCCTACGCCGAGTACCGCAGGGCCATCGAGGCCCCGCCGGTCGAGACGGTCGATCCGCAGGTCCTGGCCTTCGCCCAGCGCGAGCTCGCCTCGGCCAAGGCGGGCTGGCTCGAGGTCCAGGCGCTGGAGATCCCACCGGACGAGCCGCAGCCGGTCGAGCCTGCGGCCCCGGAGATCGACCTCACCACCGGTCACCGCACCGGCGACGTCGCCTGATCGCTCAGGCTGCGTCGGTCGGATTTCGACCACATGGGATCGTCAGCGTCGGTCGGGCAGGCGGTTGTCGCCGATGACGCCGGCCTCGGCCGACACGGTGTAGGCGAGGGCCTCGTCCAGCGGGTGCACGATCGCCTGCGGCGGCCCCGAGCCATCGGTCAGGTCCGTGACCTCGCGGTCCGCCTCGCCCTCGGCCCGCTCGTCGGCCCGCGCCGGTAGCCACAGGAAGGCGGCGACCGCCCCGGCCAGCGCCACCAGCCCCATCACCCGTGAGCTCAGGGTGAAGCCGTCGACGTAGGCCCGGCTGGCCACCCCGCGGATGAGGTCGCCGGCGGCGGCACCGAATCGGTCGGTCGCCTCCTGGGCCACGAAGAGCGCTCCGGTGACCGAGTCCTTGGCGGCGTTCAGCGCATCGGGCGGAACGGGGACGCCGGCCAGGCCGTCGATCACCTTGCCGCTGTAGATCGACGCCACCAGGCTCCCGGCGATGGCCACGCCCAGGGTGCCGCCGAGCTCGCGGGTCGTGTCGTTGACCGCCGAGCCGACACCGGCCCGCTCCGGAGGCAGCGCCCCCATGATCGACTCGGTGGCCGGCGCGGTCACGAACCCGAGGCCGCTGCCCATGAAGCCCATCGACGCCACGATGATCCAGTAGCTGGACGTGGCCGTCGACGTGCTGGCGATGAACATGCCGATGCCCATCGAGGTGAGGCCCCAGGTGACGACGGCCTTGGTGCCGAACCGCTGCACCAGCTTCGGAGCGATGGGCGAGGCGATGCCGGTGGCGACCGCGAACGGCAGCGTGCGGAGGCCGGCCTCGAGGGTGGAGTAGCCGCGCACGGCCTGGAAGTACTGCGTCACCGTGAACACGAAGCCGAACAGGGCGAAGAACGCCACGGTGATCGAGAGGCTCCCGGCCGAGAAGCGCAGGTTGGAGAAGATGCGGACGTCGAGCATCGGGGCATCGGTGTGCAGCTCCCATGCCAGGAAGCCCCCGATCAGGGCAAGGGCCAGGGCGAAGGCGGCGAGGATGGTCGGCGAGGTCCACCCGGTGCTCGGGGCCTCGATGACCGCCCAGACCAGGGTCGCCACGCCGACGATCGACAGGGTCAGGCCGAGGGGGTCGAGCCGCGACGCATGGGGATCGCGGGAGTCGGGGATGAGGAACCAGCCGGCGGCGAGGGCGAACAGCACGATCGGGATGTTCACCAGGAAGACCGATCCCCACCAGAAGTGCTCGAGCAGCCAGCCACCGGTGACCGGCCCGACGGCCACGGACAGCCCGCTCACCGCGGCCCAGATGCCGATGGCCTTGGCCCGCTCGGCCGGTACCCGGAACACGTTGCTGAGGATCGCCAGGGTCGCCGGGAAGATCAGTGCGGCGCCGGCGCCCATGGCCGCCCGGGCGGCGATGAGCTGCTCGGGCGTGTGCGAGTAGGCGGCCAGCAGGGAGGTGACGCCGAACCAGGTGAGGCCGAGGGCCAGCGCGGGCTTGCGCCCGAAGCGGTCGCCCAGGCTGCCGGCTGCCAGCAGCAGGCCGGCGAACACCAGGGTGTAGGCGTCGACGATCCACTGGAGCTGGCTGGTGGTCGCCCCGAGCTCGCGCACCATGGTGGGCAGCGCCACGTTGACGATGGTGCCGTCGATGACGATGACGAACACCGACAGGCACAGCACCGCCAAGACGAGCCATCGCCGGTCGTGGGCTCGGTCGAGCGCTCCGGAGTCGGCCGGGTCGGGATGGGTGATCGGTGCAGCGACGAGCTCGGCCATGGGGGCCTCCGGGGAGAGGAGCGATGTCCCGAAGGTTCTATAACGAAGTTATAACGCTGTCATTATGACATCCGTCTCGTCCGGCCCACGTCCCCCGAGATCAGGGGGATCAGGCGGATCAGGGGGAGAGGCCGCGGATCATGGCGGCCACGGTGCGCTCATAGGGGTCGTCGCCACCGATGGCGATGGGCTTGCGGCCGCTCAGCTCGAGGCTGATCAGCCCGTGGCTGGTGGCCCACAGCGAGGCGGCGATGTCGGTCGGATCACCGGGCGCCAGCGCCCCGGCGTCGATGCACCGACCGACCCGCACCACCAGCCGATCGAACGACGAGGAAGCCGCGCTGATGCTCTCCTCGGACGGCACGAAGTCCGGCACCGTGCCCTCGAACATCAGCCGGTAGCGCGTGGCGTTGCTGATGCCGAACTCCCGGTAGGCCCGGCAGCACCGGCGCAGGTCGGCCAGGGGATCGTCGGTCTCCCCCACCGCGTCCATGGCCCGACTCAGATCGTCGAAGCCCTCGCGGAGCAACACGTCGACGACGCCGTCCTTGCCGCCGAACCGGCTGTAGACGCCCATGGTCGACACGCCCGCCTCGGCCGCGATGCGGCGCACGGTGAGCGCGGCCGGACCCTCCTTGGCGAGCAGCGTGCTCGCCGCGCTGAGCAGGGCATCGCGGGTGTCGGCCACCGCTGGAGACTACGCCCCGGCGTAGGGCGTGGGGTCGGCGACCCCGGCCTCGCGGAAGCCGCGAGCCCGCAGCAGGCACGAGTCGCAGTGGCCGCACGCCAGGCCTTCGGGGGCGGGGTCGTAGCAGCTCGTGGTGAGGGCGTAGTCCACGCCGAGGGCGAGCCCCCGACCGATGATCTCGGCCTTGGTCAGCTCGATCAGGGGCGTGTGGATCCGCAGCGGGATCGCGCCCTCGACGCCGGCCCGGGTCGCCAGGTTGGCCATGGCCGCGAAGGCATCGACGAACTCGGGACGACAGTCGGGGTAGCCGCTGTAGTCGAGGGCGTTGACCCCGATGAAGATGTCGTTGGCCCCCCGCACCTCGGCGAGGGCCAGGGCGAAGGACAGGAAGATCGTGTTGCGGGCCGGCACGTAGGTCACCGGGATGGCGCCATCGGCGACCTCGGCATCGAGCTGGCCGACGTCGTCGTGCTTGGGGACGTCGATGTCGGCGGTGAGGGCCGACCCGCCGAACGTGCGCAGGTCGATGTCGCAGATCACGTGCTCGATGCCGGCCCGCTCGGCCAGTCGCCGAGACGCCTCGACCTCGGCCTCGTGGCGCTGCCCGTAGCGGAAGCTGAGGGCGATCGGGAGGAACCCGTCGGCCTCGGCGATGGCCAGGCAGGTGGCGCTGTCCAGGCCACCGCTGAGCAGGACGATCGCCGGCCGATCCGATGGCCGATCAGATGGCCGATCCGATGGCCGATCAGGCGGTCGGGGCCCTGGCCCGCTCATCCGCCGGCGACGACGACGTCGCTGGGGTCGAGCGCCCCGGGAGCGACGTCGTCAGCCGGTTCCGCGCCGTCGGCCCGAGCGGCCCACGTGCCCTGCCAGAACCGCCGCTCGGCCGCCGCCGGGTCGTCGACCACCCGCACGGACTCACCGAACCCCATGACCGCCCGACGGCCGGTGTCGAAGGTGGGCCACGCTGCGGGCAGCCCCGCGTGGTTCGGGTCACCGGTGTGGGCGAACGCCGTCCACGCGTCGTGCATGGTGAGCGCCAGATCGGCCACCTCGGCGTTGTCGGGGGCCTCCCCGAGGAACATCTCGGTGCCGGCCGCGCCGATCGAGTTGAACACGAACGGGATCTCGAGGGCGTGGCACGAGCCGAGCACGCCGCCGAAGGCCCGCGACCGCCAGTCGAACAGGTACTGGAAGGTGTGGTGAGGCTGGTGGGCGACCTGGGCTTCGAGCAGCTGGAGGACCGGCATGCGGAACACCACATCGGTGAACACCGCGTTCAGCAGCTCGTGAGGGGTGGCCTCGGGCCTCCCGGCCCGGTAGGTGGCGATGAGGGCTTCGGCCCCGGCAGGGTCGGCCACGAGCCGCTCGGCCCGCTGCCGAAGCTGCTGGTCGTCGGTGGTGCTGCCGATGGAGAAGAGGTTCCACTCGTCCGCCGTGGTACCGATCAGCAGCGACACGTGTGCCGACAACCCGGCGGCCACGGCCTCGAGCGGGGCCACGGGCAGCTCGACCCCGTCGACCACCGGTTGGAAGGGCAGCACCGTGCCCGAGCCGCCGGCCACCCCTCGCCCGGCGGCGGCGGACATGGCCACCTGGGCGTCGAGGATCGCCTGCGCCTCGGCGGTGAGCAGCACCTCGGCATCGGTCGTGCCGAAGGCATCGAGGAACGCGGCGGTCAGCTCGTCGGCCCGGGCCGCGGTGTGGAGGTTGCTGGCCGCGCCGCTCTGGGCGATCGCCTTGTGGAACAGCCCGCGGGCGGCCGGCAGGCCGAGCAGGGTGCCCACGCTCATGGCGCCGGCCGACTCCCCGAAGATCGTGACGTTGCCAGGATCCCCGCCGAAGGCCGCGATGTTGTCGCGCACCCATTGCAGCGCCGCCACCTGGTCGAGGGTGCCCGACAGGCCCGACGAGGCGTACTCCGCACCCAGGCCGCTCGGGCCGCCGAGGTGCAGGAAGCCGAGCGCGCCGAGCCGGTAGTTGATGCTCACCACGACGACGTCGCCGCGGGCCGCGAACGACGCGCCGTCGTACCAAGGGGTCGATCCACTGCCGCTGTCGAACCCGCCGCCGTGGATCCAGACCATGACCGGGCGGCCGGCATCGTCGAGGGCCGGGGTCTGCACGTTGAGGCTGAGGCAGTCCTCGTCGACGTGCAGTTCGGCCGACCCGAGCAACCCCGCCATGGAGCCCTTGGCCTGCCACGAGACCGGCCCGAAGGCCGTGGCGGCACGGGTGGCGGACCACGGCTCGGGCGCCACCGGCGGCCGGAACCGCAACGCTCCCACGGGAGCCGCGGCGAACGGCACTCCGGCGAACTGGATCACCCCGTGGTGCACCCTCCCGGCGATGGGCCCGCTGGTGGTGGTCGCGACCGGTGTCGACGGCGTCGATGACATGCGTGTGCTCCTCGTTCCCCCAAGAACTGCCAGGCGGAGCCTATTGCCCCCCACCGCACCCATGCGGCGTGCGGAACGGAGTGCAGCAGCACCTCCGACCCGCGCCAGATGGGCGAAGCCCGCCCGCAGCGAGCCTGCGAGCCAAGCGGGTTGCCCAGGCGTGCGGAACGGAGTGCAGCAGCACCACCGACCCGCGCCAGATGGGCGAAGCCCGCCCGCAGCGAGCCTGCGAGCGAGGGCACAGAGAGGAGGTGACACCAATATCGAGTCGGGGGGTGGCATGGTTTTCCCCTCGCCACGGGGTCGGAGGCATCCGAACAGCCAGCGTCGGGAGCACACCCGCCTGAGGTTTCGATGGTCAACCCACAACTCCGCACCCGGCGCCTGAGCGCCGCACCCGTCAGGGTCTTCGGCGCGGTCGCGCTGGTGCTCCTGCTCGGCCTGGCCGCGTGCTCGAACACGTCGTCGCGGGCCTTGATCGGCTCCACGACCACCATCGAGGAGACCACCACGACGACCGCACCGGAGAAGATCCCGGCGCTGCAGCCCCAGCCCGGCTTCGTGATCCCCGACACCCGAGGCGCCACGATCCGACCGGTCGTGGGCAAGGTCAAGGCGGTTGCGATCCCGGTGAAGGGGGGCACCTCGTCGGTGTCGGGCACGGTCACCGGACCGGACGGGCCGGTCGGCGGGGCGACGGTGCGCATCGAGCGATTCGTGGGCCTCGACAGCGGCTTCATCATGGTGGGCGCCGACGGGGCCGGCCGCTTCGCGGCCAGCGGGCTCATCGGCGGCCGCTACCGCGTGCGGGCCTGGCTGCAACCGACGCTGGCCACGATCGATTCGCCCACCGGATTCGTGGCCGACGGGGCCAACCTCGCCGTCAAGATCTCGGTCGAGCGCCATGACTCGGTCACGCTGCAGGTCGCCTCCACCGTCGGCGCCATGAGCGTCGACGCGGCCGCCGGCGTGTCCGCCCTCATCACCCAGCAGTCGGTGGACGCCAACGGCATCGTGCAGGACGCGCCGATCCCGGGCGTATCGCTGCAACTCGTCGGGTCGGCCGGGCTCACGATCGACCAGCCCAACCCGGGTGTCAGCAACGCCGCCGGGCGGGTCACCTGGACGGTCACGTGCACGGCGGTCGGGTCGTATGCGGTGTCGGTGAGCTCCACGACGCCGCCGGCCGGAGCGTCGGCCACCCTGCCCGCATGCACCGCGACCCCGCCCCCGCCGCCACCCACCACGACCACCACGACGAACGGAACGACCACGACCACCAAGCCGACGGGCAACCGACGATGACCTCCACGACCGGCAGCAGCACCACGGGTCGGGCGGGTCGGAAGGGTCGGTCGCGCCCACCGGGCCAGCCGCGTCGGCGCCCGGTGCCTCGTCGGGCGTTCCGCGGATCGATGCGCGTGGTCATCATCTTGGTGTTGGGCATCCCGTTGCTCGTCGGCACGGCCGCGGCGTCGGGCTTCGGCGCCCTGCTGTTCGGCAGC
>Ga0302323_100005701_pt1 | contig 10211 bp, 8 predicted proteins | sample Fen_T0_3_FD_201950 | JGI IMG/M metagenome (GOLD analysis project Ga0302323, IMG submission 201950) | Peat permafrost microbial communities from Stordalen Mire near Abisko, Sweden - Fen_T0_3 | ecosystem: Environmental > Terrestrial > Soil > Wetlands > Permafrost | place: Sweden: Abisko... | reverse complement strand
ACGCAACCCGCGGGTTTGTTCAGCACCAGGTGAAAGGAATCGTGAAGGACCAGGCTTTGCCCACGGACGGTCATTCGCATGGGAAGCGCGGCTGCGTCCAGCTCGTGCGGCAAGTCCTCGCGGGCCCGGTCGAGCATTCTCCGAGCATCCTTGCGTGAGCACGCGAGGTTGCGGGCCAGGAGTTTTTCAAGAAGGGGCATGGAAAATCGCGCTCACAATACTATGTTCTGCCGCGAGCCACGTCGTGCCCTCCCTTCATGTCATTTTGGTCGAGCCCGAGATCCATTGGAACACGGGCAACATCGGTCGAACCACCTTGGCCGCGGGCGCCCACCTACACTTGGTCGAACCTCTCGGTTTTTCGCTTGAAGATCGCTACCTGCTGCGCGCGGGACTCGACTACTGGCCGAGCGTTCGTTTGCGTGTTTGGCCGAACTGGGATGCCATCGAGCGCAAACTGCCCGAACTGGGCCAGCCGTTCTATTTCACCTCACATGGCGAGCGATCCTTCTGGGATGTGACCTTCCCTGACGACGTTGCTCTTGTGTTTGGCCGTGAAAGCGTTGGGTTGCCTAGGCCTCTCCTCGAACGCAACCGGGAACGCACCCTGCGAATTCCCATGGTCGAGCCCAACCTGCGCTCGGTCAACCTCTCGACCACCGCGGGCATCGCCATGTTCGAGGTCGTCCGCCAGCGCGCCTTGGCTGCCAGATAAGGCGATTCGCCGGACTCATCACAAAGAATTCCAGGGTTTACGTCCGTCTGTCGATGGTTCGAATCATGAGAGGTTCGCACCGATGAGCGCAGGAAGCCTGCGCCTAGGCCGCTATGTGCCCGAGGCCATGCTCGGCCAGGGCAGCGCGACTGTCACCTATCGGGCGCGCTCGTTCGAACCCCTGTCGTCGAATGCGGCCCAGGTCTTCACCCTCAAGGTCCTGCGCCAGGAAGCTTCCGACCCCGACCTCGAAGTCCGCTTTGTTGGCGCTGCCCGTGTGCTCCAGTGGTCTTCCCTGCCAGGCACAGCCCAGGTTATCGAGATCAGCGAAAATCCGGGGCCAGTCTTCGCCGCCTTCGAATTCAAGGAAGGGGTCAACCTCCGCCAGTTGCGCGCCCAGGCCGTCCCCACCGGTGGCCAGATGGACGCGCGGTTGGTCGGTCTAGTGGGCCGCAAACTCGCGGAGCGACTTGCGCCCCTGCACGTGCAACCGGATGGTCCCCGCCAACATGGCGGCTTGTCGCCTGGCAACGTCCTCATACAGCCCGCGGGCGACATGGTCTTGCTCGACTGTGGCCTCGGCGAGGCCCTCCGTGGTGAGTCGGGGTGGCCGAGCGAAAGCTGGCACTTCGCCTCACCCGAACAGCTGCGCGGAGATCCTGCCAGCCAAGCCTCCGATCTCTACGCGCTTGGCGCGCTCATGCACTTTCTTTGCTACGGCCGTCCACCTTTCGCCGCCTCGTCACCCGAGAAACTCGAAGCGCGCATTGCCCAGGGGCCACCCACGCTCGATGGTCTTCATCCCTCCGTCGCGAGCGTCATCACACGGCTGCTTTCCTACGCACCCAAGGATCGCCAAAAGTCCGCTTCCGAAGTTACCCGACAGATTTCCGTGGCACTTCTGACCGCCAACGCCGGCGTCACCTTTGCCACGCCAGGGCCCATCGCAGTGGCCGCGGTCGCGCACCCCAGCGATGGGACTCTGCCCGTCCCAGGGACCCATGACTTGGGCCAGGAGGTGAGCCGAGACACGGCTGCCACCAGCATGGCTGCCCATGCCGATGGTGGCTTGGGTGACGGCTCGGACTGGCAGGATGGTGATGCCGGCGAGGTCCGGCCATTTGTGTTCGTCCCCAAAGGTCAAGGGTCGGAGCCTCATGAGCGCGTTGGGATCTCGGCCGACGATCCCGACGTGGGCGCGGTCTTCGACGACGATGACGAGGAGGATGACATCGAGGTCGCGGCTGACGGCACCGTGAAGCGTCGCCGCCGCCGCCGGGCCATTCGCTTGCTGGAATGGACGAAGAGCGCCTTCGCTCGAAAAATCTTCCGCTATGCATGGGTGCCCGTTGCGGTGGTCCTCGCTGTGGCGGCGGTCGAAGGCTACTTCTTCGCCAAGAGTTGGCGGCAGGTGCGCGAGCAAAGTCGGCAAAAGGACGAGGTCTTGGCGGCCGAGCGCGCCCGGCTTGAGGCCGTGAAACCCAAGCTCACCGACGTCTCGGCCACGCCCTCCGGACACCTGGTTCTCAAGGTCACTCCTGCGGGCGCCACGGTCTGGCTCGACGGCAAGGAAGTTGGCAGTACCCCTTCCACGATCTTGACGACGCCGGGAGCGCACCGGTTGGTGGTCACGGCCCCTGGCTATCGCATGTTGCGCGACGTGATCGACACCAGCAAAGGTATCCTTTTCGAGCGGGAAATGGTGCCAGCCATCTTTCCCCTGACCGGGAGTGTTGGGCTGAATGTGGCCTGCACCACCGAGGGCAAGTATCCTGTCTTCATCGACGGCAAGGAGATTGGCGCCCTGTGCCCCATCGCAGGTGTGCGCCTCGATCCCGGGAAACACATGGTCGGGGTGTTCGTCGTTCCTGAGAATCGTATTTGGACCCTGGACCGGGAAATCGTCGCCGAGCGCCCGCACCGCGTGCAATTCAATTACTAGAAGAAGGACCCTGAGAGGGTCCTTCAAATCCCCCGCGATGAGCGCAGCCGGGCAAAGCCCGCCCGCGGTCACACGCTGAGTAGGTCCGTCAACGTTGCTCGGCCTTAGCTGCGGCTTCCTGGGCGCGCTCCTTGCCCTTGCGAGCCACGGGATGATCGGGATCAATGCCCAGTGCCTTGTCGAAGGTTCGTTCCGCTCTGGCGAAGTCCTCGGAAGCCAGTTCGACCTTTCCCAGGATGACAAAGGCTCGAACCTTGAGTTCGGTGGAGGACTTGCGTGCGGCCGCCACGGCCTCGGTGGCGGCCAATCGGGCGGTGGCCAAGCGGCCATTACTGAACGCGGTCTCGGCCTTGATCACGGCCGCGGTCGCCGCCTCGTCGCTCGCCACGCCATCAAGACTTTCGTCCTTGGAGGCGGCTGACGCCTTTTCGCCGACGGAGGGCAAGGCGGCCTTGTTGTCTACATTGGCCACGTGTGAGGCCTCGGCGGCCGGCCTGCGCTGTTTCGCTGGCGCGGGTGGTAGGTCGCTCCCTGCAGGATGCGGCATCTCGGCCGCCGCTGGTAATGGGACGGCGGGCGGTGCGGGCGGCGCTTTTTCGGGCGGTGCCGCCTGCGCCTCTGCAGGTGCTGGAGCCGCCGCCACGGCCGGTGGTTGCTCCTTGGGAGCGACAGCCAGGGGGACTGGCAACGGTTCAGGCTGCACGGGCGCTTTGGAGAACGGCCAGTGGACAAAATACATCCCGGTCACCGCGACCAAGATCGCGGTTGTGGTTCCGAGCGCTATCCCCAGCCGGGCTCGTCGCTTGAGCACCCGCTCGCTGAGGATCTCCGTCTGCGACGGCGACTTCATGCCGAGGATGCTATCGCTGGTGGCGCGCGCGCCCTCAAGGTGGGCGAGGAGCCGCTTCTTGAGCTCGATGGCCGACTTGGGCCGCTCGGCCGATTCGCGCGACAGACAGTCCAGCACCAACTCCTCGAGGTCGGCGGGAAGATCGGAGCGGTACTCGCGCAAGGGGTAGGGATCCCGCGTGAGCTTGTGCTGCCAGATCTCATCCACCGTGGCGCCTTCAATGGGCAGTCGCCCTCCCGCCAGCATGGTGTACAGAATGGCGCCCAAGGAATAGATGTCGGAGCGGAAGTCCACCTTGCCACCGCCACGGATCTGCTCTGGCGCCATGTATTTCGGGGTGCCAATCGCGGCATCGGTTTGGGTCAGATTGGCTCCGTCACCCGTTTCGTGGAGGAACTTGGCCACGCCAAAGTCGAGGACTTTGACGAGTTCCTCTTGCTCTTGCGAGCGCACGAGCATGACGTTCGAGGGCTTGAGGTCGCGGTGGATGATCCCCGCGCGGTGGGCGGCTTCGAGCGCGCGGCATATCTGCGCTGCGATGGTCAGAGCCCGTTCGATGCCCAGTTGTCCGTCACGCTTGATGACGGCGTCCAGGCTCACGCCGTCGATGAATTCCATGACGAAAAAGAATTCGCCGGTGGGCGTGGTCCCGCAGTCGGTGACGTCCGCGACGTTGGGGTGTCCGATCTGGGCGGGGGCCAGGGCCTCGCGCTGGAACCGCTTCGCCACTTCGGATTTCCGCCGCTCAACTTGGTGGGCGATCTTGATGGCCACGCGCTTGCCAATGCCGGTGTGGTGTCCCTCGTAGACCCGGCCCATGGCGCCCTCGCCGACCAGTCGGCGCACGAAATATCGGTCGGACAAGGTCTTGCCGACCAACCCATCGGGATCGGGATCGGGCGTGGTCTCGCCGTCGGTGATGGGCTCATTGACGATGGCGGGATCGCTGCTGTCGGCCTCGCTGACATTCTCCATGCGGCCGGCGCGCTCGACCAGATCGCGCTGCTCGGCGGCTTCGGCGCGGATCTCGGCCTCGAAGAGCCGCCCGATGAACTTCGCAGCTTGCATTTTGCCGCCGCGTTCGGCCGGCATTTCGGCCAACAGGGCGGCGCACATCTCCTCGCCGGATTGGAAGCGTTCGGCGGCCTGGACCGCCAGGGCCTTGGTCACCACTTGGTCCATCCCCGGCGACACGTCCTTGGTGTAGCGCGAAGGCGGCGGCACGGTGGCGTTCGGCGCGCGCGGCTCAGCCGGTGGAAACATCTGCCGGCCCGTGAGCAGCTCCCACAAGATCACGCCGGCGGAAAAGAGATCGCTGCGGTGGTCGACGGGCTTGCCCATGTACTGCTCGGGCGACATGTAGCTGGTCTTGCCCCACTGCACTCCGGTGGCGGTCTGCACCACCTTCGCCTTCCACTTGGCCAATCCGAAATCGATGAGCTTGACGCCGCCGGTATACGTCAGCATCACGTTGGAAGGCGAGATGTCCCGGTGGACCAGCCCAAGGCCATCCACGTTGGATGCGTACCACAGCGCGGAGACGAGTTCGGCGATGTAGTAAATGGACATGCCGATGGGAAAGCCGTCGCGCCGGGCCGCGCAGCGATTCCATGTCTCGGTGATGGACTTGCCCTGCACGTATTCCATGGCCAGGTAGCCCTGGCGTTCGTGGATGCCGAAGTCGAACACGTAGACCAGGTTTTCGTGAGAGAGCTTGGTCACCACCTTGGCCTCGTCGAGGAACCTCTGGGTCAGCTCTTCCGCGTCGCGGCCGGCACGGACCTCTTTAAGCACCTTGAGCGCGCACACGCGTTCCACCCCGGCCTGACCGGTGAGCGCCATGAAGACGTGGCCCATGCCGCCCTTGCCGAGTTCTTTGAGCAGGATAAAGCGTGGCCCGAACCGGCGTGGGTAGCTGGACCTGGAAGCAGGTGGTTCCTGGCTTGGCAAGTTCAACCGCCCGAATACTACATCGAAGTCGGCTGAATCCAGCAAAGTTGAACAGAATGTTCCGCATCAGAAACTGGAAACGCACGCGCATACGGCGCAGGCTGCAGGGTTGCTATGGACTTCGTTCGCCAACATCGGCCCGTGACACTCGCTCTGATCGCGGGCCGTGGGCACTATGAAACCGTGGTGAAGGCGGCGATGAACGCGGAGCGCAGCCTGTGGATTGCCACGGCCAACTTGAAAGAGCTCATGGTCGAGGACGAACGTGCTCGGCCCGGCAGGCGGCGAGCCATCGGGCGTCAGGGGACATACCGCTCGGTGCTTGAGGTGTTCGAGGAACAGGTTACGCGCGGGGTGGAAATCCGAATCTTGCACGCGTCCGAACCATCGCGACCCTTTCGCGAAGAATTGCGCAGGCACCCGGTCCTGCGGCGACCAGGGCAAAGCGCCTTCGTCATGCGCCTATGTCCCCGCGTCCACTTCAAGGCCGTCATCATCGACGGCACCATGGTGTATCTCGGCAGCGCCAACTGGACCGGCGCTGGCCTGGGCGCCAAAGGCGAAGGCAGGCGCAACTTCGAGATGGGACTGTGCAGCCGCGACGACCTCCTGCTCGACGAGGTGCAAGGCTACTTCGATACCATCTGGCGCGGCGCCGGGTGCGCGGGGTGCAAGGTCCGCGCGGTCTGCCCAAGGCCGTTAGATTCATAGGCGCGCATGCATGCCTGGTCTACAATGAGGCGCCGTGCCTCCTGAGCTGCGCCTAGGTCAGTACATCGTCGAGGGACTCCTTGGTCCGGGCGGCGTCACCGAAACCTATGTGGCCCACCTTGCGCCAGACGCCCAGGGCGAATTGGCGAGGACGTTGGCGGGTAGGATCCTTGCCCTCAAGCTGCTGCGATCGGATCGCATCGCCGAGAAAGACTTCACCAAGGTCGCCCGGCGCTTTCTCTCTGCGGGCAAACAGCTGCGGGATTTTCATCGGCCAGGATTTGGCAAGGTCGTAGATCTATCCGAAGACCCATCCGCTACCTTCGTGGTGACCGACTTCGTGGCCGGCACCGACCTGGCCACATTGGTTGAGCAGCGCCGCGCTGCACGTTCGGACGGTGCCGCCGTGGACCCAACCTTAGCCGGCCTTATTGGTTCGGAAATTGCCAGGTTGTTGCACGTCGGGCACTCGGCCAAACCGATCTTATGTCATCTCGGACTCTCCCCCCAGAACGTGATTATCAAGGAGACCGGCGAGGTCGTACTTCTCGATTCCGGAATTGCCTCCGCCTTGCGCGGCCTCACCGAACAGCCTGCGGAGTGCTGGTCGTTCGTTGCGCCTGAACTTCAAAATGTGGACGCCGGGGCGGCCACGCTTGGCGAAAGGGCTGGCGTGGCTGCGGACCTGTTTTCGCTAGGAGCCCTGGTCCACTTTCTTCTGACGGGAGGTGTGCCCGAGGTGGCAGCCACGCAGCAAGCGCGGCAAATCCGGCCGGAGCAGGTGCCCATGTTCGACCTCCCGGCAATTCCCGGAAATTTGAGTGCGGCCCTGCGCACGCTGCTGTCCGCTGATCCCGAGGATCGGCCCGAATCTGCGGCCATGCTAGTCGATTGGTTGGCCGGCGGCGTCGATGGTGTTCGAGAGAGGCGGCAGCTTATCTCCGAAGGCTTGCACCCGGCGGAAACCCGAGACTTGCGCGCGGGCGACTCCAGTCCGTCGGAACCGGTCGTGGATTCAAAGCCAAAGCCCGAGAGTGATCCTTCCTTTGGCAAGCGGCGCTACCCGGCCAGTGGCGTCACCGAAGTCGTTTCCACGACAGGTCACCCAGCGCTGGCGAGAGGTCGGCGCATTCGGAGTATCCTTGGGAGTCTTACCCTGGCCGTGGTCCTGGCGGCCGCCGGCGTGGGCGCGATGATGGTCATGGGCCGCTGGCCTGGGCGAAAACAGACTTCGCCGCTCCGAGATGGCAAAGAGCCTGGCCAGGCAAGCGCCGAGACGCGTACCCAGGAACCTTCACCCGGCGGTGGGCAGGCGCGGCCCGAACAAGGTGAAATGCCCAAACCCGCAGATCCCTCGTCAGGCGATTCGGTCCTTCTCGGGTGGCGGGGCATTTGATCGTCGAGACCGTGCCCCCCGGGGCAACTGTATGGGTGGACGGTGTAATCAAGGGCAAGACCTTCGCGGACATCACGGTTGGCGAGGGCGGCCACCGCATTGTCTTGGTCGTGCCCGGCCACCGCATGTTTCGCGATGTTGTCGACACCACCCGGGGCGCTATCGTGCGCCGGACACTCGTCCCTGTCGATGCGCCCACGCGAGGTCATGGCTTCATCAACGTGGACTGTTGGCCGATGGGTCAGTTTCCGATTTTGCTCGATGACGAAGAGACCGGTCTGCTTTGTCCGGCCAAGATGATCCCGACCAGCGCTGGTAAGCACTTGGTTGGAATCTTCGTTCCGTCCGAGCGTCGCACCATCCTGGTCGAAACCGAGGTCGCGATCGGCGCCAAGCCCTCGGTGGTGAAGTTCGCCGAATAGCATCGCTGAACAATAGTCCGCAGCATCTGTCTGTAGACTATTCGCCAGACCTTGGCGACGGCGCGGGGGAACAGAGCGGGACCGCGCGGAATTCCATGCGATCAGCGGCGCGTGCGCTTGGCGCGTGACTTGCAATACTCCGGGAACAACATCGCCTGGCGCCTATGCCGGGGAACAAGGAGCTACCACCATGAAGTCGATTGTCACCGCACTGATCTTTGCTGGATTCGCGATTGTCGCCACTCCCGCCACGCCCGCTCGGGCCGCCGAAACCACGAAGGCCGAGGCCAAGCCGGCCGCCCCGAGGGTCTTCTCGTCGCCCCAGGATGTGGGGACCAAGGCGACCTGCCCGGTGACCGGCGAGGCGTTCACCATCGACAAGAAGACCATCCATTCTGAGTACAAGGGCAAGCACGTCTACTTCTGCTGCGGCGGATGCAAGAAGGACTTCGACAAGGATCCAGCGAAGTACACCAAGTGATGTCTACTGCTGGGGCCGCAAAGGATCATGCCATGCGCTTTGTTGGACTTGCGGTCCTCCTGATTTCCACGACGGCAGGTGCGGGGGACATTGGGCATGCGCCCGCTGGTCCCGCCTGGCAGGACGATCCCGTACTGCGCGACCTAGTCCGGGAAGCGGTCGAAAAGCGTCCCGAGGTTGGCCAGGTCCGCGCCCAGATCGCGGCCGAGCGGGAGCGCATGCCGCAAAGTCATGTTCTGCCCGATCCGTCGCTTTCGCTTGGCATCCAGAACGACGGGTTTTCCGGGATTCAGATCGGAAAGATGGAATCGAGCTGGCTGTACATCGTCGCGGCGCAGACCTTTCCGTGGCCCGGCAAGCGCGGCATGCGCGGCGCAGTGGTGGGGATGGACGCGCAAAGCGCCGAGGCCGACCTACGCCGAACGCTTCTGACGGTCGCGGCCGATGTGGAGCGGGCTTACCTCGATCTGTTGCTCGTGCGTGACCAGCTCGGATTGCTCGGCAAGCTGGAATCCCTGTGGCAACAGTCCGAGGTCGTGGCCTTGTCTCGGTATCAATCCGGTGAGGGTGCCCAATCCGACGTTCTGCGCGTGCAATTGGAACGCAGCCGACTCAAGCAGCGGCGCTGGGCACTGGAATCCGAGGAGCGAAGGAAAGTTGCTGTGCTCAACCGCGTGCGTGGGCGCGCGCTCGGCGAAGAGATCCCCACCCACCGGTCCCTGGCTGATCTGCCCGACCCCGTGTTTCCCGATGGCGAACAAGCGGTGACCGAGTCCTTGGGCGAAAGTCCAGAACTGAGAAAGACACAGCTTGCCGGGCAGCAAGCGGATCGCCGGGTCGATCTGGCCAAGAAGGAGCGTTGGCCCGACCTAACGATCAGCGCCGGCGTGATGCCTCGCTGGGGCGAGTTCGGAACCATGTGGCAAGCGGGCGTCGCCTTCAATGTCCCCGTGTGGTCGCTGGGAAAGCAAGCGCACGTGATCGCCGAGAACCAGGCGCGTGGTCAGGCAGCCAGGGGAGGCGTTGCGACGGTGCGCGAGATCCTCGCGTTGCGGGTGCGCGAACGGATCGAGTCTCTGCGTGCGTTGATCGCGGCCAACCGTTTGTACCGGTCGGGCCTGCTGGCGCAGTCGGAATCGACCGTTGCGAGCACCTTGGTGCAGTACCAAGTCGGGAGGGTATCCTTCGCTGCGGTTCTGGAGGCGTTGTCTGGCTACCTGTCGGACGTCAATGGCTTCCTCGATTCGGTTGCCGCTGCTCAGCGTATCGCCATCGCCCAGCGCGAGATCAGTTTGGATTCGCCAGCAGGAGCGGGTGGGGGATCCTCCGGAAGTGGCTCAATGCCCGGTGCTGGTTCGGCCAGCGCGGCCTCGTCATCGGGTCGGGGAGCGGGGCAACCAACAGGAAATGAAAGCGCCGGCTCGGCGATGTCGCGCATGTAGCGCAAGGCAAACCATGGAAACGAACACGACTGAAACCAAGGCAACGGACAAGGCGCCAACTCGCCGGACGGCGGGTTCGAATGGCCGGGTTGTGGTGGCATTGCTAGTTGGTGCGTTGGCGGGTGCCGGGGGCGTTTGGGGAACATTGCGCGGCCATGGCCACGACCATGATCAGACTGTGACGGAAGCGTCCGCGCCGGCAAAGAAGGCCCGCCTGTTCCAGTGCCCCATGCATCCAGCCATCACCTCGGATCATCCCGGCGACTGCCCGATTTGCGGTATGAAACTGGTCGAGGTCGATC
>Ga0302323_100005700_pt1 | contig 10211 bp, 7 predicted proteins | sample Fen_T0_3_FD_201950 | JGI IMG/M metagenome (GOLD analysis project Ga0302323, IMG submission 201950) | Peat permafrost microbial communities from Stordalen Mire near Abisko, Sweden - Fen_T0_3 | ecosystem: Environmental > Terrestrial > Soil > Wetlands > Permafrost | place: Sweden: Abisko... | reverse complement strand
TCGATCTCGATGGGACCCGCGGCCTCGCAGATCGCGATCAAGCAGCTCGGCACCAACGGCGGCGGCTTCTTCAACGCCAACTCCGCGCACCCGTTCGAGAACCCGACAGCCTTCTCGAACCTGCTCGAGATGCTCTCGATCCTGGTCATCTCGGCCGGGCTGTGCTTCACCTTCGGCAAGCTGGTCAAGGACAAGCGCCAGGGCCTGGCGCTGCTCGCGACGATGCTGATCGTGCTCGTGCCCTGCATCGTGATGGTGCACGTGTCCGAGCAGGCCGGCACGCGCGCGCAGCAGACGCTCGGGCTCGATCTCGCAGCCAGCGAGGCGCAGCCGGGAGGCAACATGGAGGGCAAGGAGTTGCGCTTCGGCATCGCGAACTCCGCGATCTGGGCCGCCACGACCACAGCCGCCTCGAACGGGTCCGTCAATGCGATGCACGACTCGTTCACGCCGCTCGGAGGATTGTGGCCGATGTGGCTGATCCAGCTCGGCGAAGTGATCTTCGGCGGCGTGGGCTCGGGCCTCTACGGCCTGCTGCTCTTCGCCATCGTCGCGGTCTTCGTCGCCGGGTTGATGGTCGGCCGCACGCCCGAGTACCTGGGCAAGAAGATCGGCTCGTTCGAGATGAAGTGGGCCTCGTTCGCGATCCTCGCGCCCTGCATGGCGGTGCTGCTCGGGACGGCCGTGGCGGTGCTGCTCGACGCGGGCCGCGCCGGCGTCGCCAACCCGGGCGCGCACGGCTTCAGCGAGATCCTCTACGCCTTCAGCTCGGCCGCCAACAACAACGGCAGCGCCTTCGCCGGCCTGTCCGCCAACACGCCCTTCTACAACCTCGCGCTGGGTGCCGCGATGCTGATCGGGCGCTTCCTGGTCAAGGTCCCGGTGCTGGCGATCGCAGGCGCGCTGGCCGCGAAGAAGCTCGTTCCGGCCGGACCGGGCACGCTGCCCACGCACGGCCTGCTGTTCGTGCTGCTGCTCGTCTCGACCGTGCTGCTCGTCGGCGCGCTGACGTTCATCCCCGCACTGGCCCTGGGCCCGATCGTCGAGCAGCTGCAGATGCTGCGCTGAGACCGCCATGAACAAGAAGAACCTCTTCGATCCCGCGATCACGCGCCGCGCCGTGCGCGACAGCTTCCGCAAGCTCGATCCGCGCGTGCAGATCCGCAATCCCGTGATGTTCGTCGTCTGGGTCTGCGCCGTGTTCACGAGCGGCCTCGCCATGCAGGCGCTCGCCGGCCACGGCGAAGCGCCCTTCACGTTCATCCTGGCGGTCTCCTTCTGGCTCTGGATCACGCTGCTCTTCGCCAACTTCGCCGAGGCGCTGGCCGAGGGCCGCGGCAAGGCGCAGGCGGACTCGCTGCGCAAGACGCGCCGCGACGTGCTCGGGAAGCGCCTGCTCAACGCGAAGGACCGCACGCGTCACGAACCCGTGCCCGCGCCCAACCTGCGCAAGGGCGACATCGTGCTGGTCGAGGCCGGTGACGTGGTCCCCTGCGACGGCGAAGTGGTCGAGGGCGTCGCTTCCGTCGACGAGAGCGCCATCACGGGCGAGAGCGCGCCGGTGATCCGCGAGTCCGGCGGCGACCGCAGCTCGGTCACGGGCGGCACGCGCGTGCTCTCGGACTGGCTCGTGGTGCGCGTGGTCGCCAATCCGGGCGAGGCCTTCCTCGACCGCATGATCGCGCTGGTCGAGGGCTCGAAGCGCCAGAAGACGCCCAACGAGATCGCGCTCGGGATTCTGCTGGCCGCCCTGACGATCGTGTTCCTGCTCGCGACGGCAACGCTGCTGCCCTTCTCGGCCTTCGCGGTGCAGGCCAGCGGCCAGGGCCAGGTCGTGACCGTCACGGTGCTCGTGGCTCTGCTCGTGTGCCTGATCCCGACCACGATCGGCGGGCTGCTCTCCGCGATCGGCATCGCCGGCATGGATCGCATGATCCAGGCCAACGTGATCGCCAACTCCGGGCGCGCGGTCGAGGCCGCGGGCGACGTCGACGTGCTGCTGCTCGACAAGACCGGCACGATCACGCTCGGCAACCGCCAGGCGGTCGAGTTCCTGCCGGCGCAGGGCATCACGCCCTCGGAGCTCGCCGACGCGGCGCAGCTCGCCTCGCTCGCGGACGAGACGCCAGAAGGCCGCAGCATCGTCGTGCTCGCGAAGGAGCGCCACGGTCTGCGCGAGCGCCAGATCCACGAGATCGGTGCCACCTTCGTGCCCTTCACCGCGCAGACGCGCATGAGCGGCGTCAACCTCGAGGGCCGCGAGATCAGGAAGGGCTCCGACGACGCGATCGCCGCCTGGGTCGCTGCGCGCGGCGGCGCGTACGCGCCCGAGCTGCGCGCGCAGGTCGACAAGATCGCGCGCGGCGGCGGCACGCCCCTGCTCGTGGCCGAGGGCGCGCGCGTGCTGGGCGTGATCCACTTGAAGGACGTGGTCAAGGGCGGCATCCGCGAGCGCTTCGGCGAGCTGCGCCGCATGGGCATCCGCACGATCATGATCACGGGCGACAATCCGCTCACCGCGGCCGCGATCGCGGCCGAAGCGGGTGTCGACGACTTCCTGGCGCAGGCGACGCCCGAGAAGAAGCTCGAGCTGATCCGCGAGCACCAGTCGCACGGCCACCTCGTCGCGATGGCCGGCGACGGCACCAACGACGCGCCCGCGCTGGCGCAGGCCGACGTCGCCGTGGCGATGAACAGCGGCACGCAGGCCGCGAAGGAAGCCGGCAACCTGATCGACCTCGATTCGAACCCCACGAAGCTGATCGAGATCGTCGAGATCGGCAAGCAGATGCTCATGACGCGCGGCTCGCTGACGACCTTCAGCATCGCCAACGACGTGGCCAAGTACTTCGCGATCATCCCGGCCGCCTTCGCGCTGACCTATCCCGAGCTGAAGACGCTCGACGTGATGCACCTCTCGACGCCGAGCTCGGCGATCCTCTCGGCGGTGATCTTCAACGCGCTGATCATCGTCTTCCTGATCCCGCTCGCCTTGCGCGGCGTCGCCTACAGGCCCGTCGGCGCGGCGGCGCTCTTGCGCCGCAACCTGTGGATCTACGGCCTGGGCGGTCTGGTCGTGCCCTTCGCGGGCATCAAGCTGATCGACCTCGCACTCTCCGGCCTGGGCCTCGCCTGAAGGAGTCCTCCATGTTCAAGCAACTCTCCGTCGCCGCGCGCATGCTGCTGGTCCTTTCCGTGCTGACCGGCATCCTCTACCCGCTGCTCGTGACCGGGCTGGCGCAGCTGTTCTTCCACGAGCAGGCGAACGGCAGCCTGATCGTCGAGGCCGGCGTGGTTCGCGGCTCGCAGCTCATCGGCCAGTCCTTCGACGACCCGAAATTGTTCTGGGGCCGGCCCTCGGCCACGACACCGCCGTACAACGCCTCGGCCTCGAGCGGCTCGAACCTCGGGCCCACGAATCCGGACTTGGCGAAGGCTCTGAAGGAACGCGCGGACCGGCTGCGCGCGCTGCCTGGCGGCGACGCGCCGATCCCGGTCGATCTCGTGACCGCCTCCGGCAGCGGACTCGATCCGCACATCAGCCCTGAGGCCGCGCGCTTCCAGGTCGCACGCGTCGCGGCCGCGCGCGGGATGCCGGTGGAAAGCGTGCGCGCGCTCGTCGAGCAGCACGTCGAAGGACGCACGTTCGGATTCCTCGGCGAGCCGCACGTCAACGTCTTGGAGCTGAACCGCGCCTTGGTACGCTAGCGCGTACCGATGCTGCTCCCCTTCCTGCTCGCCGCCGGCGGACAGACGGCCATCAGCGGCGACCGCACGGGTCTGCTGCAGAGCTCCACGCTCGTGCCGACCGGCAGCACGCAGCTCGAGACCGGCATGCGCTACGGCAAGGAGCGCGGCGGCGGCGACGCGGCCTCGATTCCGAGCGCGCTGCGCTACGGCCTGTGCGCGGACCTCGAACTGCGCGCCTCGAACAGCCTCTGGAACTGGGCGCAGCGCGAGGGAGCGGCCGACGACTCGGGCCTCGGGCCGCTCTCGCTGGGCCTCAAGGGCCCGCTCGATCTCAGCTGGGTCGGCATCGACCTCGGCTGGGCCGATTCGACGGCCTGGATCGCCGACCTGCGCATGCCCGGAGGCTCGCTCGAGGGCTCGCCCGATTCGTTCTCGCCCTCGGTGAGCGGCGTCGCGAGTTGGACGCCGCAGAACAGCCTGTGGCAGCTCAGCACGCAGCTCGGCCTCGCCTACGACCCCGACCACCTCTCGCTCGCGGTCTCGATGGCCGCGAGCGCCAGCCATCCGGTCATGGACGCGAGCAACGTCTACCTCGAGGCGGGCTGGTTCCCGCGCTCGATCCTCGAGCCCGACCCGCTCTTCGTCGGAGGCGGCCTGATCACGCGCCTCTCGACCGACCTGCAGGTCGACCTCGGCTTCGACTACGGCCTGGGCGAGACGAGCGGCGATTGGATCGTCGGACTCGGCCTCTGCTGGCGCTGGTGATCGCGTACACTCTCGCCGCATGCCGACACGCAAAGACCACAAGGCCGCCTGCCGCATGGCCCCCGGAGCGGGCCGCGAGCTCGTGACGACCAACGTGATGGAGAACGAGGGGCTCGACCAGCTCTTCGAGCGCTCGCTGCCCTCGTTCGGAGGCGCCTACCTGCGCCGCACCTGGACGCTGCTCGACGAGTGCGTCGGCAAGGGCTTGCCGATGACCTGTTCGATCGCGGGGCCGGTGACGGTCTCGGGCCAGCACTACGCCTGGCTCAACCCGCTGCTCGACACGGGCTGGTTCATGCTGCTCTCGACCACCGACGCGGTCTGCTACCACGACGGACACCGCGCGCTCGATGGCGCGAAGAAGCATCCCTTCCACGAGGTCTCGATCAACGGCGACGACAGCGCGCTGCGCGACGAGAAGACGATCCGCGTCACCGACATCGGCTTCGACGAGGACGTGCTGCTCGAGCAGGACCAGTTCATCACGGCCTGCCTGCGCGAGCCCGAGTTCCAGCGCCGCATGACCGGCCCCGTATTCCGTCAGCTGCTCGGGAAGCGCTACGCCGCGCAGGAGCAGCAGAACGGCTGTCCCGAGGGATTGCTGGCGCTGTGCGCGCGCAAGGACCTGCCGATCTTCGTCGGCGCGCCCGGCGACGGCTCGGTGTTCCTGAACTCGATGAAGCTCTGGGCCCTCGCGCAGGCCGCGGGCGGCGAGCACCGTTTCGAGCTCGACTTGCACGAAGAGGTCTTCGAGAGCTGCGCCTACCACTTCTGGGGATTGAAGCAGAACAAAGAGGCCGCGATCGGCACGCTGATCCTCGGCGGCGGCGTGCCGAAGAACTTCAACCTGCAGCCCGAGCCGGCGCTCTCGCAGATCTTCGGCCTCCCGAACATCTCGGGCTACCTCTACGACATCCAGATCACCACGGCGCCGGTCACCGACGGCTCGCTCTCGTCGTGCCCGCCGGCCGAGGCCGTGACCTGGGGCAAGGTCGACCAGGAACACTTCCGCTCGACCTGCGAGAGCATGCAGGCCGACTACTCGATGGTCATGCCCTTCCTCGTGCGCGCGCTGCTCGAGAAGCGCGCGCGCTTCGAGAAGTGGGCCGAGCGCATGGGCGAGGAAGCGCTCTTCGCGAAGCACCCCGCGGCGCGCGGCTACCTGCGCCCGAAGGCGGGCTACCAGCTGCTCGCAAAGCGCGAGAAGCTGCTCGCCGAGCTGATGAAAGAGGTCAAGAAGAACGCGCCGCGCCTCGAGAAGGAGAGCCGTTATCCGCTCGCGGGCGCGACGAGCCCTGCGAAGAGCCCGAAGAAGTCGCCGAAGAAGCCCGCCCCCGCGAAGCGCTGAGTTCGCGCGTCACGAACGGCGGCACGTCCCGTAGCACCCCGCCATGATCCTCGCCGCACTCGCCCTCGTCCTTTCCACCGCGTTCGTCCAGGAGCCGCCGAAGAAGGCGCCCGATCCGGACACGGCGGCGTACTCGGCTCTGCTCCAGAAGCATGTCGCGAAGGGTCTCGTCGACTACGAGGGCCTGCGCAAGGACCGCGCCGCGCTCGACGCCTACCTGAAGGCCGCCGAGGACGCGCGCGGCGAGCACGGCCTCGCGTTCTGGATCAACGTCTACAACGCGAGCGTGCTGCGCGACCTCGTCGACAGCGGCAAGAAGCTGCCGGCCAAGGTCACCGACCTGAAGGGCTTCTTCGACGCGCAGAAGCACAAGGTCAACGGCGCCGAGCAGACTTTGAACGAGATCGAGGGCTTCGTGCGCAAGCAGTGGAAGGACCCGCGCGTGCACTTCGCGCTCAACTGCGGCGCGCTCTCGTGCCCGCCGCTGCTTTCGCGCGCGTTCACCGAAGACAAGCTCGGCGCGACGCTCGACGAGCTCACGCGCACGTTCCTCGACGGGCCGGGCCTCGTGCTCGACGAGTCGAAGAAGGAGCTGCGCGCGACCAAGCTCTGCGACTGGTACAAGGACGACTTCGTCGCGAAGTCGGGCTCGCTCGAGGCCTTCCTGCGCAAGCACGTGACCGACGGCAAGAAGCTCGACGCGCTCGAGCTGAAGGGCGGCTGGAAGCTCACGTTCCAGGACTACGACTGGACCCCGAACGCGGGGCGCTGAGCGCGCGGATCGCTCTCAGCGGACCGGAAGCGCGGCGCGCAGCAGCCGCTTGGCCACGAGGTCGACGATCCAGAACTCCCCTTCCGCGGGCGGGAGGAGCACTCGGTAGTTCCAGTTCGTGACCTCGCCGCCGAGCGAGTAGAGCTGCTTGGCGTCGAGGTCGGCGAGGAAGCAGGCCGCCTTGTTGGAATCGTTGCCGGCCAGCCACCGACCTCTTGCGCTCAGGTACCGCGGGGAGACGAGCCGTGCACGGGACTGGCTCTTCCCGTTTCCCTGCGCGTCGAAGCGGGAGAGGGTGCTGAGGCCGCCGCTCTGCATCATTGCGAACGTCTGCGGATGATCGACCGTGATGAGCGTGCCGTCGGGCGCGACGGCGCCGCCACTCAGTTCACCGAACCAGGTTCCGTCCGGATGGCGAGCGATGCGCGAAGTGACCGCAGCCTGAGGGTCGTCCTCGGCGAAACGCAGAACCTCGTTCGATTCGACGAACCAGCGCGTGACCTCGATCGAGTGAGCGGCCGGTCGCGGCAATCCGTGATGCCAGCGATCGTAGGCGACCGTCAGGCGCTCGCCCTTGCCGTTCCAGGTGGCGAACGAGTCGCCGAGGGCGAGATCAAACCGATCCGCTCGCACACCGAAGATGCGATCGACGGCTTTGCCGGCCTCCCGGAGCTCGATCGTCTCCACGTGTTCGCCCTGCGCGTCGAAGCGGTGCAAGTGCGATTCCGCGGCTTCGAGCACGAGCAACCGACCTTGGCAGTCAATCGCGGCGTCCGACCAAGTGCCGACCGCGCAAGGCGGCGTGATCCGTCTCTCCAACAGGATCTTCGGCGTGAAGGTGACGGGTTCGACGACGCCGGAGCCGTCCTCGAGTTGCGGCGCATGAGGCTCGCGCGACACCTCCGTCACGTTCCACGTGCCGGTAGCTTCGGGCCGTTCGACAGCTCGCCAGCGAATGCGCTCGTCGGGCCCGAGGCGCTGGAACGTGAACTCGCCTGGGGCACTCGAAGAGAGGCGCTCCGCGCTCCAGTTCCAGGTGCCGGACTTGCGCTGTGCACGGCCCGCTTCCTCGAGCGCGACGGACCAGACTTGGCGGCCGTCCAAGTCGAGGAGTTCTACGAGGGTCTCGCCGCTGCTCTCGAACCACGCCTCGCAGCAGAGTAACGGCGTCGAGGACACCGCGAGTACGCGGCGCAACACCGCAAAGCCCTTCCGATCGAGGACGGGCGGAAGGAACCGGCGCAGGCGCTCTCCCGTGGAGATCCGCAGCGTCTGCCACTCCTCCCGCTCCCGGCCTGTGCGCATGTCCCCGCGGAACTGGTCGAGGCGGACGAGGGCGTGATCCGCACCGGGCGAGAGGACGATCCCCGACACGAAGTACCTCGCCGAATCCCCGATCCATTCGACGCTGCGCTCCTTGCCGTCGGGATCGAGGATCACGATCCCAACTTGGCGCCGCGTGGCCGAAGGCTCGGTCCGCATGGCCCAGCCGACGACCTCGCCCTTCTCGCAGATCTCCGCGTCGCGCAAAGAGTACTCGAGCACGCGCGACCAGATCTCGCGTCCGCTCGCATCGCGCAGGAGGGTCCGCGCGCGCCCCATACCATCGCGGAGTTCGGGGTCGACCGAGAGGATCCGCGCTCCGTCGGCGGAGGACTTCGACCAGGGATCCAGGGGGCCGAGCAGGCCTTGGCTCAGAGTCGGCAGGAGGGCGAGAACGAGTGCGGCGAGCACGAAAGCAGCCTACCTCGGTTGGCCACTCCGGTCACAGCGTACCTACCAGAGCCACCCCGCCCCTTCGCGGATCGCCTCGGCGGTGACGCGTTTGCCGCGCAATCCGTCGAGGATCCCGAGCGCCTTCGCGGCGACGGCTTTGCCGCGGCCGCGGAAGATGCCCGCGAGCCAGAGCAGCGGCAAGCTGAGCACGTCGAAGACGAAGAAGCGCAGCCACTCGCCCGTCTTCGCGTGCCTGCGCAGGAACCAGATCGAGTTGACGCCCATCATGTACTTGCGCCGCGGGTTGTATCCCCCGCCGGTCGCCTGCGAGGTGGCGTGCAGCACGGCCGCATCGCCGATGAGCCAGACCTCGAAGCCGCCGCGCGAGGCGCGCAGGCACAGGTCGACGTCCTCCATGTAGGCGAAGTACTGCGCGTCGAACATACCGACGCGCTCGAGCAGCTCGCGCCGCGCGAGCAGCGCGCAGCCGGGCACGTAGTCGACCGTGCGCGTCTCGCGCCACTTCGGACCGTCGGGTTCGAGATGGCCGCGCAGCGTCGAGAGGTTCTCGCGCCAGGTCAGCATGCCGCCCGCGCACCAGATGCGCGCGGGATCGGCCTTGTAGAGCACGCGCGGGCCGACGATGCCGGCCTTGGGCCGCGCTTCGAGCTCAGCCGCGAGTCGCGCGAGCGTGCCGGGCGGCGCGACCACGTCGTTGTTGACGAAGAAAACCGCGCGCGCGCCGAGATCGAGTGCCTTCTTCGCGCCCTGGTTCGCGGCCTCGCCGAAGCCGAGGTTGGTCTTGTTCTCGATCAGGCGCAGGCCCGGGTGCTGCGCGCGCACGAGCGCCAGCGATCCGTCCTCCGAACCGTTGTCGACGAAGACGAGGTTCGATTCGGGCAATCCCTGCGCGAGGAGCGAGCGCAGGCACTCGAGGTTCTCCTCCCCGCCGTTCCAGTTGGCCACGACGGCGAAGATCGAGCCCGGCTCCACGCGCTAGCGCTCCTTCGCGCGCGTCTGTTCGACGCGCGAGACGAGCAGGCCTTCGTGCAGCACCGACTCGACCGTCTCGCCCGGTTTCACGTCGCTCGCGCGGCGCACGGCCGTGCCGTCGGCGCGGCGCGTGATCGAGTAGCCGCGCTCGAGCACGCGGAAGGGCGAGGTCGCCGCGAGTGTCGCCGCGGCGCGCTCGAGGCGCTTTTCGCTGCGTGCGAGCGGGTTCTCGGCGGCATTGCGCAGTCGCACGCCGGCACGCGCGAGACGCGCGGAGAGCGCTTCGAGCCGCGCCTTGGGATTGTGGCGCTCGACGCGGGTCGCGAGAGCGGAGAGGCGCGCGGCCGGCCGGTCGAGCAGCGCGCGCAAGGAGAAGCGCAGGCTGCGCGTCGCGTGCTCGAGGCGCGTCGCGCGCGTCTCGAGCACGCCTTCGATCGCCGTGCCGAGGTAGCCCGCGTTGCGCTCGAGCTCCGCGAGCAGCGCGTGCTTGTCGGGGATCACCGTCTGCGCCGCGTCGGTCGGCGTGTGCGCGCGGTGGTCGGCCACGAGGTCGGCCAGCGTCGTGTCGGTCTCGTGGCCGACACCGGTCACGACCGGCACGCTCGCGTTCCAGATCGCCTCGGCGACGGGCAGCTCGTTGAAGCACCACAGGTCCTCGAGGCTGCCGCCGCCGCGCGCGAGCACGATCACGTCGACGCCGGAGGCATCGATGCGCCGGATCGCGGCCGCGATCTCGTTCGCCGCCGCGGCGCCCTGCACGCTCGTGTGCACGAAGCGCACGGGGTAGAGCGGCCAGCGCAGCGAGCGCGTGCGCAGGAAGTCCTGCAACGCCGCCGTGTCACGGCTCGTCACGAGGCCGATCGTGCGCGGCAGCTCGGGCAGCGGCCGGCGGCGCTCGAACCAGCCGCGCGCCTTGAGCTCGGTCTT
>Ga0302323_100005699_pt1 | contig 10212 bp, 8 predicted proteins | sample Fen_T0_3_FD_201950 | JGI IMG/M metagenome (GOLD analysis project Ga0302323, IMG submission 201950) | Peat permafrost microbial communities from Stordalen Mire near Abisko, Sweden - Fen_T0_3 | ecosystem: Environmental > Terrestrial > Soil > Wetlands > Permafrost | place: Sweden: Abisko... | reverse complement strand
TGCTTGCCATCGTGGCTGAAAAGACCGGCTATCCGCGCGACATGCTAGAGCTGGACCTCGACCTGGAAGCGGATCTGGGCATCGACACGGTCAAGCAGGCCGAAGTGTTCGCGACGGTTCGCGAGGCGTACAACATTCCACGCCAGGACAACCTCAAGCTGCGCGATTACCCGACGCTGCGTCACGTGGTGGGCTACGTTCAGGTGGGTACTGGAGCGGCTCCTGCCCCAGTCTCCCCGGCCGTACCGGCTCCAACCGCGGCTGCCCCGGCGGCCGCGGCTTCGGTCGCGGCTCCTGCACCCCAGGCGGTCGCGGGCGATGACGTGCTCGAAAAGGTGCTTGCCATCGTGGCCGAGAAAACCGGCTACCCGCGCGACATGCTAGAGCTGGATCTCGACCTGGAAGCGGATCTGGGCATCGACACGGTCAAGCAAGCCGAGGTGTTCGCGACGGTTCGCGAGGCGTACAACATTCCACGCCAGGACAACCTCAAGCTGCGCGACTATCCGACGCTTCGGCACGTGGTCGGCTTCGTGAATGCCGGCAAGGGTGGAGCGCCCGTCGCTCCTGCGCCTGCCCCCGCCCTGGTGCCCGCTCCGGCGGCGCCCGCGCCTGCTGCACCTGCCGTTGCCCCAGCTTCGGCCGACGGCAGCAGCCCCATCGTCGAAAAGGTGCTCGCCATCGTGGCCGAGAAGACCGGCTACCCGCGCGACATGCTGGAATTGGACCTCGATTTGGAAGCAGATCTGGGCATCGACACGGTCAAGCAGGCCGAGGTGTTCGCGATGGTTCGCGAGCAGTTCGACATTCCTCGACGGGAAGACCTCAAGCTGCGCGACTACCCCACGCTTCGCCACGTGATCGGCTTCGTCGAGACCAGCAAAGGCATCTCCTCGGTCCCGGCTCCGGTTGCAGCTGCCGCTCCGGCTCCAGTCGCGGCACCGATTCCGGTTGCAGCTGCGGCTCCAGCCCCCGTCGCGGCACCGGCCCCCGTCGTGGCTCCGGTCGCTGCAGCTTCGTCTGATCCCAACGATCCCATCGTCGGCAAGGTGCTCGCCATCGTAGCCGACAAGACCGGCTACCCGAGCGACATGCTCGAGCTCGACCTCGATCTCGAAGCAGACCTCGGCGTCGACACGGTCAAGCAAGCCGAGGTGTTTGCGAAGGTGCGCGAGGAATTCAACATCCCCCGCCAAGACGACCTCAAACTGCGCGACTACCCCACCCTTCGTCACGTCATCGGCTACGTAAAGAAGAACCTCAGCGCCCCCCCCTCCGCCCCCGTCCCCCCCTCTGCGCCCTCCTCCCCCTCCGCGCCCTCAACCCCATCCACGACCGGCGTTCCGCCCGTCACTCCCTCCATCACAGTCTCAACCGCCAACCCCTTCGAGAGCGGCGTGCTTCGCCGTCCGACCCTGGTGCTACGTCCGCCGCTCGCGGCGTGCAAGCGCACCTCGGTTCGGCTCGACAAGGGCAGCCGCGTGGTGGTCGTCGCCGACAACGGCGGCGCGGGACGCCTGCTGTGCGACGAGCTCGAGCGCCGTGGCGTTCAGGTGCTGCGCATCGACACGCGCCCAGAGCGCGCGGATATCGAGGCCAAGCTGCAGGCCTGGGCGGCCTCCGGGCCGACCGCCGGCATGTTCTTCCTGGCCTCGCTCGACCCGTGCCCGTCGCTGGCTGACATCGACTTGGTCGAGTTCCGCAAGCAGTATCGCGATCGCGTTCTGCTCCTGCACGGCGCGGTCCGCGGGCTTTACGAGACCCTGGCCAACGCCGGCACGTTCCTGATTGCTGGTACACGCATGGGTGGTCACCACGGCTACGTCCCCGGCGGCGCCAAGAGCCCGCTTGGCGGCGCGGTGGTCGGCTTCGTCAAGTCCACCAAGCGCGAGAGGCCCGACGCTCTCGTCAAGGCGTTGGACTTTCCCGAGGACATGCCAAGCGAGGTGGTCGCGCGTGCGCTGCTCGACGAGGTCGAGCGCGATCCAGGCGCAGTCGAGATCGGCTACCAGGGTAACCTGCGCGTGAGCGTAGGCGTCGAGCTGTTCACCGCATCGCCGACGCCCAAAGCCCCTGTCACGCTGGACGCGAATTCCGTGTTTGCGGTCACCGGCGGCGCGGGCGCCATCACGGTTGCCATCGTGCGGGACCTGGCAGCAGCCTCGCGCGGGACCTTCTACTTGCTCGACGCACGCCAGATGCCGCCGGACAGCGAGCGCCCGCTCATTGAAATGGCCATCAAGGATCGCGAAGCCGCCAAGCGCGCGGTCTTCGAGCGCCTCAAGGCCGAGAAGGGCCGCGCAACGCCGGCCCAGATCGAAGAGAAGCTGTTCGACCTGGAACGCCAGGCCGGCATTCTCGAAGCCCTGCGCTCTGTCGAAGAAGCGGGCGGCCGCGCCTTCTACCGTCAGGTGGACGTGCTGGACGGCAACGCGGTCAAGGCGGTGATGGAGAACATCCGTCAGACCAGCGGCAAGCTCGACGTCGTGTTGCACGCCGCGGGCCTCGAGCGCAGCCGGTCGCTCGATCGCAAGCCGGTGGAGGAGTTCGACCTGGTCTTCCGCGTGAAGGCCGACGGTCTCTTCAACCTCATGGCAGCCACCCGTGACCTGGACGTCAAGGCCATGGTCGTCTTCTCGTCGGTGGCCGGTCGCTTCGGCAACGCCGGGCAGGCCGACTACAGCTCGGGCAACGACTTCATGTGCAAGACGGTCGGCTGGTGGGCAGGGACCCGTCCGGGCTCGCTCGGCATCGCGCTCGACTGGACTGCATGGGGTGGCATCGGCATGGCGACCCGCGGCCGCATTCCCGAGATCATGAAGGAAGCCGGCATCGACATGCTCGATCCGGCCGAGGGCTTGCCAGTGATTCGCAACGCACTCGTCGCGGGTTACTCGGGCGAGGCGGTGGTTGGAAGAAGGCTTGGCATCCTGGTCCAGCCGGTGGATCCCGACGGCGGTATCGACACCCTGGGCAGCCTGCAGGCGCGCTCTAAAGACAAGTCCTTGCCACTGCCCTTCGGCAAGGTCAGCTACAACCTGCACGAGGGACTTTCGGCCGAGATGACGCTCGATCCGAAGGTCGAGCCGTTCCTCTACGACCACGCCATCGATGGCATCCCGGTTCTGCCAGGCGTGATGGGCATCGAGACCTTCGCGGAAGCGGCCTGGCTGCTTGCGCCCAGCCATCACGTGGTGGGGCTGGAAGACATGCGGTTCCTGGCCCCGATGAAGTACTACCGGAACGAAGCACGCACGGCCATCGTGCGGGCGCGTCCGGTGCTGTCTCCCGATGGCAAGGTCCGCGTGTTCTCGACGCTCTCGTCGACGCAGAAGATCGTCGGTCGCGATCCGGAAGAGAAGCTGCACTTCTCGGGTGTGGTCGTGCTGGAGGCTTCGGCGGCGGAAGCTCGCCAGGTCCAGGCCTTCAATCGCACCGAGCACGAAATCGGGCGCGAGGCGATCTACCGCGTCTACTTCCACGGTCCTGCCTATCGCGTGCTCGACCGGGTCGAGGCAGCTGGGCCGAACCAGGTGATCGGTTGCATGAAGACCGAGCTGCCTCTCAACACCACCGATGCCAACCACGGCAGTCTGGTCGGGCCGCGCCTCATCGAGCTGTGCTTCCAGACCGCGGGTGTGTGGGAGATCGGAAAGACCGGTCAGCTTGCGTTGCCGTCGGCGGTCGACCGGGTGATCATCCGCGATCCCGGCACCGGCAGCGGACCCTTGGTTGCGGAAGTGACTGCTATCCCCGGCGACACCCTGTCGTTCAGCGCCCGCGTACGCGATGGCGAAGGCCGGGTCCACGTGGAGTTCGAGGGTTACCGCACATCGCGCATGCCGAACACCTTGCCGGAGGAGGAAGCAGGCCCGTTCCGCAAAGTGGCGGGCTGATGTTTCGTCATCTGCTCGTTCGCGCCAGCGAGCAGCCCGGGGTTGGCCAGGGGCATGCGTGGTCGGGGCTGCTCAGTCCTCGTGAAGAGAAGATCCTGAGTGGCCTCGGCATCGTGCCCCGTCGGCGCAAGTGGCTGCTGGGTCGAATTGCGGCCAAGCGGCTGGTACGGCAAGTGTCCGGCGAGCCCGACCTGGCCGACAACCAGATCAGCGTACTCAATCAGCCCTCGGGCGAGCCGTTCGTGCTGATCGAAGGGCGAGGGGGCTGGTCGTTCCCGATTTCCATTTCGCACCGAAGCGAGATTGGCATGGCCGCGGTCCCCACGGGAAGGCAAGCGCGAATCGGCGCGGATCTCGAAACGGTCGAGCCGCGCGACTCGGCGCTGGTTCGTCAGTTCTTCACCGACGGGGAAGCCGCCATCGTCCAGGCGAGCGGCGACGACCGCGATCTGGTGATGGCTCGCATCTGGAGCGCGAAGGAGGCGGTGCTGAAGCTGATCGGGCTGGGGCTGCGGCTCGATACCCGTGGGGTGGTGGTGAGCCTGGCCGGTGGCCTGTTTGCCGGATGCCCCGAGGGGTGGGAGCCCATCGACGTGAAGGTGGTCGCGAGGATGCCTCACCAGTCCATGCTCGATCGCTTGCGGGTGGTGTGGCGACGCGAAGCGGACTGCGTGTTGACGGTGGCGGTCGCGCCCTCGTAGTTGCGGTCGGGTTGCGCCGCTATCGACTGCTGCGCCAGGCGGCGATACCGCCGCGCAGACTCTTCACCTGTCGGAAGCCTTCCTCTTGTAGGATCTCGACGGCCCGCAGGCTGCGGATTCCGTGGGCGCAGTAGATCACGGTCAATCGCTCGCGCGAAAGCCCGCGCAAAGGGGCCAGCGTGCCAAGCTGTTCCAGCGCGGCCAGCGGAACGTGAAGCGAAGGCAGGATCGCATCGCTCGCCCGTTCCCACGACTCGCGCACGTCGATGAGCTGCACGTCCGGGCCAGCAAGCTTCTCGCGCAGCTCGGACGCGTCGATCTCGACGTTCGCATTGCACGTCACGTCCGCATCTTCAGGCAGATCCTGGATGGGACGACTGCGAGGATCCGCCGCCAGCGACACCGTCTGAACCGCCATCGTGAGAGCGTTCCACAGCAGCAGCTTGCCTGAAAGAGGCACGCCCACGCCCGAAAGGATCTTGATGGCCTCGGTCGCCTGCCAGGTCCCGACGATCCCGGGCAGCACGCCCAGCACGCCCGCCTGCGCACAGTTGGGGGCAAGCTCGGATGCAATGGGCTCCGGAAACAGACAGCGGTAGGTCGGTCCGCCCTGCCAATTGAAGACGGCAAGTTGGCCGTCGAAGCCCTGGATCGCGCCATAGACGAAGGGGCGGTCGGTCATCACGCAGGCGTCGTTGACCAAGTAGCGGGTGGCGAAATTGTCCGACCCGTCGACGACGACATCGGTCGCGCGAACCAGGGCGAGCGCACTTTCACGACTGAATCGCTTGGGGACCGCCTCGATCGTGACGAGATGGTTGAGCTCCCGCAGGCGCTCGGCCGCAACCTCCGCTTTGAGCCTGCCGATGTCACTTTCGCGATAGAGGATTTGGCGCTGGAGATTGCTGGCGTCGACGTGATCGTTGTCGACGACCACGATGTGGCCGACGCCGGCCGCAGCCAGGTACAAAAGCGCCGGGCTTCCGAGGCCGCCGGCACCGATGACCAGCACTCGGCCACGACCGAGCCTCTCTTGGGCTGCCTCGCCGAAGTCCGGCAGCGAAAGATGGCGCGCATAACGCTGTCGCTCTTCGGCGCTCAGCATGCGACGCTCCGCCCGACCAGGTGCCCATCGTAGGTGCCGTCCCAGTCCTTCCATACCGGCTCGTACCCTTGCCCCCGGAGAAAGTCTGCAACCTCGGCCGGGCTGCGCGAATCATCGACGGCGAATTGTTCCAGGGACGTGGGCTGGCTCGCGTATCCGCCCGGGTTCGTGCGCGACCCGGCGCTCATGGCGGTGATGCCGAGACGAAACGCATGGTTGCGGAAGTGTGCGCTCTCGCGGGTCGACAGCGACAGCTCGACCTCGTCACTCAGAAGTCGAAAAGCACAGATGGCTTGCACGAGGTCGCGCTCGGAGAAACGCGTGACCGCCCGCTGGCCTTGACCCGCGTCGGTGCTTTCGTGCGGACGCAGGCGCGGAAATGAAAGGCTGAGCCGGGAGCGCCAGTAGCGGTTCTCCAGATAGCGAACATGTCGCCCGAGGAACCAGGCCTCTGCCCGCCAGTCGGAAAGACCGTACAGCGCGCCGAGGCCGATCTTCTTCACGCCCGCCTGGCCAAGGCGATCCGGCGTGTCGAGTCGCCACCCGATGTCGGCCTTCCGCCCGCGCAGGTGGTGGCGCTGGTAGGCCCTGGGGTCGTAGGTCTCCTGGTAGACCATCACGGCGTTCATGCCCTCCTCGGCCAGGCGGACGTATTCCTCGACGGACAGCGGTTGTACCTCGCAGGATAGGCTGGCAAAGCGCGGACGCAGAAGTCGCAGCGCATGCGCGAGGTAGTCGACCCCCACGCGCGAACTTTCGCCGGTCAGGACCAGCACGTGTTGCAGGCCCATCGCCGCAAGAGCGTCGGCCTCGGCGAGGATCTGATCATCGTCGAGCACCAGGCGTTCGATGCGGTTGTGCGCGCTGAAGCCGCAGTATGTGCAGACGTTGGCGCAGACGTTGGAAAGGTACAGCGGGGCATAAAGCTGCATAGTTCGGCCGAACCGCTTCTGGGTTCGCCGCTGGCTTTCGTGCGCCATCTGTTCGAGAAACGGCTCTGCTGCCGGGGACAACAGGGCCGCCCAGTCCTCTAAGGACGGTTCGCTTTGGGTTCGCGCAAGGGCGTGCCTGACGTCTGTCACGGTCTTGCTCGCGATCCACGCCGAGCGCTCGCCAAAGTCGTGGGCCTGCCAAATTCGGGAAAAGTTCATGCTGGCACTTCCGCCAAGAACGCCGTCAAGGGCGACGAGGCTCGCGCAAGGGTCTCTTGTGCTGGCAATCCGGCCTCGTACCCACGTCGGCCTGCCTCGACGGCTTGGGCGAACGCGGTCGCCATGCCGACTGGATCGGTGGCCGTCGCGATCGCCGTGTTGACCAGGACCGCATCCGCGCCCATTTCCATCGCAGCGGCAGCGTGCGAGGGCGCGCCCAGACCCGCATCGATGACCACGGGCACCTGTCGTTGGGCGATGATGATCTCGAGAAAGGCGCGCGAGGCGAGCCCCTGGTTGCTGCCGATGGGCGCCCCGAGAGGCATGACCGCGGCCGCACCCGCCTCGGCGAGCTGGCGACACAGCACTGGATCGGCGTGCACGTAGGGCAACACCACGAATCCTCGGCGCGCCAGCTCTTCGGTGGCAGCCAGCGTTTCCACGGGATCCGGCATCAGATACTTCGGATCGGGATGGATTTCGAGCTTCAGCCAATTCGTGTGCAGCGCCTCCCGGGCAAGCTCGGCGGCAAGGATCGCTTCGCGGCGATCGCGCACACCCGAGGTGTTGGGCAGCAGCCGATAGCGATCCGATTCGAGGTGCGACAGCAGATCGTCCATGGCCCCGTCGGTGCGAACCCGGCGCAAGGCCACGGTCACGAGCTGCGTTCCCGACGCGGCCAGGCTCTTGCGCATGGTCGACGGCGACCCGAATTTTCCAGTACCGAGAAACAGACGCGAGCCCAGTTCGACGCCAGCGATGACCAGGGGATTGCTCATGGCGATGATTTTCTCTTTCCTTCAGTGGATGGGGTGGTGTGCTCGGCGGCTGCCGCGCTCAGATCTACAAATGCCGCGACCGGATCCGGCGCGTCCCACAGGGCGCCGAGGACAGCTGCGCCGTCGAATCCCAGGGCGCTGCATTCCCCCAGCACGGGCGTGCTGATCCCACCGATCGCGATGACCTCGGTCGTTCGCTGCACCGGCGTTCGGGCGACGAGCATCGTGGACAGCTGAGCGCGTTCTGGTTCGGGCATCGGGCCGTAACCTGGTTTGCTGTGCGAGGTGAAGACCGGGCCCACCAGAATTGCGGGGTAGCGACCGAGCGCTGCCTGCACGGTCTTGACGTCGTGGCACGAGCGGCTGGTGAACCTACCGATGATCGGCGGACTCTCCGGGGCGTCTTTGTCGTCGCGGAAATGGACACCGCCAGCGCCCAGGGGTTGCGCCAACCCGTGGTGGGTGTGAAGGATGATGCGGAGACGCCAATCGCGGGGCAGCGACAACAGCCAGGCAGATGTCACTGCCTGCGTCCATGGTTTGCGCAGGTGGTAGCGTTTTAGTCCCGCGTGAAACAAGGCTCGGCAGATCTCGCGCTCGTCCTGTCGGTCGTCGGGTGGCGAAACAACGACCAGCTTCATCCGCCCTGGCTCGCATGAATGACGAGCACGCGGTCACCGCTGTGCAGTGTCCGCGCGTTCCAGTCGGCACGCGACACGACCGCGTCGTTGACCGCTACCGCCACGCCCGGCCGCTCGGCCAGCGCCATCTCGCCCAGCAGCGCGAGCAGCGTCGTTCCGGCCGCGAACGTGCGAGGGTTGTCGTTGACGTAGAGCTGTGGCGAGGGCGGTTGCGAAGAAGACTGCTGCGAGGACTGATTCGTGGCTGGCACAGGGAAGCGCTTTCTGCGGCCGTACCACGTTCGGGCTTTGGCTTCCTCTGCTGGTGCAGCGAGGCCTGTTTTCCCTACGGCGGTGCGAAACGCATCAGGTTCGAAGGCTATTAGGACGGTTCCTGTCCTGATCTCAGCCCGGGGCCCCGGGCTCGCCTAAACGAGGCAGGCCTAAGTAAGACCCAGGCCAAGCCGCTTTTCAACCGCAAAATCACGGAAGCCGAACGCCGGTGTCAAAGCCGACTGTCTCTGTGTTCGATTACCCTGGCCCTGCCTTCACGTCTCCGACCGCGCCGAAAAATGCACGGGCACCTTGCAGTCGCCCTTCTTCGGTTGCGCACTTGTTGCGCACCGATTCCAGGTCGCGCCGCAAGGATTCCATCGCTCCGCGGTGCTCGTCGATTTGCCGCTGCAGATCATTGATGACGCCTTGGTGCTCGGCCGCGGCCCGGTCGACATCCGATCGTTTGGCATCCGCGATGGTGCGAACCACATTGATCTTGCGACCCGCGTCCTTCAGCACGTCTGCCGGCGACTTGCCGATGGCGCCCAGGAAGGCTTTGGCTGCGGCCAGCTTGGACGTCTGAGGCAGGCTGTCGTCGAGGCCGTTGAGGAAGCGCTCGAGCGCTTCGACCTCGTCGGTATTGGGGATGCCAGCCTGGTCGTACAGTGCCTGGAAGTCCAGCTCGCCCTGTGGGCCCACGGCGCCCGTGGTCACCGCGCCGTCCACGCCATCGCCCATGGCCACATCGACACCGCCGTCTGCACCACCCGCGGGCAGATGATATTTCTCGAGCTCGGCCATCGCCGCATCCGCGGCGTCCTTGGGACTGCCAGTTTCTACGAACAGGGACTTCAGCTTGTTCCATGCCATCGGGTTCGCCTCGGTGGGCTATTATAGGCTACAGTTGTCCGTCAACCTAGCCAGTCAGAGTAAACAAGGAGCGACACATGTCCGAAGGCGGTGGATTCTTCAAGCGACTCTCCAACCTGCTTAGCGGCTTCATGAGCCTGTGGATTTCCGACGTCGAAAAGGAGCACCCCGAGATCGCTTACGAGAACGCCATCAACGCCATGGTGGCCAAGTACGCCAAGCTGAAGCACGCCACGGCCGCCATCATTCGCCGCCGCGACGAGATCCAGGACCGGTACGCCCGGCAGTCCAAGGAGCTGGTCGAGGTCAGCGCGGATCTGGACGTGGCGGTGCAGACGGCCAAGGACGACCTGGCCATGATCCTGATCCAGAAGAAGAACCAGCTGGAAAAGGAAGTGGTCGATCTGAAGACCGACCTCGAAAGTGCGGCCAAGGACGCCGACAGCGCCAAGTCGGCCCTGCTGCAAGTGCAGTCGGAGATCAAGAAGCTACAGGCCGAGAAGGACAACATGCTGGCCAAGATGGAGAGTGCCAAGGCGCGGGTTCGCATCCAGGAGCAGCTCGACGGCCTGAGTGTGGATGCCGAGGTGAAAGCGCTGGAGAACGTGCGCGGCCACATCAAGAACACCATCGCCGAGGCCAACCTGGGCAAGGAGCTGTCCGAGTCCTCCCTGGATCAGAAGCTGCAAGCCCTGCGCGCCCAGAGCGGCGAGGTGACTGCGCGCAGCCAGCTCGACGAAATGAAGGCCAAGGTGGCTGCCAAGAAGGCTGCCGTCAAGACCATGTAGCTCGTCCCGAACGACCTTTCCCTTCC
>Ga0302323_100005698_pt1 | contig 10212 bp, 9 predicted proteins | sample Fen_T0_3_FD_201950 | JGI IMG/M metagenome (GOLD analysis project Ga0302323, IMG submission 201950) | Peat permafrost microbial communities from Stordalen Mire near Abisko, Sweden - Fen_T0_3 | ecosystem: Environmental > Terrestrial > Soil > Wetlands > Permafrost | place: Sweden: Abisko... | reverse complement strand
CATTCATCGGGTGGTCTGCGGCGAGCCGGTCGGGACGACGATCGTCAAGGACACCCAGCAAACTCGGTTCGCCATCTAGAGGGGCACCATGATCAACGACATCACGACCGACACCGAAGACGGCATGAAGAAGGCCGTCGATTCGTTCAAGCGCGACCTCCAGAAGATCCGCACCGGGCGCGCGAACGCGGCGATGCTCGACGGCATCAAGGTCGACTACTACGGGACGCCGACGCCGGTGAACCAGGTGTCGACGGTCCAGGTCGTCGACGCCCGGTTGATCACCGTGAAGCCGTGGGAGAAGGCGATGCTGCCGGTGATCGACAAGGCGATCCGCGCGAGCGACCTCGGGATCAACCCGGTGTCCGACTCCGAGCTGGTCCGGCTGCCGATCCCGCCGCTGACCCAGGAGCGCCGCCGCGACCTCGCCAAGACCGTCAACAAGCAGACCGAAGAGGCGCGCGTGGCCGTGCGCTCGGCGCGCCGCGACGCGATGGACATGGTGAAGGACGCCGAGAAGGAAAAGCAGATCACCGAGGACGAGCGCAAGAACGGTGAGAAGAAGATCCAGGATCTGACCGACAAATACATCGCGATGCTCGACGACATCGCGAGGCTCAAAGAGAAGGAGATCATGGACCTTTGATCCCCGCCGCGGGGTAGAATAGCCCCACGATGTCCGGCATCCCGGCAGGCGCGGGCCAGCTGCTCGGCAAGCGGCTTGGCAAATTCGAGATCCTGGCGCTGCTCGCGCTCGGTGGGACGGCGGAGATCTATCTCGCGCGGATCGGCGGCGCGGCGGGGTTCGAGAAGTACGTGGTCGTGAAGTGTCTCCACGATCACCTCGCGGATGACGCCGAGTTCGTGAAGATGTTCCTCGACGAGGCGCGGCTCGCGGCCCACCTCGATCACTCGAACATCGTCCAGACCATGGAGCTCGGCCAGCACGACGGCCGGTACTACATGGTGATGGAGTTCCTCGCCGGGCTGTCGCTGGCGATGATCGTGCGGCGCGCCGTCGAGCGGCTGCCGAACGGCCGGATCCCGGTGCCGCTGGTGCTCAACATGCTCGCGCAGTCGTGCGCCGGGCTGCACTACGCGCACGAGAAGGCGATGAACGGCCGCGCCCTCAACATCGTGCACCGCGATATCTCGCCGCAGAACCTCGTGGTCAGCTTCGAGGGCGTGGTCAAGGTCGTCGACTTCGGGATCGCCAAGGCGGAGATGCGCGAGACCCACACCCGGTCGGGGACGATCAAGGGCAAGTTCGCGTACATGTCGCCCGAGCAGTGCGTCGCCAACAACGTCGATCGCCGGACCGACGTGTTCGCGCTCGGCGTGATCGGCCACGAGCTGTTGACCGGCCGGCGGCTGTTCAAGCGGCCGTCGCCGTACGAGACCTATCAATCGGTGATCGATTGCGACGTCAAGCCGCCGTCGGCGACCTCGCACGATCTCGATCCGGCGCTCGACGCGGTGATCATGCGTGCGCTGACCAAGGACAAAGTGGATCGCTATCCGACCGCGGAGGCGTTCGGCGACGCGCTGCTCGGCTACCTGCACCACCGCGGGATCGGCTCGGGGCCCGGCGACGTGTCGCGGTTCTTCGACGCCTACTTCGGGCAGGAGATCGAGGAGCACTCGGGGCGGATGCGCGAGCTGATCTCGGGCCGCGACATCCCGGTCGAGACCGGCGTGAGCTGGGGCGCGGACGAGATCGACGAGGTCGCGAAGCGCGAGGCCAGTCGCAGCGGAGCCGACGCTGCGGGCGGCGACAGCCAGGGCCCGAGCGGGCGGCTGTCGGACCTCGACGATGACGGCGCCGGTGGATCGCGGGTCGAGGACGACGACGAGATGCCGGCGGAGCGCACCCGCATCGAGTCCAATCCGCTCGAGCGGATCAACGAGCTCGATCGCCTGGTATCGAGCACGCCCCGCCGCGGATCGTCGAAGCCGGCGTCGCCGCGGGCTGCCCGGCCGGCGACCGCGGAGCCGCTGGCGAACCCGGCGCCACCGGCGGTCGCCAGCACGCCTGCCTCGGGCAGCGCACCGAAGCTGCCATCGCTGCTCGGCACCAAGCCGGGCGCGGCGAAGTCGCCGCCGGCAGGTGCGTCGGGCTCGGCGGTCGCGAAGTTGCCGGGGATGCCGGTCTCGGGCCGGTTCCCCGATCTCGCCAATCTACCGACGATGATCGCGCCGGACGTGATGCCCGATCTCGCGCCGCCCGAGACGTCGGTGCCGCCCGCGGTGGTGGGCTTCGCGAACGCGCCGACGGGGCTCGCGCCGTCGCCCGGTGTGCCGCCCGCCGCGTCGGCGTTCGCCAGCGCGCCGACCAAGCTGGCCCATCCGGTGTCATCCGTGCCACCGCCCTCCGCGTCGGCGTTTGCCAACGTGCCGACCACGCTGGCGCCGTCGCCCGATCACGCCACGCAGATCGTGCCACCGCCCGACGTGCCGCCGGCCTCGGCCGCGGTCGCGCGAACCGCGCCGCCGGGCCCGCCGCCGCGCCCGGCCTCGGCGAGCAAGGGCCCGCTTCCGACCCCTGCCTGGGCGCAGGCACCGTCGTCGGCCCGCCCGGTGGCGCCCCTGGGCTCGGGCCCCTCGGCGTCCTCGTCGCCGCCGATCCAGCAGCCGGCGATGCCGCCGGGCTACCCGGTGATGAGCGCGCAGCTGAGCGCCCAGATCGCGACCGGCGCGACCGTGTTTCCGAGCGAGACGCGCGGCGATGCCGGCGACAGCTATTCGCAGCTGGCCCATCTCGTCGGGCCTGGGGCGCCGGGAGCGTCGGGAGCGCCGGGAGCGCCGGGAGCGTCGGGAGCGCATGACGCGCACAGATCGCCGGCCGGCCACAACGGCCACCTGTCCGACGCGCAGCGCGCCGCGAACCTCATGTCGCCGGTCGGCCGGCAGTACCCCGAGCAGGTCGACTGGACCGCGGCGGCGGCGGCGCGCGCTCGTGCCGTGCCGCCGTGGCTGCTCGCGCTGCTATTCCTCGGCGCGATCGGTGTCGCGCTGATCCTGACGATCGTGATCGCGAAGCTGATCCGCTGAACCTTCGAGAGGTCGACGTCGACGAACGCTACCGCCGACGATTGGCCCTAGTTGCGGACCAGGCCGAGCAGCTTCGACATCGTCTTCTCGTCGGCGGGCGGGAACTCGTAGTCGAGGAAGTCGCGCGAGGTGACCCAGCGCAGATCGGCGACGGTCGCCGGGTAGGGCCTCGCTTCGAGCGGCAGCTTGCACGAGTACATGGTCAGCTGGACCTGGTACGACGTGTAGTCGTGCAGGTGCTCGCCGAGCTTGGCGCCGACCACCACCTCGACCCCGATCCGGCCTTTGACCTCGCGCAGCAGCGCGTGGGCCTCGTTCTCATCGGGCTCGACCCGGCCGCCGGGGAACTCCCAGAGCAGGGGGAGCACAGCGTTGGCGTTGCGCTGGGTGATCAGGTAGCGGCCGTCGTGCTCGATCACGGCCGCAACCACGCGGATCACCTCTTTGGCCATTGCTCGCGATTATCGATGCTTTGCGCCCGATTGCAACGGTGGACGTGTATGCTGCGCCCCCCTTATGGCGATCCGCTTCGTCGAGATCAAAGCGTCTGAGAATCCCGAGGCGCTCAACGCTGAATGGGTCATCCTCGAGAACGACGGCAAAGCGCCGTTCAACACGCGCGGCTGCGGCATGACCGTCGGGCGCCGCGGCTCTGCGAAGAAGTCGCTGCTCGGGATCATCGATCCCGGCTTCGTGCTCGCGCCCGGTGAGCGGATGCGGATGCTGACCGGGAATCCCGGCACGCAGGTGCATGGTCCGGTCCCCGAGGACGGCACGGCGAACTATCACCTGTTCCTGCCCAAGGTCTACGTCCAGGGTGCAGGCACGGTGCTCACCCTGGTGTTGCGCGGCTTACCGGTTTCGAAGGCCGAGTTCGACCCGTCGCAGCCAAATGGCATCGCCGTGACGCCGCCCAAGCGCACGCCCTAGCGGCGATCGCTACGTCCGGACCGGCGCGCCGACGTAGCGGGCGCGCGGCCGCAGCAGGTGGCCGGCGGCGCGTTGCTCGAGGGCGTGCGCCAGCCAGCCGGCGGCGCGCGCGACGGCGAACAGCCCCGGGCCCGCGGTCGGCGGCACGCCGAGCGCCGCGCTCAGCACGGTCAGCGCGAGATCGACGTTCGGCACCGCTTCGGTGGTGGCCTCGACGATCGCGAGCAGCGTGCGCACCGGCCGGGTCACCGGCAGGCGCGCGGCGGCGTCGAGCAGCGGTGGCGCGCGCGGATCGCCGGCCGGATACAGCGGATGCCCGAACCCGGGCGGCACCGCGCCCCGCTTGCGCAGCGCGCGGACCGCGGCACGCGCGGCCTCGGGCGAGCTGACCTGCGCCGCGAACCGCGCGACCGCCTGCGCGGCGTTGCCGTGCTTGGGCCCGGACAGCGTCGCGAGCGCCGCGGCCACGCAGGCGTACGGATCGGCGTCGGTCGAGGCCGCGATCCGCGCCGTGAAGCTCGACGCGTTGAGCTCGTGGTCCGCGAGCAGCACGAGCACGCGATCGAGCACCGGCGCGACCTCGTCGGACAGCCCGAGCGCGCGGGCGGCGATCTCGGCGACGCTGCCGGCGCCGAGCGCGCGGGTCACCGCGGCGGCGACGAACCCGGGCGCGAGCGCGGCGGCGAGCAGCGGGATCAGCCGGCGACCGCAGGCGATCAGGGCGTCGGGCCGGAGATCGCCGCGCCCCGGATCGGCCAGCGCGGCGATCTGGACCAGCACCGGCATGATCTCGAGCGGCGTCGGCGGCTCGCCGCCGACCAGGCGCGCGAGCTGGGCGTGCGGGATCGTGCCGCGCGGCCACACGATCCGGCCCTCGGGGAGATAACCGGACCACAGCAGCTCCGCGACGTTCTCGAACGGCGTGCCGGCCGCGGCGAGCTCGATCGCGAGCCGGCCGCGATACGCCGGGCCGTGCGCGGTGATCGCGGTGACCGCGGAGTCGAGCACCGGCTCGCCCCAGCGCAGCGCGCCCGCGGCGACCGCGCCGTGGCCGGCCCGGGCATCGCGGCGGACCCGCAGCCGCTCGAGGTCGGCAAACGCGTCGCGCCGCGGCCGGCCGCGCTCGCCGGGGACGCTGCGGACCTGGACGCGGCTGACGTAGGCGTAGAGCGAGCGCACCGAGATCCCGAGGTGGCGCGCGGCGCTGGCCGCGTCGACCCAACGTTGATCGTCGATTCGACGTTGATCAACCATAGCGGCGACGCTACATCGAGCCGCAGGAGGGCACCATGACAAACACGACGAACCCAGGACTCGAAGGCGTGATGGTCGCAGATACCCGGATCTCCGATGTCGACGGCGAGCGCGGCAGGCTCGTGATCGCCGGCGCCGACGTCGAACAGCTCGCGCAGACCGCGTCGTTCGAGGCCGCGGTGGCGCGCGTGCTCGACGCCGGGGCGACCCGCGCGCTCGCGGTGACGCCGGCGACGCTCGGCGCCGCGCGGGCGGCGGCGTGGGAGCTCGTGCCGCGGCTCGGCGACGCGCTCGATCAGCCCGACGGCATGGACGCGCTGCGCGCGGCGCTCGGTCATCTGCGCGCCACCGGCGAGCCCGGCGGGGCGGCGCCCTACGGCGACGATCCGGCGGTCGCGGTCGCCGCGATCGGCGCGGCCCCGGTGTTCGTGGCCGCGTGGAGCCGGCGGCGCGCCGGGCAGCCCGCGGTCGCGCCCGACCCCGCGCTCGGGCACGCCGCCGACTACCTGCGGATGACGCTCGGCCGCGCGGGCAGCGCCGACCGCGTGCGCGCGCTCGACGCCTACCTGGTCACCGTGATCGACCACGCGATGAGCGCCTCGACGTTCACCGCGCGGGTGATCGCCTCGACCCACGCGGACCTGATCTCGGCGGTGGTCGGCGCGGTCGGCGCGCTCAAGGGCCCGCTGCACGGCGGCGCCCCGGGGCCGGTGCTCGACATGCTCGATGCGATCGGTGCGCCCGCGGACGCCGAGGCGTGGCTGCTCGGCGAGCTCGCGGCGGGGCGCCGGATCATGGGGATGGGCCACCGCGTGTACCGGGTCCGCGATCCGCGCGCCGCGGTGCTCGAGCAGGCGGTGCGCCCGCTGCACAGCCCGCGGCTCGAGCTGGCGCGCGCGGTCGAGCAGGCCGCGGCCAGGATCCTGCGCGACCGCAAGCCGGATCGGCCGCTCGCCGCCAACGTCGAGTTCTTCACCGCGGTGCTGCTCGACGCGGTCGGCCTGCCGCGCGAGCAGTTCGCGCCGACGTTCGCGGTCAGCCGGATCGCCGGCTGGTCGGCGCACGTGATCGAGCAGCACCGGACCGGCCGGATGATCCGCCCGGCCTCGCGCTACGTCGGCGAGCTCGCCTGACGCGTCGCGTGCGCCCGCTCGGTTCAGGCCAGGTGCGCGTCGTGCGCCTGCAGCGTCTCCAGATCGGGGAGCTGCGCCGCCTCGCCGGTGTCCAGGAAGTGCCGGGTCGCCGGATCGAGCCGCGCGCCCGGGCACATCGCGACGACGCGGCCGACGATGCCGCGCGGCCGTGCGTCGCCGTCCTCGATCGGCGCGCCGGACAGCCGGGTCCACGGCACGAGCCGCAGCGTCGAGCCCGCGGTCGACACGATGTCGACAAACGTGAGCTCGTCGAGCTCCGGCGGCAGGCGGCGAGCGACCACCCCGACGACGTCGCGCCACAGCACGAGCCGCGACGAGCCGTCCTCGCGCCGCGCGTCGACCCCGCCGCTGGTCAGCTCGGCGGTGATCGCGACATAGGCCAGCCGGGGCCGCGACGGGTCCGCGGCGGGCACCAGGGCCGAGATCGGATCGCTCGGCCGCGGCTTTTGCGGCGATAGCGAGTTGCTCGAGCGCCGCTCGATCGGCCCGTCGGACACCAGCGGCGTCGTGCCGGTCGACACGCGCTGCGGCGGCTGGAGCGGATGGCTGATCCGGCGCGGGCCGCCATCGGACGCGAGCGGCGCCGTCGCGCCCGACGTCCGCATCAGCGGGGCGAGCCCGCTCGACGTCCGTGGCACCGCACCCGACGTCGCCCGGGCGGGCGCGAGGGCGACCGGCCGGTACTCGGCGCCGAGATCGGGCGGTTCGGGTGCCGCCGCCGCGTAGAGCGCCGCGAACCCGGCGCACAGCCCGAGGATCAAGGTCAGCGGCGCCCAGGTGCGGTGCAGCGAGCCGCCGAGCTGCACCACCGCGGGGCGCTCGGTCTCGGGGCCGAACAGGTACGCGGTCGCGACCACGGTGATGACCGTGACCACCGCGAACACATAGCCGAGCTTGCTCGCAGCCGCGCTCGCGTTGCCGGTGAGCAGCCGGGCTCCGGCCTGGAACACGACGAGCGCCGCGAACGCCAGGCTCGCCCACAGCGTGGCCGCGGCCATCGCCGGATACATCCCGGGCAGCGCACTCCCGAGCGGCGCGCTGGTGCAGACCCGGAGCGCGTTACAGATATGAACCTGGCGCAGGTCAATCGAGATCTTGCCGAGGTTGCCCAACACATCGAGTGCTAATCGGTACCAATCCAGCACGAGCGCGCCGGCCACGATCAGCACCAGCGACACCGCTGCACACACCAGCACACGCGTTTGATCGCGAGCCATCTGTGCAGGATATCACGGCCAGTTCGACGAGGCCGCGCTCGTGAGATCCGGCGGTTAGCGAGTGTAATTCGTAGATCGCGACTGCCCTCTGTCGTGTGGTCCGCTGTATTGACACGGTCGCCGCGGCGACATGACCTCACGGACCTCACGCATGTGCATGCACATGCCCGCCGCGGCACAACGTGGGTATCTCTCCGATCCAGCGGGGAGATCGCCGGGTGACCGGGCGGGCACGCGGGGTGCACAACGCGGCTCCGTGAGCGCATACCAACAGCATGTTTCCCTGATCGCCGCGGCGCCCGACCAGACCTCCCTGACCGCGGCGGTTCGCGGCCCCGAGCCGCGGACGATCGGACGCCTCGCGGCGCTGGTCATCGACGTGGCGACCCAGCTCGACACATCGCTCGACACGTCGACATCGCGCCAGCCGCTGCCGACCGTGGTCGCGGAGTGTGCCGAGGTGCTCGAGGGCTGCCTGCAGGCGCAGCGCGAGGCGGCCCGCCGCGACGAGTCGATGACCGGCGCCAAGGACGAGCTGCGTCGGCTCGCCCGCCTGCTGACCACGGTCGACCGCGCTGACCTCGCGATCGTGCTGCGCCAGATCCGGCGCGTGCTCGGCCGGCTCGACGTCGTCGCCGGCTAGCCGGCTGACCCTGAGCGAACGGCTGCGCTCGAGCCACTGCGCGGCCGCGGCATGGGATAGAACCAGCCATGCGCGCGCCGAGGCTCACCGCACTCGCGGCCGTCGCGGTGCTGGTCGGCCTCGCGGCGCCGGCCCGCGCGCACCAGACCTCCGTCAAGTACGTCGACGTCACGGTCGACCGCGGCCGCGCGGCGATCCAGCTCACGGTCGCGCCCGGCGACGTGACCGAGCCGCTCGGCTTGCCGCTCGACGCCCGACCGAGCGCGGCGGCGGCGACCACCCCGCGGGTCGCCGGGTACGTCGCCGGCTGGCTCGCGGTCGGTCCCGTCGCCGGCCCGCCGTGCCCGGCCGGCGCACCGCGCGCGCATCCCGACGGCGACGCCCGGTTCGTCGTGGTCGAGTGGGAGGTCGCGTGCGGCGATGATCTCGCGCGCGTCGCGCTCGACTTCCGCGCGTTCTTCGCGGTCGACCCGCGCCACGAAGCGATCGTCACGGTGCACGCGCCGAACGCCGCCGGCGCCGCCGCGGTGGTGCGCGCCGACGCGCCGATCCTGCGCGCGTCGCCCGGCGAGCCGGTCGGGCTGTCCGGCTGGATCGCCGCCGGGGTCGGCCACATCTGGGACGGCCGCGATCATGTGTGCTTCGTGATCGCGCTGCTGCTCGTCGTGATGCTGGCGCGCGGGGCCGGCGGGTGGACGCTGCGCCCGCCGATCGCGACGCTGCGCCGGACCGCGACGATCGTCACCGCGTTCACCGTCGCGCACAGCCTCTCGCTGATCGCCGCTGCGCTCGGCTGGATCAGCCTGCCGGGCCGGATCGTCGAGTCGCTGATCGCGTTCTCGATCCTCTACACCGCGGTCGAGAACATCGCGCGGCCCGACGTCCGCTGGCGGTTCGCGCTGACGTTCGGGTTCGGCCTCGTCCACGGCCTCGGGTTCGCGAGCGTGCTTCGCGTGCTGCTGCCACCCGACCACATCATCGCGCCGCTGCTCGGCTTCAACCTCGGGGTCGAGCTCGGCCAGCTCGTGATCGTGGCGATCGCGTTGCCGCTCGTGTGGCTGTGCGCCAGCGCGATCGGCGCCGATCGCTATCGCCGCTGCGTGATGCCGGCCTTATCGATCGCGATCGCCGCGCTCGCGGTGAAGTGGCTCGCGGAGCGCGCCCTGGGAGTCGCCCTGGGGGCGTTCTGGGGCATGTAGGTAGATAGGCGTGGATCTGCGTTGTCGTGGGTGTGCGCTCCCGGCGCGATCCTCTTCACAGGCCTTACCGCAGGGTCGATACTACTTTTACGTTGGCGGTCGTCGAAGCGCAGCCGGTGGTGGCAGAGGCTGGAAAGCCCATCGTTGTGTGCGTCGACGACGACCGCAACAACCTGAATGCACTGGGTCGCGTGCTGCGCGCCCACTACACCGTGCTGCTGGCGAACGATGGCATGGAGGCGCTTGCGCACGTGGAGCGCGAGCCCGAGGTCGCGTGTGTGCTGGCGGATCTGCGCATGCCGGGGCTGCCGGGCTCCGCGCTGCTGGCGCGGGTCGGCCAGCTCCGTCCGCAGTGCCGGCTCGCCGTGGTCACCGGCTACCCCGAGTCCGCGGATCTGATCGCGGCGATCAACGCCGGCCACCTGCACTACGTGATCACCAAGCCGTGGAAGCTGCAGGGCCTGCTCCAGGTCGTCGATCAGCTCGTCCACACCTATCACCTCGAGCGCGACAACGCGCGGCTGGTCGCCGAGCTCCGGCTCGCGAACCAGCAGCTGCGCGAGCACGAGAGCGTGCTGGTCAGCGAGATCTCCGAGGCCGCCGACGAGCTCGCCGAGCTCAGCGTCCAGCTCGACGCGCTCACCCTGCGCGACGAGCTGACCGGGCTGTACACCCACCGCGCGTTCCAGGAGCGGCTGCGCGAGGAGTGCGCGCGCGCGCTGCGCTACGGCCAGCCGCTCGCGCTGCTGATCGCCGACATCGAC
>Ga0302323_100005697_pt1 | contig 10213 bp, 4 predicted proteins | sample Fen_T0_3_FD_201950 | JGI IMG/M metagenome (GOLD analysis project Ga0302323, IMG submission 201950) | Peat permafrost microbial communities from Stordalen Mire near Abisko, Sweden - Fen_T0_3 | ecosystem: Environmental > Terrestrial > Soil > Wetlands > Permafrost | place: Sweden: Abisko... | reverse complement strand
TTTCGCTCAAGGGCGAGGTCGATAGCTACGCGGACAAGTGGGCCGCAGAGGACGCCGCCAAGCGCGTCAGCGGAGTTCGCGCGGTCGCAGAGAACTTGCGGGTCAAGGTACTCGAGCTTCATGGTCACACGGATTTGGAAATTGCCGAAGCTGCGCTCGCCGCTCTGAAATGGGACGTATGGGTGCCGAAGACGGTTTCCGTGAAAGTCGAGCAAGGCAAGCTGACCCTCAATGGCGCGGTTGAATGGAATTACCAGCGCAACTCCGCAGAGCGCGCGGTCCGCAATTTGGCGGGGGTCGTGGATGTGTTCAATAGCATCAGCATCAAGGCGGGGGCGTCAGTCGACCAAGTCCAGAAAAAGGTGCAGGCCGCGCTGACGCGCCAAGCGACTGCGGATGCCAATAGCATCGTGGTGAACACGTCCGGAGGGGTCGTAACGCTTTCGGGCAACGCGTCATCGTTCCGTGCAATCGCGGACGCCAGGGATGCAGCGTGGGCGGCGCCGGGAGTCACCGAGGTCGTCGAACATGTCGCGATCTCCGGGATCTGATTTCTGCGAACGACTCCACCCCTCATGCGCGCTTGGATCAGCAGCTCTGCTGACGCGGCGCCGAGTCGCCTCCCCTCGTCCGCTTGGTCGGAGAGGGCTTCGACCAGATCGAGCGTTGCACGTTCGCGGGCTTCACCCGTCAGAGCCGAGAGCTCGTGTGCGCGAGGGGGGAGCTCCAATCATTCTCGGCGATGAGTCTAGGCTTCAGGCGCTGGGCGCAGTTGCGCCTCAAGATGTGGCGTTGCGGCTCGCGGTGGTGTAACGCGCGGTTGCCGATGTCGCGCGACGCCACTCTTTAGCCCTCCGGCTCGGCGCATCAAAATCCCCCTCGGAATCGGGCGGTAGTTGGCGACGGGGCGCATCGCAACTGCGACGGTGCCCCCTGACAGAGAATCTGCCAGCACCGGCGGGCGCGAAGCTACCGCGGGCTGGCGAGCCCGGCCCCGCTCGTGAGCCACTGATCGAATACCACCGCCAAGTATGGGGCTCTGGACATCAAGCTGCCCTATTTGCGTTTCGTGAAGGCAGCTTGATTCTCGGGCCCCTCTAGATCGCCCCGCATGGCTCCGATGGTGGCGAGCAAAACCACTTCGTGGGCGAAAAGCTCGCCACCGTATTCGGAAACCGAGACGCTCACTGCGTCAGGGCGTCTTGATCGCCTCGCTCACAAGCAACGCACGCCCGGTTGTCCCCGAACTCAACCCAGTAATACGCCAACCCACCGAAGCCAACGAGGCTGCGAGCACAATGCCCCAATCTCTGAGGCCGAGTAGTTCGAAGTGAAGTGTCCGCTGCACCGGACCGATAAACACAGCGGCCAAGAGGCTGAGCAGTACCGCGCCCCACACTGGCCAAATTCGTAAGGCCGGCGGCAAGACTAGCTTCCACCATGGTTTGCAGTGGTGTTTGCGCTTGGGTTGTCGCACCGACCAGCTGCGCGATTGCACCAAACTTGGTCTTGGGGCCAGACCTTTTAATATGTCGCGCTCCATCTCGGCACGCTTCAGTAGCCTCCGCAGGTCGATCAACTCACTGCGCTCGGCCGTTGTCAGGGGCTCCCTCGTGCCTTTGCCCTCGTCGGCTTCGGCCAGCTTCCCCAGTCACGCAGGGCTGTTTCGGTCAGGTCGAATTCCTCGGTCGCCGCTGCGACCGTTTTGGCCGCTCGTCACGAGACGGACCGCGTCGGCCGTGAATTGCGGAACAACGGCGTGGCGGTCGGAGCCGAGCTCCTGAACTTGCCGGCTGCCGCGTGTGACGAGAGCATCTCTGAACCGTAAGGGCTTCTCTAAATGCGGTGCAGCGCGTCTCCGGTACGGCCAAAAACTCCCGACAACCGACTCCAACCACTCGCATCCGATCGCACCGAATGTGCTCGCTCGAAGTTTCAATCGAGCCGACCGCGGTGCGGGTGTTCCGTTACTTTGCCGTGCGATCGCTGTTCGCGGCGGCTAAGATCACCCCCGCGACCTCGTTCGGTTTCGAGATCATCGCCACGTGGCTGGCAGGCGCTGAGGTAACGACCGCGTTCATACGTTGCGCCATCGCTGTTTGCGCCTGGGGAGCGATCATGTGATCGAGCGTAGCTTTGATGTACCAGACGGGCTTCGTGTGCCAGGCTGCGGTCTTGATCTTCTCGTTGAAGCAGCCAGTGAAGATGGGGCCCTGCTTGGCCGCCAAGATGCGTGCCTTGGTCATCGGCAGATCTTGGGCGAAGTCGCCAATCACCGTTGCCTGCGGAAGCGACGCGAAGCCAGCGCTGTCGACTTTCATCGACGTCATCCACGGCGGGGGCGGCTGGCCTTTGCCCAAATCAGTGATGGACTCGCCAGAATCCGGCGCGAATGCGGCGACGTAGACCAGGCCTTTGACCTTGGGATCGTTGCCCGCCTCCGTTATCACTGCCCCTCCGTAGGAATGCCCAACCAGGATGACTTCCCCAGGCTGAGCGTCGATGGCGCGTTTGGTGATCGCGACGTCGCCCGCGAGCGAAGTCAGTGATTCATGTACGGAGACGACGTTGTAGCCTTGCGCTTGCAAGAGGCTGACGACCTGATCCCAGCTCGAGCCGTCGGCGAAGGCGCCGTGCACGAGCACGATGGATTTCAGAGGAGCTGCGGCTTCCGCCGGCTCGGGCGAGACGAAGGCGGTGCTAACGAGGAGCGCGACGGCGGTGATGAATCGGAAAGGTTGGGACATGGCCTTGGGTAGAGCAGAAGTCGTGCCAGATGGGGCACTCGGCTTGCTCGCTGTTTATGACGTCCAGCGCGCTCGCCAGGTTCACCGAGGTTGGCCATCGTGACCAGATCTGCGTCAATGGTCTGGTCTCGATTCGCACGACGCGGGCCCCCGACGGAGCGCCGCGTCGCACTCGAACCGACGCTATTCGTGCGCTAGAGACGCGATCCGGCTCTCCTGCGATGGATCGTTGGCAGGTTCGAAGTAGGCAGTATTGGTCGGGCCATAGCCCGAGATCTCGACCACGACCGGGCTCGCCGTCGTTTTGGCGAAGTGCGTTTTGCCCCCCGGCTCGGAGTAGACACTGCCGGCTGGCAATCGCTTGAGGGAACGCTCGTCGAAGTGGTCGCCGTAGCCGAAATTCCATTCCCCAGACACGACGGCCGCTACTCGGTCGTCGCGATGCGAGTGAGCCTGAATCGTCGTCCCCGCCGGAACGAACAGTAGGATCGTATAAAAACCCGCCTTGGCGGGGTCGCCCGCAATCACTTTGGTGTGAACGCCCGAAAGGCCGGAGCTACCCGGCGCATGGTCGCTGGCAGAAGCTGTACTCATTTCCGCCGGCGTCATCCGCAACTCTAGAAGGGGTGTCGTCGCCGTGCTGCAGGCCACCACGCTCGGCAACAAACCTAGGAACAGTGCTCTCGACATTTCGGTCCTCGCTCTCGATGGGTTTAAACAAGCCGAGGCGCGTGACGAACGATTTAGGCGGGTCCAATCGGACCGCCTACTTACGAACGCGCTCAGCGCTCCGGGGACGGAGACTGCAGAAGGCGTGCCGCATTCAGCGCGCAGCGAGCCCTCCGAAATCGAGGCCGAGCGAAAACGAGCAGAGTCGGATTGGACGCCGTGACCAATCGCGAACTTCGTCGAGCGGTGGCGGTTGACGCGGAGCAGGCGCAATCACGGCCGTCGCGCGAAACGAATGCGATCTGGTCAGCGGGGCCATGATCGGTCAGCGTCGACGGCGCGCGCGGCGTCGCGCGTGCTCGCCTCCAGCGATGATCGCTGTTTCTGCGTCGATCCTCCTCGGCACGCGCTGTGCTTTGGGCACCCTTGGAGGACAGTCATGAAACGAACACTATTGATTGCGCTGACGACTTGGGCATTGAGTGGCTGCGCGCACGGCGAGGGCACACTGGTGCCGGCCGCCCGCTGCGCCGATGACAACACGCTGGCGCCGCTGCCCGACGCAAAAGAGGAGGCCATGCTCGAAGCGGCGGCCTCGGCCAACTCGCGCTTCGCCAGCGTGAATGGCGTGAAACTGCACTATCTTTACGCGGGACACGGGCCCACGGTGATCTTGCTCCACGGCTACGCGGAGACCAGCCGCATGTGGCTGCCGCTGATCGCGCAATTGGCCAAGACCCACACGGTAATTGCGCCGGACTTGCGCGGTGCTGGTAGCTCGGAAAAACCCGAGAGCGGCTACGACAAGAAGACTCTCGCGCAGGATATTCACGGCGTCGCTCTGTCTTTGGGCGTGACCCGCGCGGCGGTCGTCGGGCACGACATTGGCTTGATGGTCGCTTACGCGTACGCCGCCCAATACCCCCAAGAGGTCGAAAGGGTCGCGCTCATGGATGCCTTCTTACCTGGGATCGGCAACTGGAAGGACGTCTGGCTGATGCGCGATCTGTGGCATTTTCATTTCCACGGGGTGACGCCGCTGCAGCTGGTTGCGGGTCGTGAACGCATCTACTTTGAGCACTTCTGGAACGACTTTGCCGCGGACAAGACGCATTCGGTGCCGGAGGCAGATCGGCGGTTTTACGCTGCCTCTTATGCACAACCGGGAGGGATGCGCGCAGGCTTCGAATATTTCAAGGCCTTTCCGCAGGATGCGCTCGACTTCGAATCCTTCTCCAAAACCAAGCTTTCGATGCCCCTGTTGGTCCTTGCCGGAGAGCGAGCCTCGGGCCCCGTCTTGATCGAACAAGCGCGGGCGGTCGCGACCGACGTCCGCCCCACGATCGTGAAAGGCGCGGGTCACTGGTTGATGGAGGAGGCTCCGGACCAAGTGAAGCCGGCGCTGCTAGAGTTTCTCGGCAGCCCGGGCTGAGAGCTCGTTGCCTTTGGGGTAGCCTGGCGAATTCTCGCGTTTCACGCCTCGCAAGCTCACTCGGCTCAGCGAGTTGGTTGCCGAGCCTTCGCCCGGCGCGAGCGCGGGAACGGCAGCGCGGGCTCCCGTGGCCTGCGCTGCCGAGCCGGCCCTTAGCTTTGCCCTGAGCTTTCCTCGCCACCCTCGAGCGTGTGCCCCACGTGCAGGCCCAAGGCGCGCAACCGGAGTCGCATGGTTTGGCGTGAGATGCCGAGGGCGGCCGCTGCATCTCGCAGGTTGCCGTGGGTGAACTCGAGCGCCGCCGTAAACAATACACGATCGACTCGTCGATACGTCTCCGCGTAGACGTCGTTCGCTCCGGGCGCGAACTGTTGCTTTACGAATGAGTGTAGATCGAATGCTTCGCTGGTCGCTTGCGGCAGCGAACCCGGCGCTGGCGGCGGCGAGGAACCCCGCCGGTCTGCCTCGAGCGGGGGCAAGAATGCGGGCAAGAGCACGCTGCCGCTGGCGTGGAGCAGCGCTTGCTTCAACACACTCTGCAGCTCGCGTACGTTACCAGGCCAGGGGTGTTCGCACAGCGCCTGCAGCGCCTCGGGCGCGATACCCTCGATCTCGCGACCCAGCTCGCGGCTAAAGCGACGCAAGTAGTGGTGCACCAGCATCGCAATGTCTTCGTTGCGCTCGCGCAGCGGGGCCAGGTGGATCGAGAACACGCCCAGCCGGTAATACAAATCGGCGCGAAATTTCTCTTCCGCCGCGCGCGTCTTCAAGTCACGATGCGTGGAGGCGATGATGCGAACGTCGCATTGAATCAGCTCGTTCCCTCCCAAGCGCTCGAAGCAGCGCTCTTGCAGTACTCGCAAGATTTTGGCTTGCAGCGATAGCGGCATGTCCCCAATTTCGTCGAGCAAGATCGTGCCGCCCCGGCACTGCTCGAATTTTCCAATCCGCCGTCGGTCTGCCCCCGTGAAGGCGCCCTTCTCGTGCCCGAACAGCTCGCTCTCCAATAGGTTCTCAGGGATGGCGGCGCAATTGAGGGCGAGGAACGGTGCCTGCGCGCGCGCGCTGTGCTGATAGATCGCGCGCGCAACCAGCTCCTTGCCCGTGCCGCTCTCGCCGGTGATGAGCACCGTCACATCCTGCGCCGCGACGCGGCCAATGGCCTTGTAGGTTTCGAGCATCGCTGGACAGGCACCGAACAAGGCTCCTTCCGAGCTCGTTTCCGAGGGGCTCTCGGCGAGCATGACGGGGGAGCGCATGCGCCTCGCGACTTCCAACGCCTCGCCGACGACGTTGCGTAGCCGTCCGATATCGAGCGGCTTGAATAGATAGTCGAACGCCCCCTGCTTCATGGCCTCGATGGCCGCGTCCGCGGTCTTTGCGAGAGTGACGAAGACCACCGGTACCCGTGCATTGACGGCCCGCAGCTGCTCGTATACTTCTAGACCAGTTTGATCGGGGAGATGCAAATCCAGGATCACCACGTCTGGCGTATCTTCGGCCATCAGCTGCACGCCGCGGGCACCGGTGGTAGCGACGCGAATCCGATGCTGCGGCGTGGGGAACGCGAGGCGAACCTGCTCCGGAATCAGCGTGGAATCATCGTCGATGAGGAGGAGCTGGGCCATGGTGGGATGAGCAAGGTCTAGCGTACACGCAAACTTCCGCGCCGAGCTACACTTGCGTGTTTCGTTCCATGCACGAGAACGCGCGTCTCATCTCGGTCACTTCGAAGTGACCCGGCGCGCTGGAGGTCAAGTGTCTTGCAGTGGCGAGCGACAACTGGTCACGCTGACCAGACCACGGCCACGCGCTAGTGGCCAAAATCATAAGACAAAAGGGTGACGAGCCTGGTTCACGCAGCGACCACCCGTGGTACGAGACCTGCTCTTGCAAGAGTGACGCACCAACATCGTGGAAACCGTTTGCGTGGCCTTTCCCCCGGCGAAAACATGACTCCGGCGAAGATCCTCATCGTCGAAGACGACCTAATCGTTGCCCGAGACATCGCGCAGCAACTGTCTCGGATTGGTCATCTGGTGGTCGGGACTACGGCCCACGGGGAAGATGCGGTACTGCTCGCCGCCGAGACCCTTCCGGATCTGGTGTTGATGGACATCCGTTTGGACGGCGAGATGGACGGCATCGACGCGGCTCAGCGCATTCGCGATCGAGTACAAGTGCCCGTCGTTTACCTGACCGCTTACGCCGACGATCAGACGCTGCATCGCGCGCGGCTGACCGAGCCCTTCGGTTACATCCTAAAGCCCTTCGAAGACTCACAGCTGCGCACGGCGATCGAGATGGCGCTGTACAAGCATCACGCCGAAAAGAAGCTGCGCCAGAGTGAGCGCCGCTACGCGGTCACTCTGTCCAGCATCGGAGACGCAGTTATCGCCACGGACGAGCTCGCGCACGTGACCTTCATGAACTCGGCGGCCGAGGCGCTGACCGGTTTCCTACAAAGCGAGGCAAACGGACTGCCGCTAGCCGAAGTGTTCCGGATTTTCAGCGAGCAGACGGGAGGGCGCGCCGAAGATCCGGCGGGCAAGGTGTTACGTCTGGGCACGGTCGTGGGGCTCGCCAATCACACCGTATTGCGCGCACGAGACGGTCGCGAAATCGCGATCGACGACTCCGGGGCGCCGATCATCGACGACAGTGGAGCCATCATCGGCGTGGTCTTGGTGTTCCGCGACGTGACTCAACGGCGCCTGGCGGAGAACGCGGCCGCATTGCAGCAGGCGAATGCCCGCCTCGAGTTCGCCCTGCGTCGCTCGAACATCGGGATCTGGGAGATCGCTCCCTCCGACGCGGACCGTCTGGGTGCGCCCCGTCGCTATTCCAAGCTGTGGGAGCAACTCGGCCAGAGCGAGTCATTCCGGACTTTCGACGTCGGCTCGGCGTCGATTCACGCCGAAGATCGAGCTCGCGTCGAGGCTGCGATCAGCGCTTACTTCCGCGGCGAGAGCGCATACCTGGACGTCGAGTGCCGTGTGCAGCAGGGGGACGGCTCGTTCCGCTGGCTACTTTCGCGCGGCGCGACCGAATACGATGCGCAGGGCAAACCGGTCCGGTTCTTGGGCAGCAGCGTCGACATCACCGATCGCAAGCTGGCCGAGCTGGCCCTCTTGAGCAGCGAGCGGCTGTTTCGCACGTTCGTCGATCACGCTTTGGATGCTTTCTACCTGCACGACGAGCACGGCGTGATCCTGGACATGAACCGCCGCGCGTGCGAGATCCTCGGCTACACGCGTGAAGAGCTGCTCGGTCAGACTCCGCTCCTGTACTCGGCACGCACGCCAGACCAAGTCGCGGACACCTTGGCCTGGAACGGCAACGAAGAGGTGGTGAGCCTCGAATCTTGGCACCGCCGCAAAGATGGCTCGAGCTTCCCAGTCGAAGTCCGCCTGCGGCGTTTCGCCGAGGGCAATAAGATCTTCCTCGTGGCCATGGCGCGGGATAGGACCGAACGCCTGCAAGCCGAGCAAGCGCTGCGCGAAAGCGAAGAACGCTTTCGAGGCACGTTCGACAACGCGGGCGTCGGCATCGCGCATTGCGAGCTCGACGGACGCTACCTGAGGGTAAATCAGAAACTGTGCGACATCCTGGGCTACTCCCGGGAAGAGCTGCTGGCTTCGAACGTTCTGGCGACGATTCATCCGAGCCAAGATCTGACCGAGACCTACGCTGGCATCGACGCCCTGGCCAAGGGTGCGATCCATTCCTACTCGGTGGACCGGCGCATGATCAGCAAGGGTGGTGATCTGGTTTGGGGCAACGTCACGGTCTCCCTGCAGCATTACCTGAGCGGCGCCCCGACGCACACGATTGCCGTGACGCAAGACATCTCCGAGCGCAAGCGGCTCGAGGCAGAGCTCGGGCACGCCAAAGACGCTGCCGAGGGCGCAAACCGCGCCAAAGACGAGTTTTTGGCCAACGTCAGCCACGAGATCCGCACGCCGATGAACGCGATTCTGGGCATGACCGAGCTAGCGCTCGATACCCAGCTCAACGAGCACCAACGCCAATATCTCAAGACCGTGAAGTCGGCGGCCGAGAGCTTGATGGGGATCATCGACGACTTACTCGACTTCTCCAAGATCGAAGCCGGAAAGTTGCACCTGGACGTGGCGAATTTTCGGCTGCGCGCCACGGTGAGCGAGATCTTGCGTGCGCTGGCGACCCGCGCGCACCGCAAAGGACTGGAGCTCGTGTGCACGATCCAACCCGACGTTCCGGATGCGCTCGTGGGCGATTCGGGCAGGCTGCGCCAGGTGCTGATCAACTTGGTGGGCAATGCCATCAAGTTTACGACCGAGGGCGAGGTCGTGGTCAGTGTGAACGTTGCTTCGTCAGAGACGTCCGAAGTCCTGTTGCGCTTTGCGATCCGTGACACCGGTATCGGTATCTCACCGGACAAACAGGCCACCATCTTCCAGGCCTTCGAACAGGAAGACACCTCCACGACGCGAAAATACGGTGGCACGGGCCTAGGGCTGACCATCGCCTCGCGTTTGGTGGCGCTCATGGGCGGCGTGATCAGCGTCGTCAGCGAACGAGACCGAGGTAGCGTGTTCGCCTTCAGCGCGAGCTTCGGGCTGCAGGAACAGCCATTTCCCGCCGAAAGCGTGGACCCGCCGGTTTTGCTCAGAAATATGCGGGTGTTGATCGTCGACGACAACGCCATCAACCGACACATCTTGAAGGAGTGGCTGCGCGGCTGGCAGATGGACCCCACCTCGGTCGGCGACGGACTCGCCGCCATGGATGCGTTGTGGCACGCCGTAAACAGCGGCCGCCCGTATCCGCTCGTCTTACTCGATGCGCGTATGCCGGACACTGACGGGCTGACGCTGGCCGCGAAGATCCGCGAGCGCGCCGAGCTCGCGGCGACGCGTATCATCTTGCTTACCTCCGGGGACCGCCCTGGCGACCTCGAGCGTTTTCGTGAGCTACGCGTGAATGCCCACCTGCTGAAGCCCGTCCCCGAGGGTGAGCTCTTGGACACGATCTATGCCGTGATGAGCCGCGAGCATCCGGACGCGCCCCCGGTTCGCCCTCAGGAACCGCTCCGAGGCGTGAGCCTTCCGAGCCCGCCCGCGGCTCCCGCGCGTAGCCTGCGCGTTCTCGTGGGTGAGGACAACGAGTTCAACGCGCAGCTGCTCAAGCAGCTATTGCTCCGCAAAGGGTACTCCGTCACGGTCGCGAAGGACGGGCGCGCGGTGTTGCGGCAACTCGACGAACAATGCTTCGATCTGCTGTTACTCGACTTGCACATGCCCGAGGCTGACGGTTTTCAAGTCATCGCCGCGATCCGCGCACGTGAAGAAGGCGGCCCGGCTCGGCTACCCGTGATCGCCTT
>Ga0302323_100005694_pt1 | contig 10215 bp, 5 predicted proteins | sample Fen_T0_3_FD_201950 | JGI IMG/M metagenome (GOLD analysis project Ga0302323, IMG submission 201950) | Peat permafrost microbial communities from Stordalen Mire near Abisko, Sweden - Fen_T0_3 | ecosystem: Environmental > Terrestrial > Soil > Wetlands > Permafrost | place: Sweden: Abisko... | reverse complement strand
GGCCGGAACCTTGACCGTCTGGGCCCCGATGGTCTCCAGCACCCAGGTGCCTGACAGATCCGGCGCGGGCGTCAGCGCAGGCTGGCTGGTGCAGAGCGCTGGGCTGCCAAGGTTGACGCACAGGCTAGCGCGCCCGTCGCCAGAATCCGCGGCCGCCGGCTGAGCCGCATCAGGAGCCGACCCGCCGCTGCCGCCACAGCCGACGAACATCCCGGCAACCAGAGCCAAAATCCTGGTTTCTCTCAAGGAACCACGTACATGAGTCATGACCGCGCAAGATACCAGATCGCTGGAACCGAGTCTCCCCGATGAAAGCCGGCGCTTTCTGGGCTAGAACAGTGCGAAGCCACGCCGATGACTGTCCGTCAGTTCCCGATCGCCATCAGACCGCAGATCGCTGGTATGGGAACCCTGAAAGGGTTCCCATACCCTTCGGCCCCCCACCCGCCACCCCACCCCGCTCGCTTCGCTCGGCCTCGCGCGATGGTGCGCGGCGAGCAAAGCTCGCCGGCTCCCCACGCGACTAGGGCGGCGCTCGTCCTTCTGGCCGCGGCAATCCTGGTCCCGGGCACGGCCCACGCCGAGGCGTTCTCCGATGCTGCCGGACGCGGGGCTGTAAGCGCCTTCCTGTTCGCGTTCACCGCAGGCTTCCTCACGTCGCTCACCCCCTGCGTGTACCCTATGATTCCCATCACCATCAGCGTGTTCGGCGGGCGCGGCGGTGTGCCCCGGGCCCATGCGGTTGCCCTGGCCACGCTGTACGTGGCGGGAATCGCCGTCATGTTCGGCACGCTGGGCACCACCTTCGCGCTGCTGGGAAAGGCGTTCGGAACATTCCTGGCCAACCCCTGGGTGGTGGTGCCGCTTGCGCTCTTCTTCTTCGCCATGGCGGTCTCGATGTTCGGTGCCTTTGATCTGGCCCTGCCGTCGGGGCTGCAGCAGCGTCTGGCGCGGGTGGGCGGGCGCGGCTTCCTGGGCGCGTTTCTCATGGGCCTGGTGGGCGGGCTCATCGCCGCGCCCTGCACCGGGCCGCCTTTGGCCGGGATCCTCGCCTACGTGGCAACCACGCGCGATGCCGGGCGGGGCTTCTTGCTGCTGGCGACCTACGCGGCCGGGATCGGCGTCCCCTTCTGGGCCATCGCAGGCTTCTCGCTGCACCTGCCCAGGTCAGGCGCCTGGATGGAAGGCGTGAAGAGTGTGTTCGGAATCGCGCTGGCGGTGGCTGGCCTGTACTACCTGAGGGTTGTGTTTCCCCCTCTGGCGCAGGTGACCGGCCGGTCTCCAGCTTTCTTGGCCGCGGCCATTGCCGTGGCCGGGATGGGAATTCTGCTCGGCGCCGTGCACCTGTCGTTTCACGCGGGCTCGCGCACCCGCCTGCGCAAGACGCTCGGGGTTGCGCTGGCGGTGGTGGGCCTGTTCGCCACCATCAACTATTTTCTGACCCCCAAGATTCAGCAGACCTGGTTGCCCTCGGAGGCCTCTGGTCTGGCCCACGCCCGGGTCAGGGGGAAACCAGTGGTGATGGATTTCACGGCCGATTGGTGCCTGCCTTGCCGGGAATTCGAGGTGAGCGTGTTTGCCCGGCCCGAGGTCGCCGCCCTGCTGGAGGACTTCGTGCTGGTGAAAATCGACCTGACCCGAGAAGACCAGGACGATGCCTTGCCTGCGCTGAAAGATCGATACGGCGTCACCACCCTGCCGGCGGTGCGGTTCCTCGCGCCGGGCGGCCAGATCGTGGGCCGCATCGATAGCCTAGTTCAGTGGCGCGTTTTCCGGGACGCCCTGCTCGGGGCGCAGACGGCAGCGGAGCGCAGGTAGGCGGAGGCTGGAGGCTGCGCTGGGCGCAGAGGGCAACAGATCGCAGGCGGCGACTCCGCGCCCGGCAGGGGTCTATGGGGGACAGGTAATGGCCGTGCCCCACCAGCCGACTGCCGCATATCCGTAGGTACCAGCGCTGACGTTGAAAGTGTAGGCGCCATTGATCTTCGCAGGGAGGGTGCTGCCGCCAGAACCGCCATTGGGAGGGCAGGTCACCGAGGTACCGTTCACGGTTATGGTACGCCCGTTCATGTTGGAGCAGCCCCATCCCCCAACGGTATTGATGTCATAGCAGGTTACGAAGCAGAAGGCACCCGTGGTCTGGGGATTGGGCGTGAAGTTTTGAGCGGCGGCAACCGGGCAGGCCCGTGGAGTGGCTGAGGCCTGCGAGGATTGGGCGGAGACGCACGCATTGTTGGCACCGTTGCGTGCGGTAACCACGTAGTAGTAGGTCGTGCCATTGGTACGTCCAGTATCGGTGTAATTGGCGGCAGTAGGTGTGGCGATCGAGGTGTACGGGCCTCCGCTGGCGGTGCCGCGCAAGAGATTGTACGAGGTGGCGCCGGTCGAGGCGGTCCAGGTCAAAACCACTTGCGCGTCCCCGCCAGTCGCGGTCAGACCGATCGGCTTTGCAGGCAAGGTGCAGGACATTGCCGAGACAGCGGGAGATGAGTTGTTGGACGCACAGGTCCCGCCCGCATTGCTGGCGCTGACCACGTAGTAGTAGACCGTGCCGGCAACCAGCCCGGTCGAATCCGTGTAGGTGGCAGCGGTCTGGTTGGTACTCACTGCTGTGAACGGACCAGCCAACGCGTTCCCGCGCGACACCGTGTAGCCCGTGGCATCGGTCACGGTGCCCCACGACACGCCGATGTTGCCATTGCTATTGTTTGCGGTAGCCGCTACGCCGGTCGGCACTGCCGGCGGAGTACAGACCGGGGTTGCGGAAACCTCGGTCGAACCCGGTGAGGTGCAAAGGGTGTTGCTGGCAGTGACCACGTAGTAGTACTTGGTCCCGTTCGTCGCGGCAATGTCGAGGAATGTGACGGTGGGCGCGGCAACGGTCCCGACAGAGGTGTAGCCAGTGCCCGCAGTCGTGCTGCGGCCGACGCCGTACGAAGTGGCGTTGGTGACGGCCGTCCAGTTCAGCCTCACTTGCTGGCTGAGTGGCGTGGCGGTCACGCCGGTGGGCGCAACCAGGTTGCAGGCCGCGACCGGCTTGGCAAGAACCTCGGCCGAGTTGGCTGAAGGACACGTGCCATTGCTGGAGCTGACCACGTAGTAGTAGGTCGTCCCATTGACCGCGGTCGTGTCCGTGTAGGTCAGCCCGGTCGGGCTGGCGATCGGGGACGTACCATAGGGACCGCCGCTGACTGTTCCGCGCCAGAGGGCATACGACACCGCACCTCCGGTCGCCGCGGTCCACGAGAGAACCACCTGGCTGTCGCCCGGGGCTGCGGTGAGGGTCGGCACCGACGGAGGCGTGCACACCGGCACGGCTGCAAGCTCGGCGGAGTTGGCCGAGCTGCACGACCCGTTGCTGGCGTTCACCACATAGTAGTAGGTGGTCCCGTTTATCAGACCGGTATTCGTGTAGCCCGTGCTAGTTGGCGTGGCGATGGCGGTGTAGGGACCGCCGGTCGCCGCGCTACGCAGAACCTGGTACAAGGTAGCGCCACCCGTCGAAGCTGTCCATGCCAGCGCGATCTGGCCGTTGCCCGGCGTGGCCGCCAGACCGGTTGGCTTTGACGGCGGCGTACACGCCGGGGTGGCGGACTTCTCTGCCGAATTGACTGAACTACATGAGCCATTGCTGGCCGTGACGACATAGTAGTAGGTCGTCCCATTGGTGACGTTGGTATCCGTGAAGCCGGCAGTTCCTGACGTCCCAGCCAAGGTGTAACCAGTGCCCGTGGTTGTGCTGCGCAGGACGCGGTAAGAGACTGCCCCGGCCGGCGCAGTCCATGTCAACGCCACCGATCCATTATTGGCCGTGGCGACCAGGGCGGTCGGTGCGGCCGGTGGGGTGCAGCTCGGTGTTCCGGAGACCTCTGTCGAGTTTGCGGAACTGCACGAGCCATTGCTGGCGGTCACCACGTAGTAGTAGGTCGTCCCGTTGGAAACATTGATGTCGTTGTAACTGGTCCCGGTGGTCACGGTGGCCACCGAGGCATAGCCGGTCCCGGTCGCGGTACTGCGGGCGACGCTGTAGGAGGTGGCGCCGGTCGAGGCCGTCCAGCTCAGAGAAACCTGGCCGTTGGCCGAGGTGGGAGTCACGGTTGGCACGGGCGGCGGGGTGCAGATACCGCTTGGCATGACAGAGACCTGGGTGGAGTTGGCTGACTCGCAGCTCACGATGGTGTTGACCGAGGACACGACGTAGTAGTAGGTCGTGCCGCCGGTCAAGCCAGTGTTGATATACGGAGAGGCGGCGGTCGTGGGCGCAGTCCCCTGTGTCGTGTAGCCAGATCCTGAGGTGGCGCTGCGCTTGACGTTGTACCCGGTGGCGCCAGCAGCCGCCGTCCACGTGATGGTGGCCAGCAACGTCCCAGGCGAAGCGGTCGGCCCGGTGGGCGCCGGCGGCTTTGTGTACGTGACGTCGGCAGGACAGGTGACAGCAGTACCGGTGCAGGTCTCGGCTGGATCGCACTGGTTGGTGTCAGTGGATGCACGGCAGATGGTTCCGGCCGGGGCCATCCCGTCAGCCGGACAGGTGGCGTCGGTTCCCGAACAGCTCTCGGCCAGGTCGCAGGGACCAGCGGCCACGCGACAAACCGCGCCCTTGGTCAGGAAAGCATCGTCCGGACAGGCGGGGCTGGAACCGCTACAGCTTTCGGCGATGTCGCAGTCACCTGCGGCCGTGCGACACACGGTCGTTGCGGGCGCGTACTTGTCGGCCGGGCACGCGGCGCTGACGCCGTCGCAGACCTCAGGCACGTCGCACAGACCCGCGGGCGCGCGGCACACAGTGCCCGCCGCGACCGGGCTACCGGCATTCCAGCAAGGCCCGACCGGTGAATCCGTCGCGAGATCCCGAGCAACGTCTTGGGCTACATCCGGTGCGGCATCCGGGGACGTGGCCGTCCCTATATCCGGTACGCGGTCAGGTGCGGGATTGGACGGGCCGTCGGGAACCGGGAGACCCGGCACATCACGGACCGCAGACACATCCTGAATGGCCGGTCCATCCAGGACACCCGTTGCGTCCTGGACAGCAGGTGCATCTTGCACGAAATCTTCATCCGGATTGGGGTTCCCCACGGCATCCCGTAGGGGCTGCGCCTCGGGACCCATGCCGGCGTCCAATCTTCGGTCCCTGCACCCGCCATCGCTCCCTTCGCACTCAGCCACAACCTTCGGCTTGTCCACAGTCACACAGGCCCCCACCAACACCAATGAAGTCACCCAGGCAAGAGCCGCAAGGCTGCGCATCATGATTCCTTACTCCTGGCGAAATTGGCTACATCCGCATATGGATCAGCCTCTATTGTGGTCAGGGTCTCACAACGAGCACAAGGCCTTTCTTCACGGTCTCCGAGGCACTCTGTGTCCGCTAGCGGACCGTGCCACGAGTGCGCGGCGGCGGTAGACCGCAGGTCGCCTACGATCCCATCACGCTGGCGTCTTCTCCGTGAATCGCCCGCTTGCGGATCGCATGCGCCCGTTCGCGCAGATCATCCGCGGTGGCCGCCCTCCCCGTCCGCTCTTCGTACTCCGCGTAGGCTGCGAAGGCCCGGCCCAACTCCAGTTCCGCGCGCGATTCCCCGAGAACTTCCACCGCCCGATCGAAGATCTCGCGCGGGCCGCCGCGTTCCGACTCGCCAGGCGCCCCCCGCGACAGCGCGGTGGCCAACACCCGCAAGGCCGCGCCCACCAGTGGACCCGCGCCCAGTTTCTCGCCCTCGGTCGCGGCCCGGTTCGCATGTTCGCGCGCGCCCACATGGTCTTCGCGAACCAGGCAGATCTCGGCCAGCCCGCGGTCGGCCTCGGCGCACAGACGCCGTGCCCCGAACTTGCGGGCGATGTCGCGCGCTGCCTTCAGCTCGGCCTCGGCCGCGGCCCCCAGACCAAGCGCCAGATGACACTCTCCGATTTGCAGAGCCAGGTGACACTCGTTCAAACACTCTCCCATCTCCCGGGCCACGGTGCGCGCCTGCTCCAGCAGGTTGTGCGCCAGCCCCGGATGACCAGCCTCGCGCGCCAGGCTTCCCAGGTCGAGCAGCGAGAAGACAATGCCATGCGGGTCGCGTGTGGTCTTGCTGATGAGAAGCGCCTCCTGGAAGCTCTGTTGCGCCCGGCCCAACTCGCCAATCTGCGCCTGCACCAGCCCCATCCACGACAGGGTGAGCGTCTTGCCGCGCTGGTCGTGCAACTCCTCGCGGATCGACAGCGCGGCCTTGTGGCAGCGGATGGCCTCATCCGGCCTGCCGATGAGGTAGTTGACCCGGCCGATGTCGTCCAGGCTGGCCGCCACGCCGGGCCGGTCGCTCGCCAGGTCGAACAGCAGGTGCGCCATGTCCAGATGCTGCAGCGCCAGTCGGTAGTCACCGAGCGAGCGATGGATGCGCCCTATCCGCGAATGAGCTGCTCCACCCTTGGCCGGCAGATCCAGCCGCCAGGCCACCCTGAGCATCTCGCCGAAGTGGGCCAGCGCCTCGCGTCCTCGACCGAGCCGTGCCGCCGCGTCGCCCAGCTTGTGGCAGGCGTCGATCTTGAGAAGGCCATCGTCGGCAGCCAGCAGGCGGACGCCGTGCAAATACAAGGCCCGCGCACGCTCGTAGCGCCGGCGCTGGCCAGCCAGATCACCGGCGGCCAGATAGGCCAGGGCCGCCCTGCGATCGTCGCCACCCTCGGCATAGAGGACGGCCAGGTACTCGCGTTGCTCGCTCGTTGGCGAGGCGCCCAGCCTGGCTTCGATCCACTGGGCCGCAAAACATCGGCGCTCGGCCAAGGCCCGAGGGTCGACCGTGGCTTCGATGAGCGCGCGCTCGACCGGCTCGACAAAGGCCCACGCGCTGTCAGCACCGTTCAGTATCTTCTCGGAAGCCGGCTCGATGAAGCCTCGTTCCTGCAACGAGAGTGCAAGGCGCTTGGTCTCCTCGATGGACGGATCAGGAGCAAACACGATGGTCGGGTCCCAGGGATCGGCACCGATGCGTCCCAAGGCCACCACGCCGCCGGCCCAAAACACCGGCCCCATGGCCACTGCACGGCCGAGCAACTCGCGCTCGGCCGACGACAGTGTCGCCACACGCGCCTGGGCTGCCGCTTCGGGGCCAAGCGCGATGGGCTCCTGGTCAGCGCGTTCCATGTCGAACAGCCACGAACTCGCCGTGGCCGCGACCAGAATGCCGTGCTCGTGATAGACGCCAAGCAGTTCCTCGAGCAAGAAGGGATTGCCGCCGGATTCGATGGCGGCCCGCTCCGCCAGCCCCGGCGCCAACTCCTGCGCGCCGAGCGCGCATTTGATGAACACGTCCATCTCCAGGGGCGCCAGCGGCTTCACATCGATGCGCGCGTGGCTGCCTTCTTGCTTCATCCACTCCGGCCGGCGCACGAACAACTCGGGTCGAGCCGCGGCCACCACCACGATGGCCGCTTCGCCCAACTCGGCTGACAGGCACTGCAACACATCCAGTGACGCGTCGTCAGCCAGGTGGACATCGTCAACCACCAGGGCCAGGGGGTGCTTGCGAGCATCCTCTTCCAAGAAACGTCCCAGGACCGCCCGAGCCATGTCGAGCTGCCGTTCCGGACGCATGGCCAGGGACTGGGCGAGCGGGCTTTCCGGCATCTCGAATCCCAGAAACCGGCCCAGCAAGCCCGCGACCTCGGACACGCGGCGATCCCCGAAAACAACCTGCAGCTCGGCGCGAAATGCGGTCTGGGCCGTCGCAACGTCCATCTCCGCCGTGATTCCAAAACGCTTGCGCAGCAATCCCGCGAGCATCATGAACGGTTCCGCCTGGGAGTCTGCCGGCGGCTTGCCGCTGGCAAGAAAGACGCGGAACTCGCCGGCGCCCTCCACGTGCTTGAGCCATTCGTGGAGAAGCCTCGTCTTGCCTAACCCGCCCTCACCGATGACCGTTACGAACTGTGGCGCATCGAAACGGGTGGCGCGGTCAAGGGCAGCATCGAGCGCACGGCGCTCCTGCTCGCGTCCTACGAAACCCCGAACCCTAAAATCCCGCTTCTTGCCCTCTTGCTCAAGGTCCATGACACCTTGATAGAGCGTTTCCAAGGGAAGGCAAAAAACCCGACTGATCCGCGAATCACTGCGGAATACCTGTCCCTACATGGCGATGATGACCACGCCCCGCTTGCTCCCCGGGTCGTCCTTCTCTGAGTCGCCCGAATCACTTCCCGGTCTGTCTTCGGGTGACATGGGGCGATCTGGAACCGGCAACTCAAGCTGCGGCCGTTCGCCGCGACGGCGCTCTTCTTCGCGGCGTCGGATCTGATCGATGATCCAAGGCTCAAGCATGGGATGACCTTCTTCTATGGCTTGCAACATCGCCGCCTATCAGTCAAGAAAGCCGATGCTGGCTGAGATAAATGCCGTAGGATCGACAGGTTGCGTGCCCAAGCCGGGTTTTGGCCTGCCTGCAGCAAGAGGGCCGAACCGGGCGAATTCGTGACACCGGTGTCGTGGTCCCGAACCAGAAACCTCAACTCTCCAAAAGTCCGTCCCTCCCTGGCGGTTGAACGCACCAGCCCGGGACAGGATCTCTAGTCTCGTCTTCCCGCGTCTCGTGGCAAGAGCCGACTGCCCACCTTGAGTAGATACGGCTCGCTGGCGTTGCCGTCATGCTTGCCCTGGGACAGGCGCAACAGGATTGGTTCGGCCGGACAGGAAAATCCGAGGATGCGTACTGTCTGTCGCGCCTTGCTGGCAGCCGTTTCGGCCAGGACTTGCCCGTCGCGCGCTCTCACGACTTCCAGCTTGACCCTCACCCTGGGTGGCGAGCTGACTTCGATGTCCATCTCGCGCGGCTCTGCGGCCAGGTAGCGAAAGACGTCCACGTCGCCCACTGGCAGGTAACCGGTAGTCGAACCATCGGCCACAGGCGATGCATGGGCCGCATCGTCGTTGGGTTCGGTCTCGAATCCGCCGCGCGCCTCGGGCAGCGCGGCTTCTGCATGCAGAACGTAGCGACGCTCGCGGTCGAGGCCACTCTCCGTGCGCACGACCAAATACCACCATCGGCTTCCCGCAGCGGCTGCACCCGCGTCAGCAGCCACGCTCGGCAGCACGAGGTTGTGCAGAGTCAGCCTTTCGCCCTTTCGGCCCCGTACCCCTGCGATTCTCTTGGCCGCCGAATCATGGATGGCCAGGCCAGCAGCCACCCCTTCCACGCCCTCAAGGTCCAGGTTCAGAACCCACCCAGGTTCGATGGCATCGAGTGGCAGCCGGTACCAGTCCTCATCGCGACGCCAGCCGAACAGCCCGGCCGCAAGCGCGCTCCGGCCCTGCCAGGACAGCTCGCCGGCTGATTCCGGTCGATCGTTGGGCTCGCGCTCGTCGACGGCTTCAAAATCAAGCAGCAGCACCGTCATCTGATACGAACTGCCAGCCGGCGCGCCCGCATCCGGTGCAGCGCAACCCTTGTTGGCGGGTGCCGCCTTCGCGCGCAAGTAGTAGGTGCAGCCCGGCAGCACAGCCATGTTCGGCAGCCCGAGTGTCTCGCCCGGTCCACCCACCACGGTTTTCGCAACCCGCAGCCCCTCGTCGAGAAAATCGAGCGCCAGTGCCAGTCCTGCCTCGGGGTCAAGCAGCACCGACAAACGCCTGGCATGGGAGAGCGGGTCGGGAGCTTGGCCCGCATCGGCCGACTTGGTCATGCGCTGGCCCGGAACGACGAGCTTGAAGAAGTCCACGTCTGCGACCTTGCCGGCAGCCGTCCGATCGATACTGCCCTTGACCACCGCGGCAGGAGGGGCGCCGACCCACGTCAATTCCTGCGCCTCGGCAGCAGTGTTGTTGGGCTCGCGTTCGGTGACCGATGGCGTTCCCCCTGCATCCCTCGGTCTCGGCATGACCACGACTGCTGCCGCGTCGCCGCGCGCGAAATGCGGCGCCCGGCGGCAGGAGGGGCCAGCTAGGCCCGTGACCAGAACAAGCATGCTGATCACACGGCCACGGCCACGTCTCCCGGCGGCCGGCGTGGAACTAGGGACGGGCCGCGTGTTGCCGGGCTGCCGGGGGTCCATGTCAGACGAAGTCATTCGGCGCCCGGTGTAAAGGCCACCTGGTTTCGGGGCCGGATGCCGGCGAGAAACTCCGCCTCAGCGACCAACGCGTCGCCGACCTTCGCCTCACCCCGCATCTTCCACATGGTGGTTCCCCTGCGCAGGGGAACCACTTCCCGCCTCCGGATGTCGCCGGGAAGTACCGGC
>Ga0302323_100005693_pt1 | contig 10216 bp, 9 predicted proteins | sample Fen_T0_3_FD_201950 | JGI IMG/M metagenome (GOLD analysis project Ga0302323, IMG submission 201950) | Peat permafrost microbial communities from Stordalen Mire near Abisko, Sweden - Fen_T0_3 | ecosystem: Environmental > Terrestrial > Soil > Wetlands > Permafrost | place: Sweden: Abisko... | reverse complement strand
GATCGTGTCGCCGATGGTCACGTCGGGGATGCCGGCCAGAGCCACGATGTCACCCGGCCCGGCCTCTTCTATGTCGACACGCTCGATGCCGTGTGCAGTCGTCAGGCTGGTCACGGTCCCCGAGAGCGTCACCGTCCGTCCGGGTTCAATCGAGCCGGCCGTGTCCTCAGCTTCTTCCCGAACGATGACAATCCGGCCGCCCAGCTTGATCGTGCCGTTCCAGACCCTGCCGACCGCCATGCGGCCGACGTAGTCGTTCGCCGAAAGGTTCGTGACGAGGAGCTGGAGCGGGTGGTCCGGGACATATCGGGGGGCCGGGGTGTGCTCGATCAGCAATTCGAAGAGCGGCCGCAGGTCCGTGCCGGTATTGGCGATGTCCATGGTGGCCGTCCCGGTTTTGGCGTTGGTGTACACCACCGGAAAGTCGATCTGGGTAGCGTCCGCGCCGAGGTCCATGAACAGCTCGTACACGGCATCGAGGACTTCCGCACAGCGCGCGTCCGAGCGATCGATCTTGTTGATGGCCACGACGACGGGCAGGTGATGCGACATTGCCTTCTGCAGCACGTAGCGCGTCTGCGGCAGCGGGCCTTCGGCCGCGTCGACCAGGAGCAGTACCGAGTCGACCATGTTCAGACTGCGCTCGACTTCGCCGCCGAAGTCAGCGTGACCGGGAGTGTCCACGATGTTCAGCCGGATCCCGTCGTAATCGACCGCGGTCTGCTTGGCGAGGATCGTGATCCCCTTCTCGCGCTCGAGGTCGTTGGAATCCATGACCCGCTCGACGACTACCTGGTTGGCACGGAAAGCGCCCGCCTGGCGCAGCATCGCGTCGACGAGGGTGGTCTTGCCGTGGTCGACGTGGGCGACGATCGCGACATTGCGCACGTCGGCGCGTATCGCCGTGGCGGCGTCAACGGACCGGACCTGGCCGGGGTGGTCGAATTCGAAGGGCGTGGTGGAGCGAGGCGAGTCAGTCATGGGCCCGTGAATTGTCGCACAGCCAGGCTGAATGGGCCGTCGACTCTCCTCTATTTGGCGTTCGCAGTTCAGGCGCTACACTCGGCCCGAGGAGATCGCCCATGACCGTCGCCGCAGTAATCCTCGTTCCGGATCCACAGGCTGCTCTCGCCAACGCCGACGGAGAGCCCGTGCTGCGCCGGCTGGCCCAGGCTGCCTGGTCGGGCGGTGCATTGCCGACGGTAGTCGTGGCGCCGATGGTCCCCGAGGAGCTGAGTGCCGCCGTCGCCGAGCTCGGCCTGACGCTGACCAGCCCCGCGGCGGACGAGCCGCACGGCATCGCCTGGTTCGTGAATGGGATGCGGTCCGCGGTTGCCACCGTCTCCGAGACCTCGGCGGCGCTGCTCTGGCCCTTCAGATTCGTGTGGGTCGATCCGGAGACGGTGACTTCTCTGGTCGAGGCGCACGGAGCCGCCGTCGACGCGATTGTCCGGCCGGCGTACGCGGGCCAGGCCGGCTTTCCGATACTGATACCGGTAGCCCTGCTCGATCGCCTGGCCGCGTTGTCGGGGCAGGGCGGCGAGCAAGCTGTCCAATCGCTCGTCGCCGCCGGGGTCCCGATCCGCCAGATAGAGCTGGGCGACCCCGGGATCGTCCTCGACATGGTCACGCCGCGCGGTGACCTGCCCCGCTACCAGGGCCCACCCGAGCCTGCCGGCGGACCCCCTCCCGACTGGAACTCGGCGCTGGCCGCACAAGCCGGGGACCCGCCCCGCTAGACGGTGCTCTGAACCGACGCGGCCGGCCAGCGGCTACTTGATCGTCGGCGACGGAATGGGCACGACCTGCCCAACGTTCGAGAACGTGTAGGTCGTCGTGATGTCGAGAAGGTTGATGCCTGTCGCATCGCTCGTATCGGTCCAGGCCCTGAACGTCGCATACAACGGGGAACCGTCGGTGCCGACCCACAGTGTGAGCTTCGTGTGCTGCGGACTGATGGCCAGCGTGGCCACGTCTATGCCGCTCAACTTTCCGCTGTCCGGAGTCCACCACTGGGTGCTCTCGAGCTTATCGGTCTGGACGCCGTTCTTCGTGTCGGAACCGACGTATTGGAGCATGCGAGACTCGGACAGCCCGAACAGCGGGCTCAACACCAGGAACGGCGACGACCCGCCCTGGGCTTTCCATGCACCTGAAGGCATTCGCCGCTGGTAGTAGGTGCCGTCTACGAGGCGGAACTCGTATGTGATCCCACCGGTCGACTGCGTGCCCGACTCGTTCCCGTTCGCGCAGTCGATTTCCATGGTCACGGTGGACGACGACGAGCGTCCGTTGACTCGGGCGTTGACAGAAACAGTCGTGCGCATGGAGACGTGGATGTTCAGCATCGGGTCGCTGAGCTGATCGAGCGTCTTGGTCACGATCGGTGGCAGCGTCGGCACGGGAGTGGGCGTCGCGGGCTTGGCGACGACGATATCCCCTCGCGGAGTTTCCTTCGGAGAATCGAAGGCGCCCATCAACACCAACCCGCCGACACCCATGGCCGCGACGAGCAGGGCCGCGCCGATCGCGAGCATGAGCCCCATCCCCGACCGATTGCCCGAGCTGCTCGTCATCGGCACTTCCACCTGCGGCGCGAACTCAGAGCCCGTGTATTTCTCCGCGTACGAACCGGTCCGAGCGTCGGGCGCATCGGGTGAGGCAACGTAAGCCGTCCCGCACCTCGTGCAGTTAGGAAGCCCCGCCTCGAAGACGCCGTGGCAGCGCCGGCAGCGAACGTATCTCTCTTCGGTCCCCGATTCCATCCCACTCTCCATGTTCGGCCGCGCGGCCGTTTTCCGAGTTTCCTACCCCTTAGCGGTCGCCGGTTTGCTGCGACGGAATCCCCACAAACCGCAGGCCGAGGTCAGCGTACTGCTCTTGCTCGGGCTGTGAAGGGGCTTCCAGCATCAAATCGGTCCCAGACTGGGTCTTCGGGAAGGCCATCACCTCCCGAATGTTCGTCTGCTGCGAGAAGAGAGCGGCCCACCGATCGATGCCCATGGCAATGCCGCCATGCGGCGGCGCGCCGTAGTCGAAGGCCTCGAGGATCCCGCCGAACAGCTCGTGCATCTTCTCGAGGGAATAGCCCTGCAGCGCAAAGCTGCGCTCGAGCAGCTCGCGTTTGTGAATTCGGACGGACCCGCCACCGAGCTCCCAGCCGTTCAAGGCAACGTCGTATTGCATCGCCCGTGCCCGCCCGGCCGGATCCAGACGCGAAGGCGCGTACGGATCGCCCGACACCGTGACCAGCAGCTTCTCGTCCTCGGGCAGGACTCCGCTGAACGGATTGTGCGTCGCGTCCCAGCGGGTCTTGTCCTGGTCCCATTGATACATCGGGAAGTGGAAGACCCAGCAGTACGCCAGGACGTCGGGATCGGCCAGACCGAGCCGCAGGCCGAGTTCCTGGCGCAGGCGGCCGAGGACGTCAGCCACGACCTCGTGGTTCGCATCGGCGACGATGAGGATCAAGTCGCCGGGCTTTGCCGCGGCCGCTCGGACGACGTCCTCGATGCGCTTCTGGCCCAGGAACTTCGCGATCGGAGAATGCGTCGTCCCATCGGCACCGACCGAGACATGGGCAAGGCCCTTCGCCCCGCGGCCGCGCACGAACTCCACGAGCTCGTCGATCTGGGAGCGGCTCGACTCCGCCATCCCCGGAGCCGCGATTGCCTTGATGCGTCCTCCGGCGGCCACGACCTCGTCGAAGACGCGGAAGCCGGTGCTCCCCTCCCCCAGCGCCGGCACGAGATCTACCAGCTCCATGCCGAACCTGAGGTCTGGTTTGTCGGAGCCGAAGCGCTCGATCGCGTCGTGATAGTCGATCCGCGGAAAGGGCAGCTGCTGGATCGGCCGATCCGGCACGACCGTCCGGCTGACTTCGACGATCATCGCCTCGACGAAGTCCATGACCCGCTCTTCTGTGACGAAGCTCATCTCCAGGTCCAGCTGGGTGAACTCCGGCTGGCGGTCGCCTCGCAGATCCTCATCTCGGAAGCAGCGGGCGATTTGGAAGTAGCGGTCCATGCCGGCGACCATCAGGAGCTGTTTGAGCTGCTGCGGGCTCTGTGGCAGGGCATATACGGTGCCCGGCTGGAGGCGGCTCGGAACGATGAAGTCCCGGGCGCCTTCCGGCGTGGATTTCAGCAGGATCGGCGTCTCGATCTCCACGAAACCGGCCTTGTGATGGGCGTCGCGGATGGCCCTGACCAAGTCCGACCGGAGCAGAAGCCGGTCCAGAAGAGGCTTCCGACGGATGTCGAGGTAGCGGTACTTGAGGCGCAGGCTCTCCTCGACCGGGGCGTCGGGGTCGTTGATGTAGAAGGGCGGGGTCAGGGCCTCGCTCAGGATCTCGACCGATTTGGCCTGGACCTCGATTTCGCCCGTCTCGAGCCTGGTGTTCACGGTTCCGGACAGCCGGGGAGCAACCTTGCCCCGGATCTCGAGCACGAACTCATTGCGGACTTTGTCGGCAACTCCGGCGGCAGCGGGTGCCTCGGCCCGGTTGACGACGATCTGGGTCAAGCCGTAGCGGTCGCGCAGGTCGATGAAGATGAGGCCGCCGTAGTCGCGCCGGCGATGAACCCAGCCCGCGATTCGAATCTCGCGCCCGGCGTCGCCAGCGCGCAGCTCACCGCACGTGACCTCGCGGTACGGGGTGGCAAGGCTGAAGGCGGCTTCAGGCGAGATTGGGCGTGGCTCACTCATGCCCTCATCGTACCGGAACGGCGGCCGATCCTTCCGGCCGGGGCCGGCTAGCTGAGCACCGGGCCCGGGCATCCGCCGTTGTACGAGGGATCGAGCCAGCGGAAGCTCTTGACGAGATCCATGGCCCGGGCCAGTTCGGTCGGGTCGCTCGTGTGGGCTTCAACGAATACGTCGTTGGGCTGGCCGAATTCATTGCCCGGGGCCCGGATCTCCCAGCTGGTCGTAGTTCGGTCGACCGTCTCTCGCACTGCGGTGGTCCCGAGGGTTGCGTTGGCCTGTGTGTCGCCGCGGCAAGGCACCGCCGGGCCGCCGTACCAGATGTAGATCCTGACAACGATCCCGCCGGGCGGCACGCCAACGGCGTCGGTGCCGCAGTTCATCCACGACATCGTTCCGACGGAACCCCGCCGGCAGCTCTCCTGCCAGGTTCCGTTGCCGAGGACAGCTATGACATCCAGAACTCCCGTAGCCCCATGGTCGGTGCCGGAGATGACACTCCAATCCGTGGGGTAGTCGAACGCGAACTGGCCGTCGGCGAAGTGCCCAGGTCCTCCGGGCAGCGACGGGGCGGCCGTGGGCGCACTCGTCGGCGAGGCGGGCCCAAGTCGAGGCAGGATCGCGACCGCGACTACGGCGATGGCAACGACCACTACGGCGGCGGCGATCCAGACGGGCAGGAGCCGTGGCCGGGCCGAGACTTCGTCACCCCTGTCCATGGTCATCTCCCCCGCATGCAACCTGCGGTTGGGATTCGCACCCGCGACCTGGGTGGATCACGGCGCGAGCCACGGAGAGGTCAGCCGTGGTGGTGGCTCTTGGCCGCGCGGGCGAGCTCACGCGCAAGGTCGACGAGGGGCACCAGCCGCTGAGTGCCCGCTTCGAGGTCCTTGAGCTGGACGTGCCCATCGGTCAACTCGTCGCCGATGATCACGGCGAAGTGGGCGTGGTCGCGCGACGCCGTCTCGAGCTGGCGGCCGAGCTTGCGCGGCGCCAGCTCGGCTCGAACGCGCAGACCCTCGGCTCGGAGGAGGCTCGCCACTCGCAGACGCGCGATCGTGTCGACCGGGTCCGCCCCGACGATGACCGCCAGCGGCGGCGGCTCGACGGCGGCAGCGGCCCCGGTCTCGTCGAGGGCCAGGAGCACCCGGTCCAGCCCCAGGGCAAAGCCAATTCCCGGGCTTGCTCGTCCGCCCAACCTTTCCACCAGGCCGTCGTATCGGCCGCCGCCGCCGAGGGCCTGCTGCTGGCCCTCCGAGCCGCGACGGTAATACTCGAACGCCGTCCTGGTGTAGTAATCGAGGCCGCGGACCAGCGTCGGCTCGACTCTGTAGGGCACGCCGAGCGCTTCGAGGTGGGCCCGAACGGAAGCGAAGTGGGCCGCGCACGCGTCGCACAGGCAGTCCCCGATCTTCGGCGCGGCCGCCACCAGGGGCGTAAGTGCCGGATCCTTCGAGTCGAGCAGGCGAAGCGGGTTCGTTTGCAGCCTCCGCCGCTCGAGTTCCGGAAGTTCCACGTCATGACTACGGAAATAGGTCGTGAGCCGCTCGAGATAGGCGGGCCGGCACGCCGGATCTCCGATCGAGTTGAGCAGAACCTGGACCTCGGGCACGCCCGCCTCTACGTAGAAGCGGTAGCCCATCTCGATCATCTCGGCGTCCACGGCGGGGCCCGGATCGCCGATCGCCTCGGCATCCCACTGCCAGAACTGGCGATATCGGCCCGCCTGCGGGCGGTCGTAGCGGAACATCGGCCCGACCACGCTCAGCTTCACCGGCTGGGGCCAGGTGTGCATTCCGTGCTGAACAAAAGCCCGAACGATGCCCGCCGTGGCCTCAGGGCGGAGAGCCCACGCTTCCGACTCCTCCGTTCGAGGCGCCAGCCGGAAGAGCTCCTTCTCGACGACGTCGGTGACTTCGCCGATCCCCCGCTCGAACACGGACGCCTGCTCGAACATCGGCGTCTCCATCTCGAGGTAGCCGTAGCGGCCGGCCAGCGACCGAGCGAGGCTTTCGAGTCGATTCAGACGGGAGCTGACATCGGGAAGGAGGTCGCGTGTACCCCTGGGAGCGCGAAAAGACGGCATGGCGAAAGTCTAGCGACTACCAAGTGCGCCCAACACCGGGCGCCGCCGCCGGTTCGATCCAACCGCTCATTCGCCGTCGGCAGAATCAGACCTCGTCCGGCGCCGTAAACCCGAGCAGCGCCTCCAGCCGCGGATCGATATCCGCGTCGGGGTGCTCGTGTGGCCCGCTGCCCAACTCGAGGCCGCATTCGAGGCACAAACCCGGGCAGTCCTGGCGGCATAGCGGCGCGATTGGCTCGGAAAGCAGGATGCCATCCCGAACCTCTTCCTCGAGCTCGAGCTCGTGGTGGTCCGTCAGTCGAAGGGCGTCGGGCTCGGCCTCCGTGTCGACGGGCGCCCCGGTCGCGAGGTCGAGGGTCGGGAGAACCTCGTCCTCGATGTCCAGCTCGACCTGATAGTCGATGTCGCGCAGACAGCGACTGCACACCTGGGCGATGGACGTTGAGAGCCGGCCCTTGACGAGCAGGCCGCGGTTCGTTCGGGTCAGGCGCAGCCGCCCGGCCACTCCCCGGTTCTGATGCAAATCCGAACCCAGATCCAGCGGCGGCGAACTCACTTCGAGGTCGCGGATCGATCCGATCGGTTCGCCGAGCAGGCCGGCGACGTTGAAGGTGAGGGCCTCAGCCGCGGATTGGCTCTTCTTCGCCTTCAGACTCTTCGTACTCATCGAGCGCCCCTTCTCCATCGGTGTCTTCAGCGACCGCGGGAACGGCGCGCCTGTCGTCGAGCAGGTCCAGCCCCAGCCTGATGCTCTTGAGTGTCCGCATGACCTCGACTTCGAGCTTGGACAACACGTCGGCGGCATAGTCGTCCGCGCCGGCACGGATGCCCTCGGCCTCGGAATGGGCCTGCCGCACGATCTCCTGGCTCATTTCCTCGGCCTGACGGGTCAGCTCGCGTTCCTCGATCAGGTACGTCGCCTGCTCCTGGGCACGGGCGAGGATCTGCTCGGCTTCCTCGCGAGCCTGCTCGAGCAATCGATCGACTTCGGAGTTGACCCGTTTGGCGGTCTTGATCTCCTCCGGGATCGTCATCCGCAGCTGGTCGATCAGATCGAGCGCATAGGCCTGATCGATGACGACGCTGTTCCGCAGAGGAACCTTCCAGCCGTCCGCTACCAGCGACTCGAGTCGCTCGACTAGATGAGTGATGTCGATCGGACTGGCCCTCCTGGGGCAGGTGTAGGGCTGCCGGTTTCTCGGATTATAGACTCGGCACCCGGGCAGCCAGACGCCTGGCTACGGCCGGGGGCACCATTTGGGTCACGTCGCCGCCGAAAGTGGCGATCTCCTTGACCAGGCTCGAGCTCAGATAGCTGTGCTCGAGGGCGCTCATGAAGAAGACGGTGTCGAGATCGGGGTCGAGCTTGCGGTTCATGTGGGCCATTTGGAGCTCGGATTCGAAGTCGGAAATTGCTCGCAAGCCTCTCACGACGAAATGGGCGCCGAGTTTGCGGCAGAAGTCCACCGTCAGGCCGTCGAACGACTCGACGTCGATTCGGCCGGCCACCTCGGCCGGGCAGGACTCGTCCAGGGCCTCTCGGATGACTGCCAATCGAACGCCGGTCGCGAAGATCGGCTCCGCCTTGCGGGGGTTCACGAGGACGGCGAACACGACTCGATCGAACACGGCAACGGCGCGGGTGACAACATCCAGGTGGCCGTTCGTCAGCGGGTCGAACGAGCCCGGGTAGACGGCGATCTTCACCTGGCAGCCTCCTCCGATTCGGCCGCAGACCGATCCGATGTGGCGGCGACCGACTCTTCCTCAGCCCTGGGAGCGGAGCCCTCCTGGCGGTAGAACGTCAGGGCGGTCTCTCCGAACCTTCGGGTTCGCATCGATGCTAGCAGCCCAACGGTCGATGGTGGAGGGGTGCGCCAGAAATGCTTGGCCACAACCCACGCCGCGGCGCTGAGAAGCGGGGTCCCGGCAACTCCCAACCGGGCGATCGCCGCCTCCAGCAGTTTGGGCTCGGCGTAGGGCGGATCGATGAGCACGAGATCGAACGGACCGTCCGAGACAGCCCGATCGCCCAGGTAGGCGAGCACATCGGCGCGTGCGACACGGCCCCGATCGCCGAGCCGGGCCTTCGCCAGGTTGTCCGCGATGGCGCGCACGGCTACGGCGTCGCGTTCCACGAAGACGGCGTACGCGGCTCCCCGCGAGAGTGCTTCGATGCCGCCTGCGCCCGAACCTGCGAAGAGGTCCAGAACGCGCGCGCCGGGAAGTTCCGGCTCCAGGATCGCGAACAGGGTCTGCTTCACTCGATCGCCAAAGGGCCTCGTCCCCTCGCCGGGCGCGATCAGGCGCGTCCCTCTCGCCGTTCCCGCTATGACCCGTCCGGCGTCGCTCACGCCGGAGCCTGCGGTTCTGTGATGTCGCCGGCGGGCGCAGCTTCCATTTCAACCGCGCCCTCGACCTCCGCAAGGACCTCGCCCGCGCCCACCCGCGCCAGCCAGCCGTCCCGTAACTCCGCCGCGAGGGCGTCGTGGCCCGGCAGAAGCGCTCCCCGATCGTCGAGGAGCCGTTCGGCCACTGCGCGAGCCTGGGCGGCGCGCTCGCGGTCCTCCTTGTTCCGGAGCGAGGCGATTCGCAACGTTGGCAACCCGCTCTGGCTGAGTCCGAGCAACTCGCCCTCGCGCCGAAGCTCGAGGTCCAGCTCCGCCAACTCGAAGCCGTCGTCGTGGGTCGCGAGCGCAGAGAGCCGCGCCTTCGCCGTCTCGTCGTAAGAATCGGAGACGAGGATGCAGTAGGACTGCGCCTCTCCCCGGCCCACGCGACCACGCAGCTGGTGGAGCTGGGCAAGGCCGAAGCGATCGGCGTCGAGAATGAGCATGACCGTGGCCTCGGGCACGTCCACGCCGACCTCCAGGACCGTGGTTCCGACGAGGACGTCCAGGTCGCCGCGGCGGAACAGGTCCATCGTGGCGTCGCGCTGGGCCGCCTTCATCTGGCCGTGCACGACGCCGACTCGCGGCGCGGGCTCCGCCGGCTCGCCCATTCGCGTCGCGGCTTCCGCGAGCTGGGCCGGCAGCGCGGCGGCCACCTCGTCGGCGGAGCGAGCGGCCGATTCCTCGTCCTCCTCCACGAGCGGAACCACGACGAAGGCCCGATGGCCCCCGCGAACTTCGCGAACGACGAGCTGGTATGCGCCTTTCGAGGGATCCGCGGCCGTCCCGGCCAGGTCCTCTGTGTGCCGGATACCCGTTCTGATCTTCAGGCGACCGGCCGGCGGAGTTCGCAGGTCCGAGACGTCGAGATCGGCCAGCATGATCTGGCCGAGCGTTCGCGGAATAGGCGTGGCGGTCATCAGGAGCACGTGCGGCGAACGGCCCTTGGCGCCGAGAGCCTCACGCTGTGCGACGCCGAACCGGTGCTGCTCGTCGACCACGGCGAGCGCGAGATCTGCGAAGTGGACCGCCTCCT
>Ga0302323_100005690_pt1 | contig 10221 bp, 5 predicted proteins | sample Fen_T0_3_FD_201950 | JGI IMG/M metagenome (GOLD analysis project Ga0302323, IMG submission 201950) | Peat permafrost microbial communities from Stordalen Mire near Abisko, Sweden - Fen_T0_3 | ecosystem: Environmental > Terrestrial > Soil > Wetlands > Permafrost | place: Sweden: Abisko... | reverse complement strand
CAGCACGATGGTCACGCCCATGGCCTTGAGCTGCTCGATCCAGAGGGTCTTGCCCGCCACCTGCCCGAGATTCGTGTTGAGGTTGCCGTTGACGTCGGCGCTGGCCAAGAACCCGGTCAGCAGGGCACCCAGGGTTCCTCCCACGCCGTGCACACCAAAGGTGTCCAGCGCGTCGTCGTACTTGAGCCACTGCTTGAGCTTGGTGCACGCCAGATACGGCACCACCGCCGCAAGCACGCCGATGAGTACCGCGCTGCTGGCCGAGACGAAACCGGCCGCCGGCGTGATGACGACGAGACCTGCCACGACGCCCGAGCAGAAGCCGAGCACCGTCGGCTTACCACGCGTGATCCACTCGATGAGCGGCCACACAGACCCAGCCACGGCTGCTGCAAGGGTGGTCGCCAGGAAGGCACCCGCCGCGATGCCGTCGGCCGCCACGGCACTCCCGGCGTTGAATCCATACCAACCGACCCACAGCATGCCGGTTCCCACCGCCGTAAGCACCATGCTGTGAGGCATGAACGGCCTTCGTCCAAAGCCCTTGCGCGGGCCCAGGATCATGCTGAGGAAAAGCGCCGACCAGCCCGACGACATGTGGACCACGGTTCCTCCAGCGAAGTCGATGGCTTTGATGCCGGCCTTGGGATTGGCAAGACCGTTCATCATGCCGTCGATACCCCAAACCATGTGGGCCAGCGGGAAGTAGACGATGAGCATCCAGCCCAGGATAAAGAGCATCAACGCCGAATACTTCATGCGCTCGGCGATAGCACCGACGATGAGCGCGGGCGTGATGATGGCGAACATCATCTGGTACATAGAGAACACGGACTGCGATACCCATGCGCCGTAATCCGGGTTGGGTGCCGCGCCCACGCCTTGCAAGAAAGCGAACTTCATCGATCCCAGCACCGAACCACCACTCGCGAACACGGCGCTGTACCCGAAGGCCCACCAGAGAATCGTGACCAGCCCGGCGCAACCAAAACACTGGGCGACGACGGAAAGGATGTTCTTGCGCCTGACCAGGCCGCCGTAGAACAGCGCGAGCCCGGGCAACGTCATGAACAAGACCAACGCCGCCGAGGTCATCATCCAACCGTTATGACCCGGCCCGGGCGCGGTCAGCGACTTCGGCGCCGTGTTGTTGATGTAGGCCTCGAGATCGGCAACCCGCGCGGCCAGGTCCACGTTTGCAGGCGGCGCGGTGGGCGCGACCGCAGGCGCTGCCGCCGGTGAGGGCGCGGCGGGCACGGCGCCCGCGGTAGGCTCCGCGGTTCCCGGCTGCGCCACAGCCTGTCGGGTCGATGGGGCTGCAAGCAGAAACATGGTGGCGGACAGCAAGAACAGCGCGGTGGACTTGACCTGCATGGGGTTTCCTTTCGTGCCAGCAACGTAGAGACAGCCACCGGATGTAGCAAGCACTTGCCCAACCCTTCGTCGAGGTTTTGCGGGACAGAAACTCGCGACTCGCGCTAAAGCAACCGGGAAGTAACTTTTCAGAAACAGTTCTGGAAAAGGGGCGGATGTCCACTGCGATGCTAGAAAGGAATTCATGACCGTACGAGAGCAACTGGAAGCCGACGAAGAGAAGGTTCTGTCGCCCTACGCCCAGAAGAGCAGCACCAGTCTCGGACGGAAGCGCCCCGAACCTCTCGACGACGTGCGACCCATCTTCCAGCACGACCGCGACCGCATCCTCCATTCGAAAGCTTTCCGGCGGTTGGCGGGCAAGACCCAGGTGTTCCTAGCACCCCAGGGCGACCACTACCGCACGCGGCTAACGCATACCCTGGAGGTATCGCAAATCGCTCGCACCATCGCGCGGGCACTGCGTCTCAATGAATCGCTGGTCGAGGCCATCGTCATGGGGCACGACCTAGGCCACACGCCCTTCGGGCACGCAGGGGAGAGAATCCTGTCCAAGCTGATGCCCGGCGGCTTTCACCACGGCCGGCAGTCGATCCGCGTGGTCGAGGTCCTTGAAAAGGACGGCCAAGGTCTGAATCTGACGGCCGAAGTGCGCGACGGAATCCTTCGGCACTCGAAGGGCAAAGGGAAGGTGCTTGCCAGCGAAACCGAGCACGAGGCGTCCACGCTAGAGGGACAAATTGCGCGGGTCGCCGACATCGCCGCGTACGTCAACCACGACCTCGACGATGCCATTCGCGGTCAGGTGATCGAACTGTCGGAGGTCCCCGAGCCCATCCTGGAGGTCCTCGGTCGAACCCACAGCGAACGCATCAGCCGCATGGTCAGCGACGTGGTCGCGGCCTCGCGCCTGGATGAGAAGCGCCACATCGAGATGAGCCCACCCGTGCTTGAAGCCCTGATGGGTCTGCGCGACTTCCTCTACGCGCGGGTTTACGAGAGACCGGCCATCTATGCCGAGTTCGAGCGTGCCCAGCGCGTGGTCCGCGAGCTGTGGGAGTACTTCAACAGCCACGAAGACGAGTTCCGCAGCAAGCACTGGCCGAAGGGTGTGCCGGAGAGCGAAGAGCTGCCGCGCGCGGTGGCCGACTTCATCACCGGCATGACCGACCGATATGCCATGCGCACCTTCGAGGAGTGCTTCCTTCCAAGACGCTGGGTCGTGCTGTAGTCGCCGCTATCCCGCCAATCGCACCAGGGCGCGCCCGAGGGCAGAGCAGACGTGCTCCATGCGGGCGACGGCGAATTTTTCTATTCGGCCTTGTTTGCGGCCGTGGGCATAGAGCAACAGAGAAACCTGACCGCCCGCCACCACGGGCGCGACCAAAAGCTCGCGCGGAGGCGGACAGCGCAACGCCGTCCACAGCGAGCCATGGATGGAGTCTCCGTCCGGCGCGGGCACGCCATGAAAGACGGTGCCGCGCGTGTGTGCCGAGCGAAAAGCGGACGGCAACGACAGCGAGAACACCAAACTCTCCACCGCCGGGCACTCAGCGCCTTCGTTGTAGCCGAAGCGCCCCATGGCAAAGACGCCGTTGATCACGAACATTGCGCCCGCGCCGAAACACGAACGCATGAAGGCGAACAGGTTGTCCGCGGCGGCCTGACGATCGGGCGACGAAAGGATCTGTTCCACCGCACGGTCGGGACCGGTCACCGAAACCATGGGTGGAACTGGGGTCAGCGGCTCGGCCGCGGACTGGGTCGGCGCGTTCGGGTCGGCGGGAACGAACAAGGGGAGATCCGCCACCGCCGCCAGGTACGACTGCGTCTGCTTGACCGGCCTGGTTCGCGTGGCTGGCGTGGGCACGCGCCCGGCAGGCGTAGCTGGCGAGACGAAGGCGGCTTCCACCGGCATGGCGGGTGGCACGAGCTGGAGCCTGCGGCTTTCGCCCGTCGGGCTGGGTGACCTTACCGCCGCGCCGGCGTCGGATAGGCCCACACTTGCGACCGCGTGGAAGCCGGTGGTCCGCCGACGCGGCATCGCGTACAGCAGCTCGAGCTGGCGTGCCAGCACCGCTTCCGACGTCACCATTGGCTCGACAGCCCCGCCCAGAGCAAAGCCGAGCTCGTCGAGGATCTCGGGATGGGTTGGGTCGACCATGGCCACCGCGATTCGGCGGTTGGGCGCGGTGTAAAGTGGAATACTCTTGAGGCTGGTGGCCTGGTGGGCTCGCAGACGATTGCGCAAACCGGGATCGGACTTGAGAAAGTCACTTTCGAGAGCAGGCGCAACCCCAAACAAGTCGCCCAGCGCTAGAGCCAGCTGGTCCGTGGTCACCACGCCGTCCTGCAGAAGAGCAGTCCCGAGTTGCCCGTCGTCCATGTTCTCCGCACCCGGGACGCTGCGAAGCTGATCGGCCAGCAGGAAACCACGCTTGACTAGAAGCTGCGCGATTCTCATGTCACCCCCGATGCCCAGTTGGAACGACTATGCATAGCTCTCCCTGCAGACACTTGTCTCTCTCCGCACAAGTCTTCGGCAGGCGGGCCCGATTTCTGGAGATGTGCGCCACGCCCACGCCCATGCCCGCGAATTTCGCTAAGGTTGAGCGGACTTGGGAAAGCGCCTGAGGCTATTTGCAGGCGTCGAATTCGGAGATCGTGGTCTCGACCACGAAGTCGGACTCGCTCATGTGCCGCTCGGCAAAGAAGATGTGCATGGAGTAGATGTTTCCCCGGGACAGGCCGAGCTGCTTTGCCTCGGCGTCGAGGTCCACGGTCTCCGACATGCTGGAATGGATGCCGCCAAGGTCGATGGCCAACTTGCGATTGATGAAGACGAACACATCGTCGTCGCCCGAGAAGGTGAAGGTTTCGCCGCCGCTATAGCGGAAGCGTGCGGCGATTTCCGCGGTGAAGGCATAGTTGTGTGGCTGGCCTTCGTTGCCGAACAGCTTGTCGTCGATAGGGAAGAACGACGTGTTCGTGTACGTGTACACGTCCTTCTTCGCGCCGGTGGCAGTGAGCGGGATATCGAGGGTGGTCGACGTGTTGATGCCAGGCACGTCGCGATACCACTGGTTGAAGGTCTCGGGACCGACCACCGTCGAGGTCGGGCCGCTGTGGGCGTAGACCGGCTTGTCGTCGCTGCCCAGGGTGTCGGCCACGATGCCCGTATCCGGGTCGCCGTCGTGGTTCATGTCCGGGAAGCTGATGCGGAAATCGCGGATGGTAGCCACCAGCTTCGGTTGCTTTGGCTGGCTTGCGGTGCAGGCGTGCCATTGGTTGTCAGAGCAGGTCTCGCTGCCGGGCCCGCAGAGGGTCGAGCAGTCACGAATCACGGGCGCGACCTCGCACACCGTGGGCAGCTTGTTGTCTTTGCAAAGACGCGTCCCCTGGCCACAGTTGTTGCTGCATGGGAAGGAGACCGGATCCACTTGGCAGACGCCCTTCAGCTGGTTCTCTTCGCAAAGCTGGGTGCCGCTGCCGCAGCTGTTGGTGCAAGGCAGACGCGAGGTCGGCGACACGCACGCGGACCACGAGCCCTCGATGCAGGTTCGCACACCGTCGCCGCAAACCGTGTTGCAGGTTTGGGTCGCGCCGTCCACCGAACAAGGCGCGATATGAAGGGCGGTGCGCCCGTCACAGGCCAACAGAGCGAGCGAGAATGAAACCAGGAGCACACGACGGACGGGCATGATGAGCAAGGCTACGCCCCTCGAAGGTCGAGGACAAGGTCGAGGTGGGGCAACCGACGCCGCAACCCGATCCGACCTGCGCCAAACACAGATTCCGCATCGCATGTGCTAAGTAAGCATGCGCATTTCCGGCGTATTCCCCGAGCGACGTATGCCATCTGACACCAAGACCGGCCCCCTCTGGAAGACCGAGCTAGGCAGCCTGCTCGCCCTTTCGCTGCCACTCATGGCGGCGCAGGTCGGAATGATGCTCCTCGGGGTGGTCGAGACCATCATCGTCGGACGCGCCGGAAACGCGGCCCTCGCCGCTGCCTCGCTGGGGCACGTGTGGATGCAAGGGACGATCTTGGTCGCCACCGGCGTGGTGCTGGGCGCGGATCCGATTCTCAGCCAGGCCCACGGCGCGGGCGACTACCGAACCCTAGGCCTGACCTTTCAGCGCGGCCTCGTGCTCTCGGCGCTCCTCGGCATTCCACTCTCGCTGCTGTGGCTCTACACCACGCCCATGCTCAGCCTCTTCGGACAAGATTTGGCGCTGTCACGCTTGGCGGGAACCTTCGTGATCGTGCAGGCGCCCACCGCATTTGGCTTTCTGGTCTTCATGCTCGGGCGGCAGTATCTGGCTGCCCGAGGCATCGTGGCGCCGGCGCTGTGGGCGGTGTTGGCGGTGAATGTGATCAACGTGGGGCTCACGTGGTGGCTGGTGTTTGGCGGGCCTGGGGCCGCCCCCATGGGACTCATGGGCGCGGGCCTCGCAGGAAGTGCTGTCCGGTTGCTGCTGCCCGCGCTCTTGCTCGTCTTGATCTTCGCCGCCGGTCTGCACCGTCCGGCGTGGATCCCATGGGGGCGGCAGTCCTTCGACGCGAGACGAATCGCACGCATTGCATGGCTGGGCTTGCCGATCGGACTACAGTTCGGGCTGGAGGTCTGGGCGTTCCAGATCGCGACCTTGCTCTCGGGCAAGTTGGGCCAGGTTCCTCTGGGCGCCCACGCCATCGTGCTCAACCTGGCGTCCTTCAGCTTCATGTTTCCCCTGGGCATCTCCACCGCGGCCAGCGTGCGGGTGGGCAACCTTATCGGCGCGGGCGACGAGGCGGGAGCGCGACGAGCGGCGCGCTTGGCGCTGCTGCTTGGCGCCGGAGTGATGTCTTTGTTTGCCGCGGCCTTTTTCTTCCTGCGCTACCAGCTTCCGCGCGTGTACGGTGCCGAACCGGCGGTTCTGAAGTTGTGCGCCGACGTGCTGCCCATCGCGGCCGCGTTCCAGATGCTCGACGGTACCCAGGTCGTGGCCAGCGGCATTCTGCGCGGCCTCGGCCGGACCAAACCGGCAGCGTTGTTCAACCTCTTCGGGTATTACCTGCTGGCCCTGCCGGTCGCCTACTGGCTGGGGTTGCGCCGCGGTCATGGACTTGCGGGCGTCTGGTGGGGCCTCGCGAGCGGGCTGCTTTCGGTCACGCTCGGACTTTTGCTCATGGTGCTACCCAAGCGGGCCTATCACATCAAGAGGACCGGGGCGTAGCGGGTTTCGTGAGGTTGCCGTAACGACCTGCGCTCAAGTATTGTCGCACTCGCACAGACGCCGCACCGATATCCAATGACAAAAGTTACGCACGACTCAGGCCGAAAAGTAGACAGTCCCTTAGGGACTTCTCAGGTGACTCTAGCTGGGGGATATCGCTGGATGTTGGGCGTGCTGCTGGTCTTTGCGGCGGCGCTGGGCGTGCTGCTCTGGCACGCATCGGGCGAGGTGCCGCGCGCCGACGAATGGGCAACGCCGGGCGGGTATCTCGTCGCGCACGCCGAGGGAACGGCAAGCTTCGCCCACCTCTTCAGACAGCACAACGAATCTCGCGTGATCTTTTCGCAACTGCTGGCTGGGCTGATTGCGGATCATTGGGGCTGGAACCAACACATATTTCACGGCTTCAACTGGCTGCTCGCGGTGCTGACGGCATGGTTGTTCGTACGCCTGGTGTCGAGCTCGTTGGGAAGCGATCGCCGACTGGGCTGGCCTGCCGTTCTGGTCTTGTGCTCAGCGATGGCGCTGGTGTTCTCACCGGTGCAATGGCGCAATTTCCTCTCCAGCGGACAGATCATCACCATCGTCATTCCCTGCCTTCTGCTTGCGGGGATCACGATCAATCAGAAGACCTCCGCGCCCGCGCTGTTGCGTTACGCGCTCGCGGCCGCGTTCTCGCTCTTGGCTTCGTTCTCTTTCGTGAACGGCCTCCTGCTTTGGTTTCTGCTTTGGCCTGCGCCCTTCGTGATGGTCCAGAGCGGAACGGTGAAAGTCCGACGCTCGGAGCTTTGGGCATCGCTTCTCTACTTCGCGGTGGCGTTCGCTGTCGTCGCCGCATTCTTCAAGGGGTATGGGTCGCCGCCCGGTCACCCTCCGATCTCGTACGGCCTGCGCATGCCCCACCGGACCGTGTTCTTCGCACTGACCTGGCTGGCCGGTCCCTTGTCGCCCGAGCCCATGTACTACTGGCAGGGATTTTCGGCCAACTGGGTTCCTTTCGCCCTGTGCGGAGGTCTGGCCGGTGTGGCGGGTCTGTTGCTGGTGGCCTGGCTGCTTGGCAACTGGCGTCATTGGCGGCCAGCCGTGACCTCGTCGCCCGAGCACGCGCACAAGCTCCTGGTCAGAATCTTCCCGTTCTTGCCGGCCCTGGCCTACAGCGTGGCGTCGGCGGGCGCCATCGCCCTGGCACGGGTGGGATTCGGCGCAGTGTTCGGGAACACCTCGCGCTACTCGACGGTGGCTGTGCCGGCCTATCTCGCGATGGCGGGCATGCTTGCTGTGGTCACCACCCGACTGGACGGTCTGCGGGCCAAGCGGCTTCTCGCCTTGTTTGCCGCGACCTTTGCGCTGGCCGTGCTGGCAAGCGGCGTCGTCGGCTGCATGCAATCCGCCTTGGATCGAAGTGCGGCAAGGCAGGCCGCCGTATCGCTGGACTTCAGAGACATCGCCCCGAACGATCCCTTGCTGACCAACCTCTACCAAACCAGCGATCTTCGCCTGGCTTCCAGGAAGGCCGACGACATGGAACGACTGGGATTGCTTCGCCGCCGCTCCTCGCTTGCCTGGGTGAAGGACCAGCCTGTGGTATCTCGAAAGGACCTTACCTACGGCATTCGCCTGGTCGATGAAAGCTGGGCCTACTGGCTGGTCACCGGCACGGTGTCGCCGACCGCCGGATTGGAAGAGGACGACCTGCTCATCCTGCGGGACAAAACATCGGCACAGCCCATGGCCGTGATCATGGCGCCGGCGGGAAGGAACTACCCTGGAAAGCCCAACGGAGTCTTCGAGGTCCGCTACATGAAGGCACTCGCCGGCCCACTCGCAGTCGATAGCGCGGACGTGCTCTTGGTCCGCCCACGAAGCCACGAGAGCTGGAAGCTCTGATTCCGGCTACTGGCGGGTTTCGAAGGGGTAGTCGACAACGAACCCTCGCTCCGATTTGCTGGGCGTGAAGGGACTGCCGTCCCGCTTGCGTAGAAAGTACAGGGCTTCTCCGGTCCGCGGTTGAAGGACTCGCCCCACGCCGAAGTCCCGCTTGAAATCGATATAGCGGCCGATGGCGTCGCTTTGCCAGACGTTGGCGAGCACGTCGTCCACCGACGCGAAGGCTGGCTCGCGGCGGACCATCGGCACCATGACGTGGAAGTATTCCGGCTTCAGTTCGGGATAGCACGCCGCACAGGTCCTTCCGTAGTTTGGCCGCACGCCCTCGGTGTCGCCTCGGGTTGCAATGGTTGCGTTGGCCAAGCCCCACATCTCGATGATCGACGCGTCGGTGAAGCATCCAAGGACCCCGCCGTAGTCGGTCACCAGCCGGCCGCCGCTTGGCACAACTTGGTTGAGGAACCCGGCCGCGCGAAGGTAGGCTTTGACGTTGGCCGTTTGATCCGCGATTCCGGACAGCCTGCCCTTCTCGAAGTCGCTGTTGACGAAACGGTGGTCGATGCGCACGACCAGCCATGCGAACAGCGGCACGGGAGCCAGCGCGAGCAGCCAACGAAGCCGGTGGCGTGCACGAAAAACCGTGCCAACGAAGTCCGAGGTGGCCGAGCACAAGAGAGCGAAGAGCAGCGGAACAGTCGGCAGCAAGAACCGACCGAAAGGCATCCAGTCACCGCCGACCCTGACCACATAGATCCAATGGACGATGACATAAAGGCCAACCAGGGCCGCCCCAAGTCGGCGGCGCCACAACAGCCACGGCCAACCAACCAAACCGCACCACAGAGCGCCCTCCAAGACTTCCGCAGTCACGTACTCGAAGCCGTTGTTGGGCAGGAGCTTGGGCAACAGCGCTTTGGCGTAATAGGTGCTTGGAAGGAAGAGTCCATAGTAGTGCCAACGCCACAAGAACCACGCGACGTAGACGACTACCGTGGGAGCGACCGTGCGCACGAATCGCTTAATTTCTATGGCGTCGCGCTTGCCCATGGCCATCAGGAACCACCATCCGAGCAGCATGCCCCAAGGAACAAATCCGTCGATGCGCATGAGAGCGACGGCCAGACCGGCCCAGGCTGCCCATTTCTGCCAACGCGCATCGAAGAACGACTGTACCGTGGCAGCGAACGCAAAGGTGACCAGGGCCACGTAGGGCAGCGTTTCCATGCCGGTCAGGTAGCCAACCACGAGATCGGTATCGAATGACAAAAGCAGAACGCAAACGGCCGCCATCCGGCGAGAAGCCCCGCACGCGCGCGCCAGCCGATAAACGGACCATCCCAGCAGTGCCACGAAGGGCGCCCCCATGACCCGCGCCATCCCAAGCGGGGCGGCCCCCCGGGTGAAGACAAGCGGAAGGGCGACGAGAACCATCCACAAGAAGGTGGAGTACCCCTCGACGCGAACGCCATGGCTGAACACGGGCCCGTGGCCAAGCGCGAGGTTCTTCGAAAACGAGAACGTGATGAAGGCGTCATCGATCGTGACGTCGCCGATTCGTATGCAATGGGCGACAAACAGCCCCGCAGCCGCCATCATGAGCAGCGTCAGCCACGGGTGTTGGGCACAGGTCCGTGCGCAACGGACGAAGCATCGTACTGGGCTCGCCATATCAGTGTTCTGCGTCAGCGAGCGTCCGCTTTTATCACGGATGGCCGAAGAGCGCATCTTGGGAGTGGCGAG
>Ga0302323_100005689_pt1 | contig 10221 bp, 6 predicted proteins | sample Fen_T0_3_FD_201950 | JGI IMG/M metagenome (GOLD analysis project Ga0302323, IMG submission 201950) | Peat permafrost microbial communities from Stordalen Mire near Abisko, Sweden - Fen_T0_3 | ecosystem: Environmental > Terrestrial > Soil > Wetlands > Permafrost | place: Sweden: Abisko... | reverse complement strand
TGCACCGGCCGCGATGAGAGCGAGCGATTGCTTGGAGTTGAGGTGAACCATTGTGATGTCCTCGGTTGGGCTCGACAGCGCACACTAGTCCGCAAGTTCAGGACAATGTGCGACACTGCCGCAACGGTCCTGCAACGTCGTGACGGCGTTCTTCGGCAGTCGGCCCCTGTAGAGGCAGGCACCCGGCATGCCAGCCCCCGAAAAAGTGGCTTGGCGCGGCCTCCCAGCCTGGCTATCAAGTCGTCGAATCGATTGGCCGATACTCCGACGGAGCCACGGAGGTTTGACGCGGAAGCATGAAGAAATGGTCGAAGAACGATAACTACTTTCTGCAAGAAGACCTCCCTGTGTCCGTGCTGGCGGTCGGCCAGGGCGAGATGAGCGAGCAGAGCCGCTTCCTCAGCCTGCAGTTCGAGCAGATCCTCGATTCGTTGCCTTTCTACGTGTTGCTCGTCGATTCCAGCCACCACGTCCAATTCGCGAACAACGCGTTCCGCAAGACTTTCAAGATGACGCTAGCCGAGGTCCAGGGCGCGTACTGCCCGAGGCTGGTTCACGGATGCGATCACTATCCCGCATGCGCGGTCGATCAGGCGATCCGAGAAGGCGCGGTCGAGCACATTCACTTCAACAAGCAACACGGTCGCTGGCTGCTTACGACGGCCTACCCCACCGGGGCCAAGACCCAAGAAGGGCTGGATGTCTACTTCCATACGGTCAGGGACGTCACCGAAGAGCGACAGTCCCAGGAGGCCCTCAAGGCGAGCGAACGCCGGTACCGAGGGTTGTTCGAAGAGATGAAGGACGTCATCTTCGTCATGTCTCCCGACGGAACGCTGCAGGACATGAACCCTGCCGGGCTCGAGCTATTGCAGATTCAGCCGCACAAACTAGGGCGCACGAACCTGTTCACGGACATGAACCTCCTGCCCCCGCGATGTGCGTTCTTTGTCGACGAACTCAACACCAAAGGAAGGGTGATCGATTTCGAGGTCTCCTTCGTGCGGCCTGATAGTAAGGCCGTCATCGTTTCAATCAACGCAAGCTTGGACAACAGCGGAGCGGAAGACGGCGTGATCCGCGGCATCATGCGCGACCTTACACGGAACCGTGAGCTGGAAGAACTCTCCACGATCGATGTCCTGACCGGTCTTTACAACCGTGGCTTCTTCCAGACCTTCCTCATCAACAAGGTGCGCAACCTGCGTGCTGGCCAAGAGGCGGGTCTGTCGCTGCTCTTTTTCGATATCGACAACTTCAAGAGTTACAACGATACGTACGGACACTTGGAGGGCGACTTCGTATTGAAGAAGGTCGCCGAGGCGATCAGGGCTGCACTTCGGGCGGAAGACGTCGCGTGCCGCTACGGCGGCGAGGAGTTCAGCGTTATCCTGTGCTGCGACGCCGAGCTCGCCATCGTGATCGCAGAGCGTGTGAGGCGGACCATCGAGGACAACTGCTCGGACTTCGCCGACAAGCGTATCAAGCGGGGCATTACCGTCTCCATAGGCATAGCCACGCTCGGGCTGGAGGTCGATAGCCCCGAGAAGCTGGTGAAGATCGCCGATGCTCGCATGTACGAGGCGAAGAAGAGAGGCAAGAACCGGGTCTTCTCGGGCTGATGCTCCGACCAAAAATCGCACACCCTAACGCGACCCGCGACCACCTGCTGCGGGCCGCCGACTGGCGACTGGCGGCCCGCAATTTCCCGACCCGCCCTACGTAGTGGCGATCTGGGTGTTGTGTAGGGCGCAGAGCTTGTACCCCGGGTTCCAGCAACCCAGCGCGGAAGGATCCCCGCCAAAATCCGGCGCGACGGGCTGGCTCACGACCTGGGCGAAGATGCCACCGAAAACGAAGCGCCCCATGGTGGCGGGAAAATCGCTTGCGCTCGGCGTCCAAGAAACCGTGAGGAGTCCGCCAACTCCCGGATCGACAGAGAAGATGACGGGACTACCCCCATTGTTCGGCGCATCGCACTTGTTAAGGAGGTTCGTCGGGCCAGCATGCGAACTGGCACACGGTCCCAACCACCAAAGGTGGACCTCGGCGACGCCGCCTTCCGCGCCGTCGTTGACAAGCGAGATGGTGATGGAGGTCGGTTGGTTGACCCTGAGTGGTCCCGAAAGAGCGAGGGAGGGATTGAAGTAGATGTTCGAGTGATTGAAGTGCAGGATTGGAGGCATGTAGTTCTCCTAGCTTGTTTGGGGTGAGCTCAGTACTTCCACGCTACTGTGCAACGATGAGGTAGAGATTGGGTGGGGCAAGCGGAGTCGACGCCATGCTCGTGGGCGCCGTCGACGGCAAGGGGCCCATGGACCGGGCGGCATAGCGCCAGGTCACCGTGGTGCCGGTATTGGACGCAAAGGATGCCGTGCCATCCCAGACGCCAAGGAGCCAGTAGTTGCCCTGAGCGATGTCGACAGGGGCCGGGCTGACATCGAATGGCTGGCCACCATTGCTGACAGCGACGGGGCCGGCCAGGGTCGCAATCAGAGCGGCAGGGTTTCCCGCCACATCGCTATAGAGTCCAAGGTACATGTTACGGCTGGTAGTTGCCCCGAATAGCACGACACCGAGACCTGTGACCACGCTCGCGCTTGGAACGTAGACCTGGATCCCCGCCAAATAGTTACCCGTGAAGTTCACGCTCGATACTCCGGCGCCGGTATTGCCGTAAAGAGCGGTGGCGAGGCAAGTCTCGGCTCGGCAAACCTTCGAGGTGCACACGTTCTTGCAGTGTCCGCAGTTGTTGGGATCCACGGCGCCATGGGTTTCGCAGCCATTGCGACTCGTGTTCTCGTCGCCGCTGCAGTCGAGATAACCCGGGGCACAGGACGCCATCGAGCAACCGCCGGCCGCACAGGCTGGCGCTCCGTTGTTCGAGCTGCACGTCTGCCCGCAGGCACCACAATTGGCGGGGTCGGTTTCAGTATTGCTGGTGGCATTGCACCCACCGGTTGAAACATCGAACGAAGCCTCCACGGTCGCGCTATCCGCGGTGGGAACGTCCGGGACCTGGAGGTCGGGCATGGCAGGCGGGAGATCCCGGCCGGTCTCGGCCCCGCTTGGGGCATCGAGCGCATCCACCGGGAAAGCTACGTCCGGGCGAACGCCCGGATCCGACGGCGCAATCAGATCAGAGGGGACATCGGGTGGGACATCGGCAGGATAGAGAGGAAGATCGATAGCGTCAGCCAAGGTGTCAGCCTCCGCGTCCCTGGGCACGGGTACCTCGAGACCATCTGCGGAGTCGGGTCTCTGCGCAACATCCCCGGCGGCCTCTGCGCCGCCTTCGGCGGAACGCGCCTCCACGCCGCCCCCATCGGCTATGCGGACGACACCTGCGTCCGGTGCCACCCATGGCGATTTGGAATCGTACTCCGGGAGACTGTTCACATCGATAGCGACGGGTTGGCCGCACACCCCGTCCGAACAGGTCTTGTCCGCGGCACAGCGAACTTGCTCGCAGGCGCGGGCGAGGAAAAGCATCAGCACGCGACTGTGGCTGGGGGCGAATGACAGGTGCGCTGACTGCGAGACAACCAGCGAGGAGTCGAAGTACCCTGCGGCCGCAATGTCGAACGCGAGGGCCTTGTCATCCGGCGAAACCAGCTCGTATACGACCGGCAGTTGTGACTTCCCAGGAGTGGAAACCGCCGAAAGGGGAAAGCCATAGGAAGGCGTCGTGCTAGGCCCCTCGACGTCGATTCGAACCTCATTCAGTTCCGTCGGGACTGTGAGGTCACTCCACACGACGACCATGATCTTCGTGTTGCTCTCCTTGCGTGAACACGCACCGGCCATGCAAGACGCCACAGCGAATATCCACAGGGCATGTCGCATGATTACTTGACCTCCGCGCAGGGAACACCCGCGCTGCTGCACGATCCGCCCGAGGAATGGGTCAGCAAATAGGCCGTCACGCCACCGGCGACCAGGACCGCGCCGACGCCCGTCCAAAACCACCACGCCTTGTAGATGGGCCGATGCATACCGGCCGGCTCGGGTGGAAGGGAATTGACGGTGAGAATCGTGGCATTGTCAGTCGATGCCGAATCGGGTATGGGCATGGCAAGCGCGGCCTTCAGGGCAGGCATGCGCCGGGGACTTCCTTCCACCGTGGGCGCGGCTGGGCTGAATTTCAGCACGGCATCTTGGCGCTCTCCCTCGCGAAGCTCGACGGTTTGCTCCACAGTCTCATCCCCTTTCTTGCCAGCGATGTGACGCGGGCCCGGATCGGCGGGCATGTCGAAGCCAAGAAGTGCATTCGACAAGCGGACGTCATCCATGCTGACATCGACTTCGTTCGGCGAGGCCCCCTCCACGCGGATGCGCAGCCTCGGAATGCGCGGTCGCAGCTCCTCCAGCTCTTTTCTGGCATCCGCCTGGGCTCGTTGCTGTGCGGTGCCCATCCAAAGATCGTTGGGCACAAGCTGCGTGGCCTGCCGGTACAGCTCGGAGGCGGCCACCAGCTGGCCGCATTTCACGCTTGCCCGCGCCGTCCACACGGCCAGCGTTGGGACTCTTGCGACGGCATACGCGTGCTGGAACTTGGGCTTCGCTTCCTCGAAACGTCCGGCATCGAAATCACGCTTGGCCTCATTCGCCAACTCGCGCACGGCCGCCTTGGCGCTGTCATCGGTTGCGCCAGCGACCCCTGACGCGGCCACCAGGAAGACCATCGTAATGGTCAGCATGGTCAGCGCGATGGCGGCACGAACAGGCTTGCGATCCATCTGTAAGTCCACCTTTCAGTCATCTCTCGCTAAAACCCTGTGACATCTTCCTGGTTCGACGGAACAGGAGGCTTGTGACGACTGCCAGCCGCCGCGGACGCTCGGCGCGTGAAGGCCGGCATTCCCGTTCGCGCGACCGGCGACCTTGCAGGGCTACCCACCGAGGAGGTAGCAACGTCGGCGGCTGGCCTTGCCCCACCGTCGAGGCCTGCCTCGATAAAAACTGGGACTACGTTGCCCGTGGCCGGCTGCTGGGAGGGAGCAGTTCCGCCGGTTGGTTCAGCAGCGGCGCCGCTTGCTTGCGGTGTAAGCCCACCGTGGAAAGTTCGCGCCAGGAGCAGAAGTGCCAATCCGGCCCCGGCCACGCCACCCGCGACATAGACCCGCCAGCGCCGGGAAATGTTCCGAGCGCTCCCCAATTGGGATGCGGACTTTTCCCCCACCTCGCCGTTGGCTTGCGAAAACGTGGTCGACACGCCAAAGCCCATGGTGCGATCCACGCGCGACACGCGGCTTAACCGGAGCGCTTCGCCGGGCTCCGCGGGCGAGGGCCGGGGCAGACCGCTGTCCATCTTCCCTTTCAAGGCCCTGAGAAAAGCGGACACGTCCGCGAACCTTTCCTCGCGCTCCTTGGCCAGCGCGCGCATGATGGCGTTGGCCATGTAGTCGGGCACATGAGGCGCCCGCGCCAGCAGAGGTGGTGGGGATTCCGCCAGGTGCATGAGCAAGAGCTCCGTGCCCGTCGGCGCCTCGAAGGGAGGACTTCCGGTCAGAATCTCGTAGAGAATGATCGCGAAGGAATAGACGTCGGCTCGCAGGTCGACATCCGCGCTGTCCTTGCACTGCTCGGGCGACATGTACGTTGGACTGCCCATGACCAAGCCCGACTGGGTGCCGGGCCTGCCCTCGGCGTTGCCGCGATCACTCACCTTCGCGATGCCGAAGTCCAGAATTTTCACCCGTTCGCCGCCTGGGATGCTGGCGTCGGGTACCAGGAAGATGTTCTCGGGTTTCAGATCGCGATGAACGATTCCAGCGTCATGAGCGGCCGTCAATGCAGACCCCGCTTGGCTGGCAATCTCGACGACCTGCGCGACAGGAAGTTTTCCGACCTCCGACAACCTCTTTTTCAGGGACTTGCCTTCGAGAAACTCCATGAGGATGTACGGAGCGCCTTCAGGGGTTCGGCCAGCATCGTACACCTCGACGATGTTGGGATGCCGGATGGCACCCACCGCGCGCGCCTCGTTGAGAAAGCGCCGGACCAATCCCGTATCCAGCGTCAGCGCTGGGTGCAACACCTTGACGGCCGCCCGGCGGTCGATCAGAGGGTTCTCGGCGAGGTACACCTCCCCAAAGCCGCCTTCTCCGATCAGCCGCACGATATGATAATTGCCGAATAACTGGCCCGTCTGCAAAGCCATAGGCTGTCCAAACTGGGCCTAGGCTACCCTCGCTTGCGATAGAAAGACAGGAGATTCAAGATCTTGCCGCGGCCCTCGCGTTCGATTCGGCGAAGGCAAGGGATCGCTTGTTCGGCCTATGCTCCCTACCTCAGGGCCGGCGGACTCCGTCGAAACGGACCAGGACCAAAGAGGCATCGTCCTGGGGACTCACGCACCAGTCATGGACCTTGGCCCACAGATCAGCGCACACCTCCTCGGGCGAGCAGGCACCGGCGGCGACAATCTCGGAGCGCAGGCGTTCGAGACCGAACATCTCGTCCGTGTCGCTTCTGGCCTCGATGATGCCATCGGTATAAGCGACGAGCAGATCGCCCACGTCGAGGCGAAGCTCAGAGTCGACCGTCGTCTTTGAAACATCCGGGATGGCGCCCAGCCAGGTACCCAGTGTGGGTACGGTTTCGCAGATTCCAGTTCGGGCGCGCCGGATCAGCAGTTCTTCGTGATTACCGGCGAACACCACCCGACCGTCTTCGAACACACGCAAGAGGACGAAGGTCACGTGGTCGTCACTGCCCAGGCGCTCGTGGATGTTCTTGTACAGGACGATGTTGAGCAGGCTAACCAGCTCGCTCGGCTTTGCGTGAGGGCGAGCTGCAGTGAGGGTCGCCATCGCACTTTGCAGCATGAACGTGATGAGCCCCGCCTGCAGTCCATGCCCCGAGACGTCGCCGACGGCAATCCATGCCCCGTCGGCGACTGGAATCACGTCATAGTAGTCGCCCCCAACCTCTTCGGCGGTCGCCATGCGTGCGCCGATCGTGACGGAGGGCGCTGCGGCGCAACGGGGCAGGATCGAAGTCTGGATTCGCCGCGGTAGATCGCGCAACTCTCGGTTCTTGCCGGCCAACTCTTGCGTGCGATCGCGGACGCGCTGTTCGAGGCTTTGAAGTAACGCCTCGGTGTGACGCCGTAGCTCGGCGTTCTCGCGAGCGACCTGGGCCGACTGGGAGAGCTCGTCCGCGACGATCAGCACGCCGATGATCGCGCTCACCGCCTGGGTAACGCCATCGTCACCGGAGTTCGCGGCCCCGTAGTCGAAGAAGCCGACGAGCGGCGTATCCGACAACATGCCTGCGAGAGAGTGGATTTCTTCTTTGGCCGACTCCCCGAAAAGGATGGTCCGGAGCACGCAGCAACTGGTCAGGACCATGGCCGGCCGCGAGGTCCCGGCTCGCGCGCTCGCCTTCGATACCGCGTCCCGCCCTGCGGTGGCGCAGGTCTCTGCGTCCGCGACCAGCCTGTAAATGTCAGTCCCGGGCGGAATGGGAATGTCGAACTGGATTCCGCCTTCTGCCGTGACGAAATTCGGCGGGTTGGGATTGTAGGAACCGAGCGGTCCCGGGGTCCCCAACATGGTCTTGGCCGCGATCGCGATGAAGCAGCCCTCGATCGCCGCGCGGGTGGTTCCGAGCTCCTCTGCGACGACGTCTGCCGCGGGGCGATCATTGAGCGTGAGAACCACGTTCCCCTGCGCCGAGGTGACTCGCATGGCCGCCGCGGCCGGGTGCAGTCCGTGCGCGAAGGCCACGCCAAAGCGCAGCTCCGTCTCGAAGAGCGCGACGGCAAGCCCGTCGGCCACGACGCGGTCATTCACCATCACGTAATTGCGCTCGAACGCGAGCTCGTCCGAGGCGGATGCGCCGAAGATGGGAAGCTTCCCCAAGGAACGACGCTTGAGGACCTCGATGATGTTGTAGCTCCTGGTTGGCGCGCTTGAGGTCGGCCCGGGCCCAAACACGCAGGCGAACGCATCCCTGCCGTCCTGCCGAAGCCGCTGCCAGGGATCCGTGGCTTGCTCGAAAAAGGGACGCACGCCAGGGGCCGCGATGGCTTCTTCGATGGCGCGCGACCAGTCCTGCGACACGTGCTCGCCGAGACCGACCCGCATGGTCAGGAAGGGTGACGCGAGCACCGTGACGACGACGCTTCCCTCGTGAACCCCGTCGCATATCTGAAGGGCCGCACTCGCCCCCACCAGCGGAACGTCGCCGGTGACCTGACGGACGCCGCGGACGACCTCGGTGAGGTCGTGGCGAGGTGAGGCAAGGACCATGACTGCGCTGGGGGCGTGAACCCGCAGCGCTGCCATCGCCTCGGCCGCCGCCTCGGCCCCAGCAGCGGCGCCATAGGGCTCGCGACGAACGCCCCGACCGACCTCGATCAACGGTGCCGATAGGCTCGTCACGTTACGGCTCCTTGTGGGTTCACCGGGGCAAAGCGCTTTCGTAGAATCAACACAACGAGACCATCGACAGGAACCGCGGCGAGTTGAAGGAGGCTCGTGCCGCCGGTCAGAAGAGCGGCCACCTTTGGGTATGCAACCTCGCCCGGGGGGCACGGCTCGCACGTCACAACCTTGTAGCGCAAGCGTTTCCGCGCCTTCGCAGGTCCGGGCGCAAAGTCCGCGCGAACTCTCGGAGCAAATGGAGGCGCATGATGTTTTGTGACAATCAAAGGCTGTGTTCTCTCGGGCTATTCCCAGCGCTGGCGCTCGCAGCGGTTTTTTCCGGTTGCAAGGGCGACCCGCAGTCCGTCGGCGGCGCCGAGCTGACCATGCACGCCCTTGCCGCTCTCGAGGTGACCCGCGTCGAGGCCACGGTGACTGGACCCGCGTTGTCCGCCCCCAAGACCTTTCAACTGAGCAAGCGCGATAGCAGCTCCACGTCCACCTGGGGCGCCCTCATTGGTTCGCTGCCGGTGGGTAGCAACTACCTCTTCTCCGTCAAGGCCTCCGACCATCTCAGCACCGTCAACTACACGGGAAGCGCGGCCGGGATCGCCATCGTGAAGGACGCGGTCGCGACCGTTATCATCACGGCTCAGCAGGTTGTGGCTCCTGTGCCATTCAAGAACGGTGTCCCTGTGATCGATTCATTGGTGCTCTCGTCGACCAACGTCGCGCCGGGCGCCACGATCACCGCCAAGGCCACCGCGCACGATCCGGACGCGGGTGACACCCTAACCTTCGCGTGGACTGCCAGCCCCGTGGTCGATCATTTTTCGGCACCGTCCGCCGCGACCACCGACTGGACCGCGCCCACGACCGAAGGCGACCAGACCCTGGCTCTCACCGTAACCGACAACCACGGAGCAACGGCCTTGGTGTCGACGATCGTTCACGTGTCGGCCAGCAACGGCAAGGGCCAGGCCAGCATCGCGGTCAGCTTCAACACCTGGCCCGTGGTTACCGATCTCGTCGCTGCTCCCGCTTACCTCGTGCTTGGCGCACCGACCTCTCTAGCGGTCACGGCGAGCGATGTAGACAGCGACGCGCTGACGTACGCTTGGACCAGCACCTGCGCCGGCGGGACCTTCGCGAACCCGACCGCCGCGAGCACCCGCTTCACGTTGCCGGCCGGCGCGACCGCTGCGAGCTGCGATTTCACCGTCGCGGTCAGCGATGGACGCGGTGGCTCGACTACCGGCCAGACCAACCTGCCTGTGGGCGCACCGATGAGCATCGAGGCACCGATCATCACCGGCAGCGTTCAGTCCGTTGCCGCCGTGCTGGCTGGTGGCAGCGTGAACTTCTCGGTCACCGCCACCGACCCGCAGGGCGGCGCGCTCAGCTTCCTGTGGTTGGCCAGTGCTGGCGCGATCTCGAATCAGGTCGACGGCGTTGGCGCGTCGCAGATCGTGTGGACCGCGCCGACCACGCAGAATGCAAACCTCACGGTGTCGGTGATCGTGACCGACGCGGCGGGGGCCAGCACCCAGCTCGACTTCGCCGTCGCCGCGGATCTCGCGTTCACCATCCAGGCCTCGCCCACCAGCATCCAGCCCGGTCAGATGCCCGAGATTCACGTGGTCTCGGCCGGCGGAACCCTGGCCTCTGCCTGGTCCTACAGCTGGAGCGACGGGCTTACCGACGTACAGGCCGGCCGCTTCATGGCCAAGAATGGCAACGACACTTCGGGTGTCCTGTACACGCCGACCTATTGTGCGCTTCTCGGCAGTGGCGCCATCCCCATCACAGTCCAGGTCGTGGTCAGCGACAGCGCGACCGGCTTGTCGAC
>Ga0302323_100005687_pt1 | contig 10223 bp, 9 predicted proteins | sample Fen_T0_3_FD_201950 | JGI IMG/M metagenome (GOLD analysis project Ga0302323, IMG submission 201950) | Peat permafrost microbial communities from Stordalen Mire near Abisko, Sweden - Fen_T0_3 | ecosystem: Environmental > Terrestrial > Soil > Wetlands > Permafrost | place: Sweden: Abisko... | reverse complement strand
CGGTGCAGGATGAGGCCGGCCTCGATGGTCTTGCCCAGGCCCACCTCGTCCGCCAGCAGCACTCGGGGCGCCAGCCGCGCCGTGACCTCCGCGGCGATGCTGAGCTGGTGGGGCAGCAGATCGATGCGTCCGCCCACGAAGCCGCGCACCTCGGACTTGCGCCGGCGATACTCATGCTTGAGGGCGCTATAGCGCAGGTCGAAGACCTTGGGTGCATCGAAGCGGGCCGCGAAGAACTTCTCCTGGGGCCCACTGAAGCTGAGGGCATCGCTGAGCCCCGTCTCGCACAGCTCCACCGCTCCGCAGACGTAGTAGAGCAGCTCTTCCTTCTCGAGCACCGCATCCACGGTCAGGCTGTCACCGTCTGCGCTGGTAATCCGGTCCCCGATCTTGAAGGCCACGCGCCGCAGGGGCGCGCCCTTCAGCACGTATTCCCGGACTTCCTCCGAGGCTCCGAAGGCCAGCGTCACCGTCCGCGCCCCGACTCGATGAACCTCCCCGAGCCCGAGTTCGGGCTCGCTTTCACTGATCCAACGCTGACCGGTATGAAAAGTTGTTGCCATGATGATTCGGAAATCCTTCGGGCAGAAAGTGGCGCGGGCCCACTCCTAGCCTAGCGGATGCCGAGACGGCCCTGGTCATGACGATGGATCATTCGCCGGGGATTGCCCTGTTTCTTTCCCAGCCCGCCACCGAACGCGCAGGATACAAATGGCCGTTGGCCGCCACGAAACAATTGTTTGAGGGCCCTTCGGAGCACCTACCCCCGCCTGCGTGCGGTCAGGGTTATGATCTGCTTACCGTCACCACGCTGTTCACTTGTACGAGGGCCGCCGTGTTCCAGCTGATCTGGAAGTTCATTCTGGGGATCGTCGTGGGTCTGGTGGCCCGCTTTCTGCTGCCCGGAGCCGATCCCCTGGGTCTGCTTATGACCGGCCTTGTGGGCGTGGTCGGCTCCTTTGGCGGGCACTTCCTGGCCAGCGCCCTGGGCCTGGAGTCGGGCAAGAGGCCCACCGGCCGCCTGGTCAGCGCCCTCATCAGCATCGCCGGGGCGATGGCCCTGCTGCTGATCCTGCGCTGCTTGCGCTGAGGCGGTCCGATGACACCCATCTCCACCCTGGCGAGCATCCTGGGCCTCTCCGTGGTCTCCGGGGTGAACCTCTACCTGTCCGTGCTCGCCGTGGGCCTGGCCCAGCGCCTCCACTGGATTTCCGGCCTGCCGCCCGAGCTGCACCTGCTCGCCCATCCCGCGGTGATTACCCTCGCCGGCCTGCTGTGCCTGATCGAATTCTTCGCCGATAAGCTGCCCTTCGTCACCGTGCTCTGGGACGGCATCCATACCTTCATCCGCCCCGCTGGCGGCGCCCTGCTGGCCCTGGGTGCGGCGGGACAACTCCACCCCATGGTGCAGGTGCTGGCGCTGCTGCTGGGCGGCAGCATCGCCCTGGGCACCCACGGCACCAAGAGGGGCGTGCGCCTGCTCGCCCACACCACCCCCGAGCCCGCGGCCCACAGCCTCATCAGCGTGGCCGAGGACGTCGGCGTGCTGGGCCTGCTGGCCCTGGTCTACAGCCACCCCTACATCGCCCTGCCGGTGCTTGCAGCGATCCTTCTGCTGCTCGCGGTCATGCTTCCCCTGCTCTTTCGGATCCTCAACTTCCTGCTGGTGGGCCTGGCGGGACGAGTGATGTCCTGGGTGCGCACAGCCGGTCGCCACGAGGTGCCCAACTGGGTGGAGCTGGCCTTGCTGGAACTGGATCCCGCTGGCAGTCCGCACGTCCTGCGCGCCTTCGCTCGCCGCGTCAAGGGCGCGCCGCGCTTGAAAGAGGGTTACCTGGCTCACGTGGGCGGTCACTGGACCTTCCTCCAGCGCGGACTGTTCAGCTCCGGATGCATCCACCTCGACGAGGGCCGCTTTGAGCCCGCCCGGATTGATCGCGGCCTGCTCTGGGATGCTGTGGTCTTTCTGCGCGAGGGCAAGGTGCAGGTCTTCTTTCTGCCCAAGGATTGGGCCCGCAGTTTCGCGGAGCAGAGGGCCTCCGTCGCCGCCAGTCCGGGAGATGCACCCGCTTGATTCCAGGCGGCGGGCAGGGTTCGTGGGTTATCCGAATGCATGCAGCCAGGTGAGGACACGGCAGAGGATCGGGCTATATTGTTCAGACTATTTCCGAAAGGTGGACGGCATGGGCCTCATGGATCTGGCGGGACAATTTCTCGGCGGCGCGAGCGTGAGCGATAGCAAAACCCAGCTGCTCAATGCGGTCATCGGCATGATCCAGAACCACCCCGGCGGCCTCCAGGGCCTCCTGGGCCAGTTCCAGAGCAGCGGCCTGGGCGAACACGTGGCCTCCTGGGTGGGCTCCGGCGACAACCTGCCCCTCAGCGGTGAGCAGCTGCACCAGGCCCTGGGCGCCGAGCAGGTGCAGGCCTTGGCCCAGCAGGCCGGGCTGCCTCCCGAGCACGCCACCAGCGGCCTCGCCTCCATGCTGCCCGATATCATCAACCACCTCACCCCCGGCGGCCAGATTCCTACAGGGCTCGAGATCCAGCAGGGGCTGGGAGGATTGCTGGGGAAGCTCCTGGGCTGAGGGGAAGCCTCTTCAAAGCCCCGGCAGCCCCAGCTTCCGCCCCATGACCAGGGCCACCTCCAGAACGGCCAGATCCCGCGTTCGTCCCTTGCGGTTCGGGGTGGTGTTGATCAAGGCCCTAGCCTGCTCCGGGCTGACCCAGCGCACCTGGGCGGTCTCCCAGTCGTGGCTGGCCAGGGGCGCACCGGGCACCGCTTCGAGCATCAGGAAGTAGTGATTGCGAGAGGTCTCCCCGGAGAAGTCACCCGGGAGCAGGGTCAGGATCCGCGCCGTGCAGCCGGTCTCTTCGTGCACCTCGCGCAGGGCGGTCTGCTCGGGGGTCTCGCCGGGGTCCTGCTTGCCCTTGGGGAAGGTCCAGGTGTAGCCGCCGTAGTGATGGGTCGGCTCGCGCAACAGCACGCGGCCCGAGACGTCTACGATGACCCCGCCGTAGGCGACCTTGGGACGGGCAGGCATGGATCAATACTCGTTGTATTTCTTGGCGCTGCCCCGCACCTTGTCCGCGGGATAGTTCCGAGCGTTGTGCGCGATCTTCTGGCTCGCAGCCTCCAGCAGATCGAACTGGAGCTTGTCGGCCAGGCGTACCAGGAAGAGCAGCACATCGGCGGCCTCCTGCTGGACCCGGGCCAGGCGCTCGGGCTCCAGGCTCTGACTCTCGGCCTCCGTGAGCCACTGGAACTCCGCGGCCAGTTCGCCCGCCTCGCCGGTGAGGGCCATGGCCAGGTTCTTGGGGCTGTGGAAGCGGTCCCAGTCGCGTTCCGCGGCGAAGGCACGCAGGCGCAGGGCGAGCTCGAAAAGGGGATCCGTGGTCATGGCGGGGCCGAAAGAAAAGGTGTCTGGTCATAGGGTCCCATGGACCTTCCCGGTTCGGGTCCCGACTTTTCCACCGAGCGTCCTATGATCCCCAAATGACCAGCGCCACCACGCCTCCGCATCATCATTTTTCCCAATCACAATCAATCAGACCAACAATCTGGATGTCAAATGACACCCCTGCTTGGATCGCGACGGGCTTCCCTACCCCCCTACCGGAATCCGGGGTAGGATGATTCCAGCGCGCCTCGAATCCCCGAGGCGCACCTTTTTTTTGTCCCCGAAACACCTCATATCACGCGGGACCTAGCGGCCCCTTTTCCTGGATTTCCCATGCCCAAGCACGTCCTTGCCAAGCTGGAGACCGAGCTCAAGGTGCTCAAGAACACGCTGCTCGTCGATATCCCCAAGGAGATTCACGCCGCGGCTTCCCAGGGCGATCTCTCCGAAAATGCAGAGTACGAGCAGGCCCTCGCCAAGCGGGACATGTACCAGAACAAGGTGGTGACCATGGAGAAGCGCATCCAGGAGATCGCCAGCCTGGACGTGGGTCGACTGCCCAAGAACAAGATCGCCTACGGCTCCACGGTCAAGCTCCTGGACCTGGATACCGAGAAGGAGGTCACCTACAAGCTGGTGCTCCCGGAGGAGCTGGGTGAGTCCTCCAGCGAACTGCTGAGCATCAGTTCCCCCATCGGCCTGGCCCTGGTGGGCCTGGAAGAGGGCGCCGAGGTGAAGATCAAGATCCCGGCCGGCACCAAGCGCTTCGAGGTCTTGTCCCTCGTCACCATTCACCAGCAGTAGACTGGTACCCGGGCCTGGAGGCGTCATGGAAAAAAAGACCAGGAAGGACCAGCGTTGTTCCTTCTGCGGCAAGGCGCCCCACGAGGTTGAGCAACTGCTGGCTGGCCCCAATGCGTTCATCTGCAACGAGTGCGTGGAGGCCGGACAGCTGCAGCTGCGCATGAGCCGGTCCACCAAGCCCGTGGGTCGCCACGAGACCAAGCTGGCCAGGCCCAAGGAGATCAAGGGCTACCTGGACGACTACGTGATCGGCCAGGAATCCGCCAAGAAGCGCCTGGCGGTGGCCGTCTACAACCACTACAAGCGCATCCTGGTACCCAAGCGGGCCCTGGGCGGTAATGACGTGGAATTGGCCAAGAGCAATATCCTGCTCATCGGCCCCACCGGCACCGGCAAGACCCTGCTCGCGCAGACCCTGGCCCGGGTGCTCGATGTCCCATTGGCCATGGCCGACGCCACCACCCTCACCGAAGCGGGCTACGTGGGCGAGGACGTGGAGAACATCCTCACCAAGCTGCTGCAGGTGGCCAACTACGACGTGGAGCGGGCCCAGCGCGGCATCGTCTTCATCGACGAGATCGACAAGGTCGGCCGCAAGAGCGAAAACCCCAGCATCACCCGCGACGTCAGCGGCGAGGGCGTGCAGCAGGCCCTGCTCAAGCTGATCGAAGGCACCGTGGCCAACGTGCCGCCCCAGGGCGGGCGCAAGCATCCCCATCAGGAATTCATCCAGGTGGACACCAGCAATATCCTGTTCATCTGCGGTGGCGCCTTCGTGGGCATCGAGGAGATCGTCAAGCAGCGGGTCCGGGCCAAGGCCGTGGGCTTCGGCGCCAAGGTCACCTCCAAGGACGGCAAGGAGGGCTTCCTGAAGTATGTGGAGCCCGAGGACATCATCAAGTTCGGCCTGATTCCCGAGCTGGTGGGCCGCATGCCCGTGCTGGCGACCCTGGAACCCCTGGACCAATCGGCCCTGGTGCGCATCCTGACCCAGCCCAAAAACGCCGTCACCAAGCAGTTCGCCAAGCTGTTCGACATGGACGACGTGGAGTTGGTGTTCGAGGACGGCGCCCTGGAAGCCATCGCCAACCAGGCCCTGACCCGCAAGCTGGGCGCCCGCGGACTGCGCTCGATGCTCGAGTTGATCCTGCTCGATCCCATGTTCGAGATGCCCTCCCAGGAGCGAACCACCAAGACCCTGCTGCGCATCACCCGGGAGCACGTGGAAAAGGAACTGGGCCTGAACTCCGTGGAGATCCAGGCGGCCGGCTAGGTGCGGCCGGGTAGGCGCCAGAGTCCCAATCGGCTTGGCTGATGGTTGCTTAGGGTTTCTTGGATCGGAGCAAGTCCAATCCAAGAAACCCTAAGCTGTGTGTCAGATCAAGGGGACTGGCAGGGACAAAGCTTGGTCGTTTCTTAAAGGCCAAGGCCCGGGCCCGTGGGCGGCATGTCGGCTGGGCCTTGGTGGATGTTTCATAGCCTTTAATCACCTCTACCTCATGGCTGAACTCCGGAAGCGATTCATGCTTTTTGAATCGCTTCCGGAATTCAGTCAGGGAACAGCGGCCAAGCTGGGTGGAACCAAAGTGCAAGCTAGCCCGGCGGCCTGCGCGATCGGGCGTAGACTGATATCTGGAGGTCTTTGAAAATGTCTCCGACCAAGACCATCACATTACCTGCCATTCCCATCCGCGACATGGTGCTGTTCCCGGGCAACCGGGTGCCCTTCCTGGTGGGCCGCAAGGCCTCGGTGCGCACCCTGGAGCTGGCCATCAAGGCCGGCGATCACCTGGTCATGCTCACCCAGCGCGAACCCAAAGAGGACGAGCCCAAGCAGGATTCCCTCTACGCCACCGGCACCCTGGCCCTGGTGGAATCCCTCATCGCCCTGCCCAAGGACTTCTACAAGGTGGGCGTCAAGGGCATCGCACGGGTGCGCCTGGAGCGCTACCTGGACGAAGGCGACGTGATCCAGGCGGAGGTCACCATCCTGAACGAACCCGTTGCCAGCGGGGACTCGCTGATGCTGGAGCCGTTCCGCGGCGCGGCCGAGGCCTTCCTGGGTCGGAATCCGGACGCCAGCCGCATGCTCTCCATGGACCAGCTGCGCGAACAGGGCCTGGGCCGCGCCCTGGACACCGTCGCCGGCCTGGTGCCCGGGGATGTGCGCGAGAAGCAGACCGTGCTGGAGCAGCTGGAGATCGAGCCGCGGCTGCACTCGGTGATGAAGCTGCTGGAGATGGACGCCGCGCGCCACAGCGTGGACAAGGACCTGGACGAGAAGACCCGGGCGCGTCTCGACGAGGACCACAAGAACTACGTCCTCAACGAGAAGATGCGGGTCATCCAGCAGGAACTGGGCAAGAAGGGCGAGAAGGACGAAGTTACTCGTCTGCGCGAGCGCATCATCGAAGCCGAGATGAGCGAGGAGGCCGAGAAGAAGGCCCTCGAGGAACTGGACCGCATGGAGACCATGCCGCCCCAGAGCGCCGAGGCCACCGTCTCGCGCACCTACATCGACTGGCTGCTGGCCCTGCCCTGGAAGCAGATGGCCGACGAGCACCTGGAGCTGGACGAGGCCGAGCGCATTCTGGACGAGGATCACGCGGGCCTGGAGAAGGTGAAGGCGCGGATCCTGGAATACCTGGCGGTCATGCGCCGGCTGCGGGATACCGGCAAGACCCAGGATGGCCAGCCGGCACCCCTGCGCGGCCCCATCCTCTGCCTGGTGGGCCCGCCGGGCGTGGGCAAGACCTCGCTGGCCCGCTCCATCGCCCGAGCCCTGAATCGTCCCTTCGTACGCCTGTCCCTGGGCGGCGTGCGCGACGAGGCCGAGATCCGCGGCCATCGCCGTACCTACATCGGCAGCATGCCCGGCCGCATCATCGCGCTCATGAAGAAGGCCGCGGTGCGCAATCCCCTGATCCTGCTGGACGAGATCGACAAGATGGCCTCGGACTGGCGCGGCGACCCCAGCAGCGCGCTGCTGGAGGTGCTGGACCCGGAGCAGAACGGCGCCTTCCAGGACCACTACCTGGACGTGGGCTTCGACCTGGGCCAAGTGCTGTTCCTCTGCACCGCCAACGTGCGTCATCAGATTCCGCAGCCCCTGGAGGATCGCCTGGAGATCATCGAGCTCTCCGGCTACACCCTGCGCGAAAAGCTGGCCATCGCCCAGCAGCACTTAGTGCCCAAATCCCTGGACCGGCATGGCATGAAGGATCTGCCCATCACCTTCGAGGACAAGGCCCTGGCGAAGATCATCCAGGCCTATACCAAGGAGGCCGGCGTGCGCCAGCTGGAGCGGGGCATCTCGTCGGTGCTGCGCAAGCTGGCCCGGCACAGCCTGCAGCCCGCCAAGGGCGAACTGGCGGGGGAGGCCTTCAACCCGGATGTCACCGAGGAGCGCGTGTCCAAGCTGCTGGGCCCCGAGAAATTCCTGGACACCCTGCCCACGGATCAACCCGGACCCGGGGTGGTGAACGGCCTGGCCTGGACCCCCACCGGCGGCGATCTGCTCACCATCGAAGCGGTCCGCATGCCCGGCAAGGGCAACCTCAAGCTCACCGGCAAGCTGGGCGAGGTCATGCAAGAGAGCGCCAACCTGGCCCTCACCTTCGTCAGGGCCCGGGCCGAACGCCTAGGACTCAAGGAAGATTTCCTGGAGAAGCTGGATATCCACGTGCACGTGCCCGAGGGCGCCATTCCCAAGGACGGCCCCAGCGCCGGCATCACGCTGGCCACGGCTTTGATCTCAGTGCTTACCGGGATTCCGGTGCGCAGCAACCTGGCCATGACCGGCGAGCTCACCTTGCGGGGCATGGTACTGCCCATCGGCGGCCTCAAGGAGAAGCTCCTGGCTGCCCACCGCCTGGGCTGCAAGACCGTGCTGATCCCCGCCGAGAACGCCCGGCACCTGGAGGAGATCCCGGCCGAGGTGCGCGAGCAGCTCAGCATCCATCTCGTGAGTCACATGGACGAGGTGATCCAGCTGGCCCTCACGCGCATGCCCGAGCCGAGGAAGGCCTCGGATGCCTCGGCCTCGGTTCCATCCCTGCCGGTTCCCCAGGAGGGCAGTTCCCCAAGCGCCCATTGATTTTCCACCGGGCGAGCGAATCCATGTCCCCATCCTGGTCAGACCAATCAGATCTTTGCTAATCTGATTCGGTTCGACCTCCTTGTTATCCTCCAGCGTTCAGTCGCCGGCACAGCCTCGCGCGTGCAGCGGCCCATGGGTGGCTGGATTGATCTGATCCAGAAGTGTTCAGCCGATGCTTGACGCAGAATCGAACCCGAACCGACCAGACAAGGTGTCACGCTCCAGAGTTCATGCAGATCAAGACCACCGGAGGAATGAGTAATGGAACACCGCCATGTGACCGCCCCTGCCGACCGCATTCCTTTCTTCCAGAAGGTCATCTACGGAATTGGTTCGTTCGTGAACCAGTTTCAACAAGCCGCCCTTGGCCAGCTGATCACCGTTTTGAATGTCGGACTGGGCATGAATCCCGCCCTGGTCGGGTGGATCGGCGCTGTTCCCCGCTTCATTGACGCCTTTTCGGATCCACTGATTGGTTACAGTTCGGATAATACCCGCACCAAATACGGGCGACGCCGGCCCTGGATCTTTTTCGGCGCCATCATCTCCGGCATCCTGTTCTCGTTGATGTTCCAGCTTTATAAGGGACATAGCGAATATTTCTATTTCAGCTATGTCCTGATCATCCAGATCCTTTTCATCATCGCCTTTGCCTGCTTCTCGATCCCATGGATCGCCTTCGGGTATGAAATGACACCCGATTACCATGAGCGGACCCGGCTGCAGGCCTTCGCCAGCTTCTTTGCCCAGCCCGTCTGGATGATCGCGCCATGGTTCTTTTCGATCATGAGCAACAAGTCCTATTTCCCCGATATCGTGAGCGGCGCCAGGACCCTGGCGATTGTTGTGGGTACACTCATCCTGGTCGGCGGCCTTCTGCCTGCGATCTTCAACAAGGAGATCTACAGCAATCTACTAAAGCCCAAGGAAGAAAAGGGCTACAAGCACGTCATCACCGACATCTTGAACAACCTTAAAGATTCTTTCAAATGCCGTCCGTTCGTGAAGCTGTGCGTCGTCACCTTCCTGATCTTCAACGGCTTCATGCTGGCCACCTCCTTCACCTTCTATGTCATTTGTTTTTACATCTACCGCGACATGCCCGCGAATGGCGCGGTCTCGGCCATGGATGTCATGTTCCAGCACGGCGGAAAGCTGCTGGGCCTGTTCGGAACGCTCAGTTCCATCTGTGCCTTCGGCGCCATCTCTCTGACCTCCTGGATCTCCTCCAAGATCGGCAAGAAACGGGCGTTCCTGCTCACCATGTCCTTCGCGATCCTTGGCTATGCCGTGAAGTGGATCGGCTACAACCCCCAGCATCCCTATGTGCTCTTGTTCGCGGCGCCGTTCGTGGCCTTTCACCTGGGCGCGCTGTTCACCATCGTCCCGTCCATGGTCGCCGATGTCTGCGACTGGGATGAGTTGCAGTGCGGCAAGCGCCGCGAGGGCATGTACAGCGGCATCTACTGGTGGGTCCTGAAACTGGGAATGGCCGGTGCCTCCGTCCTCGGCGGCTACCTGCTCAATTGGACCGGCTTCAAGATCGCCCTGGGCACCAACCAGACTTCGCACGCCCTGCTGTTCATGAGGCTGTTCGATGTCTGCATCCCGATCGTGACCACCATCGCCGCCATTTTGATCATCATGACCTTCGAGGTCTCGGAAGATAAAGCCTACGAGATCCGCAAGCAGCTGGAAGAAAAACGCGGCAAGATGGCCTGATTCTGGGGCCTTCATCCATTCGGATGTGCCTGCGCAACATAAAGGAAATCCCCGGTCCCGCAAGGGTTTCCGGGGATTTCCTTTTCATCCCAACGTGCTGCCAGCGGTAGCAGTATCTGTTTGATAACGAATTGCATTCAAAGAGATAGGAACAGGATGAAAGGATGCACAGGATGTGCCCTGACGGATCCGGTGTC
>Ga0302323_100005686_pt1 | contig 10223 bp, 9 predicted proteins | sample Fen_T0_3_FD_201950 | JGI IMG/M metagenome (GOLD analysis project Ga0302323, IMG submission 201950) | Peat permafrost microbial communities from Stordalen Mire near Abisko, Sweden - Fen_T0_3 | ecosystem: Environmental > Terrestrial > Soil > Wetlands > Permafrost | place: Sweden: Abisko... | reverse complement strand
GCGCCGGTGAACGCCCCCCGCGCGTGGCCGAAGAGTTCGGATTCGAGCAGTTCTCCGGGAATCGCTCCGCAATTGACGGCGACGAACGGACGGTCTTCGCGGCGGCTGGCCCGGTGGACGGCACGGGCGAGCAACTCCTTGCCGGTGCCTGAATCGCCGTAAATCAGCACGCTGGCATCGGAATCGGCGACGAGCTTGGCCTGCCGCAACAGGTCTTCCATGGCCGGACTGCGGGTGATGATGCCGTTGCGCCACTCGCCGGTGGCCGCGTTGCCCGGGCTCGCGTCGTCGCCCGACAACTTGAGCGCCGATGCAACCAGTTGCAGCAGCTCCCTGCTATCGAAAGGTTTGGTGAGGAACCCGAAGACGCCGCGTTGCGTTGCGGCGACGGCATCCGGGATCGTGCCATGGGCGGTCAGGATCAGCACCGGCAGTGCAGGATGCTGGCGATGTATCGCGTCAAACAGCTGCAGGCCGTCGATGCCGGGCATGCGCAGGTCCGTGACCACCGCTGCGGGCCGCTGCACGGCGATGGCCGCAAGCGCGGTCTCGCCGCTTTCTGCGGTGCGGATCTTGTAACCCGCAGACGTGAGGCGCAGGCTGATCAACTTGAGCAGGTCGGGATCGTCGTCGACCAGGAGGATGTCACCGATACTCATTCGTCGCCTTTAGCGTCCCGGTTCAACCGCCGCCACCGCCGCCGCCGCCACCACCGCCGCCGCCTCCACCACCGCCCCCGCCGCCGCCACCACGCGACCGGTCCCGCAGCAGGCTGCGTTCCATTTGCCGCAGGGCTTCGAGCTTCTGCACGGCGGCCTCGGCCTTTTGCTGTTCGTCGCGAACCGCGCGCTGGCGCTCGGCGATCTGCACTTGCAATACCACGGCGAGCTGCTTGACCGAATTCGGGCCGGGTCCGCCCTTCGCGACGTTGTCCAAAAGCTGCAGCGCGCGCTGATCATCCTGAGGATTGACGCGCGCCAGCGAATAGAGCACGGCCAGGCGCACCCGATTGACGTCATTGCGCTGCTTGGCCAACGTCTGCGTCGCCACCGGCAGTTCGCGCCGGAGTTCGTCCGGTGACAGGTTTCCATAACGCTGCAGGTCGCCCAGCAACGCAATTAGCTGCTGGTCGTCGGTGTTTTGCTCGGGCGCCGTGGCCTGCGGCGCTGCCGATGGTGCGGCTAGCACCACAGTATTCCCATCCGGCGCGGAGGGCGCCGCGGCTTCCGGCAGCACGGCCATCGGCAACGGCTCCACCGTTTCGATCGGCGGATACTCCACCAGCATCGTTGGCGCCGGAACCACTTCAGGCTCGAACTCCTCCTGGGGCGTCAGCGTCACCGGCGGCCGCATCGGCGTCGCGCATCCGGCAAGCCAGATTGCCAGCAGGAGCGCCACCCATGCGCTGCGCGCCGACTTCACTTGTGCACCTCGATCGCCACCGGGGATGCCGGCGCCTTCCTGGCCTGGACTTCGCCGGTACCGGCCGCCAAAGGCAGCGATAGCCGAAACCGCGTGCCGCGTTGCCCGTCGGCACGGTCGAGCACCTCGATGCGCCCCCCATGCGCCAGCGCGTATTCGCGGGCGATCGCCAGTCCCAGGCCGGATCCCTTCACCTTGCCGTCGGCCGGCGGCTTGCCGGTGTAGAACGACTCGAAAACGCGTTCACGGTCCGCGGGAGGGATGCCCGGGCCCTGGTCGACGACATCGAGCACGGCATTGCCGGAATGCGGAACCAGCGTGATTTCAATCTGTCCCGCCCGCGGCGAATACTTGATCGCGTTCGACACTAGATTGTCGATCACCGTGCGGATCTTTTCGGTGTCCCCCACGATGATCACGGGCAAAAGCTTCACGTCCACCGTGATGATGCGCGCCAGCGCCGCGAGCTTCTGCTCCTTGACCACGCGCCGTATGACCTCGGGCAGCGCCACCGGACCCAGCGTGGCGGGCTCCATGCCCCCGGTCTGGTGGTACTTGAGCAGGTCCTCGATAAGCCGTTGCAGCGACAGCGTGTTTTCACGGACGATGCGCACGATCTCCTGCTGCTCCGGCGCCAATCGACCGCCGATGTTGTCGCGCAAAAGCTCGGCGCCTTCGCGCACGGCGGTAAGGGGGGTCTTCAACTCGTGCGACACATGACGCAGGAAGCGGTTCTGCTGTTCCTCCAGTTCGCGCAGGCGGCTCCTCAGCCATTCGAGCCGCTGCCCGACGTAACGCAGGTCCTGCGGCCCGTTCACCTCGATCGCATGCGTGAAGTCCGCCGTGCCCATGCGCCGGATGGCTTGGTCGAGCTGGCGAATCGGACGCGCAATCAGGACGGCAAAGAAAATTGCGAGCGCCAAGGCGATGGCGGCCGCGGCAAGTGTCAAATAGATCCACTTTTCGCGCCCCTGGTCCGCCGTGTCCTGCAACCGTTCGATTGCGCGCTGCGTGAGCTGGTTGGTCGCGGTCAGCATGCCCTGCGCGCGTTCCACCAACTGCCCGTAGCCGTCGGCCAGGTTCCGGATCGTGTCGGGCGTGCGCGTGTTTGATACCAGCTGATTGTAGAGATTGGTCTCGATGTCGGCGAGCTTGGTGAGCGCGGCGATCTGCGCGCTTTCCAGCGGCAATTGCCCGAGCTGGCCCGTCGTGCCGCGGAAGTCCTGGCGTACGCGCGCGTAATCTTCGAGCAGCGCCGGGTCCTCGAGGATCAGCTGCTGCCGCGCGAGGCGCTCGAGCGTGGTCGCCTGCTCGAAAAGCAATCGGCTGGAACGCCCGGCCTGTGCTGCCTGCAGCACCTCCTGTCGGCTCTCCGACGCCAGCCGGTCGAGCGAATAGATCAGTTCGCCGAGCGCATAAAGCAATGGCAGGCTGACGAGCAGGAAGCCCAGCAGAATGAACTTGAGGAAGGAGCGTGGGTAGTACACGCGAAATAGGCGTTCCGAATTGGCGAGTCGATACGGCGAACCGGTCGCTCCAACACGTGGGCGACCGTTATAATCGCACGCATTATGACAGCACTCGCGCTGATCGCCGCCGTGGCGAGGAACGGCGTCATCGGCGGAGGAAACACGCTTCCCTGGCGCCTGGCAGCTGACCTCAAGCGCTTCCGCGCGCTGACGACCGGCCATACAGTGATCATGGGACGCCGGACATGGGAGTCGATCGGGCGTGCTCTGCCCGACAGGCAGAACATCGTCGTGACCAGGAGGCTAGGCTATGCCGCCGACGGCGCATCGGTGCAAACGTCGCTGGACGAGGCGCTGCGGGCAGCGACGCTGCCGGCGCCTGTGTACTGCATCGGCGGCGGCGAACTGTATGCTCTCGCCTTGCCACGGGCTGCCACGCTGTTTCTGACGGAAATCGACCGGAATTTCGACGGTGACACGCGGTTTCCGGACTTCGACCGGGCGGCGTGGCGCGTAGCCGCGCGCGAGGAGCATCGTGCGCCCGAGGGCTTCGACTACGCCTTCGTGACCTACGAGCGCCGCTGATTACTGCTGCGCCCAGGATTCTTCAACACCCACCCTACAGGACCAGAACATGTCGGAAGGCTTCCACGTACACGGCCCCCACGATCACGAAGTCGAGCACAAGGCGCATTCGGGCGATCCGATGGCCGCGCGTGTTGCCGTCATGACCGCGATTCTCGCCACCATCGGCGCGCTGATCAGCTACCAGGGCGGCGCCACGCAGAACGCGGCGCTGCTGTACAAGAACGAGGCGGCGATCAAGAAGACCGAGGCGTCGGATCAGTGGAACTTCTACCAGGCGAAGAGCAACAAGCAGAATCTGGCTGAACTGGGCGCGACGCTGGCCACCGGCAAGACCTCCGACGACTATCGCACCGAGGTCGAGCGCTACAAGAAGGAAAAGGAAAAGATCATGGTGGACGCCAAGGCACTGGAACAGGCCAGCCGCGACGCCGACGCGAAGAGCGACGAATCGATGCACCTGCACCACCGCTGGGCGCAATCGATGGCGCTGATCCAAATCGCCATCGCGCTCGCGGCGATCACGCTGCTCACGCGCCAGAAGTGGCTGCAATGGATGGCGTACGGCGCCGGCATCGGCAGCCTCGTCGTCGGCGCGCTCGCGTTCGCGCACATCTGACGCCATCACGCGAGCTAATACTGCCGACGACGGTCGTTTCGAAGGATAATGCGGGCCTTGCTGCTCACTAACGGGGCGCGGCGACAAGCGGACGAACGTGTCGGTCGCCGCGAACAGCCTTCCTGCCCGGATGGCGAAATAGGTAGACGCAAGGGACTCAAAATCCCTCGGCCGCAAGGCCATGTCGGTTCGATTCCGACTCCGGGCACCAATTGACGGCTGGCGAGGCAAACGGTTGCAGACCCCATGTCCGTCCACACGCTCGCCGATTTTGCGTACGACCTGCCGCCCGAGCTGATCGCGCAGGCGCCCTCGCCGACACGAACCGGCAGCCGGCTTCTGCACGTCGCCGGCGACCGGCTCGCTGACTTGAGGTTTACGGATCTCCCGGACCTCCTGTGCGCGGGCGACCTGCTCGTCTTCAACGACACGCGCGTGATCAAGGCCCGCGTGCATGGGCGCAAGTCCACCGGCGGCAAGGTCGAGATCATGGTGGAGCGCATCGTGGCGGACGACGAGGCCTGGGTGCAGCTGCGCGCAAGCCACGCTCCAGAGGTCGGCGGGACGCTGCTCCTTCCCGGCGGCGCGACGGCAACCGTCGTCGCGCGGGACGACCGCTTCTGGCGATTGGACTTCGCAGGCATGGTGTCGCTCGTGGCGTGGCTCGAGCAGCACGGCGACATTCCGCTGCCCCCTTACATCGCCCGCTCCCCCGGGCACGACGACGACGCACGCTACCAGACCGTCTATGCCCGCGAACCCGGCGCGGTCGCGGCGCCGACCGCCGGACTGCATTTCGACGAGCCGCTGCTGGCTGATTTGGGCCGTCTCGGAATCGAACGGGCATTCGTCACGCTGCATGTCGGCGCAGGTACGTTCGCGCCTGTGAAGTCGAACGACCTGACGCTGCATCGGATGCACAGCGAGTGGTATCGCATTCCGGAAGATACCGCACGGATGGTGCGCGCGGCGCGTGCGCGCGGAAGCCGTATCATCGCCGTCGGCACGACCAGCCTGCGCGCGCTTGAATCGGCCGCTGGCGCGGACGGCCTGCAGGCGGGCTCGGGTGAGACGTCGCTCTTCGTGACGCCAGGCTATCGTTTCCGCGTCGTCGACGTGCTGCTCACCAACTTCCACCTGCCGAAATCGACGCTTTTGATGCTGGTCTCGGCATTCGCCGGGTACGGAAACATCCGCGCGGCCTACGCGCACGCCGTTGCCGAGAGGTACCGATTCTTCAGTTATGGTGATGCGATGTTCCTGATGCCCGCTCACGGCACTGCCATCGGCTGACGCCAAAACCCGACACCCACACGCAGAAGCGTCGTTGTTTGACGACAATCGCCTTCAAGGCTGTTCCTTGTGCAACAAAACCGATGAGCGGAAGGCGCCGGATGGCCGGTTTGCCTTGGCAACATCGGGGTAACGCGATACTCTCACAGCAACCAAATTCATAGCGGAAATCGCCCCGACTTTCAATTCGGGACACGGAGTTCGTATTTCCATGAAATCTGCCCCATCCAGTGTTGGCCATCGCTTGGCCGCGGTATTCGGAATGTTTGCCTGCTGTCTGGCCGCGCTCGCCGCGTCGCCGGCGCATGCTGCACGGGTTGGCGTCCTGTCCGACAAGTATGCGGTGGAGACAGCCGCTGACTTCGCAGCGAAGATTCCCGGCCATACCTTCACCGGCGTTGATACGTTTACGACAGTGCCCACGCTGGCATCGCTGACGTCCTCCTTCGACGCGCTGCTGGTGTTCGAAGACGGTGTCTTCGCGAACTCGACGGCCGTGGGTGACGTCGCCGCGGCATTTGCCAACACGGGCCGGGCAGTCGTCGTGGGTACGTTCTACGACCAGGACCGCAGCGACTCGGCCAATCCGGCGCTGGTCATCCCCGCTCACGGCTGGGGCGCCCTCGAAGGCATTGACCCGTCGACGACCGACGGAATCGGCGTGCGCACCGACGGGACCGGCCAGCCCAATCTTCCGCGTGTCCTCAACGCTGCCAGCATCGTGCCGCATCCGCTTACCCAGGGCGTGACTGCGCTGGGTGCGACCTCAGGCTTCGCGGGAGGCAACGAGGCCAAGGCCGGAACCATCGTTCTCGCCAACTGGACGGAGCTCAATGCACACGGGCTGCCGGATCCGGCCATCGCCTATCGGGTGACCGGCGCGGCCTGCGTCATCCAGATCGGCATCGCCCCGGACTATGCGGTCGGCGTTGGCACCGGTTACGGCAGCTTCACCGGCAATTTCTACACGGTCTGGGGCAACGCGTTCGATTTCGCGGCCAATTCGTGCCAACCATTGTCCGGCCCAGCGCTTTCGACAAGCGTGCCAACGCTTTCGGACGGCGGCCTTGCTTTGACCATGCTGCTGGTCCTGGCCGTCGCGTTCTCGCAACGCCGACGCTTGCGCGGCAGCCGCTAGCCGTCCCGCGCCGCCCGCGGTCCGCGGGCCTGTATCGCGTCCCCAAGATGCGCTTTTCCGTCCTCGCCATGTCGGGGGCCGCCCGCCGCGGCCAGCTCGAACTCGCGCATGGCGTCGTCGAGACGCCGGTGTTCATGCCGGTCGGGACCTATGGCACGGTAAAGGCAATGGCGCCGCGCGAACTGGTCGAGCTCGGTGCGCAGATCGTCCTGGGCAACACGTTCCACCTCTGGTTGCGCCCGGGACAGGAGGTCATTGCCGCCTTCGGGGGATTGCATCGTTTCATGGGCTGGGACCGGCCGATCCTGACCGATTCCGGCGGCTTCCAGGTGTGGAGCTTGGGGCCGCTGCGCAAGGTCGCGGAGGAAGGTGTGGCGTTCGCGTCGCCGGTGAACGGGGACAAGCTGTTCCTGACGCCCGAGCTGTCGATGCAGATCCAGCGCACGCTCGACTCCGACGTCGTGATGGTGTTCGATGAGTGCACGCCCCACCCCGCCACTCGCGACGAGGCGGCGGAATCCATGGCGCTGTCGCTGCGCTGGGCGCGGCGTTCACGCGACGAATTCGACCGCGCGGGCAACCCGAACGCGCTATTCGGGATCGTCCAGGGCGGCATGTACCAGGACCTTCGCGACGAGTCGCTGGCAGGGCTCGCGGAGATCGGCTTCGACGGGTTCGCGATCGGCGGCCTGTCGGTGGGCGAGCCGAAGGAGGAAATGCTGCGCGTGCTGGGCCACGTGGCGCCGCGGCTGCCTGCGAACAGGCCGCGCTACTTGATGGGCGTGGGGACGCCTGAGGACTTGGTCGCTGGCGTCGTCACCGGCATCGACATGTTCGACTGCGTGATGCCGACGCGCAATGCGCGCAACGGCTGGCTGTTCACACGCTTCGGCGACATCAAGATTCGCAATGCCCGGTACAAATCCGACACCGAGCCGCTGGACGCCACCTGCGGCTGCCACGCCTGCCGCAACTTCTCCCGCGGCTACCTGCATCACCTCAACCGGATCAACGAGATCCTCGGCGCGCGGCTGGCGACCATTCATAACCTCTTCTACTACCACCAGCTGATGGCGGACCTGCGCGAGGCCATCGCCGCCGACGCCCTCCCGGCCTACGTCGCGCGATTCAAGGCGGATAGGGGCCGCATGATAGAATCATGAGCTTTACGCCGGCCTGATTCGTACGGTCGCGGCAATGGAGGATTACCCGTGTTCATCACCAACGCTTACGCTCAAGCCCCCGGCGGTTTCGCGGGCGGCGACCTGATGACGTTCCTGCCGATGATCGCCATCTTCGTCGTGTTCTATTTCCTTCTCATCCGGCCGCAGCAGAAGCGCGCCAAGGAAACCCGGGCGATGCTCGAGGCGCTGCAAAAGGGCGACGAGGTCATCACCGCCGGTGGCGTCGTGGGCAAGATCGGCAAGCTGACCGATCAGTACGCGTCGGTCGAGATCGCGCCCAACGTCGAGATCACCGTGCAGCGCGCGGCGATCTCTCAGCTGTTGCCTAAGGGCACTATCAAGGCGCTCTGACATCACGCCGGGCCCGACGAGTTCCGGACCGCAGGCAATCCAACAAGCCGTTCCGACCCTGGCTTCCATGTTCCCGCGCGCCGTTGCGCCGGCGCACCCCACCTGATATCGGCCGTTCGCCATGAATCGCTATCCGCTCTGGAAATACGTCGTGATCGCCATCGCGCTGATCGTCGGCATCCTCTACACGCTCCCCAACTTCTTCCCCGAAGTCCCGGCGGTGCAGGTCAGCGCGGCGAAGGCCAAGGCCGACACCGCACTGCTCGGGATGGTCGAGGACGCGCTCAAGACGGGCAACATCCCGTTCCGCGGGGCCGCGCTGGACAGCACCGGCGTCAAGGTGCGCTTCGCCGACACCGACACGCAATTGAAGGCGCGGGACGTCATCCAGGCCAAGCTCGGTGACGGCTACATCGTCGCGCTCAACCTGCTGTCGTCGTCGCCGGATTGGCTGGCGTCCATCGGCGCGCTGCCGATGTACCTGGGCCTGGATCTCCGGGGTGGCGTGCACTTCCTGCTGCAGGTGGACATGAAGGCCGCGCTGGACAAGGCCGGTGACCGCTACTCGACCGACATCCGTTCGCTGATGCGCAGCGAGAAGATCCAGTACGGCGGCATCGCGCGCGATGGCGCCAACGTCGTGATGCGCTTCAAGGACGGCGCGGAGCGACTGAAGGCGCGCAACGTCATCGAGAAGACCTATCCGGACCTGGCGCTGCGCGACGGCGACGGCGCTGGCGGCGACCTGCTGCTCATCGCCGGACTGAAACCCGAGGCCCAGAAACGCATCCAGGAAAGCGCGGTCCAGCAGAACATCCAGATCCTGCGCAACCGCGTCAACGAGCTCGGGGTCAAGGAGCCGATCATTCAGCAGCAGGGCGCCGAGCGTGTCGTCGTGCAGCTGCCCGGCGTGCAGGACACGGCCCACGCGAAGGACATCGTCGGTCGCACCGCGACCCTCGAGATCCGCATGGTCAACGACGAGCCCGGCGCGCTGGAAGCGGCGATCGGCGGCAGCGTGCCGTTTGGCAGCGACCTCTTCGTCGAGCGCGGTGGCCAGAAGATACTGGTCAAGCGGCAGGTCGTCCTGACCGGCGACCGAATCAATGGCGCGCAACCCGGGTTCGACCAACGCAACAACGAGCCCGCCGTGCACGTCGATCTCGACGGCGCGGGCGCGCGCATCTTCAAGGAAGTGACCCGCGACAATGTCGGAAAGCGGATGGCGATCGTGCTGGTCGAGAAGGGCAAGGCGGAAGTCATCACGGCGCCGGTCATCCGCGAGGAGATCGGCGGCGGGCGCGTGCAGATCAGCGGCCGCATGTCGACGCGCGAAGCCAACGACGTCGCGCTGCTGATGCGCGCAGGCGCGCTGGCGGCGCCGATGGAAATCATCGAAGAGCGCACCGTGGGACCATCGCTCGGCCAGGACAACATCGACAAGGGTGTCAACTCGGTGAAATACGGCTTCGTCGTGCTGGCCATCTTCATGTGCGCCTATTACATGCTGATGGGACTGATCTCGACGATCGCGCTGTCCTTCAACCTGCTGCTGCTGGTCGCGCTGTTGTCGATGCTGCAGGCCACGCTGACGCTGCCTGGCATTGCGGCTATCGCGCTCGCGCTGGGCATGGCGATCGACTCCAACGTGTTGATCAACGAGCGCATCCGCGAGGAACTGCGCTGGGGTGCCACGCCCCACGCGGCATTGCAGGCGGGTTACGAGCGCGCTTGGGGCACCATCCTCGATTCGAACGTGACGACGCTGATCGCCGGCGTTGCGCTGCTGATCTTCGGCACCGGCCCCATCAAGGGCTTCGCCGTGGTCCACTGCCTTGGCATCCTGACGTCGATGTTCTCGGCCGTCTTCGTTTCGCGCGGCATCGTCGCGCTGATCTACGGCAGCCGCAAGAAGCTCGACAAGATATCGATCGGCCAGGTATGGCATCCCGACACCGCTACCGTGCCGAAGGTCTGAAGCGTCGCGTTCGCGCGCAGCGCTCCCCACGAAAAAGGTCATACGATGGAATTCTTCAGGATCCAGCGCGACATCCCGTTCATGCGGTATGCGCTCACGTTCAACGTGATTTCGCTCGTGACGTTCCTGCTGGCCGTGTTCTTCCTGGCCACCCGGGGCTTGAACCTCGGCGTCGACTTCCGCG
>Ga0302323_100005685_pt1 | contig 10224 bp, 4 predicted proteins | sample Fen_T0_3_FD_201950 | JGI IMG/M metagenome (GOLD analysis project Ga0302323, IMG submission 201950) | Peat permafrost microbial communities from Stordalen Mire near Abisko, Sweden - Fen_T0_3 | ecosystem: Environmental > Terrestrial > Soil > Wetlands > Permafrost | place: Sweden: Abisko... | reverse complement strand
GCTGGTCGCGCAGGGCGCGCGCAACACCCACGAGTGGACCCACGAGAAGAACGCGGTCCTCGCGGCGTACGACGAGTCGGGCATCACCGGCGCGTTCATGGACCCCGAGCAGGGCGGCTTCATCGATGGTCCCAAGAACCTGGCCCTGGCGCTGGTCGCCTTTGAGCTGGCCTGGGTCGACGCTGGCGCGGCCACCGGGAGCCTCGCGGGCTGCCTGGCGCTCTCCCCGATCCACGAGCGCGGCACCAAGGAACAGCGCGACCGGTACATGAGCCTCTCGGCTCCCCCCAAGCCGGGCGAGGACCGCAAGCCCTGGCGCGGCGCGTTCTGTCTGACCGAGCCCATCCCGTACGTCGGCGTCGACACCGGCATGCTGGCCGGCAAGATGCGGATCGTGGAGTGGGAGCAGGGCAAGGAGCCCATGCTCCAGGTGGAGAAGCGCGGTCGCTTCATCACCAACATGGGCTTCGCCAACTTCGTGACCGCGGCGGTCGACTCGGACGACGATCGCATCAAGGGCAGCTGCATGGTCATCCTCGAGGAGGGCGACCCCGGCACCTACGATCGCGGCTCCCCGACCAAGAAGATGGTCCACCAGCTCTCCTCCACCAGCGACCCGATCTTCAACCTCCGGGTCCCGGCCAGCCGGATCATCGGCGGCTACACGGTGAAGGACGGCGTCATCGTCCCCAACTACGACCACAGCGGCGTGATCGAGGCGGTCTTCGGCCACACCCGCATCACCGTGGCCGTCATGACCTCCGCCAAGCTGCTCTCCGCCATCGAGCCGGTGATCCGCTACCAGCGCAACCGCTTCCGCGGCGCCGAGATGGCCAAGCCGGGAACGCTCCGGTACGAGCAGGGGCTCCAGCAGCGCGAGGACGCACTGCACCGTCTGGTGGACATCTGGGCCACCGGCGAGGCGAGCGCCGCGCTCGGCTTCGAGACCGCGCGCCTGTTCGACGACGTGGATCCGCTCTTCCACAAGAAGAACGAGCTCCTGGCTGCGCAGGGCGTGAAGCACGGCAAGGCCGAGTACATGTTCTTCAAGGGCGTCAGCAAGCGCGCCCTGGAGCTGCTCGAGCTCGAGGCCAAGCCCGAGGGGCGGCGCGACGAGGCCCGCATCGCCGAACTGCGCGCGGACCCGCTCATTGAGTACGCGCTCAAGGACTCGGTCGCGCAGGTGCTCTGCCCGGCGGCCAAGCTCTGGAACACTGGCTACGGCGCGACCATGATGCGCGAGGCCGTCAGCCTCATGGGCGGTTACGGCATCACCGAGGACTGCCCCGGCTTCCTCGGCCAGAAGTGGATGGACGCCCAGCTCGAGGCCACCTACGAGGGGCCCGAGTCGGTGCAGCGCCGCAACCTGAGCGTCACCATGACCAACGAGCTGTTCCTGGCTCAGGTCAAGGGCTGGATCCGGGAGCTGCGCCGCATCGCGGCCAAGCGGCCTGGGACCGGCGCCTGCGCGCTCGCCAGCGCCCTGCACCTCTGGTCGTGGACCTACGAGCACCTTCAGAAGACGGCCGACGCCGACGGCGGCAAGCTCTACAGCAGCTCGCGCCAGGGCGTGACCTTCACCCTGGCCGACGCGCTCTGCTGGCTCCTGGCCTCGCGCAGCCAGATCATGGACGTGCTAGCGCTGGAGGAGAACGGCCCTGCCAACCCGGTGCTGGCCGAGGGGCTCCCCGGCCTGGTGAAGTTCATGACCGACCTCTGCCACGTGCAGGTCGCCCGCGCTGCGGGTGAAGCCGGCCGGATCTGCGCCGAGCTGGTGCACGGCTACAACCGCCACCCGGCCTGGGACGCGAAGGGCTTGGCCGCCTGCTACCAGTCCTCAGACCTCGAGGCCGTTGAGGGGCTCATCCCCGGCATCTCCGGCTGCGCTGCGGACGCCGTGGCCAGCGACGGCTCCCACGCCGCCAAGGCCGGTCCCTGCGTCTCCTGCAAGGGGCTCCAGGACTTCGCGCTGCTCCGGATGAAGGTCGATGGCTGCCTCACCGGCTCGCGGCTCGCAAAGGACAGCGCGGCCCAGGCGGTCTCGAAGGTCATGATCCCCGAGGCGCTCGACTACCCGGTGTAGCCACGACCGCGGCGCAGCTCGCATCCTCCTCGTTCCGGCATTGGCCGGGCGGGGAGGATGTTCAGCACTAAGGAGATTCTTTTGACTGATCCGACGACTTCGACAGAGGGTGCGGGCGTGGAGCGGCAGACCATGAACGTCGACGTGGTCTGCGTCGGCTTCGGTCCCGCCATGGGCGGATTCCTCACCACCCTGTCCAGGGCGCTCTCCGATCCGGCCGCGGCCAGCGCCTTTCAGAGCGCGGCCATGCCCGGCATGCCGCCCCAGGTGCTCTGCTACGAGCGGGCCGAGGACCTCGGCTTCGGCGTCTCGGGCGTGGTCACCCGCGCTCGCGGCATCCGGCAGACCTTCCCCGACCTCGATCCGTCCCAGATCCCGATGGCGACGCCGGTGGGCGACGAGAAGGTGCTCTACCTCTTCGACCCGGTGGGCGCGAGCCGGCGCTCGGCTGGCCTCAAGGTCGCGGACCGTCTGGCCAAGACCTTCAAGTTCCTCCTCAAGTACGACCTCGACGCCATCGAGATCCCTTTCACGCCCGAGTTCCTGCACAAGAAGGGCGGCCTGGTCCTCTCGATCGGCCAGTTCAACCAGTGGGTCGGCGCCCAGGTGATGGGGTCGGGTGCGGTCCAGGTCTGGCCCGGCACGCCCGTCTCCAAGGCGCTGGTGGAGGGGAAGCAGGTGGTCGGGGTGCGGCTGCTCGACCAGGGCACCGACAAGCAGGGGCGTCCCGAGGCTGGCTTCATGCCGGGCATGGACGTGCGCGCCCCGCTGACCGTGGTCGGCGACGGCCCGGTCGGCCCCGTAGGCCGCCAGCTCGACGAGGAGCTGGGCATGCCCGACGGCCACCACCGGCGCGACTGGGCCGTGGGCTGCAAGATGGTGGTGTCACTGCGGGACGACGTCGATCTGAAGCCCGGCACCGTCCTCCACACCTTCGGTTATCCCGAGCCGGAGATCTTCGGCTTCATGTACGTCCACCCGGATCGGATGGCGTCGGTCGGGATCTTCGTCCCGTCCTGGATGGACAGCCCGGTCCGGACCTCGTACCGGTACCTGCAGCACTACATGATGCACCCGTATCTCTGGCGGTATCTGAAGGGCGGGACGCTCCGATCCTGGGGCGCCAAGACGCTCCTCGAGTCGGGCATGCGCGGCGAGCCGCAGCTCGCCGGCGACGGCTGGGCCCGCATCGGCGAGGGCTCGGGCAGCACCAACGTGCTGACCGGGTCGGGCGTGGACGAGGCCTGGTCCACCGGCGTGCAGCTCGCCGAGGGGGTCCTCCAGCTCTGGAAGGAGGGCAAGCCCTTCACCCGCGAGAACCTGGACGCCACCTACGTCGCCCGCCGGCGCGCCAGCTGGGTGGAGGCCGAGGGCAAGGTGGCGGAGAAGTCCCGCGACGGCTTCCAGCGCGGCATGGTCACCGGGCTGCTCGGGATGGCGATCGCCGGCGTCACGGGCGGTAAGATCAACCTCGGGCCCGAGCCGGTGGCGCCGCACGAGCGGATCCCGTCCTTGGCCGACTACTACGCTGGACGGATCGCGCCCGAGGAGCTGGAGCGGATCCAGAAGGAGAGCGCGGCGCGGGGCGTCCCGCTGCACGAGGCGCTCATGGATCGGGCGGGCTGGCCGGCCATCCCGTACGACGGGCAGCTCCTGGTCTCGCACCAGGACGCGCTCCTGATGGGCGGGAAGGTGCAGGCGCCGGGCGGCTTCGCCGATCACGTGGTCTTCACCCGCCCCGAGCTCTGCAAGGACTGCGGCGAGAAGATCTGCATCTCGGTCTGCTCCGGGCAGGCCATCACCCTGGGAGAAGGCAGCGTCCCCGCCTTCGATCGCGAGAAGTGCGTCCATTGCGGCGCGTGTCTCTGGAACTGCTCGCAGCCCCTGGAGAAGGGGAGCGAGCGGACCAACGTGGAGTTCCGCGCCGGCGCGGGCGGGCTCCACTCGGCGCAGAACTGAAGCTCGACGCTGAACCTGTCGAGAGATCCGAGGAAACGAGATGAGCACCGGATACCAAATCGTCGTGTGCGGCAGCATCGTGCCGGACCCGCTCCAGTCGCTGGAGCCGATCGCCGGGCCCACGGGCCCTGCCCTGAAGAACGAGCTGATGCTCCCGGCCGTGATCGACCCCTGGGCCGGTCACGCGCTGTACGAGGCGGCCAACCTGGCGGCCAAGAACCCCGGCAGCAAGGTGTGGCTGGTGAGCCTGGGCCCCAAGGCCAAGCTGCAGCAGGTGATGATGGCGGTGGGTCAGAAGGTCCCCTTCGAGCTGGTGGCGCTGGACGGCCCTGCCGGCGGCTTCACCGACGCGCACGAGGTGGCAGCCAAGCTGGCCGACGCCATCAAGGCCATCCCGGGGCTGGATCGCTCCAAGCTGCTGGTGTTCGGCGGCTGGGAGTCGGCCAGCCGGGGCGCGGGCGCCACCCTGCAGCTGGTGGGTGAGCGGCTCGAGATCTGCGACCAGTTCCAGGGCGTCGACCAGGTGTCGGCGGTCGAGGGCGGCCTGGAGATCCTGGAGCGGGTCGAGGGCGGCAAGCACCAGGTCTCGGTCTGCGCCGGTCCTCCGGCGGTGCTGGGATGGGCCACCGGAAGCCTGGGCGAGCCCCGCAACAACCCCCAGGTCGGCATGGCCAACATGCGGACCATCATGCCGGCGCTCCAGCGCGCCACGGCCGCGGCGGTCGGGATCGGCGGGATTCAGTACCAGTCCGTCGCCCTGCCGACGCAGCAGCGCGTGACGCGCATCGTGAAGGACGTTCCGGCCGACGAGATCGCGCGCGAGCTCGTCGAGTGGATTTCTCAGGACTGAGGTGACCACCGTGGAAACGATTCTCGTTCTTGCCTACACCGAGTCGGATGGATCCCTGGCCAAGGCGGGCCTGGAGGCGGTCGGCGCCGGGGTGGAGCTGGCCAAGGCGCTGGGCGGCAAGCTGGCGGTCGGCCTCTTCGGCGCGGACGTTCAGTCGGCGGCCCAGGCCGTGGCGGGCTGCGGCGCGGAGAAGCTCCTGTCCGTGACCGGTCCCGACTTCGCCAGCGCCCGCTACGCGACCGACGCGGCCGCGGCCGAGGCGCTCTGCAAGGCCGCTGGCGCCACGCTGGTGATCGGCGCCGCCGGCTCGCGCATGGCGCGGGTCCTCCCGGGCGTCACCCACCGCCTCGGCGGCCAGGTCGATACCCACGTCTCGTGCGTGGCGGTCGAGGGCGGCAAGCCGGTCGCGGCGCGCTGGTTCTACCGGCAGCGCATCGAGGCCAAGCTGGCCCGCCAGCACCGTCCCTGGGTCCTCCTGCTCGACCCCGGCAGCCACGCTCCGTGGAAGGGCGAGGGGGCCAAGGTGGCCTTCACTGCCGTCCCGGTGACCCTCTCCGAGGGCGCCAAGCGGACCCGCGTCACCGGGGTCAAGGCGCCGCAGGCGGACCAGCAGACCATCCGGCCCGACGCCAAGCTGCTCTTCGTGGCCGGCGCCGGCTGGACCAAGAAGCAGGCCGACGGCCAGCCCCACATGGCGGAGGCCGAGAAGCAGATCCTCGGGTTCCTCCGGGCGTCGCAGGCGTCGCTCGGGACCAGCAAGTCGCTGGCCGATCTGGCCGGCGAGGGGCAGGCGGTGCTCGGCTTCATGAGCCACCTGAACCAGGTCGGCCAGACCGGCTCGACCCCGCGCCATCCCAAGGGGCTCGCCACCTGCTGCCACGGCGAGGAGCCGCACGTGGTCGGCTGGCGGTTCATCAACGAGCGGCGCGCGGTCAACCTCGACCCGAACTGCGGCTGGGCCCGCGGCAAGGCCGACGTGCTCTACGTCGCCGACGCCTTCGCGGTCATGAGCAAGATGACCGAGCTCCTGGAGAAGAACGCCGGAAAGTAGAGCCCGGCGCTCGCATCTACAGGCCGCCACCGGCGCCGCCGATCCGGACTGGATCGCGGCGCCGGTTTTCTTTGGGTATTTGTACGACCCGAGAGGTTTCGTCAAAGGAGGCTGGAACTTCGCGACCAAATCTGCTTTATCGGTCGGACAACCGGTGGATCGGATTACCCGCGTAATCGCCCAAAAGAGCGACACGGGATGCCGGTTGCGAGCCATGAGCGAACCCAAGAGCTCCTCCCGTAATTCACCGTCTGGCCATCCCGACTCCTCTCCGGCCGAAGGGCCCCAACGCCGTCCCCAGGAGAAACCCCCGGGGCAGGTGGCGCCTTCTGGCGGCACGATGGCTTATGTCTCCGAAAACCTGCGGGTTTCCGCCTCCGGGGGAGGGGCCTCGACGCCCGGCGGCGTTCGGTCCAGCGGGACGGCGATCTATCAACCGGACGCGGCGGCAGCTCCGGATCCGGGAGCGAAGAGCCGGCCCTCGATCGGCGCTCGAACCAGCGGGACCGAGCTCTACCAGTCGGGCGGAACCGCCTTCTATCAGCCGCAGGACCCGAAGGCGGCGTCCTCCGCGCAGCGAGACGCACCCCGCGCGCCCTCAGCCCCCCGACCGCCGCCGATGCCGGCGATGACACCCACCCCGAAGAAGGGGCTCAATCCGGGTGACCACCTCCGCCAGTACGAGATCATCCGGTGCCTGGGGGAGGGCGGCATGGGCGCCGTCTACCTGGCCCGTGACACCAAGCTGGGGCGTCGCGTCGCCATCAAGGTATTGCGGACCGAGATCCCGCTCATCGCCGAGCGCTTCGTGCTGGAGGCGCGCGCGACGGCCCGATGTGCCCATGAGAACATCGTCACGCTCTACGAGGCCGACACCTTCGAGGGCGCGCCGTACATGGTCCTCGAGTACATCCAGGGCCGGAGCATCGTCGAGCTGTTCGGGAACGGGAAGGCCCTTCCTCCGAGCAGAGTGGTGGCGCTGATCATCCCGGTGCTGCGTGCCCTCGCGTGCGCGCACACCGAGGGGATCGTCCACCGCGACCTCAAGCCCGAGAACATCATGTTGACGGACGCGGGCGTGCTGAAGGTGCTCGACTTCGGCATCGCCAAGGTGCTCGAGGACGAGAAGTCCTCGCTCGATCCGGTGGTGGGGCAGCCCGCAGCGCGAGGCGGTGCCGGCCACGAGTTCGAGCGGGTCACCGGTCTGCCGCACCTGACCCAGTACGGAATGACCGTCGGCACCATGCTCTACATGTCGCCCGAGCAGTGGCGGGCCGAGGCCATCGACCACCGGACCGACATCTGGGCGGTGGGGGTGATGCTCTTCGAGATGCTGGCCGGGCGCCACCCGCTGGAGGGGCTCGACGCCAGGCAGATGAAGGCCGCGGTGCTGTCAGCCGACCCCATGCCGAGCGTGCGCAGCGCCGTGGTGGGGCTCTCGACCAAGCTCGCCGAGGCGGTCGATTCCTGTCTCCAGAAGGATCGCGACAAGCGGCCGGTCGACGTGCTCACGCTGCTCCGGGCGCTGGAGCCGTTCGTCCAGGGGAGGGCTCACCGGCCGCTGGAGCGGAACGAGAGCCCCTACGCCGGCCTGGGCGCGTTCCAGGAGGCGAACGCGGACCTCTTCTTCGGCCGCGCGCACGAGATCGCCGACGTGACCCACCGGCTCGAGACCCAGCCCTTGCTGGCGATCGTCGGCCCTTCGGGCGTCGGCAAGTCTTCCTTCGTGAGGGCGGGGTTGGTGCCGGCCCTCAAGCGCATGGGGGAGAACTGGGAGGCGTTGGTATTGCGGCCGGGGCGGGCTCCCCTGTCGGCGCTGGCGAGCATCCTCGGGCCGCTGACCGGGACCGGATCGTCCGTGGCCACCGCGGAGAACGTGGCCGAGACCGTGCGTCGGGAGCAGCAGGTGGCGACGCAGCTCGCCGCGGAGCCCGGGCACGCGGGCGCGGTGCTGCGGGCCCACGCGCGCCGGACCAGCCGGAAGATTTTGCTCTTCGTTGATCAGCTCGAGGAGGTCTTCACGCTGGTGCCGGACCGGCAGGAGCAGCTCGCGTTCACGGCCTGCATCGCGGCCATGGCCGACGACCCCGCCTCTCCGGTTCGGGTGGTCATGTCCATCCGCTCCGACTTCCTGGAGCGGTTGTTCGAGGACCCGCACTTCAGGGGTGAGCTGCGGCAGGGGATCTTCTTCCTGACGACTCCCGGTGAAGATGGGCTGCGGGACGCCTTGCTGCTCCCCGCCGAGAGCGCCGGCTACCGATTCGAGTCGCCGGAGATGGTGGACGAGCTGGTGAAGGATCTGAGCTCCACCGACGGTGCGCTCTCGCTGCTCCAGTTCGCCGCGACCCAGCTCTGGGAAGCGCGCAACCAGGCGCTCCGGGTGTTGACGCGGGCCAGCTACGAGGCGATCGGCGGCATCGCCGGAGCCCTGGCCCGGTACGCCGACCGGGTGCTCGACGAGCTCTCGCCCGAGGCGAAGGCCGGGGCGCGGGAGCTGTTTCTGCTGCTCGTCACCGCCGACCGGACCCGCGCCGTGGTCTCGCTGGAGGAGCTCGAGGAGGCCGGTCGAGGTCGGGCCGGGTTCGATCAGCTGGTGGATCAGCTGGTGCAGGCGCGTCTCCTGGTGATCCAGAAGAGCGACCACGGGAGCACCGCCGAGATCGTGCACGAGTCGTTGATCCACAGTTGGCCAAGGTTGCGGCGGTGGCTCGACGAGAGCGGCGAGGACAGCCAGTTCCTGGAGCAGCTCCGGGCTGCCGCCAAGCAGTGGGACGCCGCGAACCAGCGGCGCGACTTCCTCTGGCGCGGAGAGATCGCCGAAGAGGCGCGCAAGTTCCGCCGGCGGTTCCGCGGGGGGCTGCCCGCGTTGCAAGAGAGCTTCCTGGAGGCGGTGCTAGCGCAGCAGGCGAGCAGCGCGCGGCGCAAGCGGGTGTTCGCGGTGAGCGGAATCAGCTTCCTGCTGGTGATCGCGGCAGCGTCGCTGGTCGCGCTGGTGGTCATTCACAAGGCCAAGGAGGAGGCCATCTTCCAGACGGTGATCGCGCAGAAGGCCGAGGCGGCCTCCCGGGATCGCGCCGAGGCGCTGGAGAAGAAGGAGCACGAGCGGGCCGAGGCGGCGCGGCTGGCCGAGGAGGCGGGGGCGGCGCTCAAGGTGAAGAACGACGAGCTGGTGGTGGCGCTGAGCGACGCCCAGACCAGCGCGGTCGAGGCGCAGCGCGCGAAGGAGCGGGCCGAGTTGGAGAAGGACCGGGCTCAGAAAGAGAAGAGCCGCGCGCAGCGCGAGACGTTGCGGGCCGACGCAGCGGCCCGCGAGATCGAGGCGCGGCTTCTGGAAGAGCAGGCGCGGGTCAGCCGGCTCCAGGCGCAGCTCGGAAGCCCGATCGCTGAGACGCTTCCCTGGTGAAGGGGGAGGATCACATGACGAAGACGTACGAGAGAATGGTTTTGGGCCTGGGGCTGGTCGTGCTTGTGGCGGCGTCGTATCCCACGCCCGGTGCAGCCGAGGTCCCGTTCAACCCCACGCTGGAGACCGAGCCGGCCCCGAACGCGCCGGAGAACCCCTGGAGCGTGGGGGTCCCCAACGACAAGCGGGGCCAGGCCGAGGTGCTGTTCAAGCAGGGGAACGCGTTCCTGAAGGAGTCGATCTTCGTCTCGGCGGCGGCCAAGTACCGCGAGGCGCTCAAGCTCTGGTTTCACCCCAACATCCAGTACAACCTGGCCCTGGCGCTGATGAACCTGGATCAGCCGATCGAGGTGTACGAGCAGCTCCACGGGGCGGTCCGGTACGGGGCGGCGCCGCTGGGGCAGGAGCGGTTCGAGCACGCCAAGAACTACCTGGTCCTTCTAGAGGGGCAGGTGGCGCGGGTGAAGGTCCGCTGCGTTGCGCCCGCCGGGACGGTGGAGATGGACGGGAAGCGGCTCTTTGCGTCGCCTGGGCAGTATGAGGGGCTCGTTCGACCGGGGATCCACACGCTGGTCGCGCAGCGGCCGGGGTTCGTGACCAACCAGTCGGTTCGCATGCTCGAGGGAGGGAAGACGACGGAGGTCGAGCTCGAGCTCAAGACCCTGGATGACCTCACGCGGTACGAGCGGCGCTGGCCGAGCTGGATGCCCTGGACGGTGCTGGGGACTGGGATCGCGGTAGCCGCCGCGGGTGGCGCGTTTCAGTACCTGGCTTCGCACAAGGTGGACTCGGTGAACCAGCAGTCCAAGGCCATCTGCCCGACCGGATGTCCCTCCGAGCCCTCCTCGCTGGCGAGTGAGCGGACGCAGGCCGCGGGG
>Ga0302323_100005683_pt1 | contig 10226 bp, 8 predicted proteins | sample Fen_T0_3_FD_201950 | JGI IMG/M metagenome (GOLD analysis project Ga0302323, IMG submission 201950) | Peat permafrost microbial communities from Stordalen Mire near Abisko, Sweden - Fen_T0_3 | ecosystem: Environmental > Terrestrial > Soil > Wetlands > Permafrost | place: Sweden: Abisko... | reverse complement strand
CCAACGCCAGGCAAACAGGACGGCTAGGGTGAGCAGGGCAAAAACGGAAGGACGGTTCGCCCGGGAAAAAATATTTCCGGAGGAATTCCAGGGAACCGAGGCCGAGGCCAGCCAGAGCAAAAAGGTGACGCCGGCGAAGAGCCAATAGCGCGCGGGATCGTAGCCCAGTTCCCGGAGAAATTCAGACATGGAGGCGGCCGGAGATCATCGACGGTGGGCGGTCAGAACCACTTTTTCTTTTTCAGGTAGACGGCCATCACGAGAGTCGAGACGAGCGTAAAGAGGGCGGCGACCAGGTAGCCGTGCGGGGAGCGCAGTTCAGGCATGTGTTCGAAATTCATGCCATACCAGCCGCCGACGAGCATGGCTGGAAGGGTGATCGCGGTGAGGGCGGTGAGGAACTTGATGCCCTCATTCGCCTCGAAGGCGGCCTTGTTGAGATAAATGTCGAAGGCCATCATCAGCCGCTCGTGGTAGCTGATCGCCGTCTCCTCCAGGCGGGCGAGGTTGTCCCGCAGATCGCGGAAATAGGGCAGCAGCTGCGCCCGGATGAACTTGCTGTCACCGCGGGCGAGGCGGTCGATCACGTCGCGTTGCGGTCGGACGATCTGACGCAGTTTGGTGAAATCCTTCCGGACGTTGAGCAGTTCGGTGACGAATTCCTTCGAGCTGGTCTGGCCCAGCACGACCTCCTCGATTTCCTCCAGTTCGGCGTGGAGGTCGGCGAGCATCGGGACGTAGTTGTCGATCAGCAGGTCGAGCAGCGAGTGGGCGAGCCGGTCGGGGCCGCGGGGGCCGGAGCCGGCGTTTTTCGTCAGGCGTTCGATCAGGGCGGTGACGGAGCGCAGCGGCGTGCGATGGAAGGTCACGAGGAATTCCTTGCCCAGGAACAGATCCAGTTCGGTGGTGGCGAATTTGTCAGCGCGATTAAAATCGACGCCGTGCGTGACCATGAAGAGGTAGTCGTCGTAGTCCTCGATCTTGGGGAGGCTGCTGGGGGTGACGCAGTCCTCGATGGCGAGCGGGTGGAATTGGAACAGGCCTTCGAGGACGTTCTTGATTTCGTCGTCGGTCGGATTGTCGAGATCGACCCACACGATCAGTCCCTTGTCGGCCTGGACCAGGCGAAGGGCCTCGAGCTCCAAATCGCGACCGGCGAGTTTGCCTTCGCTGAAGATGAAGGAGTGGATCATGCGTTAAACGCGAATGGTGGCCCGCGCTTCCGGTGAGGCAAGCCCACGCTGGGAGGTGCGGCGGGAAATTCCTTGCGAGCCGTTTTAGTTCGAGCTTCAATGACGGCAATTCGCGGACAACGGGCCTCACGCTGAATGAAAATCCATAATATAATAGTGGTGATCTGTGCACCCATCGGTGCTTTTTTTATCTCCGGTTGCGCGACCATAACTCGCGGAACCACCGAGCAACTGACCATTCAATCCGAGCCGACTGGCGCCACGGTGCGCCTTTCGAACGGATTCACCGGGGTCACGCCCGCCACCTTTACCGTGCCGCGAAAAGGAGACTTATTTGTGACGGCCAGCAAAGAGGGCTATGAGAATGCCGAACTCGCCCTGAAATCAAAGCTCAGCGGGGGTGGAACGGCGGGGTTTCTGGGCAATGCCCTGGTCGGCGGTCTGATCGGTGGAGGCATTGACGTCGCGACTGGTGCGACGCTTTCCCACGTCCCTAATCCTGTCGTCTTGAGGCTGACACCGAAGATTGCGTCGGCACCGACACCGTCTCCCGCAGCGATCACGGCCGCACCATCCGTTGTGGCGGCGCCCGCGGCGGTTTCGGCTTCAGGCGCCAAAGAGGCCGCGCCGACCAATGCCGTAACCCCGGCCGATGCGACGCCCGCGAAAGAAGCGATTGCCCCGGCAGTGCCCCAGGAGCCGCAACCGGCCAATGCAACCCCGGAAACGGTGATCAAGGCTCAGGCCCCCGATTCTCCGCTACCGACCAGCGAACCGATCGCCTCGGGCGAGGCAGCTTCCAAAGAAGCGCCGAAACCCTAGGATACCATCGCCACCCGGGCCTTAGCCCAAAGGGGCGCCGCCTAGTCGGTACCAACTCTACCGATCAAAATTCCTTTTTTCTCACCTATGAAGACGCGTCTTCCTCTTATCCTCCTTGGAGCCTTGAGCCTCATGATGGCCGGCTGCACGTTCAACGCCGGATATAATCCGAGTTATCTCCCGGGTGAACCGATGAAGCTGGGCCTGGCGGGCAAGAGTCTCGTGGTCCTGAGTGAAGGAGATGCGCAATGGATTTATTCGGGCAAGCCGACCAGCTTCACCGGAGGAGCCTCAACCCTAACCCTGCCTTTGGGAGAAATAACCAAGGAGATTGCGGTGAAAGTGTTCGGCGCAGCGTTCAAGGACGGTGTGGATTTCCGCACGAACGCAGAAAATGCGTCCGGGTATCGGCTGATCGTGCGGCCGAAAGTGAACAAGTTTTCGTACGCCTATAATCAGCTGAAGAACCTCGGATTCGCGATTACGCCGATTGTCGACCTCGACCTGCACGTGGTGTTGGTTTCACCGGAGGGGAAAACGCTCCTCGACAAAGTCTATTACGGCGGACCGACGGAAGGGGCCAGTTATGCGATGAGCGGGCAGCCGCAGGAGAAAATCAACCAGATCCTGCACCAAACCTTGTTCAAATACATGACCGACGCGGCTCTCGACGCCAAGAAAGCCTTGGGTGAATGACAAGACGGTTGACGGGACCTAGATCCGGTCCGCCCGGCGTCGAGTGAATCTTTCCGAGATTACTTCTCCGGTCCGAGGATCTTGAACTCAAGGTCGCGCACGGTGGCGATGAAGTCTTCCGGCGTTTTGGCGGCGAAGAGGGCCTCGCGCTGGGGCGCTTCCTTGATCAGGCGGCAGAGTGAGCCAACCAGCATCAGGTAGTCGCCGGGATTCGATTTCGGCGTCCCGAGCACGAACATGAGGCGGACGGTCTGGTTGCTGTTCTCGAAGTGGACTCCGGCGTCGCTGCGGCCGACGGCGATGACGATCTTCTTGACGTGCTCGGTGCGGGCATGCGGCAGGGCGATCTCGTTGCCCAGGCAGGTGGTGTCGAGGCGCTCGCGCGCGAGCAGCTCGTTGTAGAAACCCTGGAAATTGGCCACATCCGGGTGGGATTCGAGCAACCGGGCCACCTCGTTGATGGCATTGGTGCGTTTTGCGCTTTGCAGCGACAGGACGATGCGGTCGGGAGACAGAAGTTGGGAGAGACGGACTGCCATGCGCGAAGGAGTAGGGAAAAGAGATTCACGGCGTTGGCGGTTGGCAAGGCCGGAGTGGCAATTTTCCTGAGGACAAAAAAAGCGCGCCCGTCAGGGCGCGCTTTTGACAGGGTTGAGCGAAGTGCAACGGCTCAGGTCGAGCCCGGCGGAATTTCCATCGGCGGCGTGCTGTTGGCTTCGATCTCCTCGGCCGACTCCACGATGCGCGCGATGGCGAGCAGCTTATCGCCGGCCTCGAGGTTGACCAGGCGGACGCCCTTGGCGCCGCGACCGGTCTCGCGGATTTCCTTCACGCGGGTGCGGACGCTCTGGCCCTTGGCGGTCAGGAGCATCACCTCGTCGGACTCGCGCACGCTGAGCGCACCGGCGACGGCGACGGAACCGTCCTCCGGCAGGTCGATGGCGATGACGCCGGTGCCGCCGCGGCGGGTGAGGCGGTAGTCGGCGAACGGCGTGCGTTTGCCGATGCCGTCCTCGCGCGCGACGAGCAGGCGGGCTTCGGGGTCGGAGACCTCGATGGCCTGGAGATAATCGCCCTTCTTCTTGAAGCGCATGCCGGTGACGCCGGCGGTGAAGCGCCCCATGGCGCGCAGCCCTTCCTTCGGGCCGGAGACTTCAGCCTCTTCCTCGGGCGCCGGCATGGGCGGGGTGGTTTCGATGATCTCGTCGACCTCGGCGGCGCCTTCATAGAAGCGGACGGCCTGGCCCTGGTGGGAGACGAGGACGATCTCGTTGTCGCCGTTCGTGAGGACGCAGCCGATGATGTCGTCACCCTCCGCCAGCTTGATGCCGCGCAGGCCGCCTTCGCGGGTGGCGGTTTCGTACTCGGCGAGGGCGGTCTTCTTGATGGTGCCCTCGCGGGTGGCCATGACGACGAACTGATCCGCGGAGAAAGCCTTCACGCAGAGCATCGACGCCAGCTTTTCGTCGGCCGCAAGGCGCAGGAAGCTGGAGACGGACTTGCCCTTCGAGGTGCGGGTGCCCTCGGGGATGTCGTAGATTTTCTTCGCGAAACACTGGCCCGTGCTGGTGAAGAAGAGCGTGTAGTCGTGGGTGGAGGCCGTGAAGAGGTTCTCGGCGAAGTCCTCCTCGTAGGTCTCGGCGCCGATGACGCCCTTGCCGCCGCGCTTTTGCGAGCGGTAGTCGGTGACGGGGGTGCGCTTGATGAAGCCGAGGTGCGAGACGGTGATGACGCAGCCCTCGTTGGGGATGACGTCCTCCATGCGGAGCTCGCCGGCGTCGTCGATGATCTGGGTGCGGCGGGGCGACTTGTATTTTTCGCGCAGCTCGAGGAGCTCGGTCTTGATGAGGGCCAGCAGCACCGCCTCGGAATCGAGGATCGCCTGCAGTTCGGCGATGAGCTTCATCAGTTCGAGGTATTCCGCCTCGATCTTGCCTCGCTCGAGGCCGGTGAGCTGATAGAGGCGGAGCTCAAGGATGGCGTTGGTCTGGATTTCCGAGAGCGGGTACTTCGCCATCAACTTGACCTTGGCTTCATCCCGGTTGGCGGAGGCGCGGATGATCTTGACGAAGTCGTCGAGGTTATCGAGGGCGATGATGTAGCCCTCGAGGATGTGGGCGCGCTTCTTGGCCTGGTCGAGGCGGAATTGAGTGCGGCGCGTGACGACTTCGCGGCGATGGTCGATGTAGCACTCAAGGAGTTCCTTGATGTTCATCTGCTTTGGCCGCTTCTTGTCGAGGGCCAGCAGGATGACGCCGAAGGAGGATTCGAGGGCGGTCTTTTGGTAGAGCTGGTTGATGACCACCTGCGATTGCTCGCCGCGCTTGAGCTCGATGACGATGCGGGTGTTCTCGTCGGACTCGTCGCGAAGGTCGCGGACGCCGTCGATTTCCTTTTCGCGCACGAGTTCGGCGATGCGGAGGACGAGCGTGGCGCGGTTGACGTTGTACGGGATCTCCGTGATGACGATCTGTTCGCCGCCGCCCTTCATTTCCTCGGTGTGGGCCTTGCCGCGGGTGCGGACGATGCCGCGGCCGGTGGTCAGGTAGGATTTGATGCCGGCGCGGCCCGTGATGAAGCCGCCGGTGGGGAAGTCCGGGCCCGGAATATAGGTCACCAGCTCGTCGACGGTGATCGACGGGCGGTCGATGATCGCGCAGGCGGCGTCGATGATCTCACTGAGATTGTGCGGCGGGATGTTGGTCGTCATGCCGACCGCGATGCCGGTCGAGCCGTTCATCAGCAAGTTGGGCAGGGCGGCGGGAAGGACGGTCGGCTCAGTGGTCGACTCCTTGTAGTTCGGGACGAAGTCGACGGTGTTTTCCTCGATGTCCTTCAGCAGGTCCTCGGCGATGTCCTTGAGGCGCGCCTCGGTATAGCGGTAGGCGGCGGCCATGTCGCCGTCGACGGAGCCGAAGTTACCCTGCGGATCGATTAGCGGGTAGCGCATGACCCAGGGCTGGGCGAGACGGACGAGGGTGTCGTAGACAGAAGAGTCGCCGTGCGGGTGGTAGTTCTTGAGCACTTCGCCGACGACGCCCGCGCATTTGTCGAAGGGGCGATTGTGCAGCAGGCCTTCGCGGAACATCGCGTAGAGGACGCGGCGCTGCACGGGTTTCAGGCCGTCACGGGCGTCGGGCAGGGCCCGGGCGACGATGACCGACATCGAATACTCGATGTAGGCCGTCTGCATGATGTCCGTGATGTTGGCGGTCGAAAGTTTTTCGTTGGCGGTGGTGTACATGCGTGGAAAGTAGCGAGTAGTGGGTAGCGAGGGTTACGGACGGGCTCGGGCGAGGCCGTTGATGTAGCCTTGCAGCAGTCGGGACACTTCCTCGAGGTTGGCCTGGAGCGTGGTCGTGTCCCCGTGGCTCAGGTCATGGGCGAGGATCAATTGGTAGAGACATTCGTCGGCCGATCCTTGGGTGATGTTGTAGTGACGGATCTTGTCGGGAGTGGTGCGTTTCCGGAACCCTTCGACAAAATTAGAGGGAATACTGGTGGCGGCACGGCGCAGCTGCGAAGTGAGGGCGAACAACTCGTGCTTCGGGAAAGCCTCGGTGGCACGATAGATCGCCAGGGCGAAAGCATGGGCCTTCTGCCATACGAGGACGTCCCGAAAGGAATGAGATTTGTCTGCCATGCTCGATGCTCGCTACTCAATACTCGCTACGGTCGATCAGACGTCGAGGTACTGGACGTTGAGGGCGTTGTCTTCGATGAATTGGCGGCGGGGCGGGACTTCTTCGCCCATGAGCAGGGTGAAGAGGGCGTCAGCCTTCGCGGCGTCGGGAATGGAAACCTTGAGGAGGCGGCGGTGTTCCGGGTCCATGGTGGTTTCGTAGAGCTGCTTCGGGTTCATTTCGCCGAGACCCTTGTATCGCTGGATCGAGAGACCCTTGCGGCCGTTGGCGCGAATCTGGGTGACAATGTCGAGCGGGCCGAAGAGCTCGGTGACGTTCTCCGTCTTCTGGCCAGCGTTCTCGGTCATCGTGTAGCGCGGTTGCTCGGTCGGGCTGCTTTGGGCGATGTCCAGGCCGGTCTTGGCGATGGCGTTGAGCAGCTTGGTCATCTCGGTGCTCTCGAAGATTTCGTGGATGGTGATGCGCTTGATCGAGCCGCCGGGTTTCTTCTCGCCGCCAAATGGTGCGACGGTGGCGCCCTCGGACGGCGAAGTGGTGTCGATCTGCTCGCTCAGATCGGCGTTGAGCTTGCGCGCCTCGAGGAAACGGGCGCGGGCCGTTTCGTCCTTGAGGAACTCATGGCTTTCCTTGTTGCCTTGGCGGATGCGCGCCACGTAGCGGGGCAGGGCGAGCGTGACCGGATCGTGCTGGTCGAGGTATTCGGTCAAGGCGGCGCCGTAGCGCGTGACGCCGCCGCCGAGTTTCTCGAGGACGGAGAGATTCTCGACGATTTGCTCGATCTGGGCGGGGGCGAAGACATGGCTGTCGGAAAGGCGTTTCAACACGATGTCCTCGGAGCCGAGTTCCAGCAGGATGCGGTTGAGCTGATCATCGTTGTCGACGTATTGCTCACGTTTCTTGCGCTTGATCTTGTAGAGCGGAGGTTGGGCGATGTAGACGTAGCCGCGCTCGATGAGGCCTTTCATCTGGCGGTAGAGAAAGGTCAGCAGGAGAGTGCGGATGTGGGAGCCGTCGACGTCGGCGTCCGTCATGATGATGATTTTATGGTAACGAGCCTTGGCGGCGTTGAAGCCGCCGACGGATTCGTCGCCCTCGCCGATGCCGGTGCCGCAGGCGGTGATCAGGGTCCTGATTTCCTCGTTGGAGAGGACCTTGTCGAGGCGGGCCTTCTCGGTGTTGATCAGCTTGCCGCGGAGCGGGAGGATGGCCTGGAACATGCGGTCGCGGCCCTGCTTGGCGGAGCCGCCGGCGGAGTCGCCCTCGACAATGTAGAGTTCGGTGAGGGCCGGATCCCGTTCGGAGCAATCGGCCAGTTTGCCAGGCAGGCCGCCGCTGGAGAGCGCGCCCTTGCGGACGGTTTCCCGCGCCTTGCGGGCCGCCTCGCGGGCGCGCGCGGCGTTGAGGGATTTCTCAACGATCCGCTTGGCGACGCCGGGGTTGGTTTCGAAGAAAAACATCAGGCCCTCGTAGCAGACGGAGCCGACGATGCCCTCGACCTCGGTCGACAACAGCTTGACCTTGGTCTGGGACTCGAACTTGGGGTCGCTATGCTTGATGGAAATGACCGCCGCGAGGCCTTCGCGCACGTCATCGCCGGTGATCTGGGGATCCTTGTCCTTGAGCAGATTGTTGCCCTTGGCGTGCTGGTTGATGGCGCGGGTGAGGGCGCTGCGGAAGCCCGAGAGGTGGGTGCCGCCGTCCGGGTTGTGAATCGTGTTCGTGTAGCAGAGGACCTGGTCGTTGTAGGTGTCGTTGTACTGCAGGACAATTTCCGCGTGCACCTCGGCCGGCTTGTCGTCGAGCATCACCGTGCTCTCTTTCAGAATGCGGATCGGTTTCGGGTGGATGGGGGTCTTGCCCGTGTTGATCTGCTTCACGAACTCCTCGACGCCGTCCTTGTAGTAATACGTTTCCGGTTTCGGCTCAGCGGGGCGCTCGTCGGTGAAGATGATCTCGAGGCCGGAATTCAGAAAGGCCAGTTCGCGCAGGCGCTGGCTGATGCGGCTGGCCTGGAAGACGGTCGTGTCCTTGAAGATTTCCGCGTCAGGTTTGAAGGTGATGTAGGTGCCGGTGCTGGTCGCCTTGCCGATGACCTCGAGTTTTTGCACGGTCTTGCCGCGCTCGAACTTCATGTGGTGCACCTGGCCGCCGCGGGAAACCTCGACCTCGAACCATTCGGAGACGGCGTTCACGCACTTGGCGCCGACGCCGTGGGTGCCGCCGGAAAACTTGTAGCCGCCCTGGCCGTATTTGCCGCCGGAGTGCAGGGTGGTCAGCACCATTTCCACGCCGGGAATTTTGTAGACCGGGTGGATGTCCACCGGGATGCCGCGACCGTTGTCACGGATGCTGATGGAGCCGTCGACGTGGATGTTGACCGAAATCCGCGTGCAGAATCCCGCCAGATGTTCGTCGACGGAGTTGTCGAGCACCTCGGAAACGCAGTGGTGCAGGGCGCGTTCGTCGGTGCCGCCGATGTACATGCCGGGCTTTTTGCGGACGGCCTCCAGGCCCTCCAATTTGCCCAGTTTTGAGGCGTCGTAGGCGTCGGCGCCGGCTTGATTTTTAGCGTCGTGGGCGGCTTGTTCGGAAGTGGACATTTAAAGGGGAAAAATTGACCAAAAAGGTCTAGGAAAACGTTGGGCGCCACAACGTTTTTCTCCGCAAAAACCGGGGTATTTTTCGCGCAAAACCGGATATTTTAAAGCATTGCGGCGCAGAGGTTAAAAATATAGGGAAATCACCCGATTTGAAGGCCGGTGTTGAGCGCGATTTTCGGCTGAATATTTGATGGACATACGCGCGATTATCGCGGTGCGCGCCAAGCGCGGCCGATGGTTTCGTTTGACCGCCGTGGACGGCGACGCAAAGTGACCGCACCATGGTTGCCATCAGTCTGGAAAAATTGCTTGTGCTGCAGGATCGGGATCGCAAACGACTGAGCTTCGAGCAGCAGCTCCAGGCCGTGCCCCGGGAAATCGCCACCGTAGAAGGGCGGATCGCCACGGAAAAGGCGGCGATCGAGGCCGCCAAGGCGGAATGGCACGCGCTGGAATCGAAAAAGAAGCAGCTGGAGATGGAAATCGGGAGCGCCGAGGACAAGATCGGCAAGTACAAGACCCAGCAAAGCCAGGTGAGGAAAAACGACGAGTATCAGGCGTTGACCCACGAGATCGAGACGGCCCAGGCGGGCATCGGCAACCTGGAGGAGCAGGAAATCGGGATCATGCTTTCGATCGACGAGGCGAAGAAACGTTTTGCCGCGGCGGAGGCCGAGTTGAAGCAGAACATCAAGGGTCACGAGGCCAAGATCCACACCCTGCGCGAGCGCGAAGGCCAATTGCGCGTCGACGTGAAGGCCGCGCAGGATTCCGTGGCGGAATCGCGCGAGCAGGTACCCGTGCCGCAGCTCAAGATTTACGATCGGATCGCGATCAAACCCGGCCATCCGGTGTGTGTGCCCGTGACCGGGGCCCGATGCGGCGGCTGCCACTTGAAAGTTTCGGCGAACGTCGAGCTGGAGGCCCGAAAATTAGAGCAAGTTACCACTTGCGACCAGTGCGGACGCATTGTCTATTGGACTCCTTAGTTTTGGGGCCAGATCTTCGCTCCGCGTTCTTTGAACCAGGAGAGGAAAGTCCGGACACCATAGGGCAGGATTCCCCCTGAAAGAGGGGGCGGGGCGTTTTAAGGCGCTTCGACGGACAGTGTCACAGAGAATATACCGCCGTGCGGGCAACCGTACGGTAAGGGTGAAAAGGTGGGGTAAGAGCCCACCGCGCCGAAAGCAATGACGGCGGCACGAAAAACCCAATCCGGTGCAAGACTAAATAGGGGACTCGGCGGCCCGTCGGATAGTCCCGGGTTAGTC
>Ga0302323_100005682_pt1 | contig 10228 bp, 11 predicted proteins | sample Fen_T0_3_FD_201950 | JGI IMG/M metagenome (GOLD analysis project Ga0302323, IMG submission 201950) | Peat permafrost microbial communities from Stordalen Mire near Abisko, Sweden - Fen_T0_3 | ecosystem: Environmental > Terrestrial > Soil > Wetlands > Permafrost | place: Sweden: Abisko... | reverse complement strand
GGTCGTCCTCCATGCGCATGGTCTATTTCCACATCGATCAGGTGGCCGATAGCAAAACGACCGTGCTGATCCGCGGCGAAACCGGCGTGGGTAAGGAGCGCATCGCGCAGGCGATCTGGATGGGCGGTGCACGGAAGCAGAAGACATTCGTACGTGTGAACTGCGCCGCCTTGCCCGAAAGTATTATCGAGAGCGAGCTGTTCGGTCATGAAAAAGGCGCCTTTACGGGCGCGCTGGCCTTGCGTAAAGGACGCTTCGAATTGGCTCACGGCGGCACACTTTTTCTCGACGAAATCGGCGAGATCTCGCTCGCTACGCAGGCGAAGCTTTTGCGCGTGCTGCAGGAGGGCTCGTTCGAACGCGTGGGCGGCACGCAGACGATCAAGGTCGATGTCCGCGTGATAACGGCAACTAATCGAAATCTGGAAAAGATGATCGAGGAAGGAAAGTTCCGCATCGATCTGTATTATCGCATCAACGTTTTTCCTGTTTATATACCGCCGCTCCGTGAGCGTAAGAGCGACATCCTGGAGCTGGCCGATTACTTCCTCGAAAAGTACTCGGTGCAGAATGGGAAAAAAGTGGTGCGGCTGTCCACCCCCGCGATCGACATGCTCATGGCCTATCACTGGCCGGGCAACGTGCGTGAAGTAGAAAACATTATCGAACGCGCCGTGCTGCTCAGTCAGGACGGCGTCATCCATGCTTATCATCTACCGCCAACGCTGCAGACCGCCGAGGCCTCCGACACTGTTCCGAAGGGAACGCTCCAGGAATCGCTCGACGCCGTAGAGCGCGAAATGATCGTAGAGGCGCTCAAGGTGAACCGAGGCTTTATCGCCAAAGCCGCGCGCCAGCTCGGGCTGACCGAGCGGATGATGGGCCTGCGCGTAAAAAAATACGCTATTGCGCCTGAACGTTTCCGTGCCGAGGAAACTCGGCCTGACGACGCCTCGGGGTGATGCGCTTCGCTTCTTCCGATGTAGCCGGCCGCGCCGAGGCCGGGGGTTGAGAAGGCCGGGCTCAGCGCCCCCGGCCACAGCCAAACCAATCGTATTGAACCGCAGAGAACACAGAGACCGCAGAGCCGAACCGCTCGATGGATTCCTTCCGATGTAGCCGGCCGCGCTGAGGCCGGGGATTGAGGAAGGCCGGGTTCATCGCCCCCGGCCACAGCTAAACCAATCGTATTGAACCGCAGAGAACGTAGAGACCGAAGAGCCGAACCGCTCGACGGATTGTTGCCGATGTAGCCGGCCGCGCTGAGGCCGGGGATTGACGCCTGCCAGACCCGTGTCGTGGCAACCCCGACAAACCACCGGGTTTTATCGGGGAAACCACTACAGCTCGCCACGCCTAATTTACAAAAATCTGTCGGGGAATGGTGAAGAGCCGGTAAAACTTTTACCTCCGAACTTCGAGCGCCGATCGCTCCTCGTTCAAATGCCTAAACCAAACGAGCGCGCTAATCGTTGAGATTTAGACGGCTGCCACTCCGATAAGCCGGATGAATAGCATTCATTACAACTACTCGACAGAGCTATTGCAGCCGACTTGCTGGATGCGGTCGTGTTAGGTATTGAGGGTAGTTCGATGATTGATCTTAGTCCACCGCATCCCCTCGTTTTATACTGTGTTTCACCAGCTGCAGATTAGCGCGCCGGATCGAGACCCGGGTCGATGGGTTCAAAACTCAAATAAAATGGCAGATCATAATCGCGTATCGGCGACCCTGTCGTCCGAAGACATCGCGGCCGTCGTGGCCGCTCTTAACACCATCAACAGCAAGCTTCCCTTCCTCCTCAGCCTTGAGCCAGGCGAGTCGCGCGAGCTTCCCAAAATCGGCCCGCGCACGCTGAGCTTCGACGAACGTTGCACCACCTACATGGAGAAAAACCCCGAGCTGATTCCCGCGTTTATCGACCCCAAGGAGGTAACTAAAGACCGCGTCGCGCGCACCCAACTTGCTGATATCTCGCGCATGTTCACCACGCTGGCTCAAAATACGGAAGACACCTTGGCCGTGATTTCTCACGAAATCTATAACGCCGATCTCGCGTTCTACCAAAACGTAAAACAGGCGGCGAAGCGTGGCGTCCTCAGTGCGCAGAGCATCTATACAGACTTGAGTGAACGCTTTCCAGGTCGTGGTTCTAGGAGTGCAGCGCCCGGCGAAACGAAAGCCGCTTCGGCTCTCGCTCATTGATCATCTTTCCATGCAGGTTCATTGGTTCTAGCCAGGCCGCGCCCTTTTTCATTTTGGGGCGCGGCCTTTTTATTCTCTGGTGAGTGTAGGTCCGATACCCCGGAGCAGCTTGCTCCTACAAATGAATAGGGAACGGACGCCGCGCGGGTCGCCGGGTCAGCGAAGCCCGACAACAATTTACGCAAACAGGGATCGATTGTAGCCGACCGCGCCGAGGCCGAAGATCGAGTCGAGGTCCCGAACCACAACGCCGAGGTCATCGAACTCGACCCTGAGGTGGTGGACACGAAAACCGAGCTCGCGCACCTCGCGAATGAGATCTTCCACCTCCACGCCGAGATGCGGGACCTATTTGAGGAGATGGCCGACCTCGAAGCCGAGGTGCCAGACCACCACGCCGAAGTCGCCGATTCATTTTTTCTGGTCGCAGACCCATTCACCGAGGTGGCGCACCAATTCGTGGAGGTCACAGACCTCGGCGCCGAGATCGCTGACCTCAAACTCCGCATGGCGGACCTCGAGATTGAGGTCGGCGACCAGAAAATTGCTATCCGCGACCTCAACGTCGACCTCCGCGACCTCGGCTTTCTCCTCGCCGACCTCGGCTTCGAGATCGATCACCTCGGCTTGCAGATAAAACACCTCGGCGAGCAGGTCAAAAACCTCGGCGCCGAGGTTCACGACCAGAAAGATCCCGTCCGCGACCTCGAATTTTCCCTCCGGAACCGCAAATTTCCTGTGCTGGACCTCAAAATTGCTACCGGTCGACCCCAATTTGCTTTCGCCGACGGCAAGTTGCTGTCGGTTGATAACAATCTGAAAAGGTGGCGCCCGCAGTCCCTTGCGAGTTCGGATCGCTGCGACGTTTATCCAGCTGAGCGGCGCGATTTTTTCGATTCAGAGCAACTGCTGACGCTTTAAAAGCGTGCGGACGTGTTGCTCGGCGTCGAAGGGAACGGGATCGTGTTCAAATCTCGCCTGCGCGTCGTAAGCCATGACCTCTAGCGGGCTGTCGCGGTAGCCGAAACGTTGGAGCCCATCGGCGTAGGCCATCAGGAATCGCTCTGGATTGAGTACAGTCCATTGGATCACATGGATCAGTTCGTGAAAGTGCAGCGACTCATCGCCGGCGCAGCGTCGATCGACAAAGAATGAATCGAGATAAGTGATGCCGCCCGCGTCCATATGTTCGAACTTCTCAAACCCGGTCGCGCCCAACTTCGACAACGGCGGCGTGGGCACGCGGTCGACGACAATCGCTTTGGCGGAGGCCAGTGTTTCAACTCGGTAATACTGCGGCAGCCGACGAAAGCCCAATGATGCGACCGGTCGCGCGTCGTCCGCGTGATCAGCCAAAGTTTGCCTGATCCAACCGATCAGAGGCGGATAGAGAGCATGAAATTGTTCGGAACTCAGTGGCATGACTTGGAGAACTCAGACATAACAAACAATATGAAGTGAACGAAGACAGCGTTTAGAGGAGTTTATGTCCGAACGACAGGGGAAAGATGGATTGGCGACGTTGCTTGCAGCATGACAAAGAAGACTTCGTGTGAACGGTGGTGGGAACTCTTAAAACTTCGGACTTCAGGTTGATGCGGTGGGCCGAATAAATAATCGCTCACGGAAGAGAATTGGTTCGGATTATGCACAATGCTGCGTGTTCTGTCCTCCGGTTCGAGTCGCTGCCAAGTGGGTTGGCCACGAATTGGGTGACGGGTTATTTTTATGAAAATCAGTGCGCGCAATATCATTCCGGGTAAAGTGCTCTCCATTAAAAAGGGTCCGATCAGCAGTTTGATCACCCTCGAGATCGCTCCGGGAGTGAAACTCACGGCTTCGATCACGTCGGAGTCGGTGAAGGAGTTGAAACTCGCCAAGGGCAAGTCTGCTGCGGCGATCATTAAGTCGTCGAGCGTGATGCTCGGCGTGGATTGAGTGCCATGGAACAGGAAACGACAGGCGTAGACCCGGACTATTGCGATACGCGTCCCGGCAAATGGGTGAAGGTCGTGCGTTCGATGATCCGCGATCTCGATTTTGGCGAAGTGCAATTAAGCGTGCACCGCGGCGAAGTTGTCGAGGTGCGCAAGTTGGAGAAAATTCGTTTTGATGATGCCGGTGCGACGGGTGCGCGGGATCGTCGATGATTCTTTTTCACGCGAAAGAGTCTGGCACGTGTGGTGCTTGAGCTGAGGTCGCCCAGACCAACTGGATCGTTCCGCCACGAGACTGCGTGGGGAACAAGTCATCATCTCCATTTCCAGCCCGCGTGCGACCAACGAACGACGAGCGGAGTTCGATTGGTTTGTATCATGTCCTTTCACACGCCCGCCGGGCGCTCCTCTCTCATTTTGCTCCTCAGTTTCTGCGGGGCAATTGGCTTCAATCTCTCCGCTGCCGCGGAGCCTTCGCTTGATCAGCGTCTGCAGACACTTGAGCAGCGACTCGACCGGTTGCAGAAGGAAAATGACTCGCTGCGTCGCGAACTCGGTATCGATGGCAAAGCGGGCCTTGTCGATGTGAAGCCCGCCGGCAAAGAACCTGTGCTCACCGTCAACGGCCTCGTGCAGGTGCAAGGCGATTTTGGCGACAAAGGCGACTCGCGGGGAAATGCCAACGATCGCATCCGCTTGCGCCGCGTGCGGCTTGGTGCAGCGGGACGTTTTCTTGAAGAATTCGATTTCAAGGTCGAAGGCGAATACGTGGGCGCCAGCACGACGCTGACCGATGCGTTCATCAACTGGAACCATTTCACCTGGGCCAATGTGAAAGCCGGGCAGTTCAAATCGCCGTACAGCTACGAGTTTCTCGCGGCTGATCCGAAGCTCTACACGATCGAACGTACGCTCGGCAGCGATCGTCTGACGCTGAACCGTCAGGTAGGTGTGCAGCTCGCTGGCGATTTCTTCGAGAAACAGCTTTCGTACGCGACGGGTGTTTTTAACGGCAACGGGCTTAACACCACGACCAACGACAACGGCAAATTTCTCTACATGGGTCGTCTCGCAGGCGTGCCGTGGCAGGGAAAGCTATTCGGTCAGCCGGCAAAATGGAGCGTGGGCGCGGATGGTTTCACCTCGAAGGACACGGCACTGACCATGGCGAGTGATTTCGGCCTGACCAGCAACACCTTCAGCGGGCAGCGCAAGGGTTTGGGCCTAGACTCCCAGTTCAGCCTGGGCGGCTTCGAACTCTGGACGGAGTATCTGCGCGTGACATTCAAGCCGACAGATCTAAAACCCGCAGGCACCTTTTACGCAGACGCCTGGTATGTGCAGGGAACCTATTTTGTCCTGCCGAAGATGTTGCAGGCCGCACTGAAGTACGACGAGTTTGATCCCAGTGATAAAAAGGTGGGTGATGCGGTGGGAACGTATACCTTCGGTCTGAATTACTTTCTCAAAGGCGATGATATTAAACTACAGTGCAACTATCTGATCAGTGACATGCCCGCGCCGACACCGACTCAGCGTCAGTTGCAGCTCCGTACCCAGATTATATTCTAAACCTCTCTTCCTATGAAAATGTATCGTTCATTTCTGATTCTAGCGTTTGCGATTCTCACGGCAGCGGTGGCGACTGCGGTGGAGGTTACGGTCTTTGCGGCGGCTAGTTTGTCGGACGCGTTCAAGGAAATCGCTCCGCTGTACGCGACGGCCTCGGGGAATACGCTCCGCTTTAACTTCGGCGCCTCGGGTACGCTGGCGCGTCAGATCAAGGAAGGTGCGCCGGCTGACGTGATTTTCTCGGCCGACGAGCTGCGCGTCGATCAGTTGGAAAAGGCCGGACTGCTTCTGCCGGGCACGCGTCGTGCTCTTGTGGCAAACACGCTGGTTGTGGTGGTATCCGCGGAAGGCGGTGTGCCGGTCAAAGCGCTCGACGATCTTGCCGGCGCTGCGGTGCGCCGCATCGCGATCGGCGAGCCCGCTACGGTGCCAGTCGGAACCTATACCAAAGAGTACCTGCAAAAGACGGGTGATTGGAAAAAGCTCATCGATAAGATGGTGCCGCTCGACACGGTGCGCGCCGCGCTTGCTGCGGTCGAGGCGGGCAATGCCGACGCCGGTTTCGTCTACAAGACGGATGCGCTTGTATCGAAGAAGGTGAAAATTGCGATCGAGGTGCCGCGTGCCGAGGGGCCGAAGATCACGTATCCGGTCGCGGTGTTAAAAGACGCGAAACAAGCCGAGGCAGCCAGGGCGTTGGTGGAGTTTTTAGCCGGAGCTGAGGCGCAAAAGGTGTTCGCCAAATACGGGTTTCTGCCGGTGAATTGAGGCGTGCCAGAAATTGTCCAGGTCACTCTTTTCACACTCGGCGTCGCGCTGCTCAGCACGGTGTTGATTTTGCCGCCGGGTGTGGCCCTGGGCTGGTTGCTGGCACGGCGGCGCTGGCCCGGCAAGGCTGTGGTCGAAACGTTGGTGGCGCTGCCGCTGGTGATTCCGCCGGTGGCGACGGGTTTGATCCTGTTGAAACTGTTCGGGCGGCGCGGACCGCTCGGACTGCTCGTGCAAAATGTTTTTGGCGTCGAAATTGTTTTTACGTGGAAAGCCGTGGTGTTGGCGACCGCGGTGATGTCTTTGCCGCTATTGGTGCGTTCGGCGCGGGTGGCCTTTGAGGAAGTGCCGCTGCGACTCGAAGGCGTGGCGCGCACGCTGGGCGCGGGGCCGTGGCGGACCTTTTTCGCAATCACGCTGCCGCTGGCTAAACGCGGTTTGCTCGCCGGATGCGTGCTGGCGTTTGCGCGGGCGCTGGGTGAATTCGGCGCGACAGTGATGATCGCCGGCATGATTCCTGGCGAAACGATCACGCTGTCGTTGGGGATTTATCACGAGGTGCAGCTTGGCCATGATGACGCCGCTTTGGTGCTGCTTGGTGTTTCGGTCGCGCTCGCTTTCGGTGCAGTGGCGTCTAGCGAATGGCTGCTGAGGAGGAAGACGCCATGAAGATTTCACTTCAGAACGTTCGTTTTTCGGCCGGCGATTTCTCGCTTGAGATCAATGCCGAGTTTACAGGGCGTGTGACCGGATTGTTCGGTGTCTCTGGTTCGGGTAAGTCGACGCTGGTCGAAATTGTGGCGGGGCTGCGACAGCCGGCGGCGGGTTGCGTGAAGCTCGATGATGATGTGTTGACGGATGTGGCGACAGGGATTCATCGGGCGCCGGAGGAGCGTGGGGTGGGCTTCGTGCCGCAGGACGGTGCGTTGTTTCCGCACCTGACGGTGGAGGGAAATCTTAAATTCGCCGAACGTAGGAAAGCGGCTTCGCGCAAGGATGTGTTCCGACGCGAGCATGTTTGCGCGTTGTTGGGTATTGAGGATTTGCTCGGCCGTAAACCGGCGACGCTTTCTGGTGGAGAACGTCAACGGGTGGCCATCGCGCGGGCGCTTGTATCGGCGCCTCGGTTGTTGTTATTGGACGAACCGCTGGCGGCGCTCGACGCGGCGCGCAAGGCCGCGATTCTGCCGTACCTGCAGCGGGTGCGCGACGAGTTTGTTCTGCCGATTCTTTATGTGAGCCACGTGCCACAGGAAATGCTCGCGCTGTGCGATGACATGGCGGTGCTCGCTGAAGGACGCCTGTTGCAGCACGGCCCGGTTGAGGAAGTTTTCCGGCGTCCGGCCAGCCCAGCCGTGGCGCGGATCGTAGGCGTGGAGACGGTCGTGCCGGGCCGTTTGCTGGGTGGGGAAGGCGAACTTGCGGCGGTTGCGGTAGGTAACGTCCGGCTGGTCGGCCTCGCTGATCAACTGCCCGCCGGCACGAACGAGGTGCTCGTCAGCATTCGCGCAGAGGACGTTTTGTTGGTCAAAAAAGGTTCGGCTCCGACGGCGAGCGCGCGCAACCGGTTGAACACGATCGTCACCAGTCTGGTTGTTGATGGAGCGACGGTGAGGGTTGAGCTGGATTGTGGCTTTTCCCTGACGGCATTGCTGACGCGTCAGGCCGTGGCGGAACTGGAACTCGCGCCTGGCAGCGAAGTGATGGCGCTGATCAAAGCGCCGAGTGTGCACCTGATCGCGCGAGGCTGAGCGGATGGCCCGGCGTTACGGATGACTTTATCTTTGCGTCCACCACTGGTGGATAGCGTCGGAGGCGTTTTGCAGGAAAACGGGGATGTTGAGCAACGCTTGGTGGACGCCAGGAATAAGGATGTCTGCCAGCCAGACGCCGAAGACGATTACGAAGAAGGGCAGCACGCTTAGCCAGAATTCGGTGAAAGGATGAAAGGGGATCGGCCAGCCGTTTAGGCGATAATAATAGTTTCGGCGGATGGCTTTGATGGGCGCGACGGCGACTTTGTAGGCGAGAATGACGAGAACGATTCCGGCCCACGCGGGCATGTGACCGGGAAGCGGTAGACCGAGAAGCGAGCCGGTGGTGAAAAGCGAAAGAATGCCGAGGACGCAGAAGAAAAGAAGAAGTGCTCTGATGGTGGCGAGAACCGGCATGACCGCGTAAGCGCCGTCAGGCGGAGAGGGAGGCGGTACGGCCGCCGTGGGAGAAACAGGTGGAACCGGCGGAACAGGTGAGCCTGGAGGAACGGATGGAGTGGGGCGGGCCCACCAACCCCAACGATATTCGTGGCGTAGCCGTTGCTTCCATTCACGCATTTCGTATTTAAATTTTCGCTTCCAAGCGCGATGAGCTTCGCGGTCACCGAAGGTTTTGTAGCCTTCGTAGTAGCCTTCTTTTGCCCGGCGAATAAATTCCTGCGCGGTCGTCGGGGGCGCTCCGCTTGCTGCTGTCTTTTCCTCGGGCGTTTGAGCCGTAGGAATGATCAAGGCGCCCACTATGTAGGCGATAGCGACGGTGCCGAAGCTGAAAAAAATCAAGATGGCGACCGCTAGGCGCAACAAGGTGACGTCGATGCCAATGTAGGCGGCGAGGCCATTGCACACGCCCGCCAGCATCGCGCCATCTTTTAGGCGGTAGAGGCGCTTCGGCTGCGGCGGGGGAGGAGGAACGGAAGAAGATTCCGAAGAGGCACGGGTGTTGGAATTTGGTTCGGTCTTGGCGGAAGAAGTCGCCGAGGATGGATCGTCGGTGACCGGTCCCATCTCTTTGATCACGGCTTCTACATCGGCGGATAAAACAACATTGCGGCTGGCGGCGAGCAAGGCGCGGAATTTGTCGGAAATAGCCTGTTCGATATCGGCCACGATCTCGGCTTTGTCGGGGTTGCCGTCGAGCTGACGTTCGGCTTTGTCGAGGTAGGCGCGAAGGGCGTTGTATCCGCTTTCCTCAAGCTGAAAGGCGACGCCGTGCAGATGGATGGAGATGACCTTGTTCATAAATGGATGCCAGGAACGGTTGGGGTGGGTTTAGGGGCCGAGCTTTTTCACAGTGTTGTTAATCGTATTCCAGTAGTCGGTGAGCTCGCGGAGCTGTTCACGGCCCTTGGCAGTGAGTTTGTAATATTTGCGGGGCGGACCAGCGTCGGATTCCTGCCACTCGTAATTGAGGAGCTCTTCGCGGCGCATTTTGCTAAGGAGCGGGTAGAGCGTGCCTTCCTGGGTGGCGAACTCAGTATCGCGCAACTGGCTTATGATGTCGGCAACGTAGACTTTGTCGGCTGCGATGATCTTCAGCAGAAGGAACTCGAGCAGACCTTTGCGCAGCGCGGAGAATTTATCGTCGAGACTCATGAGGGTTAAGTACAGCTACCTTTATCACGCAAGGTAGCTGTATGAAAACCTTTGTCAAGAGCGGACGTAGCCGCAAGGATGACAGAATGGCAGCCCGACTAGAGCGGTTCCTGAAAAACTATGGCCGCGCGCTGTGGCGAATTTCATGTAGCCGGCCGCGCTGAGGCCGGAGGTTGAGAGGGCCGGGTTTAGCGTCCCCGTCTACACCGAGCCGAGCTAGAGCTTAGCGACGCGGGAGGATTTCGCTCGATTCAAATTGGATAACGTCCGGCGAAACGTGGATGATCGCATCGGTGGCTGTGAGCGCGCGGCTATCCCATTCGATTCGAACGGGCCCGTGCAGTTTGATCAATGAATGATCACTGCTGATCTCGATC
>Ga0302323_100005679_pt1 | contig 10232 bp, 6 predicted proteins | sample Fen_T0_3_FD_201950 | JGI IMG/M metagenome (GOLD analysis project Ga0302323, IMG submission 201950) | Peat permafrost microbial communities from Stordalen Mire near Abisko, Sweden - Fen_T0_3 | ecosystem: Environmental > Terrestrial > Soil > Wetlands > Permafrost | place: Sweden: Abisko... | reverse complement strand
GCCGGGGATCACCTCATGCATCCGGTTCAGGGTGCGCAGAACGGTGGATTTGCCGCATCCGGACGGTCCGATGAACGCGGTGACCGACAGCGGTGCGATGTTGATGGAAGCTCCCTCGACCGCGAGGAAATCGCCGTAGTAGACGTTCAGGTCGTCGACGTCGATGCGTTTGGCCATGTCAGTTCAGCACTTTCACGAGGGAAGCAGGGAATCCGGCGGGTGATGCAGGGCGACTAGCGGGCCTTCGGTTGGAACAGCCTGGCCAGCAGGCGGGCGCCGATGTTCAGGATCAGCACGAGCAGGACCAAGGTGAGGGCCGCTCCCCATGCCCGGGCCTCGGTCAGGTCGCTTGAGGTGGTGCCGGCCCGTTTGCCGAGTTGATCCCAGACCATCATCGGAAGGGTGGCCATGTCCCCCTGGAAGGGGTCGTAGTTGATCCGGGCGGTGTACCCGACGAGCAGGATCAACGGTGCGGTCTCCCCGGTGATGCGGGCGATGGCCAGCAGCGACGAGGTGATCAGCCCCGACAATGCGGTGGGTAACACCACCTTGATGATCGTCCGCCACTTCGGGACGCCCAGGGCGTAGGAGGCCTCCCGGAGATCGCGTGGAACGAGTTTCAGCATCTCCTCCGACGCCCGCACCGAGACCGGAATCATCAAGATGGCCAGCGCGATCGCGCCCGCGAACCCGAACGGGCGCAGCCCGAACCCGAGTAGCAGGAACGTGTACACGAAGAGACCCGCAACGATCGAAGGAACACCGGTCATCACGTCGACGAAGAAGGTCACCGCACGGGCGAACTTGCCGCGTCCGTACTCCACGAGGTAGATCGCCGTGAAGATGCCGATGGGCAGCGCGATGACCGAGGCGATCGCGACCAGTTCCAGGGTCCCGATCAGCGCGTGGTAGAGCCCGCCGCCCTCCTGCCGGCTCGTGACCCCGTTCATGGAGTTGGTGAAGAAGGTGACCGAGAAGACACTGAATCCCTTGACGCCGATGTAGAACAGGATCAGCACCAGCGGCACCACCGCGGCCACGAACGAGGCGTAGATCAGGGTGGAGGCGAGGCGATCCTTGGCGCGGCGGCGCCCCTCGACCGAGAACGACCATGCCGTGAACCCGATCACGAACAGCAGCGCGGCGGTCCAGAACGACGTGCCCCAGCCCTCCCAGCCGAGCGCGGCCTTGAGGATCAACGCCACCCCGACCGCGGCCGCCCCGGCGGCGTAGGGCGCCCACGACGGCAGCCGCGCCCCGACGAGCGCGGAGACCGGAACGGCGCGACGTCGCTCGGTCAGCGGGTCCGCTGGGTCGACCGTGGGGGTGCCGAAACGCCCGGTCTCGCTCATGCCGTGAACTCCTTCTTGCGGGCGATGACGATGCGGGCGGCGGTGTTGACCACCAATGTGATCACGAACAGGAACAGGCCGGCGGCGATCAACGCGGCGATGGCTACCGGGGAGCTACCGGCCTCACCGAACTTCAACGCGATGGTGGAGGCGAAGGTGTCACCGCCAGGTTCGGTGAGGTGCCAGTTGATGACGTACCCGGAGTTCAGGACCAGCGCGACCGCGATGGTCTCGCCCAGCGCTCGGCCCAGGCCGAGCATGCTGGCCGAGATGATGCCGGCCCGGCCGAACGGCAGCACCGCAGTGCGGATCATCTCCCATTTGGTGGCGCCCAGGGCCCAGGCGGCGTCCATGGTTTCCCTCGGGACCTGCAGAAAAACCTCCCGGGTGACCGCCGAGACGATGGGGATGATCATGATGGCCAGAATCATCCCGGCAATCAGCAGATCCTTGCCGAACTGCTCCGGGGTGGTGGCGGTCTGATTCTTGAACAGCGGGATCCACCCGAAATAGGTGGACAGCCACATCTGGAATCCCTGGGTCTGCGGGATCAGAAAGTACAGGCCCCACATGCCGAAAACCAGCGAGGGAACGGCCGCCAGGAGGTCGATCAGGCCGCCCAGCACGGTCGACGCGCGACGGGTTGCGTAATGGGAGATGAACAACGCCACCCCGACCGCGACCGGGACCCCGATCACCATCGCGATGATCGAAGAGATGATCGTGCCGAAGAACACCGCGGCCATCCCGAAGTACGGCGGGGTGGCCTGCGGCGTCCAGGACTGGGTGGTGAAGATGTTCCCGGTGTCCTGGGTGAACGCCGGGATGGCCTTCCAGATCAGGAAGATGGCGATCGCGGCCATGATCACCAACAGCAGACCGCCCGAACCGGCGGCCAGGGCCTTGAAGATCCGGTCACCCAGCCGGACCGCGCTGCCCGAAACGCCGCCCTCGGCGGGCCGACCGTCGGGTGTCAGGCCGGGGTGCGCGACGGTGGCCGCGGCGTCGGGCTCCAGTTCGCCGATCTCCCTGGCCCCTGGGACGCCCATGGCGGCGATCTCGAACCGGTCGCCGCTCATCGGATCGGTCTCGAACCGGTCGCCGCTCATCGGATCGGTGTCGGTGGTGTTGGCCATGTGTCCTCCACAGGCGGGCGGGTGTTCATCGGCGACGGCGGCCGTCGGGGAACAACAGTGTCGCGCCGCCGCGGCTCGCACGTCCCTCGGCCGGGAACCAGCGCGCCCGACAGCAACCGCGCCCGTCGACCCGGCTGCCGAGCCATGCTCGGCTGCCGGGGTCGACGGGACGTCCTTGCGGTGTCAGGGAAGACCTCCCGCTCAGCTGGTGACGGTCTTCACCGAGGCGATGACCTTGGTCTGCAGCGCCGGTGGCAACGGCGCTGCGCCCAGATCGGCCACCGCGGTCTGTCCGGTCGTGGCGGTCCAGCCCAGGAACGACTGCAGCAAGGATCCCAGATCACCGTTGCCGGCGGTGCAGACGATCTCGTAGGTGACCAGCACGATCGGGTACGCGCCCGGTGCCTTGGTGGCGTAGTCGATCTTGATGGTCAGGTCCTTGCCGATGCCGACGACCTGCGCCGCGGCCACGGTCTTCCCGGCCGCCTCGCCGGTCAGCTCGACCGCGCCGGCTCCGTTGTCGATCTTGGCGATGGACAGTTTCTGGTCCTGGGCGTAACCCCATTCCACGTAGCCGATCGACCCGGGGGTGCTTTGCACCTGCTTGCCGACGCCGTCGTTGCCCTGCCCGGACACCCCGCCAGGAGCGGTCCACGTCTTACCGGTCTGGTAGGGCCAGTCCGCGGGGGCGGCGGCCTTCATGTACTTGACGAAGTTGTCGGTCGTGCCTGAATCGTCCGAGCGGTGCACGGCCTGGATGGCCAGGTCCGGCAGGGTGACGCCCTTGTTGAGCGCGGCGATCGCGGGATCGTTCCAGTTGGTGATCTTCCCGTTGAAGATCTGCGCGATCACGCTGGGCGTCAGGGTGAGCGCGGTGACCCCGGGCACGTTGAACGCCACCGCGATGGGTCCGATCACCATCGGGAGGTTCACGGCGTCGTTCCCGTTGCACCTGCTGGTTTTCGCGGTCGCCATCTGATCGGCCGACAGCGCCGAGTCCGATCCGGCGAAATCGACCTGGTTGGTCAGGAAGTCCTGTACGCCCTTACCGGACCCACCGCCGCCGTACGGATTCAGCGTAGCGTTGCACTGGCTGTTGAACGCGGCGATCCACTGCTCCATGACAATGCCCTGCGCGGTCGAACCCGAGGACCGCAGGCTGCCGGTCTGGCAGCTGAACCCCGCGCCCTCGAAGGTGGTCGTGCCTCCGGCCGTGGAGCTGCCCGACACCACCGCCGAACTCGCAGGCGACACCGCCGAACTCGCCTCGGACACCGCCGAACCGGCTGCCGACGTCGCCGCGGCCGCGGCCGTCGTACTGCTCGCTGCGTTGTTGTCGCTTCCGCAGGCGCTCAGAGTGAGCGCACCCGCGGCCAACAATGCCATCAGTGCACTCATCCGCGTGATCTTCACGCTGGTCCTCCATGGGAATGTCACGGCTTGCTGTCGAATCGACCCACGTCGGGGCCGTGGACCACCGGGACGGGGTCCGACGGACGTGACGCTAGGGCTCCCGCATGGACGGCAGACCCTGCCAAGGTGAACGCAGGATGAACGACCTACACGCCAACACCGTCGTGGCGGGCGCCTCCCACGAACGGGCTGACGCTTCAGCAACGCCGGACAGCCGGGATGATCCAGACCACGCCGGTCAGCGTGCAGCACGACGACGGGACCCGCCGGCCGCCGACTCCGTGGGCAGCCGCGGCGGCACGAGCAACTGGTAGCCATGACATCCCCTCGGCGACCGGGCGGTGACCGCGGCGTCGAGGAGACCCGACGCACCCGACAGCGGTGCGTGCTGCGGTCGACCGCGCCGCCATCTGCGCCGACTCTGCCGGTGCGGGTAGCCGGAACTCAGTCGCCGATCTCCTCGTCAGGCAATCCTCGCCGCCGACGGAAACCGGCCGTCGGGTCCTCGTTCCGCTGCCGGTCCGGATCAGTTCTGGGGCAAGGCGTCGCTGGGCGAGAAGTCGGCACTGGTGTCGGAGAGCGCGCCGGCGGCCGGGCCGGTCCCGGTTCCCGTCGCGGCAGCCCAGGTCCAGTCGCGCACGGACGGGATGTCGTCGCCGTATTCCCGGGTCCAGCGCTTGGCCTCGGCGCGAGCGTCCACCATCTGCTGGCGCAGCAGCGCCGCCCTGGACTGCAGCGACGGCACGCGGTCGATGACGTCCATGACCAGGTGGAACCGGTCCATGTCGTTCATCATCACCATGTCGAAGGGGGTGGACGTGGTGCCTTCCTCCTTGTAGCCACGCACGTGCAAATTGTCGTGATTGTGACGCCGGTACGTGAGCCGGTGGATCAGCCAGGGATAACCGTGATAGGCGAAGATGACCGGCTTGTCGGTGGTGAACATCGTGTCGAAGTCCCGGTTCGACAAACCATGTGGATGTTCGGAGATATCCTCAAGTCGCATGAGGTCGACGACGTTGACGAACCTGACCTTGAGCTCCGGAAGGTTCTCGCGCAGGATCGCCGTCGCCGCCAGCGCCTCCAGTGTCGGGACGTCACCCGCGCAGCCGATGACCACATCGGGGTCGCCGTCGACGTCGGTCGACGCCCACTCCCAGATACCGAGCCCGCGCGCGCAGTGGTTACCCGCTTGGTCCGGGGTCAGCCAATCGAACGTGGGCTGCTTCGCGGCCACGATGACGTTGACGTAGTTCGTCGAGGCCAGGCAATGCTCCGTGGTGGACAGCAGGGTGTTGGTGTCCGGCGGGAAATACACCCGCACGACCTCGGCCTTCTTGTTCACCACGTGATCGACGAAACCGGGGTCCTGGTGCGAGAAGCCGTTGTGATCCTGCCGCCACACGTGCGAGGTCAGCAGGTAGTTCAACGACGGGATGGGCCGGCGCCAGCCGATCTCCCGAGTGACCTTCAGCCACTTGGCGTGCTGGTTGAACATCGAGTCGATCAGGTGGATGAACGCCTCGTAGCAGGAGAAAACACCGTGCCGGCCGGTGAGCAGGTACCCCTCGAGGAACCCCTGGCAGGTGTGCTCGGAAAGGATCTCGACGACCCGTCCGGAATGCGCGAGATGCTCGTCCACCGGCAGGATCTCGCCCTGCCAGACCTTGTCGGTCACCGCGTACACGGCGTCCAGCCGGTTGGATGCCGTCTCGTCGGGGCCGACGATGCGGAAGTTGTTCAGGTTGTCGATCATCACGTCGAGCAGGTACTGGCCCATGATCCTGGTCGGCTCGTGCACCGACCCGCCCGGAGCGGCCACCTCGACGCCGCGTTCGCGGAAGTTCCTGAGCACCAACGGTTTCATCAACAGGCCGCCGTTGGCGTGCGGGTTCGCGCTCATCCGCCGATCACCGCGTGGCGCCAACGCCGCGATCCGGTCGATGACCCGGCCGTCGGCGTCGAACAACTCCTCCGGACGGTAGGACTGCATCCATTCCTGCAGCAGGCGGCGATGCTCGTCGTTGTCCCGGGTCCCGCTCAGCGGCACCTGATGCGAGCGCCAGGTCCCTTCGTACTGCAGCCCGTCGATCATCTTGGGGCCGGTCCAGCCCTTGGGCGTGACCATCAGGATCATCGGCCACGGTTTGCGGTCCAGGTCACCGTCCTGGCGGGCGGCCCGCTGGATCTCCCGGATCCGGGCCAGGGCGGTGTCCATGGTGGCGGCCATCCGCTGGTGCAGGATCTGCGGATCGTCACCCTCGACGGTGAACACCTCGTGTCCGTAGCCGGTCAGCAGCGCCTCGAGTTCCGAACGGTGGATGCGCGCGGGGATGGTCGGGTTGGCGATCTTGTACCCGTTGAGGTGCAGGATCGGCAGCACGGCGCCGTCCTTGATCGGGTCGAGGAACTTGTTGCCGTGCCAGGACGCCGCGAGCGGACCGGTCTCGAACTCGCCGTCGCCAACGACCGCCGCCACCACCAGGTCGGGATTGTCGAAGGCAGCGCCGTAGGCGTGCGACAGGACGTATCCCAGTTCCCCGCCCTCGTGGATGGATCCCGGTGTCTCCGGCGCCACGTGGCTGGGAATGCCTCCGGGAAAGGAGAACTGCCGGAACAGCCGCTGCATGCCGACCTCGTCCCGCGTGACGTGCGGGTAGACCTCGGTGTACGTGCCGTCCAGATAGGCACTGGCCACGGCGGCCGGGCCGCCGTGGCCAGGGCCGACCATGAAGAGCGCGTTCACATCCTGCTCGCGGATGATCCGGTTGAGATGGACGTAGACGAAGTTCAGGCCGGGGGTGGTGCCCCAGTGCCCGAGGAGTCGTGGCTTGACGTCATCGGGGATCAGATCGCGGCGCAGCAGCGGATTGTCGAGCAAGTAGATCTGCCCCACAGCCAGGTAGTTGGCCGCGCGCCACCACGCGTGGATGTCGTCCAACTCCGTCGGCGACAGGACGGGATTGTCGAGGTTCGGTTCGGCGACGAATGCAGTGACGGGCATCTGTAACTCCGGTTCATCTCGATGAGCTCGGCGGGCGATCTGGTGTGCCGGGACCCGGCAGCCCCGACCGGGGCCGGCCGGGACCCGCAGGAGCGGCGGCGGGTCGCACGGCTGTGGGCTTGGTCTGCGATGCCGGACACGACGGTACGACAGTCGGATGACCGAAAGCCGAGCGCCTCGACAAGCGTCCCGCGCAACGCCGGATGTCGCCACCGGTGCGGGAGGTGTTCGGGTGTCGCCGGGAGACTGAGGAGAGTGCTCGCGCGACATCAGCGGGATCATTGTCGAGGAGTCTGTGGGGCGCGGCGGTCCGCGGCGGGTTCATGCTGTTCCTCACGCACAGAGACCACCGAATATTGCCCGGTTGCGAGCTGAATGCTTCCCCAAAGCAAATGGCTTGCCGTGGTTCCGGGCTGGCTGTCGACTCAGCCACCCGCGACCCTACGCCGTCACCCACGGACTGTCCACCGCGAGCGGCGCCTCACCGGCGCCCGGCTTGGCCCCTGTGGCCCAGTTCACCAACTCGCCGGATAACGACCACCCGAGCCCCTTGACCAGCACTTTCCCCCCTTTCGCGGACGCCGGCCATCCGGCGGTCCGGGTCGGGAACCGCTGACGACCCTGCTGGCCACCTCGCGTTCACCTGCGGTCGGTAGCGTCTGCATCGGTGCCAATCAGTAGCTCGGCAAATGCTCAGGGTCTTGATGCGAGGTCGACCATTTCTCGACCGGCCGCTTCGCGCAAAGAAGTGCTGTTATCGCGCCCGATGCCCGCTCGATGTACTCCGCGGGGAATTGCTGATCAGCGATTGCGGTTTCTCCGCGCCGCCCGGCGTGCCGCCCCCGGAACGGGATCACGCTTTTCGTCCCAGGGTCGAGCGGGGTCGAGCCTGGGTCGAGCCACGCCGCAAAGGCCGACATCAGGGTGATTCCTCCTTCACACATGAAAGTGCTGACTTGACATGACCGTGCGCATCGACGTCGATGACCTGAACGTCTACTACGGTGGCTTTCTCGCTGTCGAGGGGGCATCGATCACCATGGCCCCGCTGACGGTCACCGCCTTCATCGGACCATCCGGCTGTGGGAAGTCCAGCGTCTTGCGGACGCTCAACCGCATGCACGAGGTCATCCTCGGTGGCCGGATCACCGGCAAGGTGCTGCTGAACGGACAGGACCTCTACGGCACCGGAATCGACCCGGTCAACGTCCGCCGGACGGTCGGCATGGTCTTCCAGCAGCCCAACCCCTTCCCGACCATGTCCATCTACGACAACGTCGCCGCCGGCTACAAACTCGCCGGGAGTCGGAAGTCGAAGAACGATATCGACGGCATCGTGGAGGATTCGCTCAAACGAGCGAACCTCTGGGAAGAGGTCAAACAGCGGCTCGACCGCCCCGGCGCGGGGCTCTCCGGTGGTCAGCAGCAGCGGCTGTGCATCGCCAGGGCGATCGCGGTGCAACCCACCGTCCTGCTCATGGACGAACCATGCTCGGCCCTTGACCCCATCTCCACCATGGCCATCGAAGACCTGATCCGCGAGTTGAAGACCAGCTACACCATCGTGATCGTCACCCACAACATGCAACAGGCCGCCCGGGTGTCCGACCGCACGGCGTTCTTCAACCTGGCCGGCGTCGGTGAGCCCGGCAGGCTGGTCGAGTACGCCGACACGTCGGTCATCTTCTCCAAGCCCCGCCAGAAAGCCACCGAGGACTACATCTCCGGTCGCTTCGGATGATCGTGCGCGGGTTGCCGGCGGGCATCGGGAAGTCCCGCCGCGGAGGAACGGGGATGGTCCCCGATGTGGACACGACGGCCCGGCACAATCGCCCTGCAGCTTCGGCCGGCAGGGTCGTGCAACGCAAGCCGCGGACGCGGTCGCGGCCGCCGGCGTTTTTGTCCCGGTGTGCGCTTGGCTGTTTGATCCCGCAGGGTGCAGGCTGTGGTGATGCTGCATACGCCCCGCAAGTCGGCGTCGCAAACCCTGCGACGCGATCACGGTCCGACGCTGACGGGGTGCTGCCCCCTGATTCCCGCCGCTACCCAACCGGGGCCGTCTCCGGACCACCACTGCCGGGGCAGAGCCCGTTCCGGACCGCCCGATCGGAAGCCGGTGATCCTGGACCGCCCGTCGCCCGGGACGCTTCGATGCGTCGATCCTGCCTCCGTTCGCCGGGGACGATCAACGTGAGCACCGACCAAGTGCCGACGGATCAGCCGGCCCCGTCAACTTCCGTGGCGGGCAGTGACAACGCAATTCAACAGGTCGAGATCGAGCCGGTGTCCCTCAGCCAGCTGGCCAGAGCCTTGCCGCCCGATCGCGTCGAGCATCTGCGCGCCGTCGCCGAACGGGCGCGGCCCCTGCTGGCCGGCCGGATCGTCTGGAACATCAACTCCACCGCCCAGGGCGGCGGTGTCGCCGAGATGCTGCAGACGCTGCTGGCCTATGGGCGAGGCGCCGGGGTGGACACCCGGTGGTTGGTTCTCCAGGGGGACCCCGAGTTCTTCGCGATCACCAAGCGTCTGCACAATCGGTTGCACGGCGATGCCGGGGATGGCGGGCCGCTCGGCAAACGCGAGCATGCTCACTACCGGGGCATCCAAGCGGCCAACCTGCCGATGATCCGCGAGTTGGTGCGCCCGGGGGACATCGTCCTGCTCCACGACCCGCAGACGGCCGGTCTGGTCCATGGCTTGCAGGCTGCAGGTGCGATCGTCGTTTGGCGCTGCCACATCGGCTGCGACACCCAAAACGAGTTCACCGAGCAGGGCTGGACGTTTCTGCAGAGATACGTGCAGCAGGCCAAGGCGTTCATCTTCTCCCGCGTGGCCTATGTCCCGGACTGGGTGGACCGTGACCAACTCTGGGTGATACCACCGTCGATCGATCCCTTCTCGGCGAAGAACCGCGAACTCGGGTCGGAAGACGTCGACAGGATTCTGCTGCGGGCGGGACTGCTCGCCGGCATCGACGTGCCGGGTGCGCTCCCGTTCACTCGGCGCAATGGCGCCAGCGGAGAGATTCGTACGCACCGCGAACTGATCGGGGCCGACGCTCCCCCAGGCGCCTCGGACCGGCTCGTGGTCCAGGTCAGTCGGTGGGACCGCCTCAAGGACATGGCCGGGGTACTCACCGGCTTCGCCGCTCATCCGACCCCCGACGACGTCCACCTGATGCTGGTGGGACCGGACATCTCCGCGGTGACGGACGACCCGGAGGGCAACGACGTTCTCGAGGAATGTCGAACGCTGTGGCGCAGCCTGCCCACGGCGATTCGCTCGCGCGTCCATCTCGCCTGCCTTCCGATGGACGACGTGGACGAG
>Ga0302323_100005676_pt1 | contig 10232 bp, 6 predicted proteins | sample Fen_T0_3_FD_201950 | JGI IMG/M metagenome (GOLD analysis project Ga0302323, IMG submission 201950) | Peat permafrost microbial communities from Stordalen Mire near Abisko, Sweden - Fen_T0_3 | ecosystem: Environmental > Terrestrial > Soil > Wetlands > Permafrost | place: Sweden: Abisko... | reverse complement strand
ACTCATGGGGACCCTCTTCAACGCAGCCAGGTCGTCTGACACGACGTCGATGACGCTCTTGCCGCGCGCAACCTTGTAGGTATCCGATGACACCGGCCCATTGCCGAACAGGTTCGTCAGGTTGCTATAGACCTGCGTCGGCGACCCATAGCCGGGAAAGATCTGATTGGGCTTGTCGAAGGATAGGACTGCCTGGGTGTTGCTTGCGCTGCCGGCCACGCCACCAATCTGCATGAAGAGCGGAGCACCACCACTTGGGTTGACCTGCTCGGCACAGACGTGATCGAGCGACCTTCCCGTGGGTGTGGCGTTGAACTTACCGTCGTCGGGTGTTACCGGCTGGCAGGTGAAGTACGATCCGCAGACCTGGGTATGGGGGTCGGTCGTCTGACCGAGGGTCCCTCCAAAGCTCCACTCGTTCATGGCTCGAATGCCGCGAACCATGAGCAGTTTGCTTGCGTAGGGCGCCATGGGCGCGAGCGTCTGCATCGCCTGATAGTCCGCGGACGTGAGCGCGCCATGGGACTTCGCCGGGAACCATCGGTCCGTCAGGCACCCGTAGTGGGTAAAGTACACAATCAACCGCTTCGGAGCGGTCGGGGCGGGTGTCGATTGCGCCCTCGCCATCCTCTCTGTGACAGAACTCAGGAAGGGTGCGGCGACAATCGCTCCCCCGAGGCCGCGGAGTAGTTGTCTTCGGTTCAGCAGAATTGTTTTCATGGTTGTGCTTCCCTATCAGTTGCCGACGGTTCGCAGCCGGAAGGAATCTGCCTTCGTATAGTCGGCAAGTAGATTGACGAGGGTGTAGCTAGCCTGCGACATGCTGCTACTCATCTGTTCCACGATGCATGCATCGTTCGGGTTGGGCACCCTTGCCGCGGCAAAGGCGACCCACTGTTCAGCGTAGCGGTGCTTGGCCTCTGCCAAATTGGAGATCTCGGTCATCAATTGGAGCGGACTGCTGATGGTCTTGGTATTGGTGGGTGTCAGGCGAACATCGCCGGTTCCGTCGATCGTCCCGCCCAGCGGATCCGTGTCCTGCCACATCCCCACGGCGTTGTAGTGCTCGAACACGAAACCTGGCGGGTTGATGGTACGGTTGTGACACGAGAAGCACGGCTCATTCTTGGTCATGGCCTCGATGGCCTGGCGCTGGGTCGTATAGTTGCCCGGCGGTGGTTGCGTCTTGAGTGCAGTCGGATCGGGCGTTCCAGGATTGATCCCGATGACCCGGCCGCTGATGAACGCACCTCGCAGAATCAGGCTCGTGACGTCGTACTTCGCGAAGGTGCTCAGGAACGCCACCCGGGTCAAGAATCCTGGCCGCTGGTCTGCATTGAGCTGCACGCGCGTGGGCGTCGTACCGTAGCTCGCTGGATCAAGCCCATAGAGCGCGGCGGTGTCCGTGGTGACGAAAGCCACGTTGCTGAGGAACATGTCCTTGAACGTCCCGCCCTTGAGCACCACTTCCTGGAAGAAGGCGTCGAGTTCGCTCATCGCAGCGTCGTACGAACCTGAGGTGAATGCGGGGTACTTGGTCGAATCATGGCTATTGTTGACCCAGTGCGAACCAGCCTCGATGCCCGCGTAGTAGCGGTGGAAGTTGTGCACGACCGCCGACGCCTTATCGCTCTTGAGCATGCGTTGTGCCTGCGCCGCGATCTGGTCGATGCTTGAGAGTTGGCCACCGTCCGCCGCGGTGTTGAGCGTGTCATCCGGAATCGTGCCCCAGAGCAAGAACGAGAGCCTCGTCGCAACTTCGTAACTGGAAAGTTTGATGCTGCTTCCTTGTTTGTCCTGCGCCAATTCCGGAAGCAGGATGAACGATGGGGAAGCAAGGAAGGCATACAGGATCGCCTCGGCGACCTCGGCGCCTGTCCCCTTCGGGGTCAAGCTGTTGAGGCGCAGCAGGCTCGTCACCTCTGCGTCCGTTAACGGCCGGCGAAAGGCCTTGCGACCGAAGGTCTTGATGGTGTTCGTCAAACAAGTCGTCGTATTGGTAGCTGGGTCGCAGCTAATGAATTTCGATTTGTTGGAGCCAGCCATCACCTCGGCGGCGATCTTTTCCGCAGCCGTCAGGTAGCCATTCCACCCAATGTCCGTAAGGGCACCGTCGGAGTCCGGTGCAAGCAGGGAAGACGGCGGCTGGTTGCCGGCACTCGTTAGAGCCGTCAGACCGAGCAGATCCTTCACCACGCCATCGTACGCCGCGTCCTTCATACGCGGAATCTGGCTCGTCGCAGGGACACCAGGCACGCAGGAGGTTTCAATGGTGGTGCCGCCGGAGCCGCCAGCACCGAACGTGCCGCCAGCGCCCGAGGCTCCACCGCTGCCAGACGTAGTCACGTTGCCGCCAGAGCCGCCACTGCCGGCTTTGCCACCGTTGCCGTTCTGACTAGAGGTAGAGCCTCCGCCGTCCCCACCTGCACCACCGTTGGAACTCCCGCCTGTACCGCCTTTCGGGCTCGCTGTGCCGCCCGACCTAGAAGGCGTCTTGGAGTCGGGAATGCCTGTTGGCGTGCAAGCAGACACCAATGCAGACGCAATGACGAGAATCCCTTGAGAATAACGCATGGAACCTCTGTTCTCGACGGATGTCGGCGATGAGCACCACGGAATCTCAGCCCAGCCAGCGGCCGTCCGCGGACGTAGACCGATGGGCAATTCGGAATACGATGCAGGCGCTATCCGCTAAGATTCATTTCTGGATTGTACTATTGTGCTCAGAGTTCTTGCCCGATTGGGGCAGCCACCTTCAGGTGGGCCAACAGCTGCGAAGGTTCATCGACCAGCGCATCGAATCCGAGTTCTTCCAGTTCAACGCGCGGGTGGGCTCCCCAGGTGACACCAACGGCCCTCAGACCCGCCCCCCGGGCGGTCTCCAAATCCGTGCGGCTATCCCCCACGTACACCGCGCGCCACGGATCGCATCCAGCCAGTTCCAGGATGCGGTACAAACCCCGCGGATCGGGTTTGGGTGCGGGCATGTCTTCCTCGCCCATGAGACAAAAGAACTGCTTGGCCACGTTCAAACGCTCCAGAATTCCGCGAACGAATCTCCCTTCACTGTTACTGAGGACCGCCAAGGGAAGTCCCAGCCCCTTCAAATCCGCTAGCAAGCCCTCAATCCCGGGGTACAGCTCCGCCAATTCTGAAAAGCGCATGGCCAGTTCCCCATAGCGGCGAGCCATCTTCTGTTGAAGTCCCAGGTCTACAGTCCCTGCCAGCAATCCTAGCCGTGGTGCCGTCGGATGCACCATGCCCGCCACGATCTCGGCCGCAGGTTTGCGTTCGTAACCAAAGGCCTCCATCACCTCATTGGAGGCCCGCACCACCACGGGCAGGGAATTCACCAAGGTGCCATCGTGATCGAAGACAACCAAAACCACAGAACTCATCCTAGCCTTGCTTCTTCCCTATTGAGCTGAGCACGCCGACGGCGCACCGTCATGGCGAAAGCCAGCATGGCCATACCGAGCAGGGTGGCGACACTGGTCACGCCGTCGCCATGCCTAGCGACGCCACACGCGCATCCACCTCCGACTGCGCCCGTGCCGCCATCGCTAGCGCCAGCCGCAGGCTGGATGGTTAGCAACGACACCCCGAACCGAGGCAGATCGAAATCGACGCTGGCGGAGCCGCCCGGAACCACCGCCAGGATCCCGTCCGGGACCAGCGGCGCAGGGTCCATCGCCTGCTGTAGGGCCGCGACATCGTCCATCGACGGACTTGCCGGCATGCCTTGCGACACCCAGACGGAGTACGCGTCGCCGTGCGTGTCATCGACACGCAGGTGCGAGACACGCACGCTGGCTCCGAAGCTCGCCGGCAATTTGATCGACAGGTGTACCGGCGTAGCATCCACGGTCACGATGTCGTCGTGATAGTTCCACACCAGGACCTGGACGGCGGCACCGTCAAGCGTTGCCATCCCATCGACCTCCGGCAGGTCGCGCACGCCGTTCACCAGGATGTCGCTCAACGTGTGCGCCCCGCTGCTGGTAAGCGGCAGACGGGGCCCGGCCAGCCGGCCCAGCAGCTTGAAAGCGCCTAGGACCGGTAGGCTAATGCCGTTCGTGGCGAGGGCGCGGTACCCCGAAAAATAGGACGTGTCCGGAAACGTGAACGCCCACGTGAGCAGTCCGCCCAGCTTGATGCCTACCTCGACCTCAAGCTCCAGGGTATGCTTCATCATGGTGATCTCGTACGCACCGTACGCGGGAGAGTTGCGGTACGCATTTTCGGGCCACGTGCTCGCCGGGCAGGCCGCACAGCCGTCGGGATCCGCCTCGGTGATGTAGATGGGCGTTTGCTTGAATTGGGAGTACGCCGCGACCGCGTTGAAGCCGGTTCGGTGCAGCCTGAGCTGGTTGCCGAGATCCATCTCGACGTGGTCCCCGTTGATGGCTACGCCGCCCTTCGCATGGAACGTCACGAGATCCAGGCGCGTGCCGGTCTTGCCGGTGATGGTGTTGGCGTCGGTCGCACAATGCTGAAGGAATTGGGTCAGGAAGGTTCCCCCGGGGTTCACCACCGCCGGTCCCCCTAGGGCCGCGTTCGGCATCATTTCGTGCAGCGCCGATTCCGTGTAGTCGTAAAGCTTCGCGTAGTCAGCGAACGTACCGTGCCAGTAAGCACTGTCGGGTTCGTTCCACAGTTCCCACAGCCAGTTCGACTCGACGCTCGGGTAGCGTTCGTTGGCGTGTGTGGCCCACGCACGGATGAGCCCGGCCCATTTTGTGTAGTCGGTCGGGGGATAGAAGCACCCGCTGTTCAGCGCGAGGGTGCTGGTATTGCGGTAAGGGGTCGGGTGTGCGGAGAGCACCTGGGGCATAAAGGCGATCTCCACAAACGGAAAGGCACCGGTGCCGGTGAGGGTGTCCATGATCCCGTCCGTCAGTGTCCAGCTGTAGACCGGGTTCCCGTCGGCGTCATCGGTGTAGATATTCGTCGATCCCCACTTCAACGCCGGGATGCCGTCGCCGGTGTTGAGGAGAAAGTGACTGCGCACGTGCACAGGCGCGGTGTTTGCGGCGACAAGGGTGCCAAGCAACGCCTTTCCTTCCGGCACGGTCGTGTAGTTGATCTCGTCGTAGCCGAAATACGGCCACACCCGCTCAAGCGGCGTTCCGGCGGCGGTGGCATCGACTGCGATGTTCACGGTCGCCGGTGCCTGCGCCCGTGCGGAGGAGGCGAGCGCGAACAGGCCGGCCGACATCGTCGTCCAGCACGCGCCCGGCGAGAGACGGTCCCGACACCGCACTCGCTTGTGTTCACGCCTGCCCACGCCATGCATCGTCACGGATCAGCCTTCTCCTTCGACGAAGGCTACCGGACTATTTTGTGTACTGCACGGCCTGGATATTTTGCATGATGAGAAGGTCCGTGGCGTTTGACGGCGAACCGACGGTGACGGCACCTTCGTAAAAGGTTCCGGACGAGTTGCTACTGTTGTCACCACCAACACCAAGGACGATTCCCCCCGCATTACCCCACGTCTTGCCCGATGGAATGGCACCGTCGTAGGCGGTTGTGAGATCGCTGGCGGCCGATATGTCAGCCATCCTAAGCGAATATTTCCCGACGGGCGTGTGAAGAATGCCGAGGGCGAAAGCAACCCCGGCCATCGACGGGTTACTTGGGTTGTTTCCAGGCGTCGAGGAAGAGCCCCCCATCCACACACCGGCCTCGAAGTCCCCCCCGAACCATGGGCCGGTGGTACCGGTACCTGAGCCCCAAAAGCCCTTTCCAAAGAACAAGGTATTCATGGTCACGTATTTGCCGGGATCAGGCGAGACAGAACCGAAGTCCCAGCAGCACGCGCCACCGAAGTGCGTGCCGTCTGCGAGTTCATAGATACCCTGGTCCTTGTTGCCCATCGGCACGCCCTTGGCGATAACGTTCAAAGGCGTCCGATACCCCTCATATTGAGCCATGTAGAGCGCGTAGACCCTGTGACCGCCGGCTGTAATCGCAAGTTTGGTCGCAGTTGACTCGTAATCGTCGTATCCCGAGCGGGTGCCGTTTCCTGACGGGCCCGCGGAGCCCCTCTGGAGATCGTTATTGTTCCCGGACTGATCGTACAAAGTCGAGACGGTGCACGTGGTGCCATTGCAGAAGTTGTCCTGAGTGGCAGTGTCGGCGTAGCCATCCGCGGTCACCCCGATATCCATCAACGCGCCGCCCGTGCCCATGTTCGTGCTCGAGCTCCCGCTCCTGACCTGGTAAAGGGGGCCACTGTACGCGCTCGAGAGAGCCCGAACCATGCTGTACGCGGCAGCACACGGCGTGCTGGCGGCTGCGTAAATGTCGCACGGCCCAGTGGGTCGCGTTATGGCGCCGCCCGAGCCGATGACTCCGCCCGTCGATGGGGTCCCGCCGCTGCCAATGACACCGCCGCTGCCAATGATCCCGCCGCTGCCGATGACACCGCCAGTGCCAATGATACCGCCGCTGCCAGTGATGCCGCCGCTGCTAACGATACCGCCACTGCCAGTGATGCCGCCGCTGCCAACCACACCGCCGCTCGAGCGGGCCCCGCCAATGCTGGCGAGGCCGCCGCTGCCAAGCGAGCCCCCGACCAAGATCGATCCTCCGCTTCCATTGGCTCCGCCAGCGGCGTCGATCGGGCCGGAACCGCCGGTTCCCCGGATTCCTCCAGCGCCAAGCATGCCGCCACCGCCCGAAACACCACTGACATCCAACCCTCCGCCGCCGCCCGCGCCGCCATTTCCCGCGGCTCCGCCAGCCCCAAGAACCGGCACATCACTGCCGCTATCAGCAACCATGTCGGTCAGATGGCTGTCCCACATCGGCACGCTCAGATCGACCGATCCAGCACCGCCCGCCCCAACCGCTGCACCATCGGGCCCAACGATTCCCGGCGCGTCGGTGGCGGCGTCGCGGCTGGCACTTTCGGACACCACGCAGCTGCCCTGAATGCACTGCCGACCCACCGGGCAGTTCTCGCTGGTTGTGCACACCAACTGATCGACATTGATTCTTGGTTGGCGAGCGCAGCTCATGGGCAGCGCAAAGACCACCCCCATAGACACGATAGCAGCGAGTGAGCCAGGGATTCTCCCCCTACCAGTCTTTCCACGCATCAGAATGTCACCTGTACAAGCGCGCCAGCAGTCCTGGCGCTTACCATGGGCTCTACTGTGGCGGAGGATTCCCGGCCCTGGCTCCACCCGAGATAGTAAAGAAGCAGACCACCAGCGACGCCGGCGGCACCTGCGGCATAGCCGATCGTGCTTGCGCTCGCGTAGCTTGCGCGCGTGCTCTCCTTGCTCCGCTGATAGCTGGTTGGGCTTGCCTCCAGTTCGCTCGCGAGGTGGTTAGCAGCCAAGGCAAAAAATACCCCGGCAGCGACGCCAGCAACACCGACGCCAGCCGTGACCGCGCCCGTTATACGAAGACCTCGGCCTGGCCTCGTCTGAGGCAGCGACGCTTGCACGCCGGCCCGTGACTGCGAGGCCCCTAAATTCTGGCTGGGCCCCGCTGAATTGGAATCGTGCGCATCCGTTGTGGTGGCCAATCCCCGGCGAGGTTGGGAGGCATCGGTTGAAGTCGATGGCCCTTGTAGAGCCATCGACTTCTTGCGAATCTCCTCGCAATCGGCGATATGTCGCTCGGCACGGCCGTCGCTCACTTTGCCCGAATCCTTGGTCTTGCGCAGGTACTCGCGAAATCGAATGATCGCGTCCTCGCAACGGCCCACCTGCTCGAGACAGCGGCCCTGGTTAAAAATGTGGTTTGCATCATTGGTATCGACGTAAAGGTCGGCCAAGAGAGCAACCCCAGCATCGGCATCACCCGTGAGACACGCCTTCTTGGCAGCGCGCTCCTTGGCAGTCTTACTGTCCCCGTTTCCAATATCCCCCCCCTCGGCCGTAGACGTCGAGCCACCTTGCTTAGCAAGCAGACCCTGACATTCGGAGATGTGCTTCTGCGCATCGGCCTTGTTTGCCTTGCTCACTTGCTTGCCCGCCCGCAGGTATTCTCGAAGGCGAGAAATCGCATCTTCATAGCGGTGATTCTGCTCAAAGCAAAGGGCATGGTCGTAGATGTACACCGGGTTGCTCGTACTCACGTAGAGTTCAGACAGAAGAGCCCCCCCATTGACATAGTCGCCGGCCAGGCAGGCGGTCTGTGCGGCACGTGCCTTCGCATCAACCTCTCTCGCCTGCGCCACCCGCGTTGCCAGAAGCAGGTAGGCCACCAGAACTAGGTATCTCCAAGGGATCATGCGTTGTACCCGATTCAAGCCGTTCAAGTGTGAAGCGGTAGGCGGCTATCTAATGCCCTCAATAAGCCTTGTCAAGGAGATTCGCATACCGCGCAAACCCGCGCTTCCACACCTGAAGAATGCGGAACCGGACGCCAAGGCACAGGTCGAGGCCGCGTTGTCTTCGCTTGCCTACAGCTTGCTGCGACGACGGCGGGCGAACAGTGCCAGGGCAAGTCCCAGGACAAAAGCGGTAGTTCCAACGGGCTGGTTCGAATTGGTCCTGCCGAGGGCACAGCCACATCCATTCGTCCCCGCGGCAGGCGCCGAATTGCCAGCCGCACCGCCGGCGCTCGCCGTACCGCCGGCACCGCTGCCAGCGCTTCCACCGGTCGAGGGTTTGCCGCCACTGCTGACGGCCCCGCCTGATCCCTGGACGCCGCCGGTTCCATTCGAGGTGCCGCCGGTGGCGCTGCCACCGCTGGATTGACTGCCCCCGCTTCCCGACGCCCCACCCTTGCTGCTGGTTCCCCCGCTGCCGGCGCTTCCGCCGGTGGCGCTGGTTCCGCCAGAGGACACACTTCCACCGCTGCCGCCAGCGCCGCTACCGCCAGCGCCAGCGCCACTGCTTCCGCCACTACCGCTGCCAGCACCTGTGTCGCGTCCATCGAGACCGCCGTCCCTGGCGGTCGTGCTTCCACCAGCGCCGGTGGCTCCGCCCGACCCTGAAACACCACCAGCCCCGGAGTCCACAGTACCGCCACCGCCGCATTGCTCGATTTCTGGATCCACTGCAGCGTTGACTGCGGTCTGACTGTCCAGCCCCAGGAAGGGCAGGACAAAGTTGGACTGAAACAAGGCATCCGACGGGCCATGATCGCCGCCGATCGACGTGAAAACATCAAGAACAACATAGCCACACGAATTCTTCCAGCTTTGCCGGGATGCTTGGTGGGTGCCCAGGGTCAAACCGCTCGCGGTCGAGGTCGGGGTCGTGCTGAGGCCGAGAACGTTCGTCCATTCTTTGATGGCTTCGGCTTGGTTCTTATAAGTGATGGTCGCGTCCGCATCGCCGTGGAAAAGCTGCACGCGCGGACGATGTCCCGTGTAGCCTGAATACATGGCGCGCACGCGATCTCCCCATTGCTGCGCGGTTTGAGAGGCCAGGCCGCACAGTCCCGAGCCGTCGAATTCGTTCGAGCACCCGGCCGGTACCCCGGCGAACGTGGAACCTGCCTTGTAGACATCGGGGTAGAGAGCAAGCAAGAGTTCCGACATCATGGCACCGGACGAGTCTCCGGTGGTGTAGACGCGATCGGCGTTGGCCTTGTATTGGGTGAGCGCGTACTTGACCATTTGGATAATGGCGTGACTGTCGCCCCCACCATTGCGCGTATGGGTCTTGCTGGAGGTGACGTCCCAGCATCTCCCATTCTGGCCTGATGCGTTCGCGTTGCTTGGGAGGACGACGATGAAACCGTACTGGTCTGCGGCGCTGATGAGTTTGGACGCCTGGCCGAAAACGGCTTGTGCACTTCCCCCGCAATAGTGGATGACGGTGAGGAGTGGCGGATTCGTAGCCACCTTGCTCGGTATGTAGGTGTACATGGCCACGTCCGATGGCAGGCCACTCGCCCCGCCCTTCCAGTCAGCGGTCACCAGGGTTGGAGAAGCCGCCCACGCTGGCGTAACTGCAAGCAATCCAAGCGCACCAAACAACAAAACACCAAGGGTACGATTTCGTGTCATGGCGGGAATGTCTCCACTGGCTAAAAAGGGCGGTGGGTGAATCACCGCGGGAACACATCGGTCTGCTACCAGAAAAAAGGCGGGACCCTGAGGGATCCCGCCTTGAACGACGTCGCTATCAGTTGATGGGACCTACTTCTTATATCCCACGTCTTTGAGGTTCTTCATGATGAGGAGGTCGGTTGCGTTTGACGGCGCACCGTTGGTGACTGCTCCTTCAAAGAAGGTTCCCTCCGAGTTGTTGCTGTTGTCA
>Ga0302323_100005675_pt1 | contig 10237 bp, 9 predicted proteins | sample Fen_T0_3_FD_201950 | JGI IMG/M metagenome (GOLD analysis project Ga0302323, IMG submission 201950) | Peat permafrost microbial communities from Stordalen Mire near Abisko, Sweden - Fen_T0_3 | ecosystem: Environmental > Terrestrial > Soil > Wetlands > Permafrost | place: Sweden: Abisko... | reverse complement strand
GACGAGCAGGTCAAGTCGTCGTGGTCCGAGGTCGTCAACCAGTATCAGCGCCGCGCCGATCTGATCCCCAACCTCGTCAATTCCGTGAAGGGCTTCGCGCAGCAGGAGAAGGACGTGCTGCTCGGCGTCACCAACGCCCGCGCCAAGGTCGGCAGCATCCAGGCTACTCCCGAGGTTCTCAACGATCCCGCCACCTTCCAGAAGTTCCAGGCCGCCCAGGGCGAACTCTCCAGCGCACTGTCGCGGCTGCTCGTGGTCACTGAAAACTATCCGCAGTTGAAATCGGATGCGCTGTTCCAGAGCCTGATGACACAGCTCGAAGGCACCGAGAACCGCATCACCGTGGCGCGCAACCGCTACATCAAGTCGGTGCAGGAATATAACGTCGGCATCCGGACCTTTCCGACCAACCTGACCGCGATGGCGTTCGGCTACAAGGAGAAGCCGAATTTCTCGGTGGAAAACGAGAAGGAAATCTCGACCGCGCCGAAGGTAGATTTCAATCCGGCACCGGCGAAGTGACCTTGATTGAGATCTGACCGCCATGCCCCCCGTACGGGCCGTCCTTGTCGCGCTCATGATGTGCTGGGCGATCATCGCCGCGGCCGACGTCGCGGTGCCGCAACTCACCGGCCGCGTCGTCGACCAGACCGGTACCCTGACCAGCAATGACATCACGGCGCTGACCGCGACGCTGACTGATCTCGAGACCCGCAAGGGCAGCCAGATCGCGGTCCTGATCGTGCCGACCACCGAGCCCGAGAGTATCGAGCAGTTCTCGATCCGGGTCGCGGAGGCCTGGAAGATCGGTCGCAAGAAGATCGACGACGGCGCGCTGCTGGTCGTCGCCAAGAACGACCGGCATCTGCGCATAGAAGTCGGCTATGGCCTGGAAGGCGTGCTGACCGACATCACCAGCAAGCGCATCATCGATGAGGACATTACGCCCAAATTCAGGAACGGTGATTTCGCCGGCGGCATCTCGGCGGGTGTCGGCCGCATGATCCGGCTGATCGATGGCGAAACGCTGCCGGCGCCGGAGCCGCCGCACTGGCAGGATTCCAACCTGCTCAGCCATTTGGAATCGTTCAGTCCCTTCATGCTCGTCGGCCTGATCTTTCTCGGCGGCGCGTTGCGCGCCGCGTTCGGCAGGCTGTTCGGCTCGGCGGCGACCGGGGGCATCGTCGCCGCGGCGGCCTGGTTCATCGCGGGCTCGCTCGGCATGTCGCTGCTGCTCGGCGGCATCGCTTTCGTCATCGCGATGTTCGCCGACACGTTCACGTCCGGCGGGCCTCCGGGGCGCTACGGTGGCGGCTTGTCGGGCGGCTCCGGTGGCTGGAGCGGCGGCGGTTCAGGCGGCGGCTTCAGCGGCGGCGGTGGTGGTTTCGGGGGCGGCGGCGCCTCGGGGAAGTGGTGAGACCATGGGCGTCGGGCGTATCGGCAGGCATCTCTTGCAGCATCACTGGCGGGCACGGCGGGTGTTTGCGCCCGGTGTGCTCTTGCGAATCGAACAGGCGATCAAGCTGGGGGAAGCGACGCATGCGGGGCAGGTTCGCTTCGTGGTCGAGGGCGCGCTCGACGGCGCGCCGTTGTTTCGCAACCAGCCGGCGCGCGAGCGGGCGATCGACCTGTTCTCGCGCTTAAGGATCTGGGATACCGCCGACAACAACGGCGTTCTGATCTATCTGCTGCTCGCCGACCGCGATGTGGAGATCATCGCCGATCGCGGCATCGATGCGAAAGCAGGCGCTGCGGTGTGGGGAAAAATCTGCCGCGACATGGAAGCTGATTTCGCCTCCGGCCGTTTCGAGCAGGGTGTGATCGAGGGCGTCAAAGCAGTCTCACGGCTTTTGGCCATGCATTTCCCACCGCAAAATCCCGCCCGCAACGAATTGCCGGATGCGCCGGTGGTGATTTAGAGCATCACATGGAACCGGGCGATCATCCCCGCGTCCGCGATCGCACGGGAGGCTTCGTGCCGGGAAACCACACTGACCCGTGAGACTACCGGGCAGCCGGAAAAAAGCCGCAGTTTGGCATGCGCCCTGCATCATCTGATCTCACCGGGTCCTCCTCACCAGTGAAGGTCGCCATGCTCGTCACCCTCGTCGCTGTTCTCTGCAACAGCCAGCTCTGTCTCGAGAAAGTCGTTACCACCAGTGAGATGTCAGGCATCACGATGGCTGCCTGTCAGGTCAATGCACAAATCGGGATCGCCGATTGGCTCGCCAAGGGGCCGTATCACGAGTGGACGCTGCAGAAGTACAAGTGCATCGCGGGCAAGTACGTTCCGAAGAACGAAGCCTGATAGGCCTGCGTCCTACTGCCAAGTCGATCAATCCTTGCGCATGATGTGCTGCGCGCCGTGGCTGCCGTGGCTTAAGGGCTGGCGCGATGTCGGATCGTCATCGCAACGGAATGCGCTACCGGGTCTGATGGTCTTCCGACGCCGAAGGCGCGGGCGTACGACTGTCATGCGCAAACAAGGTCGTGGAGCGGGGCGACGATCCCAGTGACGTCGTCCTGCTGCGGTCCTCGAGGGGCTCCTTCGGGCTCTCCTGCGGTTTCACTTGCAGCCGCGCGGCGACCAGCGCGCCGAGAATCTCGTATCCGCTCTGGTTCAGATGATCCCAGTCAACGGGACCATGAATGACGCTGGTCCTGGCGGCCTCGCGCAACGCCGGCGTGGCATCGACGAAGCCGACGCGCTGGTTGGCGCTGATTCCCGCGACCATGTCGCGCATGGCATCGTGGTGTCGTTCCGAGAGGATCTTCGGGGCGAGACCCGCGCCGAAGAAACTGCAGAAGGATATGTTCTCCTCCGCATGGCGATAGATCGAGATCGGCGACGGCACGTAGACCATGGTGATCGGCACGCCTTCGAAGCGCTTGCGCAGCCAGGCCAGGGAGCGCGCGAAGACGTCCATGCCGAGGCGGATGCGCTCATCGGACAGATGCGGCGCGGCGCCCTGAAGCGATGGCGTCTCGATGGTGCGGTCGCCGACGACGATATGGTTCTTGCTCGGAACCGGCGTGCCGCAATACGGGACATAATGGCCGGTGATGTAGTATTGCGACAGGAACTCGGCTTCCTTGAACGTCGTTTCAGCAAACTGTCCGTGGCAGCGCAGGAATTCCCAGCCGGCATATTGCTCGTCGAGATAGCGATCGATCGCCTGCGAATCGGTCCCGCCGTAGCGCTTGTCGACCTTGCCGACAAATTTGAGGTTATCCTCGATGTCGTTTCCTTCGTAGAAATACACCACCATCTGCCGGGGCTGTTCGATCGCGGGGAAGATCGAACACGTCGATGTCGGGTAGATTTCGGCCGGCCGCAGCACCATGGCCTCCGCGCTGCCGGCCCCGCCGATGCCGAAGCTCACGACGTCACGCCGGGTCTGCTGGTGAATGATGTGGCCCGAATGGAACGGGCCCTTTAGCTTGCCGCCGGCCTGCTGCAGCCAGTCGCCATATCCTTCGGCGTAGGAGTCGCCGAGGATGGCGATGAAATCATGCGGAAGATAATCGGATTTGGAGGTCTGCGTCAGAACGTCCGCGGCCGCGGGAAGCGGCGAATGGATGTCGAGCGGAGCCAGCGGCAGCATGACACGAAAGACCGCGAACTCCATCGCGACATAACCGACGAACACCGAGACGCATGTCAGCAGCGTATTGGCGATCGCTCGACGCGCCAGGGAAGATAGTTTGGTCGCAAGAGTACGTTCGGTAGTACGCTCGGTCACTGCGGTCCGCTCAGGTTGGCCCCGACGCCATAGTGACGAGACTTGCGCAAAAAGTTTGACGCTCGCGGACCTCATTGCAGTCACGCGCCGCAAAGCCGCCCGAAAGCCGTCCTGACCGAAGCGCGAAGGTGGCTGCGCGATGACGATCGAGGCATCGCCCGCAAAAGGGCCAGATGCAAAGAGTCAAATGCAGGCGGGCGAAGTGCAATCCGACCGGGTGCCAACAATCCAGATGAGCGGCAACTGATTTGCCCGACGATCTCCACACCAATGCTGTTTGAAATTCGGATCGCATGCCCACGTCGTCCCGGACACGCGAGTGCAACGAGCGCAGATCCGGGACCGATAACCACCGAACTTCGCTGTTGCGCTTGCTGGAGCTTCAGCTTTGCACAACACAAACATTCCTGGTTATGGCTCCCGGCTTCCTGGACGGCGAGAGTCGTTACGCCTTCACCGATGGCCGCTGGCCGACACGGGCGAACCAGGCCAAGATGTTGGCATTGGCGGTGTCGAGCGGCTGGCCGACCTTCGCGCCGAAATCGAGAAAGCAGAAGAGCAGGATATCGGCGAGGGTGAAGCGTTGGCCGCAGAGATAGTCACGGCCGTCGCCGAGTTGTCCGTCCAGCCATTGCAGCCGGTTGGCCGCGATCCTCTTCAGTCCCGGCGAGGCCTCGGCCGCGACTGGAATACGCTTCTCGAAGAACGTCAGCCCCTCGCCGAAGCGATAGCCGTTGGCGAGCGGCTCGCAGATGTTGAGGTCGACGCGCCGCGTCCACATCCGGCATTCGGCGCGCTGTTGCGCGGTCGCGCCGATCAGCGGCGGAGTCGGATGTGTTTCCTCCAGATATTCGCAGATCGCGGTGACCTCGGAGAGAAAGCTGCCATCGTCGAGTTCAAGCGTCGGCATCTGCCCGTGCGGGTTGCGCTGCAGATGCGCGTCCTGGCGGTTTTCGCCGCCGCGCAGGTCGACCGTCTGCTTTGGGATGGTGATGCCCTTCTCGGCCATGAACATGCGGACGATGCGCGGGTTCGGTCCGATCGAGTCGTAGAGCTTCATGCGTCTCCCCTGTCATTGTTGGTGTTGTCGTCGCATTTTTTGCCGAGCAGTTTGAACAGGCCGCTCCTGCCATTGTCAAACCGCACGGATCGAAAGCGTCACGCGTGTTGGTCCGCGCAAGGACTGCATGTCGGCGTTATGGTCGCGCCCGCAGCGGTCGCCAGGCGGTAGCAGCGACGATGGCGACCACCTCGCCGACGAACTGGCGTTGGCCGGGCGGCTGTGACGAGGCGCTTGTCCGGACGGCGTCCTGGTTGGTCTCGACCTGCCCGGCGAGGTCGACAGGAAGCGCCCGCCGGCGGCTCCCGCGACAATGACCGCATCAACGCCACAATCGTTAATGCGACCCGTTCGAGGTCGCGGGGGCGCGCGCCCGCTGCCGGTTATCTCCTTGAAAAATCGGCCTGTACGGGGTGCGGCCCTCGTAGCCGGCCGCGGCAATCGTCGGATCCGCCGTCCTATTCGGGAAATCGCGAGGCAAAAACGTGGCGTGGAATACCTCCGGGGCCCATGCCGCAAAGCAGCATAACCGCCAATTTGTCGCGCATTGCCACGGCAGCTCCCTTAATCGGGCCCAATTTCGCCGCGGAGACTTTAGTAAATTTGGCCAAGCTGGCCCCGGCTCATGCGACGCCGCGAGGGTCATTTCTGACTTGTGAGTTTGAGTGTGAGTGAGCGTAAATATGGCCGAACAATCTAGCCTGGAAGCCCGCGCCGGCACCGTTGCCGAGAATTCCTCCGACAGGACGGAATCGCCGAAACTGGCGCCAGAGGCGACGAGGGCGGAGCCGACAAAGATTGAGCCGGTCAGACTCGACGGTGGCGTGGCGGACGCATTCAGGGTCGAGACCCCGCGTACGGCCGGCAAGATCTTCGTGGCCTCGACCACCAGTCGCGTCAGGGACAACAAGGCTGCGAGCCCGAAACCGGATGTCGCCAAGCCGGATATGAAGCCGGATTTGAAGTCGGAGACCTCCAAGGTCGACATGTCCAAGGTCGACATGTCCAGGGTCGAGATCCCGCGCGTGGGCAAGATCGGCGCCGCCTCGGCCGTCGAGCGGGCCTGGGACAGCAAGAGCACGGGCGCCAAGGCCGCGACCGATGCCAGCAAGGCTACGCAACAATTGAAGCAGGACGTCGCGAAGGCGGAACTGTCCAAGATGGGAGTGTCCAGGATGGCGGGGGGCACGAAGGCGAATGCTGCGCGGATCGCCCGGCGGGTCGTCGCGGCGTTGCCCAAGGTGAGTTCGCTGGCGTCGTGGCGTCCGAGGATGAAGAGCGAAAACCCGAAGGCGGCGAAGCCTGAGGTCCGGGCCGAGGCCGCATCGGTCCGCGCTGAGGCTGCGTCGCCGGAGAAGCGCCGGATGTCGTCGCTCGCCGCGGTAGCCGCGGTTGCGGCCGCGGCGGGCGCGATCGGCGGCGTGCTGGCGACCATGCTGTTTCCACAACTGCCCGCCGAAGCTGCGATGTCGACATCAGACAGTGCCACACTGGAGGCATCGGTCGCGCGGATCGATTCCGATCTGCAGGCGCTCAAGACGGGCGGCGAGCAGGGCGGCCAGATGCAGGGCCAAGGCCTGGACAATCAGACCGCCGAGCGTCTCGATCGGCTGGAGCGGGCGGAGGCCGAATCCTCGGCCAAGATCGTCCGGCTCAACGAGGCCACGGAACGGCTGCGCGTTGCCGTGCAATCCACGCCGGGGATGCCGCCGATTCCGCCGGTGACCAACTCCCGCGAGACCACGGGTTCGGTGACGCAGACCTCCAGTGCTGCCTCGGCATTCGGGGCCGTCCGCCCGACGGCGACAGCGGCGGCGACGCCGAAACCGGTCGATGCCGGGCGGCTGCCGATCGTTCAGGGCTGGTCGCTGCGCGACGTCAACCATGGGCTGGCCTTGATCGAGGGCCGCAACGGCTTCTACGAGGTCTATGCCGGCGATCCGATCCCCGGCCTCGGGCGCGTCGATTCGATCAAGCGCCAGGACGGACGTTGGGTGGTCGTGACCACCAAGGGTCTGGTCGTCTCGCGCTGACCGGCGGCGCCCGGCGCCGGCGCGGGAGGCTCACCGCGATGTGAAGCCTCCGGACCATGGCGATGGCTGCCGGATTCCGATAGTCCGACCTTTTTTCGGCTACTTTCGATCGCAAACGAACTCGCGCGCGAGCAGTCTCGCTGGCGCCGTATCGGTCGGGAGATGAGCCGCGTGCCGCGTGTGTTGGTCGTTACCCTCGGACTGTTGTGCTGCGCGCTTTCCATCCGCCCGATGTCGGGTGCGGAACTGGAGCGCGGCGCCGCGATCACCGAGCCGTTCGCACTCCGCGAACTGGATCACGGCCGATTTGCTCTCGGACGCGTGCTGGCGCCGGCACGGTCGACCGATGCGCCGCTGACCGATGATCAACTGTTCGCCCTGCCGTCGATGGCACCGGTGCGCAAGGCGCTCAACGAGGAATACGAGAGCTACGTCGCAAAACACAGGGCTGCACGGCCCGACGAAAAGATCGGGGTCGGGCCCTCCTTCGATCTTCAGGTGTTCGACTATCCCTTGCTCACCTCCCCGGACACCCGCTTCGTCCTCGCCGGCATCGTCAACCGGATGGACCGCAGCTATGTCGCCGCGGCGAATTGCGGAGAGGTCAGGCTGATCTACCGCCTGACGCGCATGACGCCGCCGCCGGCCGTGCCGGGCGACGAGGTGCCGTCGCCGCGCCTGCCGATGACCTTGAACGTGGTCTTGAAGGCGAGAGCAGATGCTGCCGCCGACGGCAGCGGCCAGGCCGTCACCTGCGCCGACATCGCCGGCCGCTGGCTGGCCGCCGGGGAATTGTCGCTCACAGGCGCCGAGCTCGCCGCAAGGCTGACCGCCAAGGACGGCCCGCTCGATCTGATCAGACCGGAGAACATCCACCGGATCGAGACCAATCTGCAGATCGCGCATATGCCGAAGACGGCGGCCCACGAGTTCCGCACCGACTATTTGATGAATGTCTTCGATTACGATGCACGATCGGGGGCCTACCAGCTCTCCCCGCTGGAAAACCAGATCGATCGCGAGCGGCTGCTTGCGGATGACAATCTCAGGCGCGACTTCAAGAAATGGCTGCTCGATCCCGCCCATGTCAGGGAGCTCGATCGCGGCACCATCCTGATTCCGGACCGCTTCCTGGCGACCAGCGCCATCGCGGCGACCCCGGTTGGTTTCTCGCCATCCGACCTGCAACCCGCCTTCGGGCTGGTGCAAGGCGATACATCCGCCGTGAAGCCTGCGTTCGAGGAGAGCGACATCGTCGCGGCCCTGCAGAAGGCGGCCGTGGAGGGAAGCTCGCTGGAGAATATCCGGTCCGTCGCGGGTTTTGAGCGCCGCCTCAACGATGCGAGCTGCTCGGGCTGCCACCAGAACCGGGGCATCGGCGGCTTTCATTTTCCGGGCGTCGACTGGATGGCGGAGAAGCCGTCAAACGAAACCATCGTCCCGGCGTCGCCGCACTTCTTCGGCGATCAGGTGCGGCGCCGCGACATCCTGACGGCGATACGCGACGGCAAACAGCCGGATTTCTCGCGCGGCTTCGCCAGCCGCCCGCAGCCGCGGGGCAGTTCCGAGCTGGCGCGAACCAGCTATCTCGATGGTTGGGGCGCGCATTGCTACGTGCAGCACGCCAATCCCGAGGAGAACGACAAGAGCTTCCGGACATGGACCTGTGCGGAGGGACTGGCCTGCGAGGCGGGTCCGGGAACCCGCATGGGCATGTGCTTCATCCAAAGCCCGAGAAGTGTAAAGGCCAATTGACACTGGTGCGACCGATCGTGTTTCATCGCTGTGACAGGATCGGGACGAAAACATGGACGAGGTCATCGTCATTGGCGCCGGCATCGGCGGCCTGACGCTCGGGATTGCCCTGCACCAGGCCGGCATTCCTTGCCGGATTTTCGAATCCGCCGCAGAACCGAGGGCTGTCGGCATCAATCTCTTGCCGCATGCAACGCGCGAACTTGCGGCCCTCGGGCTCGAAGACGCGCTGGAGCGCGTCGCGATCAGGACCGCAGATACCGCCTACTTCAACCGGTTCGGACAACTGATCTACCAGGAGCCGCTGGGTCGCGCTGCGGGCCACGCCCATGCGCAGTTCTCGATCCATCGCGGCGATCTGCAAAAGCTGCTGCGCGATGCCTTCATCAAACACGCCGGAAGCGACCGGCTCGTGGCCAACAGCCGCTGTGTCGACGTGGCGCAGGATGAGCACGGCGTGACTGTGACGTTCTCGGACGGCGCGGGTGGGAGCGATCGCCACACTGTGCGTGGCGGTCTCGCGATCGCCTGCGACGGTATCCACTCCGCGGTTCGCAAGCAGTTTTTCCCGAACCTGGCCGAGCCGCGCTATTCCGGCGTCAACATGTGGCGCGGCGTCACGCGCTGGAAGCCGATCCTGTCGGGTGCGAGCATGATCCGCGCCGGCTGGCTGTCGCAAGGCAAGCTGATTATCTACCCCACCCGCGCCGCGGGCGCGGACGGATTGCAGCTCATCAGCTGGGTGGCCGAAATCGAAACGCCGACCTATCGCAAGCGCAACTGGGACAGCAAAGGCGCGATGGTCGATTTTCTCGGTGCGTTTCTCGGTTGGCACTTCGATTGGCTCGATGTGCCGGAATTTCTCCGCGCCGCCGACAGCGTGCTGGAATTTCCGATGGTCGACTACGATCCGTTGCCGCGCTGGAGCTTCGGCCGCGTCACGCTGCTCGGTGATGCCGCCCATCCCATGGTGCCGCGGGGCTCCAACGGCACCGGACAGGCCATCCTCGATGTGCGGGCGCTGACAGCAGCCTTGCGCCAGATCCCCGATCCGGTCGCCGCGCTGGCGGCCTACGAGGCGCAGCGGCGCGATGTCACCGCCAGGGGGGTCCTCGCCAATCGGAGCAATCCGCCGGATGCCATCCTGCGCGAGGTGTTTCAGCGCACCCATGACCAGCCTTTTGCCGATATTGATGCCGTCATCAGTCGCGCGGAACTCAAGGCACTGTCCGATGGTTACAAACAGTTCGCGGGCTTTTCCAACGAAGCCTAGCTAGTATCCAATCCGGGCAGGCAGGAGCGGAGGCGGCGATGAGCGATGCCGGCGGAAGCCACGAGCGCAATCGCGAGATTGCGCGTAACGAGGACAAGCGCCAGACCATCGGCGACATTCGCGTCAGCGTCTGGGCAATTGCCGTCACCATCATGATCGTGGCCGGCGTGGTCTGGGTCTGGATCAGGCATTGATGGTCCTGCCCGGGCCGGCCAGCCCACTCACGCATAATGCGTCAGGCGCTTGCCGGGCAACAGGTCGTAGGCCGAACGCCAGCCGGGTAGGGCGGCGATGCGCGCCAGCCAGGCACTCACCGCGGGATGGCTTATGGCAAAATCGTAACCGGTCTCATCGGCCGGATACGACAGATAGG
>Ga0302323_100005674_pt1 | contig 10239 bp, 8 predicted proteins | sample Fen_T0_3_FD_201950 | JGI IMG/M metagenome (GOLD analysis project Ga0302323, IMG submission 201950) | Peat permafrost microbial communities from Stordalen Mire near Abisko, Sweden - Fen_T0_3 | ecosystem: Environmental > Terrestrial > Soil > Wetlands > Permafrost | place: Sweden: Abisko... | reverse complement strand
CAGATGAGCCAAATCATCTGCGTCGTGCACTCATTATCTGGGCAGTTCTCTCTGTTGTTGGGATTGTATTGTTTCTTGCCCTGAGCCCGTATATTCTGCCAACCTCAGCAAGCGCTCTTAGTGATACTGCTAATTATACACTTGTCCTGCTGACCGTTCTGGCTGTGCCAGTTGGTATGTTTGTTGCCGTTTTTCTCTTCTATAGCATGATTGTATTCAGAGTGAAGGAGAGGCCGACAGAAGATGCTGTTCCTTTAAAGCCCAGGCCTGGCCTGCAGATTGGGTGGATGGGAATTACTGGTCTTCTTTGTCTTTTTCTTGTCATCTGGGGTATGGTCGCCTTCTATCAGGAAGCTGTTGCCTCGCCCTCAGCTCCTATTGTGGTGCGAGTGACTGGCCAACAGTGGTTATGGACTATTGAATATCCACAATATGGAGCGACTAGTCAGGAACAGGCTATTGAACTACCTGTGAATCGTCCAGTAAAATTCGACGTTACCTCAAAAGATGTATTGCATGGTTTCGCCATCCGCGCACTTGGAGTACGTGTTGATGCTAATCCAGGTGAAATGAGCAGCACACCTGTCGTGATACCATCAGTGATCGGACGTTATACTGTGGTCTGTGTGGAGTTGTGCGGACTCTATCATTCCTATATGTGGTCAGAAGTGGATGTGGTCAGCCAGTCGACCTTTGATTCCTGGATAGTCAGTCAAGGAGGACATGTATGATAGAAACGAGACGGCGCACGAAGCTTATACAAGCCCTTTTCCCCAGTATAGTTTCTGGCGTGCTACTTGGCGTTATTGGTGCTATCATAGCAGGAGTTGTCGTGACTCATTTTGCGTCACCCGATAATCTCGACGCACCAGTTGTTGCTGCCTACACGGGCTGGGTGCTCTTCTTCTTTATTGGCATTGGAGCTTTCAATGGTGTCTGGGACTGGGGTTTTGCTCGCCAGGAGCCAACACCTGCCGAGGAGTTGCAACTGGCAGGCAAAGATCAAGGCCTCTGGCGTTACTTCCGCTATACCACCGACCACAAAGTTGTGGGGATGCAATATCTGGTCACCGTTTTGCTCTTCTTTCTCCTGGGCTCAATCGGAGCCTTTATGCTCCGCCTGGAGCAGTCAAGTCCCGGAGCAATCTTTTTTAATCCCGCAACCTACAACACGATTGTGGGGATGCATGGCATTCTAATGATTGCAGCCTCGATCCTCATGGTCAGCGGCCCTTTTGGTAACTTTGTGTTGCCGATCATGATTGGCGCACGTGATATGGCGTTTCCTCGCCTCAATGCGCTGAGCTACTGGCTGATTTTTGCCATCATTCCTATCTTCTTTTCCACGCTGGCCCTGGGTGGTTTTCCGACGGGCTGGACGGGGTATGCGCCTCTCTCTGTCCAGGAATTGACGCCTGGCATGGATGCGTACTGTTTTACGCTTATCATCTTTGCTATCTCAACGACGGTGGCGGCACTGAATATTGTGACGACGGTGCTTGTGTTGCGCACAAAAGGGATGACCTGGGGGCGGTTGCCCGTGTTCGTCTGGGGTGTTGTGCTTTCGGTTGTACTTGGTCTGACTGCGTTTCCTTCGTTCCTGATCTCTCAGGTAATGGTTCTGACGGATCGTGTGTTCCAGACATCTTTCTTTATTGCTGCAAATGGCGGCAGTAACTGGCTGTATGAGCACTTGTTCTGGTTTATGGGGCATCCCGAGGTGTATGTGATCGCGCTACCTGCAATGGCCGTAGCAGTTGAGGTGTCCGCTGTTTTTAGCCGCAAAACGGTGTTTGGTCATCGTATGCTTTTAGGCAGCCTGATTACTATTTGTATCTTGAGCGTTCTTGTCTGGGGCCATCACCTCTATACAAGTGGGTCCGCGACCTCGCTAGACGGCCCTTACATGCTTGATACAGAATTAATTTCCATTCCCACGGGTTTCTTCTTCCTGGCGCTTATAGGTACGCTCTGGCGTGGTAAAATCTGGATCACTGTTCCCCTGTTGTTTGTGGGAGGAATGCTGATAAATTTCGTCATTGGTGGTATTACAGGTATCTATCTGGCCGATCTGCCTACAGATGAAATTCTCCATGGCGGAATGTTTGTCACTGCACACTTCCATTTCACATTGGTTGGCAGCATGGTCTTCGGATTTTTCGCGGGCTTCTACTTCTGGTTTCCAAAGATGCTGGGGCGACGGCTCAATCCTATGCTAGGGACACTCCATTTCTGGCTGTTTGAAGTCGGTTTCCTTGGGACCTTCCTGGCATTGTTTTACGCGGGCCTGCAGGGTGAGCCGCGCTGGTCAGCGAATGTTGCCCCTGAATTTGCCACTGCCAATTTGATCGCCAGCCTGTTTGCGATACTGATTGCTGCATCGGTGTTTATCCTCGTCTATAACGTCGTTATCTCTGTCAGGAGTGGTGAGGTTGCAGCAGCCAACGAGTGGGGAGGCAAGACGCTTGAGTGGACCGTTCCGACACCAGTTCCTCTTGAGAATTTTGAACACCTGCCTGAGATCAAGTCAACGCCCTATGACTACGGAGTGTCTTTACCGCCAGTAGAAGGTGCGGCAGGTGTTGGTCTGGAACCAGCTTTGCACACGCAACCAGAGACTCTACACTCACAACCAGAGAGTTGATAGCCTTGGAGGAGACATACTTATGAGTACAGCCTTAGAGGAAATGCACAATATTGCGCCTCACATTCGGGTTGGGAGAGCACGTGCAGGGGTGCTTATGCTTATCCTCTCAGATTCTTTGTCTGTTGTTGCTATCCTGGCCGCTGGTGGTTACTTGAGTGCTCTTAATACAGAGAATCAGTATCGACTTGCCGCAGATCATGCTCCTACTTTTCTGCCTGGCTTGCTGGTCTCTCTTGGCCTTCTGCTGAGCGGACTTACTTACTACTGGTGGGAACAAAGAGTACGCAAGAGTACAGATGCGAAGGGAAGTGGTCAGCCGATCATTTTTGTGATCTCCCTGCTGCTCATGCTTGCAGCGTTGATAGGGCAGAGTTGGGTAGGCGCAACATTGGGATATGCAGCTCCTTTTCACGCTTATGCGAGCCTGATCCTGCTACTTACGTGGTTTTCGGTGGTCCACCTCCTGCTAGCAGTAATTGTTGGCATTCTTCTTTGGGGCCGGATCGTGCGTGGCAGATTGGCCGGGCACGGCTATATCGTCGAAGTGACAGGTTACTGGTGGTATTACACAGTAATTGCTAGCGTGCTTATGTGGTTATTCAGCGTGCTGATTAGATAACGCGGACGGCCCACTTGTGGAGGTATCGTAATGAATATCTGGGTTGATGCAAATGGATGGCCTTTTCCGCCTTTTGTGTTGCTTGTGTGTCTCGTTGCCGAAATCCTCTACTTTCGCGGTTTGTCCGTACTCATTAATGCAGCACAACGGAAGGAAAAAATGATGCGTGACAGGGGAAGACTTCACCCTTCCCCCGTGACCATCACTCTTTCCTCTGGTCGGAAGTATCAGTGGAATAGCTGGTTCTGGCGTGGGATCTTGTTTCTCTGTTCACTGCTTGTTTTCCTGCTCGCGTCTTCAGCGCTCATTGATCTACTCTCTGCTCGGCTCTTCTGGGTGCACATGGTTCAACATTTGCTCTTGTTGGTTGTCATGGCTCCGTTGCTTGTTGCTTCTGCCCCTTTTCTGCCTGTGTGGCTGGGCTTGCCACGCCGGGTACGCAAGTTCATAAAAATCGTTGTTCACCTCAACGTCAGACATGCTTTTTATCGTCTGGGGCACTGGCTACGGCAACCTGTTCTCACATGTGGGCTTTTGATTATAGGAACCTGGGTCTGGCACTGGCCTCCCCTCTACGATCTGGCTCTGACAAATGGAGCAGTTCATGATTGGCTTGAGCATGCGACTTTTCTTGCTGTGAGCGTCCTTTTTTGGTCACAGGTGATACCTTCATTTCCCCTGCGTCCCCGCCTGAGCTATCTTGGTCGTGTAGGGTATCTTGGTATCGCGATTGTCCAGAACGTCGTTCTAGCGGCATTATTGGGATATGCACCTCAATCCCTCTACGCTCCTTATATGCGGTTGATTGCTTTACCGGGCGCTCTTTCTATGTTGCAGGACCAGCAGTTTGGTGCGGGTATTATGTGGACGTTTGGCGATGTCCCTTTTGGGATTGCCTTAAGTATCCTTCTGCAACATTGGCTGGCCTCGCAGATGGAGGAGAGCCAGGAGAATAATAACGCCGTCTCTCAACATTAGTGACTGAATGCTAACGTTCGGAGAACGCGGCATGGATAAAATAAGACACCTATCTGATGAAAGGAAAGACTATGCAGCGTCTAGATAGCTTGCAGAAAATAGCCATATTTGCCGTTATTGCCTCTTCCACGCTTGTCATTCTTGCTGCAACGGTCTTAGGTTTCAGGTTTTTTAGCGTGAGTCATAGCCAGGCAAGAACACAGCCAACGAACCTGCCTATTGCCGGTTTCCCGCTGGCAGGCCAGATAGCACCGGAATTTAGCCTGGTGAATCAGTTTAATAAACGTGTCAGTCTCTCTTCTCTGCGTGGTCACGAGGTTGTGCTGGCATTTATCGATTCGGAATGCAAGACGCTCTGCCCTTTGACTGCTACCATTATGTATAATGCCAGAACTCAACTGGGATCTTCAGCAGCCAACCGGATAGAGTTGGTGGCTGTCAACGCTAATCCTGCTGTTACCAGTGTTGCATCAGTGCAAGCATGGTCCATCGAACATGGTATGTTACATCAATGGTCATTTCTAACTGGCTCGGCGAAGCAGCTCCAATCTATCTACCATTTATATAATGTGTATGACCAGGTTGATGCAAATGGCCAGGCTGTGCATGATCCCATTATGTTTATCATCGATGCTCAAGGACATGAACGACTCTTCTTTGAAACGCTTAACTCAAGCAGTCCAGCCGATCTTCGCGATCAAGAAAATGGTTTGCTTGCTGGTATGCGGCAGTGGCTACCGGCTTGAGTGAGAAAACATATAAATACATGCCTTTCGTCGATGATTTCCTTCACACGAATTATGCGTTCTTTGGGCTACCCGAACCTTGCGCTCCTTAAATTATGCGAATCGTATGTTCCGCAAACATTGTATTGATGTTTGAAACGCTCAGGAGGACCTGACACCATGAAAGCATCACAGAGTCTTTCTATCGAAAAACTGGAAGAGAAGAGAGAATTGCAGACTCTACTCGCGACTCTCTCTAGCTACATCAATCTGATGAAGCCTCATGTCACCGTCTTGTTGCTTGGTATTACTGCTGCAGCAATGGCGATTGCCGGGCGTGGACTGCCGCCTCTTTTTCTTACAGTCGCAACTTTACTGGGTGGCGCACTGGCTGCCGGTAGCGCTAACTGTATCAATTGCTATATTGACCGCGACATTGATCATATGATGTCGCGTACGCAACGTCGCTCATTGCCGTCTGGTCGTGTGCAACCCCGACAAGCGCTCGTCTTCGGTATTATTATCGGTATCTTATCTTTTGTTCTTCTGACTGTTTGGGTCAATTTGTTGAGTGCAATTCTGGCCAGTTCTGCAATCTTCTTTTATATTTTCATCTACACGATCTGGCTAAAGCGTTCGAGTGTGCAGAATATTGTCATTGGTGGTGCGGCTGGCGCGGTTCCGGTGCTGGTTGGCTGGGCGGCGGTGACGAACACTGTTTCACTGTCTGCCATCGTGCTCTTCGCTATTATCTTCTACTGGACGCCTCCCCATTTCTGGGCGCTCGCGTTGCTGATCCAGAAGGATTATGAGAAGGCGAATATACCTATGCTCCCTGTCGTTAAGGGTGATAAAGAGACTCATCGGCAGATCTTCCTCTACTCGGTGCTGCTGTTTGCCGTGACGCTCATATTATTTGCCATGCATACCATGGGATACATTTATCTTGTGTGTGATATTGTGCTCAATGGTGTTCTATTGTATATGGCGTTGCGTCTTCTGCTCGACAAAACGAGGAAATGGGCACGCACACTTTTCTGGTATTCGAATTGCTATCTGGCTCTGATCTTTGCCGTGATGGTAATCGACCGCATCGTTATGCGTTGAGTTTCTCGGTTCGACGGAAACGGTCAGAGATAACAATAATGCAGGGGCACATGAGTAATGGTATTGCTTATCTTAGGGGAAGCTTGAAGCATGGATGTTGAGCATATAACCTCTGGCGAGATACAGGTACAGAAACAGGGAGCATGGCAAGCTCCACGCAAGCGCCGTATTATAACCTTCGTTGCTGTGTGTATTTTTAATATGGTGTTGCTTATTCTCCTGGTAACTCTACTGTTAACTCCTGCTTCTAAACAGCCAGGTGCTCATACTGGTACTGATAGTAATGCAGGGGATGTTGCCAGTCCTCTTATTGGGCTAGCAGCACCGGATTTCACATTGCCGGTGTTAAGTGGGAGCCCAGGAGCATCTCAGCTTCATCTCGCGGCTCTCGAAGGGAAACCAATTATACTGACGTTTTGGGCATCGTGGTGTGCACCTTGCAATGACGAGGCTGCATTTTTACAGAGCTCGTGGCCCGCCCTGAATGAGCAAGGTATTATCTTGATTGGTATTGACGGTTCAGAAAAAGCTAGCGAGGCGCTCAAGTTTTTGCAAAAGTACACTATTTCCTATCCTAACGTGCAAGATACTATAAATAGTGCGACGGCGATGGACTATGGTGTGGCGGGCTTGCCAGAGACCATCTTTATCGACCGCAAGGGCCTGGTTGTCGCCAAATGGATCTCCCCGCTCACCGCACAAGGATTAGAGCTTGAAGAGGCAAAGCTTGTATGAGAGAGAAAGCGCACAGGCCCTTTTGTGATATACTCATTTCATAGCAACGTTCTGGAACGGAGAACAAAAAGGCCTATGATAGTGCAGCCACGTCTAGCGTCAACGGTTTTGCTTGTGCGAGATATTGTTGCAGAGCCGGTGGGTCTGGAAGTCTTTATGGTGCGTCGGGTTGTGCAGAGTGAGTTCATGCCCGATGTCTATGTCTTTCCCGGCGGTTCTGTCTCCGCAGACGATCTTCTGGCGGAACAGGTGGAGGAACTTTGCGCCCCTGTAAGCTCCTTTGTGGCCGATCCTGAGGGACGCACCTCTCTGGGTACTGGTGTACGCGTTGCCGCCATTCGCGAAGCCTTTGAAGAGGCCAATGTCTTGCTCGCATATCAGGCCGATCAGCAGTTCCTGGCGATTGACAACGATGCGGTAGCACGTTTTGCAGCGTATCGTCAGGCTTTCAATGAGCGCAATGGCTCTATCGTTGAGCTAGCGAAGCGCGAACACCTTCTACTCGCGACCGACAGCCTGATCTACTTTTCACACTGGATTACTCCTGAAGGTGCTCCGAAACGGTACGATACACATTTCTTTCTAAGCTCAATGCCGCCGGAACAGGAAGCGCTGTATGACCAGCTTGAGACCAGTGCGGGTACCTGGATTCAGCCAGGACATGCCCTGAAACGCTTCGCGGCAGGTGGCTTCCCCCTGGCCTTTCCGACCTATCATCAGTTACGAGATCTGGCACGCTGTCACTCAGTGCAAGAAGCACTGGTCATAGAACGCTATGTGCCTACCCATCTGCCGCTTCTCAAACTTATTGATGATGTCCAGCATGTTTATCTACCTGAAGACACAACTGACACCTGGAAATTGCGGGGTATATAAGAACGAATTATAAACTTTTAATCGAAGCTAGACTTGTTCCCTGCTGTTTGTCTGGTAATTCGATGCCCTCGATGAAATACAATAGTTGATAGAAGTAGCTAGTAGAATAGGACACTATCAAGTGTATAAGTTGAGAGAATAGTCGATGCTGTTCTCTCAACCTATCTCCTCTTCAAGTAAGCGCACTAGTGTCCCAACGTGTTGTGTAGGACTTGCCAGCATGCCTTCAAGAACGGTTTTCATCTGATTTAATAGTCGAGTTATAGTTTCACTTTTAAAATAGTGATGGTAGCCAGACATCATTATTACAAGCTGCTGAAATGGCCAGAATTCAACTCTGAGAGGATATTCGGTTGGCACGAAGGTCTGCCGCGAATCGCTATGTTGTATGCCAAAGTCGAGGCGCGCTTTTCCCCCCACTGCTTCATAATTGTAGCGTGGAAAGTTCTCGAAAACGAGGTAGCTCTCGAAGAGTGTAGTAGTTTCGGGTACTCCTAGCCATGCTTTTATTTGCCTCATAGGAGTCTGCTCGTACTCACGCAGTTCCGCCAATTGCGCCTGCAAATCTTGCAGCCAGGGTAGTAGTGGCTTATCTACAGGTATGTGCAGGTGGAAAGGGAGGATGTTGTTGAAAAATCCTACCATATACTCGGAATCAGCGAGCGTGGAGTAAAGATCTGGGGTCAGGTATTGCGCCAGGAGCGGATAGGCATCTACGACCACTTCTTTGAGTTGGGAGGACATTCCCTGTTGGCCACACAGGTTATGGCCCGGGTAAACAAGACGTTTCAGGTGAATGCCCCTCTCCATGTGTTCTTTCTGACCCCAACTGTAGCAGGATTAGCTGAGGCTTTAGTGAAATATGAGACCAAGCCAGGGCATATTGCAGCCATTGCCCGCTTGCGCCAAAAGCTTGATGCTATGTCACCTGATGAGGTGCATAAAGTTCTCCAAGCCAGGCAAAAAGAAGGAAAATAGCTGCTAATGCGCGTCTGTCAGGAGCTTCTGCAAAGAAGAACGACTTGATGGGTGCAAACGCATTATCCTGAAGTACGGCAATCACTGATCCCCTACGGTTGACAAACTCAGAGTAATCCCTAGCGGAGATTGCGGGGGGAAAAAATGTCGGGAGGCCACAGCTGCTTCCCGATATCACTCAGCTTGATCGGCTTCATCTTGCGGTTCGTTTCGCTGATATCTCGCCACGTATCTGTTTCAACGGTCTGTACCATGTCGCGAGGGAAGAACAATTCGGCGGTCCAATCGAATACCACACGGACCTTCCGTTCCATACCTGGTAGTTTGCTGAGATAGATACTACGCCAGAGAAACCAGGCCAAGAAACCCGAAAAGCGCCATCCCTTTATCTCTGCACAAGCTGTATGATGGCCTACAACGCAGAGCATGCCCAATGCCGTAAAATGGAACGATTTTTGCGGCTTTCCATGAACACTGGCATGGATATTGTGTGCCAATGTATGTGCTTCACGCAAAGCATACTGAGCTGTGGCTGGATAGGGTTGACCCGTTTGACTATTGGTAATCACTGCACAATCTCCTAGAGCCCAGATACCCGGTAGACCAGTGACCGCCAGATGACTGTCAACAACCACTGCACCGCGTTTGTCATGTAAGGTTGGCAGCGCCTGTGCCAGTGGATGTGGCCTGACCCCAGCTGTCCAGATGAGCGTCTCTGTGCGTATTATCTCTCGCGGGTTGAGGATCACGACACCAGGGCGTGCAGATGCCACACGTGTAGCGAGTTTGAAAGTGACTCCTCGTGCCCTCATCCGCTCCAGGGCATAATCAGCCAATGAGCGACTGAGCTCTGGCAGAATAGAATCACGCGGATGTACCGCAACAATTTTAACTTCATCAGGAGGAATATTTGGATAATAGGGCAGCGCCCCCCGTACGAAATCGTTCAGCGCACCAGTCAACTCTGCCCCAGCAAAACCAGCTCCGGCTATGACAAATGTCAGCATTGCCTTGCGTCTCTCAGCATGAGGCTCCTGATCAGCATTTTCAAGCATATCTATCACATGGTTGCGAATGCGCATGGCATCTCTCAGCGACTTGAAATTAAATGCTGAGGCTTCCACTCCTGGCAGGCCCAGGTAATGAGAGACGCTGCCCACTGCTAGCACGAGATGATCAAAAGGGAGTTCACGCATTTGAGAGGAGTTGGCCATTGGTACATAGAGCACACGTTTCTGCTCTACGTCGATCCACTCGGCGCGTCCATGTACGATCTGTGTACGCCGCAGGCTTGTACGTACTGGGCGGCAAATATGTGCAGGCTCAAGGCTTCCACCGGCAACCTCGGCGAGCATGGGTGTAAAAAGAAGCGCGTTGGTATCGCTCACAATCGTCAAAGAGACATGGGGATCTGCACCAAATGCTTTTTCCAGATCCTGGGCGGTCTGTACTCCTGCAAATCCTCCCCCCACAATCACGATACACGTCTTGATCTCTGCTTGAGAGGCAGGAGGATGGTAATCATTGTCAAATAGAACTATGGCCAGATCATTGAAAGCCTGCGTAAATGGCCC
>Ga0302323_100005673_pt1 | contig 10240 bp, 10 predicted proteins | sample Fen_T0_3_FD_201950 | JGI IMG/M metagenome (GOLD analysis project Ga0302323, IMG submission 201950) | Peat permafrost microbial communities from Stordalen Mire near Abisko, Sweden - Fen_T0_3 | ecosystem: Environmental > Terrestrial > Soil > Wetlands > Permafrost | place: Sweden: Abisko... | reverse complement strand
TCGGCCTGCTAGTGGAGTTGTTAGACTTTACCTCCTATCTGCCCATGGATAGCTACAACATCACTCCCACCAGTTTCGGCCTCGATCTCTACAAACATTGCAGAATGGCCTGATTCCAACTGCATCAACCGCTTCGCAGGTTCTTTTAACCACCGGCAAATCGGCAGGTATCTTTCTATCGGAAAGGCAAATCCCCTCTTCGCCACTTCTTCGCCTTTCATATATAATCCTTCCATGGACTTTCAACTCGTGACCAGCTACAAGCCGAGAGGGGATCAGCCTCGCGCGATCGACGAGCTGCTTCGCGGGCTGGCAGCGGGCGAAAAACACCAAGTTCTGCTCGGCGTCACCGGCTCCGGCAAGACCTTTACCATGGCGAAGGTCATTGAAGAGTCCAACCGGCCGGCCCTGATCCTGGCTCATAACAAAACCCTCGCGGCCCAGCTCTACCACGAATTTAAGCAGTTCTTCCCCTCCAATGCCGTCGAGTATTTTGTAAGTTATTACGACTACTACCAGCCGGAGGCCTACATTCCCGCCGGTGACTTATATATCGAAAAGGAAGCCACCATTAACGAGGAGCTGGACAAGCTCCGCCTCTCTGCCACCCGTTCACTTTTCGAGCGGCGCGATGCGATCATCGTGAGCTCGGTCAGTTGCATTTATGGGCTCGGCTCGCCCGAGGCTTATTACGGGATGTTGTTGCTGCTCGAGAAGGGCCAACGCATCAGCCGGAAAGACATCACACGCCGACTGGTCGAAATCCTCTACGAACGGAATGACACGGACTTCCGGCGCGGGACCTTCAGAGTGAGGGGCGACATTATTGAGGTCTTCCCCACTTACGACGAGTCAGCTTACCGCATCGAGCTCTTCGGCGACGAGATTGAATCGTTGGCGCAGATCGATCCGCTCTTCGGCACGGTCAAGCAGAAGTATGCGCGGCTGCCCATCTACCCAAAAAGTCACTACGTCGTCCAGCCCGAGCGCAGAGCAGAAGCCATCGACTCCATCGTGGCCGAGTTAGGCGAGTGGGTGGCGGAACTGGAGTCGCAGGGGCGCATGGTCGAGGCTCAGCGCGTTCACCAGCGCACCCGCTTCGATCTGGAGATGATCAAGTCGATGGGCTATTGCCACGGGATTGAGAACTACTCGCGCCACTTCTCGGGGCGGCTTCCCGGCGAAGCACCGCCGACGCTGCTCGACTACTTTCCGCGCGACTTTCTGCTCTTTGTGGACGAAAGCCACGCCACGATTCCGCAGGTGCATGGGATGTGGTTTGGCGACCGGAGCCGCAAGCAGAATCTCGTCGACTATGGCTTCCGCCTGCCCTCGGCGATGGACAACCGCCCGCTCAAATTCGAAGAGTTCGAGAACCGCGTGCAGCAGGCGATCTATGTCTCGGCCACACCGGGGCCTTATGAGTTGACCCGCTCGGCCGGCGTGGTGGTGGAGCAGGTGATACGCCCGACAGGGCTGGTCGATCCCGAGGTGGAGATTCGCCCAGTGAAAGGCCAGGTTGACGATCTGCTGGCCGAGATCCGCGACCGCGCCAAGCGCAGCGAACGGGTTCTGGTGACCACACTGACCAAGCGCATGGCCGAGGATCTGGCAGGCTACTACACCGAGGTGGGCGTGCGCTGCCGCTATATGCATTCGGAGATCGAAACCCTGGAGCGCGTGAAGCTGCTTGCCGGACTGCGCAAGGGCGAGTTCGACGCTCTGATCGGGATCAACCTTCTGCGCGAAGGCCTTGACCTGCCCGAAGTCTCGCTGGTGGCCATTCTCGATGCCGACAAGGAGGGCTTTCTCCGCTCCTCCGGCTCTCTCATTCAAACGATGGGGCGGGCTGCTCGTCACATTGAGGGCCGCGCCATTCTCTACGCCGACAGAATGACAGACTCGATGCGCCGCGCCATCGACGAAACTGATCGCCGGCGCACGATTCAGAGAACCTACAACGAGGAAAACGGCATCACGCCGCAATCGATCATCAGCCAGGTGGATATGGAACTCGCGCATATTCTCAAGGCCGAATACGGCGAAGTGGAAGAGCAAGAGATGGCCGGACTGCCGGAGTTCAAAACGCAGGCCGAGCTGGACGCGTATATCGTGGGCCTGGAAACCCAGATGCGCGACTCAGCGCGCAAATTCGAATTTGAAAAGGCCGCCAAGCTACGTGATGCGATCAAGGAATTGCGCGAGAAGGAGTTCCTATTCGGGTAGGGCGGTTCCAGAGCCGATGTGCGATCGGTTCCCCGCAAGGAACTCGGGTCTACCTCTCATCCCGGTTCTGGATCAGTGCTTTTTTCCTTCATATGTGAGCTTAATCACACTCCAATTCGCCCCCTCGATTTGAAAATATCTTTGCCGGCAGGCTTCTCCTGATCCCCCCTGCCCGCGTGCGAGAATCATCATGGAGTTTTATGGCTACGTTCGGAAGTCTTGCGCTTCTTATTGCATTGGCGCTTGCCGCGTGGAACCTGCTGGCGGGGGCGCTGGCGCTGCGTTTGATCGCCACCGGGCAGCAGGCGTCTATCTCGCCGGAGAGGCTTGCTGACACCGCCCGCCGCGCCGGCATCGCCGGATTCGCCGCCGTTACAGCGGCTGCTTTCGCGCTGGTCTGGTCCGTTTTCAGCAACGACTTCTCCATCGCGTACATCCTCGAGCACTCGAATCGTGCGCTGCCGGCTGCCTATAAGTTCTCCGCTCTTTGGAGCGGCCAGGAGGGGTCCCTACTGCTTTGGGCATGGCTGCTGGGGGCTTACGGCTTCGTTCTAAGGCTCACCCACAAGCGCGACGTGAAGCTCTATTCCTATGCCGGCGCGATCCTGGCCGGGATTCAGGTCTTCTTTCTCGCGATTCTCAACTTCCCCGCGTCGCCCTTCGCCCTGCTTCCCGGTTACCAGCCCGGCGGGCCTCTTCCCGCCGATGGCAACGGCCTGAATCCCCTGCTTCAATATCCCGAGATGGTCATCCATCCCCCGATGCTTTATCTGGGTTATGTAGGCTTCTCGGTTCCCTTCGCCTTTGCGCTGGGCGCCCTGATGATGCGCTACCCCGGCGAGAAGTGGATCAAGATCACCCGCGTCTGGACCCTCTGGACGTGGCTCTTCCTCACGCTCGGCATCTTCCTCGGCATGCACTGGGCCTACGCTGTTCTTGGCTGGGGTGGCTATTGGAGCTGGGATCCGGTGGAGAATGCGAGCTTCATGCCCTGGCTCACGGGCACCGCATTTCTCCACTCCGTAATGATGCAGGAGAAGAAGGGGATGATGAAGGGCTGGAATGTGTGGCTCATCTTCTCCACCTTCTTGCTCACGCTACTGGGGACGCTGCTGACGCGCGCAGGGCTAGTCAGCTCGGTCCACGCCTTTGCCCAGTCCTCGATCGGCACCTGGTTCCTCATCTTCATGGGCATCGTGCTAGCCGTCTGCATCTTCACGTACATTCTGCACCGTGACCATCTGAAGAGCGAACACCATCTGGAGTCGCTGGTCAGCCGTGAGTCCAGCTTCCTGTTCAACAATCTTGTGCTGCTGGCCGCCTGCTTCCTGATTCTCTGGGGCACCCTCTTTCCCATCCTCTCGGAATACGTTGTGGGCAACAAAGTGACTGTGGGCGCGCCATGGTACAACCGGGAGGCCATTCCCATTGGCCTTTTCCTGCTCTTTCTCACCGGCGTTGGACCGCTTCTGCCGTGGCGCTCCACCTCACTTCGCGCGATCCGCCGCAACTTCGTGGTCCCCATCGCTGTGCTCTGGGTTACCGTGGCTGTCTGCCTCGGGGTGGGCGTGCGTCCCTGGAAGGATGGCGCCGTCGATTCCGGCAACCTGTATGCGCTGGTGGCCTTTGCCCTCTCTGCCGCAGTGCTCGCCGCCATCGGCTCGGAGTTCCTGCGCGGGGCCCAGGTAATCGCCAAACAAAGCGGCCGCGGCCTGATCTGGGGCAAGATCCAGCTGATTCGCCGCAACACCCGCCGCTATGGCGGATACATCGTCCACATCGGTGTGGTGATCGTGATTGTTGGCCTCGCCGGCGCCGCCTTCGACCGCAATGCGGAGAGCGAACTCAGCCTGAATGACAAGTTGGCCGTCGCGCCTTACTCGCTGTTGCAGGTGGGCGCCTCGCAGGACTCGAACGCCAACTACAACTCCGAGTTTGCGCTTCTTGATGTCTACAGAGGCGGGAAAAGGCTACTTCAGATGAGCCCGGAGAAGCGCGTCTTTCTTGCCAGTGAGCAACCCGAGACCCGGGTGGCCATTCATTCGGTTCCGGGCTGGGATCTCTACGTTGTCTACGAGGGCACCAACCCTGCAACCGGGCAACCAATCATCAAAGCCTTCATTAAACCGTTGGTGAGCTGGATCTGGGCCGGCGTAGCGCTGATGTGCCTGGGCACGCTAGTGGCGCTGGTCCCGAGCGTGAAGCCGGCTGCCGCGAAAGGAGGCCGTTCGTGAGTGCTTCCAATCCTCTCATAAGCTGGTTCAGAGTCTTTCAGGCGGGCGCGCTGGCAGTGGCGGTCTGTTTCTCGCTCGGAGCCACAGACGCAGGCTCGCGCTTCAACGACCTGGGTCATCGGCTGATGTGTACCTGCGGTTGCGCGCAGATGCTGGGCGAGTGCAACCATGTGGGCTGTCAGGAGTCGGGCCGCGAGCGCGATGAGCTGAAGGCGGCCATCGACAAAGGCTCCAGCGACAAGGAGATTCTGGCCAGCTTCGCAGCCAAGTATGGCGCTACGGTGCTGGCCGCGCCCACCACACAAGGCTTCGACCTGGTAGCCTGGATCGCCCCTTTTGCCGTCTTCGCCGCGGCGCTTCTGGGCACCGTTCTGCTGGTGCGCCGCTGGTCGGTGGGAAGAACACTGGCTGAAGCTCCGCTGGCCGATCCTGCGACTCAGTCCCTCAGGGAACAGATTCGCCGCGAGACCGGCTCGGGCGAAGATGGAGGTTTCTAAGTGCAGAGATCAGAGAACAGGGACCAGGGATCAGGGGCCGTGCCCAGGGAGGTTATTGAGCTATGACACCGACATTTGGACTCATTTGCGGAGCGATGTTGTTGATCGCTGTGTTTGCCTATACTTTCTGGCCTGAGAACGTCTTCGCCAGCCAGCATGAGAAGACCCGCCTGGATTACCTTCTGGAACGCAAGGAACAGCTTTACGAGAATCTGCGCGACCTGAGCTTCGAGTATCGTGCCGGCAAGTATCCTGAAGAGGAGTTCTTTATGCAACGGGGGCAGCTTGAGGATGAGGCGGCGCAGTTGCTGGCCGAGATTGAGAATTTGCGGCGAGTCTGAACAACCTTTATGCTGTGATTCTGTGTGCGAGCGAGGCGAGTGGAAGTAGCAGCGGTACCCTTTGGGCTCCTCACTGAACAAACCTGGCAATGAACCCAACGCGGGAGCCTGTCAAGATCATGAAATCGACTTCTTTTATGTTGCACGCCGTTGCCACAAGCCTGTTCTTTACGGGGGCACTGGCGCAAGCCGCGCAAGTGAGCGGTACGGTCACCAACAAGACCACCGGTAAACCCGCAGCGGGCGATACGGTGGTGCTGGTCGATGTCCAGTCGGCGATGGCCGAGGTGGCCCACAGCACAACCGATGCCCGCGGCCATTACTCGATCACGGAGCCGGGCAGCGGTCCGTATCTGGTGCGCGCTACGCATCAGGGCGCGGGTTACTTCATCGCCGCGCCGCAGGGCGCCACACCCGGCGACATCACTGTCTACGATGTCGCTGCGAAAGTCGAATCGGTATTCGCCGAAGCCGACGTGATGGAGATGGAGACCGCCAATGGCCGCCTGCGCGTCATTGAGCGGTACTTCGTTCACAACGCCAGCAAGCCGCCCACCACCCAGTGGAGCCCGCGCTCTTTTGAAATCGTACTGCCCGACGAAGCTGTGGTTGAGAACGCCGAGGCGCAGCGGCCCGGCGGCCTGCCCACCACGCTCTCACTCGAACCGGCCGGCGCCAAGGGGCACTTCGCCTTCAACTTCCCCATCCAGCCTGACGATGGCGAAAAGAACACACTCTTTCAGTTCAGCTACACGGTCCCCTATCGCGGCTCCCTCACCTTCAGGCCGCAGATGACCCTGCCCACCCAGAGCATCGGCGTCCTGTTGCCCAAGAGCATCACCTTCAAGGCCGGTGCAGGATCGGTCTTTCAGAGCGTTCCTCAAGACCCATCCATCCAGACCCTGGTTGCGAAAAACGCGGTCCCCGGCAAGCCGCTCGAGTTCACCATCTCCGGCGAAGGACAGATGCCCCGCGAGGCCCAGGGCGCACCGGCTGGCGCGCAAGCCGCGGGTGACAATGGCGGCCAGGACGCCGGCATGCCTACGCAGCCCGGCGGCGGCATCGGCAATCCTATCAATACGCCCGATCCGCTTTCAAAATACAAATGGTGGATACTTGGCGCGCTGGCGTTGCTGTTGACCACGGCTGCGGCCTTCCTTCTGCGCAAGCCGCAAACCCCGGATCCCGCATTCACGGGCGGGCACTTAGCCGCGAATCCCGCGTCCAGAAGCGCAGTATTGATGAATGCCCTGAAGGAAGAACTTTTTGCGCTGGAGAGCGAAAAGATCGCGGGCACTCTCAGCGCAAAGGAGTATGCCGAGGTGAAGGCAGCCCTTGAGATCGTGCTGAAGCGCGCCCTCGACCGGAAACGATCCTAACTGATGACTCGGGCGCTCCCGGCATGAACTTCCGTGGGCTTGGTCCGAGTAACCAGAGCCTGGGAAGCAAGATCCGCGACCGTCGAGGCGTTCAGCACACCGACCATCGCCTCCTGGGCACTGGCCCAGATCGGGTGTGCCGGGCAGAATGTTTTCCGCTTGCACGATGCCCCGCTCACCAGGCAGACATTCAATTTGACAGGACCGTCAATCGCCTCAATGACTTCGCGAACCGAGGCCTGTCTGCCGCGCGGAAGAATCTCAAATCCTCCAGCCTGTCCACGCCTGGAAAGAATCAGATTCGCACGGCAAAGCCCCTGCAGAACTTTTGAGAGGAAGCTCTGCGGCGCTCCGGTTGCGCGGGCCAGGGCCGGCAGCAAAGCGCGTTCATTCTCGGGAATTGTCGCCAGATGGACCATCACACGGACACCGTAATCGGCAGCCCGCGTAAGCTGCATGGATGTGCCTGAACGTCGCATTGGTTAACTTCCTGTTTACATGATCTTATCGCGGATTGGCAGCAAAGGGGGAATTGAAATCCAATTGCACCCGGTAACTGGCGTGCATTTATCCGATTACCGGATGAGGATCGGCGGCCAGCGGGCAGTTTTGGCAACGCGCCTCTCTTCGGCAATGCGCCTTGCCCACGGCCACAGTGAGGGCGTGGAACTGGCTGAAAAGACTGGCCCGGCTCTCCTTCGGAACCGCCGCAAAAGCGAGCCGGGTGAATTCGGCCATCGCTTGATAGCCTTTGCGATTGCGCTCCGGTGGTGGCGCCAGCAGCTCATGGCGCTCGATGATGCGTCGCAGATACTCGTCAGCAACCGGGACCGGATGGCCGAGCGCATAGAGCAGAATCGCGTCGGCGGTCTCTGGCCCCACGGATGGCAAATTGAGCAGCCGGCGGCGCAAGGCATCCGTGGGCAGGCTGGAAAGCTTTGCCAGGGAACCGTCAAACTCGTCGTCCAGCATCGCTACAAAGGCTTTCAGCGCCGGCGCCTTGCGGCTCTGAAAGCCGGAGGGCTGGACGAGTTTGCGCAGCTCTTCGAGTGAGATTGACCGCAATCCATCAAGAGTCATGGCCCCTGCGGCGCGCAGATTGGCCAGCGAGCGCTCGACCGCCTTCCAGGACGTGTTCTGGGTCAAATAGGCGCCGAGAATCACCTCGAACGCCGTCTCGGCCGGCCACCAGTGCTGCGGACCGTAGGCCGTTTCGAGCCAATCGTGCATGCGGCGCAACCGTTCGGCTGGCTGTTCGGTGGATTCCGCGCTGGTTTCGTCTGCTCTGCTCACGGCTGGCTTTAGGATAAAGGCTGGCGAAGGCAGACCGGCACGCCGGGCGGCTGCCTATTCGCGAGAGCCCGATGCAGGAGGCTTGCGATGATCAGTCACACAGAGTATCTAGTGTTCGAGACGAAGAAACAGCGGGAGATGGTGCACATCACCGATGAAGTGGAGCGCATTGTGAGCCGCAGCGGCGTTCGCGATGGGCTATGCTTCGTCTCGCCCATGCACATCACCGCGGCAATCTTTGTAAACGATCTGGAGAGCGGGCTGATCGAAGACATCGGCAAGTGGCTGGAAGAGCTTGCCCCTGCGCGGCCGGATTACAAGCACCATCAGACCGGCGAAGATAACGGGGACGCGCACCTCAAATCGCTGCTTCTGCATCACGAAACTACCTTGCCGGTAACCAATGGCCGTCTCGACTTGGGAACCTGGCAGCGTGTTTTCTATGCCGAGTTCGACGGAAAGCGCAGAAAGCGAGTCATCGTGAAGGTGCTGGGGGTGGAGTAGCAAAGCGGCTCAGTCCTCCGCGACTCTTCGCCATTCTGTTGAAGGGGGAGCCGGATCGGGCCCTGAGAGGTCGACCGTTCTGCGAGGCAAAACTACCAGATCGACTCGCCGGTTCTGCGCCCGGCCACTGGCAGTGTCGTTGCTGGCCGCGGGGTGAAACTCGGCATAGCCGGCCACCGAAATGCGCTCCGGAGAGATGGTATTCAGGTCGAGAATCAGCCGGGCAATCCGCGTGGCGCGCGCCGAGGAGAGCTCCCAGTTCGAGTCGAATTCCGCGGTATGGATCGGCACATTGTCAGTGTGTCCCTCGATGCGAATGTCATAGGGCGTGCGCCCAAGCGAACCGGCCACCTGGCGCAGTGTGGCCGAGGTCCCGGGCTTGGGATTTGCCGAACCGGAGCCAAAGAAACCGGCCTCGCGCAGGCTGATCACCAGGCCCTCGCGGCTCATGCCGATGGAAACTTCGTGCGCGCCAACCTGCACCGCGAGCGCCTGCTCCAATTCGCGGCGGATCCGGTTCAGGTCTCCCCTGACCCTGATTGGCGAGAGCACGTCTTCGCGCATCACGGCGCTGACTGCGGGCGAGGCGTCGGCACCCACGGAGTTCTTTGATCCGCTGCCGATCAGCCCCGATGTGCCGTGAAAGACACTGAGATTGCGGAAGGCGCTATCGACCGCACCCGGAAGATCGGCCTGTTTCTTCTTGTCGGTGTTGGCAAATGCATAGAGAACGACAAAGAAGCCGAACAGGAGGGTGATGAAGTCGGCATACGAAACCAGCCAGCGATCGTGGGTAACGCGACTCCTCGGCACGCGCGCCCGGGGACTCATGCGGCGCGCTCCCTTTTCTCGACGGCGTTGTCTTTTACGAAGCCTGAGAGCTTGATCTCAAGCATCCGCGGATTCATGCCCTCGAGAATGGAGACCACGCCCTCGAGCATCATCTCGCGACGCTGGTTCTCATCGTGAATGCGCAGCCTCATTTTGCCCGCGAAGGGCAGAAAGAAGAGATTTGCAATGCCTACGCCGTAGATGGTGGCCACAAACGCGACGGCGATGCCCCGGCCCACCTCGTTGATGTTGTCCAGGTGCTGCATGACTTGAATCAGCCCGAGCACCGCGCCGAGAATACCAATCGTCGGCGAAAAGCCGCCAGCGGATTCAAAGACCGCCGGGAGCCGCTCTTCGTTGTCGGTGATCGAGTCCAGCCTCACCCGCATAATCTTGCGCAGGTCCGCCGGCTCGGTCCCATCGACGGCCAGCATCAGCGTCTGTTTGAGAAAAGGATCCTTGATGGAGCCGAGATCGTTGTCGAGAGAGACCACGCCATTGCGCCGGGCCTTGTTGGCATAGCCAACCAGCTGGCCCACGAGCTGGTCGTTCAGCTTTTTGGGCGCCGCAAAGACGTGCGCCAGGCGCCCGAATGCCGCTACCACCGTGGGCAGAGGAAACTGGAGCAGCACCGCGCCCAGGGTGCCGCCAAAGACAATCAGCGCCGCTGTCGGCTGCAGGATCTGGCCCAGGTTTCCGCCTTCGATCAGCAGTCCGGCAATAATGCCCGCAACGGCCAGAAATACCCCGCCAATGCTGCCCTTGTCCATGGACACACTCCTCGCAGTATCACTCGCGGAGATCGCGATTCATCCCTCAATAGCCACCCTTTGGCCCTTGCAGCGGCTGAATAGGCGTGACGGCTGAGTGGCTGGAAAGTTCGAGGCTCGTCAGCGAGACGGCTCTCTGCACTTCAGCAAACGAGGGCAGCCGCC
>Ga0302323_100005672_pt1 | contig 10241 bp, 7 predicted proteins | sample Fen_T0_3_FD_201950 | JGI IMG/M metagenome (GOLD analysis project Ga0302323, IMG submission 201950) | Peat permafrost microbial communities from Stordalen Mire near Abisko, Sweden - Fen_T0_3 | ecosystem: Environmental > Terrestrial > Soil > Wetlands > Permafrost | place: Sweden: Abisko... | reverse complement strand
AAAAAAAGCGCAAGCCTGACATTCCAACCAAACTTATTTCAAAATTTTATTGTGCTAATTTGCCATTTATGGCATAATAAATACGTGAAATTTGAATATCTTTTATCTTTGGTTCGTAATCAACCTGTCTTCGAAACTGGACTTCTCCTTACCGGGGATGTAGATCCCAAGGATGTACGAAGGCAACTCTCCCGCTGGGAGCGAAGCGGGAGAATCCGCCAACTGCGCCGTGGTTTATACACTCTCGCCCCACCTTATCAGAATATCATCCCCCATCCTTTCCTAATTGCAAATGCTCTGGTAATTGGCTCCTATGTTAGCACGCAGTCTGCGCTTGCGTTCTACGGACTCATCCCCGAATATGTTCCGCGCACCATCAGCGTTACCACACAACGCCCCGCACAGTGGGACGACGGATTTCATTTTCATCATCTTGCCCCACATCTCTTTTTTGGATACCAACTTTTGGAAGTTTCCCAAGGACAACAGGCATTCATCGCGATGCCCGAAAAAGCGCTGCTCGATTTGGCACACCTCACCCCTGCATCTGATTCGTCCAACTATCTTCAAGGGCTTCGCCTACAAAATCTCGAACGACTGGACATGAATCGCTTGCTTGAATTTTCCGCCCGCGCAGGGAAACCAAAATGGCAACGCATTGCCCAACAAATTCAATCTTTGGCAGAACAGGAAAAAGATGAATTCGAGGAACTCACATGAAGGAATATCTTCTTACGCTTGTATCAGCCGCGACATCGCCCATCGAAAAGAAAAATTTGGCGCGTGAATATTTACAGGCATTGATTCTGCAAAGTTTACAGCGCGCTGGCGCAATGACCGCACTCGCTTTTCACGGCGGAACTGCGCTGAGATTTTTATACTCCCTCCCGCGTTACTCTGAAGACTTGGACTTTGCCCTTGAAAGGGATTCCGCCTCATACAATTTCCGCGCATATCTTCAATCCATCCAAAAAGATATGGAAGCGCAGGGCTACACTGTCACGCTCAAAGTAAATGACCAGAAAACAGTACATAGCGCCTTTGTCCGTTTTTCAGGATTATTGAATGAACTGAATCTATCCCCGCATCAGGATGAATCATTGGCGGTAAAAATTGAAGTGGATACCCGCCCGCCCGCAAGCGCAACGCTCGAAACCTCCTTGATTCGCCGTCATGTGCTTCTCAATCTTCAACATCACGATAAAGCCTCACTGCTGGCGGGGAAACTTCACGCAATCTTGCAACGTCCCTATTTGAAAGGGCGCGACTTGTATGATCTGGTCTGGTATCTGAGTGACAGAACCTGGGCGGAACCAAATCTAGACTTGCTAAATCATGCCTTATCCCAAACGGACTGGGCTGGTGATGTTCTGACGATTGAAAACTGGCGTAAAATTATTTATTCAAAAATCGAAACCGTTTCGTTTGAACAAGCGATTGATGATGTGAGACCATTTCTCAGTTCGCCAGAGGATCTAGCCCTGCTGACAAAAGACAATCTCTTGCGCTTGTTGAAAAAATCCTGAGCGCCTTTCTTATCAAAAATCCTCCAAGAGGAACGAACATGCACATCCTTCACGCGCACTATCAGCCTGAAAATTCGGGTGGCATTTTATTTTGGGCAGAAACATCCGATGTGCTTGCGCCGAAGCAACCCCGCGCTGCGAAGAAAGCCAAGTCACGTCTGCATCCATTTTGCGCGGATACAACGGTGCTCAAAAATATTTTCAATCTTGATGGTGCGTCAAAGACCGTCACCCTGCGACTACCCGCCGTGCGCGGCGTGCCCCTGCCCTCGCCACAACTCATTCATAATTGGGATTTGGATACGCAGAACCCAAAGCTTGATTCATTTCTGATCAATGGGATTTGGATGAAGCCTGCCGACGCGATTTTCATTTTGCTTGATCACGCCTCGGCGACCGCTTCCCCGCCCGCGCCTGATCTGCGGTACTGGAGCATGGTCACCGCTTTGGCATTGGAAACCCTCGCTGCGCACAAATTGATTCCCACGCTTGTGGCTGTGGACGGAAAATACGAAGCACGCTGGCTCCCCGTGTTAGATGCGGCAAAAGACGCAGCGCGCCTCGCGCAACTGGAAACCGCAATGCCTGCTGTTTGTCGCGCTGCCCTCGATTCCGACATTTCCCCAAAAAAATTATTAACCAATTTCATCAACACCTTCTGCAATTCGCTTGCGCGCAGTTGGGGAAAAAAGTCTGCGCCGCGATTTTATGTTGGAGAAGATACAACTGCCGCGCGTTGGATCGAAGCCTTATTCCGCGATGATGCAACCGTCAAAGCCTCGCCCGCACAATTGCAAAATCTCGCTGCCAGTTACAAAGCATGGATGCGCAATCTGCACGTCGCAGGTGATGCATCCTTCCGCATTGCCTTCCGCTTGCAAGCGCCTGCTTTGCAAAAAGAAGCCTGGCAACTGCATTATCTGATTCAAGCCAAAGATGACCCCAGTTTATTGATCCCTGCCGATGAAGTCTGGAAAAAGACCAAAGGCGTGCTCACCCATCTCGGTCATCGCTTTGAACAGCCACAGGAAAAATTGCTGACAGGCTTGGGCTACGCGGCACGTTTGTTCCCACCCATCACCAACAGCCTGAAAGGAAAACGTCCGACCGAACTGGCAGTGGATACGGACAGCGCATACACCTTTCTGCGCGAGACTGCACCTTTGCTCGAAGGCGCGGGCTTTGGCGTGCTTGTACCGCCGTGGTGGAACAAGAAAGGCTCGCGGCTTGGCGTAAAAGTCAAAATGAAACCCAAACAGGAAAAAGGTGCGCCAGGTAAAATGACGATGGAGAATCTGGTCAGTTATCAATGGCAGTTATCCATCGGCGAAACGGAACTGACGGAAAAGGAATTCAAGGCGCTGGCAAAGTTGAAGTCGCCGCTGGTGCAAATCCGTGGACAGTGGGTGGCGTTGGATGCGGAACAAATCGAAGCGGCGATCAAGTTTTGGGAGCAGGGTCAGGTTGAGGGTGAGATGAGTCTGCTCGAAGCCGCAAAAATCGGCTTGGGCGGAGCATCATCAGCCAGTGGCTTGCCTGTGGACGAAGTCATCTCCGAAGGTTGGCTCGCGGAATGGATGGAACAATTCAAAAAGTCGGATAAATTGGAACAGTTGGATCAGCCCATCGGATTGCTGGGTCAGTTGCGCCCGTATCAACAATATGGTTATTCGTGGCTGGCATTCCTGCGCAAGTGGGGCTTGGGCGCGTGTCTCGCCGATGACATGGGATTGGGCAAAACCATCCAAACGATTTCACTGTTGCTGCGCGAAAAGGAAAGGCTGGGAAAATTTTCTGCACCCGTCTTGTTGATTGCGCCCACGTCGGTGGTCACCAACTGGGAGCGTGAGATTGGCAAGTTCGCGCCAGGGCTGAAAACTTATATCCATCGGGGAGCGGACAGGCTGAGGGGCGGAGCGATGCGCAAAGCAATCAAAGGCAAGGATGTGATGCTGACCAGTTATCCTGTCGCGCGGCTGGACGCGGAATCCATCCAATCGGTCAACTGGCTGGCAGTGATTTTGGATGAAGCGCAGAACATCAAAAATCCTGCCGCCAAGCAGACGCAAGCAATCCGAAAATTTAACGCGGAGTTTCGGATTGCGCTAACAGGCACGCCCGTCGAAAACCGGCTCTCCGAGTTGTGGTCGATCATGCACTTTTTGAATCCTGGCTATCTCGGCGGACGCACGCAGTTCCGCGCGAATTTTGCATTGCCCATCGAACGCTATCACGATGAAGATGCTTTGAAAAAACTGAAGCAGTTGACCACACCGTTTATTTTGCGGCGCGTCAAAACTGATCCGCGCGTCATCACCGACCTGCCCAACAAAGTGGAGACCAAAGTCTATTGCAACCTGACCGAGGAGCAAGCCACTTTGTACGAAGCGGTGGTACAGGACGTGATGAAGCGTATTGAAGAGGAAGAGGGTATTCAGCGGCGCGGATTGGTGTTGAGCATGTTGATGCAGTTGAAGCAAATTTGCAATCACCCCGTGCAGTATCTTCATCAGACACGCAAAGGCAAAAAGGGCGAGGGAAGTCAACTTATAGATTTGACGGGACGTAGCGGAAAACTGGAACGTCTCGGCGAATTGCTGGAGGAAATATCCGCGGAGGGAGACCGTGCCCTGATCTTCACGCAGTTTGCAGAGATGGGCGAGATGCTGACAAATTATCTGCCCACTGCGTTTGGCGTGGCGACTCAATTTTTACATGGCGGCACATCCACGAAGGTGCGTGATCAAATGGTCAAACGTTTTCAGGAAGACGAACATGCCCCGTCCATTTTTATTTTGTCTTTGAAAGCGGGCGGCACAGGCTTGAACTTGACGCGTGCCAATCATGTCTTTCACTTTGATCGCTGGTGGAATCCCGCTGTGGAAGATCAAGCCACAGACCGCGCTTTCCGTATTGGACAGAGGCGCAACGTGCAGGTGCATAAATTCGTCACAACGGGAACGCTGGAAGAGATGATCGACGACATGATCGAATCCAAAAAGGGATTGGCGCAGGCAGTGGTCGGAAGCGGTGAGAACTGGATCACCGAGATGAGCACGGATGAGTTACGCAAGGTTGTCGCGTTGAGGAGGTCATAACATGCCATTCGATTATTGGTTCAAGCCAACAAAAGCCATCAAGACAAAAGATGGGATCAAAGCCCAAAGTCAGCGCGGGGCGTTTGCAAAAAACTGGTGGGCGCAGAGATGGATCGCGGCGCTGGAGCGACTGGTGGATTCGGGGCGGCTCACTCGCGGGCGCAGTTACGCACGGCAGGGTCAGGTGCTTTCGATTGAAGAAACCAAAGACGGGATCACCTCGCGTGTGCAGGGATCACAACGCTCACCTTACAAAATCAAGATTCAGATTGCATCGTTGACCGACGCACAATGGGAGAAGGTGATTGACGCGCTCGCCGAGCAAGCCATCTTCACCGCGCAATTGCTAGCTGGTGAAATGCCGCAGGAGATCGAGCAGGCTTTTGAATCTGCCAAGGTGAGTTTGTTCCCATCACAGCGCAATGATTTGAAGACGGATTGTTCCTGCCCCGATTATTCCAATCCGTGCAAACACATTGCGGCGGCGCATTATATTCTTGGCGAACGATTTGACGAAGATCCATTTTTGATCTTCCGTTTGCGCGGACGAACACAAGAACAAGTGATGCAGGAACTCCGCAAACGCCGCGCGGGTGCTGATGAAATTATCGAGGAAGACGAGGAAGATACCGAAACGATCATTTCGCTGGAGGATTGCATTTCCAATTATTGGGACTTAGGCGCATCTTTGGAGGGATTCTCCGTTTCGATCCGCTCACCTAAAATCGAAATGCCGCTGATAAAACGTCTCGGTGCAGCTTCCTTTGTCCCCGACCCTGGGATCGAATCACTGCTGCAAGAGGCGTATCAAACCATTGGGCGCAAGGCGCTTCAAGTCGCATTCCAGGAGCAAGAAGAGAATAGCAAATCAGCTTAACGGCGTACATTATAATCACCCCATGTCCAACGACCTCTTTGACCATGCCATGCACGAACGCCTGAAAAGCGAAGCCCCGCTTGCCGCGCGGATGCGTCCGCGCACGCTTGATGAATACATCGGGCAGGAACATATCGTGGGCGAAGGTAAACTGCTGCGGCGCGCCATTGAAGCAGACAAACTTTTTTCGTCCATCATTTTGTGGGGACCTCCAGGCACAGGCAAGACTACGCTTGCGCAGGTCATCGCCAATACCACCAAGAGTCACTTCACGACTCTCTCCGCTATTCTCGCAGGCAAAGCAGATTTGCGCCTGGTGATCGACGAGTCTTTGGAACGCAGACGGCTGCATAATGTCAGAACTTTGCTATTTGTGGATGAAGTTCATCGCTGGAACAAAGCTCAACAGGACGCCCTCCTCCCCCACGTTGAAAATGGGACCTTTACCCTGATCGGCGCGACGACGGAGAATCCATACTTTGAGGTGATCAAAGCCCTGATCTCCCGCTCGCGTGTTTTTCAACTGCGAAACTTGAACCAAACCGAGACAGGGATTTTGCTCGACCGAGCACTCACCGACAAGGAACGAGGCTACGGCAATAAACAAATCATTCTCGAATCTGATGCCCGCACCCATTTAATTGAAGTTTCCTCAGGCGACGCACGCAATGCCCTTAATGCCATTGAACTCGCAGTTGAATCCACGGCCCCTGATAAAGACGGCGTAATCCATGTCACTTTGGATGTTGCACAGGAATCCATTCAACGCCGCGCCGTTTTATACGATAAAGACGGCGATGCTCACTACGACACTATTTCAGCCTTCATCAAATCCGTCCGCGGATCTGACCCCGATGCGGCTTTGTACTGGCTGGCAAAGATGATCTACGCGGGCGAAGACCCCAAGTTCATCATCCGCCGATTAATTATTCTGGCGGGTGAAGATATCGGGCTGGCAGACCCCATGGGACTTATCGTAGCCAATTCGGCGGCACAAGCCTTTGATTACATAGGCTTGCCCGAAGGGATTTTTCCCATTGCCGAAGCCACACTTTACCTTGCCACTGCGCCCAAATCCAACAGCACGGCGGCATATTTCAAGGCGATGAAGAAGATCGAGGAGGAGGGACAAGTCTCGGTGCCGCGTCACCTGGCGGATGGAAACCGTGACGCCGCCGCAACAGGACAAGGCAAGGATTACGTTTATCCACATGACATGGAAGGTCACTTTACGCCGCAGCAATATTTGCCCAAAAGATTATTGGGTACGTATTTTTATGCACCGTCACAAGAGGGATATGAGTCACAAGTAACTGCCCGACTGGAAATGTGGCGTGAGGCTCAAAGAAAAGCCCTGGGCATCGAACGGCGAGAGGATGTCCCCGAGATGAGCGAAGATGAAATCAAAGAAATGAAGCGAAAGATCAAATAGTATGGATGAAATCCGCCCCTGGCTTTACATCGGGAAATACAGTGACACACTCGACAAACATTACCTTGATTCAAAATCCATTCAGGCGATGCTGCAACTTGCTGACCGAGTGGAGCAGGCAGGAATCAAATCCCTTTTTCTGCCCGTTGAAGATATGGGACCAACGTCACCTGTCTTGATTAAACAAGGTGTGGATTTTATTCTCGCAGAAAAAGAAAAGGGACATAATATTCTGGTAGCCTGTGGGGCGGGAATCAATCGATCAACAGCTTTTTGCATGGCGGGGCTCAAAGAAACGGAAGGATTAAGTTTATTGGATGCCTTCAAAGATATAAAGAGTAAACACCCCGCATCCATGTCGCATGAACCTGTGTGGGAATCGTTTTGTAGGTATTACAACGAATCAACGCCCTATCTCGACTTAATGCGAGTATCTGCACAATACCAGTAACAAACAATCCAACTACAAAAGGCTATCACGCATGAAATTGAAATATCGGGCTGACATTGATGGGTTAAGAGCAATCGCTGTCATGTCTGTCATTCTCAACCACGCCGGCATATCTTTATTCTCCGGCGGATACATTGGTGTGGATATATTCTTTGTCATCTCAGGTTATCTCATTACCACCATACTTATACGAGAGATTGATACGCATGAGTTTTCCATTGCCAGGTTTTATGAGCGCCGCATCCGCCGCATTTACCCCGCGCTGTTTACAACATTATTCTTTACTCTGATTGCCGCCTCGATCCTTTACAATGCCCAAAGTTTCATGGCTTTCAGCAAAAGCATGGTTGCAACAACCTTCTTTTTTTCAAATATACACTTCTGGACCGAGGTGGGTTATTTTGATGGCGAAGCCCAACTTAAGCCTCTACTGCATACCTGGTCGCTTGCAGTTGAGGAACAATATTATATTTTCTTCCCGCTATTGGTCATGCTAATTGGACGCTATTTTAGGTCCAAAATGTCGCACATCCTTACAGGCATCGCCTTGCTATCTTTTAGCTGGAATATTTACGAATTACAACATGATCCCTCAGGCGCCTTTTACTTTGCACACTTGCGTGCCTGGGAATTGCTTATTGGAAGTGTGCTTGCCTTGAATCCCATTTCCATAAATGCAAAGCCTGTCATTCGTACCATACTCAGCCTGGTTGGTCTTGGGATGATCACAGCGCCAATATTCCTCTATTCCGAGAATACGGTCTTCCCTGGGTTTGCCGCTGCCATCCCAGCCTTCGGAACAGCATTCATCATCTACAGCGGAATCAAAAGCCCCACTTTCATCAACAAACTACTCAGCCTTCCACCTTTTGTATTCGTCGGGCAGATTTCCTACTCACTATATCTCTGGCATTGGCCCATCACTGTATTTGCAACATATTACGCAATAGAAAAATTAACGCGTCCGGAACGTATTCTGCTCCTGGTTGTCATCTTTATCATATCCACACTGTCCTGGCAGTTTATAGAAAAGCCGTTTAGAACGAAATCGCCGCGCACAAAAAAATACGCGGTATTTTTGTATGCGGTAACTATCATGTCCGTCACAGCAATTATCGGCTTCTTTATATACTCCAATAAAGGTTTCCCTAATCAGGAGAGCCTAGACCAGGTATCATATAAAGGACAGGCTGAGGAATACAGAGAATGCGATTTTGGCAATGAGGTTAATGCTGGTTTGTTAAAATTCTGTCCGCTGGGTGCAAATATACAAAGCCCATCTTTTTTGTTGTGGGGAGACTCGCATGCTGGCGCTCAGGCAAAGGCGATTCAAGTATCTGCATCAAAGGAAAAAATTGCGGGATTGTTAACTTACTACTCTGGCTGTCCTCCATTGATTGGTATCAAAAAGGATAAAAATAAAGACTGCGTAGATTACGATAACATGATCGTAAAATACATTGAAAAACATCCGGAATTAAAAACCGTTCTTCTTGCCGGCAGATGGGCATCCTATGCGGAAGGAATAAGCTATGAAAAGAGCAATAAAATAATACTTGCAGACATATTATCAGAATCATCCAAAGGAAGCACAAACGCAATCTTGTTTCAAAAGGGACTTAACCGTACTGTCGAAAAATTGCTGGCGCTGAACCGTAAGGTTGTCATCATTTCCCAGGTGCCGGAAATAAAATATGATGTCCCATCAGCCTTTTATATTGCACAAGGTACTGGAAGAGACATCAATAAGATCATTGCGCCATCATTAGATGAATATCTATCCCGAAACAAGAAGGTCTTTTTTGTTATCGATCAGATCCATGAAGATTACAATATCCAAGTGATAGACCCTTGGAAGGCATTATGTAACGAACAGCAGTGCCCCGTGGTCATTGATGGAACCTCTCTTTATATGGACTCCCATCATCTATCCTTTTTCGGTTCCGAATACATTTCCCATATTTACGACTCTCTTTTCCAAGGGTTGGCAAACAATAGCAAGTAAGACCTATTAAAAGCAAACACCCACAATAAATTTTCTTCCTTGCACAAGAAAGCATTTCCATGTATGCTTGCGCAACTATGACCCTATTACTCCTCATCCGTCACGGCGAAAACGAATATGTTAAAACAGGCAAAATGGCGGGAAGACTGCCCGGAGTTCACCTCAATCAACGGGGACAGGATCAGGCTCGGGCGTTGGGCGAAGCGTTGAAGGATGTCCAGATCAAAGCCATTTATTCGAGTCCATTGGAGAGGGCAATTGAGACCGCAACCCCCATCGCATCCGCGCGTAAACTTCAGATCATTCAGGAACCCGATCTGATGGATGCGGACATCGGAAAATGGCAGGGCAAATCCTGGAAAGTTTTGAGCCTGACAAAAGTTTGGAAGATCGTGCAGCACTCTCCTTCCCGTTTCCGTTTTCCTGACGGCGAATCGTTTCCTGAAATGCAAACCCGAATTTCAAACGCGCTTGAACGAATAATAAAAAAACATAACAAGCCACAGGATATTGTAGTGGCTGTCTTTCACGCAGACCCGATCAAACTGGCAGTATCACATTTTCTGGGCTTGCCGCTCGATCATTTTCAGCGGTTGAGCTGCGACACCGGCTCGCTGACAGCGATCCATGCAAGTGACTCAGGCGCGAATCTAGTGAAGTTAAATCAACGTCCGCCATTTGAGTTCTTAAAAAAGTAGAGCGAGACCATGGCCTCGCTCTACTTTTTATTTCCACAACTTCGCCAACTCGTTCAGCGATTTGTAATACGGCTCGATGCTGGGGATGTAATGCCGCTCATCCTTTGCGTGCGGGCCAACACCCGACTGCCCCCACACGACTGCCTGACCGCCT
>Ga0302323_100005671_pt1 | contig 10243 bp, 8 predicted proteins | sample Fen_T0_3_FD_201950 | JGI IMG/M metagenome (GOLD analysis project Ga0302323, IMG submission 201950) | Peat permafrost microbial communities from Stordalen Mire near Abisko, Sweden - Fen_T0_3 | ecosystem: Environmental > Terrestrial > Soil > Wetlands > Permafrost | place: Sweden: Abisko... | reverse complement strand
AAACGCATCTGCGCCGTGAAGTTGCATGGCGTCCTTTCGGGGTATGGCAAAACAGTCGGCCGAAGGCGGGGTGAGTCAAAGCCCGCGCCGGGTATGCAGGGGCGCTATGCCCCGACATCAGTCATCCTGCTTTCGCCGCCGGGAGCATGACCGCTCCCTGCGACCGTGCCGGCTGGTCGCCGCTCGCGACAACCGCCTTGCCCTGCGGCGGGGTTGGCGGTTCGCTCGGTTGTGCAGGTGTCGTCGCTCTGTCGTGACGCGCCGGCCCCGCGCAAACCAAGCGAGGATATGAACCGACTAACCCCTCTCGTTGCAGTTCGCCAGTTGCTGCTCGCGCTGGCGGCGCTGGTGGTCTCGCGGGCGGCCCTGTTCGCGGCGGACCCCGTGGCCGCCAGCCCAGGGAGCGCCTCGGTGCCGCCCAAACCCCTGTTCTCGCCCAACCCGCCGGTGCTCAAGACGGCGACGATGGCTGGGGCGGCGTTGGGCGTGTGGATCCGCGAAGACGGCACGGTTGATGATGTTACCGTGGTGCGCTGCACCGAGGCTTGGCGGGAGGCGGTGGTGACCACCGTGCGGAAGTGGCGGTTCGAGCCCGTGAAGTGGGAGGGCAAGGCAGTGCCGGCCCGTGTTGAGGTATCGTTTTCCCAGTACCTCGACCGGGGACAGAAACTGGTGAGCGCGGAATTCTCCCCTCTGCCGAACCTGCCCGGTGAGCTGCATTCGATCAAGGAGTTCGGCATGGAGCCTCCGGTCCTGCAGGACGACCCCGCGATCGTGCTGCCCTTGCGCTCGCGCATCGCGTTCACTTCCCTGGCGGTTTCCCTGCAATACGTTGTTGAGGCGGACGGCACGACGGGCCGCTTCGTGCCTCTGGCGGCGCCGGATGAGTTTCTTCTGCGCGCCACGCTCGATTTGGTCTCGGCGCGGCGCTATGCCCCAGCCACCATCCGCGGCGTGCCGGTGGCGGTGGCCTTCGACCAGGACGTTTCTCTTGTCGGGAGAAACGAGAAGATTCCGGCCTTGGACGAGGTGGCGGACGTCCTGGATCCGATTTATCCCTACGAACGCCTGGTGGCGGGGGAGGAGGGGCAGGCGCGGGTGCGGTTCACGCTGGCGCCCGACGGCACGGTCGCGAGCGTCACCGTGCTGGAGGCGTCGCATCCAGATTTCGGGTGCGCGTTGGTGGCGGCGGTCGAGAACTGGCGCTTTTCACCCGCGGCCGCCGCGCACCTGGGCGAGCGCGAATACGAGCAGGTCTTCTCGCCTGAGCGCGCCCCGCACGGGGCCCGCCGGCTGGCGGAATTCCTGCGGGCCAAGGGCTTGATCTCGAAGACGGCGGCAGGGCTCGACGCCCGCCCGCAGGTTTTGGCCCGGCCGGCGTTGACGTATCCGCACGCGCTGCTGACCGAGGGCGTCGATGGCACGGCCACGATTGAACTCGTGGTTGATCGCGCCGGACTCGCGCAGTTGCCCCGGGTGGTCAGCGCGAGTCGGCCGGAGTTTGGCTGGGCGGGGGCGACGCTCGCAAGCGTGCTGCGTTTCAAGCCGCTCACCCGCGGCGGCCAACCCACCGAGCTGCTGATCACCCTTCCACTGAAATTCACTCCGCCGAAGCCGGCCGCGGTGCCGCCCGCCGACGGCTGAAGGCTGCACCGTGGTCGCGCAGGGGCGGTCAGTGCGCCCCGTTCGGCTTCGCGCAGGCGCGGAGGTTGAGGTCGATCTTCATGATGTGCTCCCGGATCCACTGGCACATTTCCCGGTGCACCTTGATCGAAACTGCGGTGGCGGAATTGGTGGCAAAGAGCCGGTCCTTCGCTTCGGCGATGGATGCGATGAACTCCTTGTGCGCCGCGCGATTGTGCGCCGCGACCGGGCAGCGCACCTGATCCATGCACTTTTCCTCGCGCGCGAAATGCTCCTTCGCGTAGCGCTCGAGGAAGTTCAACAGGTCGCCGATGCGAGCCGCGCCCTCGCCATCCCGCAGCGCCACCTCCAGCCGGTTGAGGTTGTCGATCAGGACTTGATGGTCGTGGTCGACAAAGTCGACGCCAGTGGCGAATTCGTTGTTCCAGGTAATCATGGGGAAAAGCGGTGGAGCCCCGCGCCACGGAGGGCGCGCAGCTTCCGCATTCTTCGGCCCGTGTCGCCTATTCTTGACCCCGAATTGGCTCAGGTGCCCAACGTGGTGCGGTAGACGCGTGGCACGCGTTTGGTCACTGAACAGAGGATCTCGTAGGGAATCGTCTCCGCCCACTGGGCGAATTCCGTGACCGGAATCATTTCATCGCCCTGCCGCCCGACCAGAACAACCTCGTCGCCCACCGCCACGGTGGGGACGGCACTGACGTCGACAATCGTCTGGTCCATCGTCACCCGCCCGAGCACCGGGCAGCGCTGGCCGCGGATCAGGACTTGGGCGCGGTTGCTGCAGGAAATCGGAATTCCATCGCCGTAGCCAGCGGTGACGACCGCCAGGGTCGAATCCCGCGTGAGCACGTGGGTGCGGTTGTAGCTGATGCCGGTGCCGCGCGGCACGCGTTTCACCAGGCCAACCCGGGCGTGGAAACTGAATACCGGCTCGGCGTGCACGCGGGCGAGCAGCGAGGTGGGGTGCGGGAGGATGCCAAACTGCAGCAGGCCGACGCGGATGGCGTTGAACGGTCCGCGTCGCTGGAGGGTCTCGAGGCCGGCGCTGTTGTCGGCGTGGATGAACAGCCGCTTGCGATCCAGGCGGGGCAGCCGGCGCAGTGTGGCGAGGAAGAGTCGGCGCTGTTCCTTGGTGAACCGGGAGTCACTGTCGGCGCTGGCGAAATGGGTGAAGACGCCGTCGAGCCGCAGGTGCGAGCTCGCGCAGATCTGCGCATAAAGCGCTGGCGCCTCGGTGTGCCAGACGCCGAGCCGGCCCATGCCGGTGTCGATTTTGAGATGCACGCTCAGCGGCCGGTCCGCGCGCCGGCCGGCCTCGTTGAAGCGGGCGACTTCCTCCGCGGAGGAGACCGCGGCGGTCAGGTCGTATTCAGCGAGGAAACGCTCTTCTCCCGGCAGCACGGCGCTGAGCACGAGGATCGGCCAGCCCGGCCCAAGTTCGCGCAGGGCGGCGGCCTCGGCGATGTTGGCGACCGCGAACAGGTCGGCGCCGGCGTGCATCAGCCGCGCGGCGGTCTGCGGCAATCCGTGGCCGTAGGCGTCGGCCTTGACGACGGCGACGTATTTGAGACGCGAGGAGAGGGCGGCGCGGATCGACTTCAGGTTGCGCTCGAGAGCGGCGAGATCGATCTCGGCCCAGCAGCGCAGCGGCAGGCGGGAGTCGGAGGCGGTCATGGGAATTGCGAAAGGCGGACTGCGGATTGCGGAATTCGGAATGCAGATTGCTGAAGGAGGAGACGGAGCGGGAAAGGCGGCGGAGGGCGGAACAGGCGCGGGGAAAGGATGGACGCGAAATTGAAAACCCGAAACCCCAAACTCCTAACCTGAATCCCCTCAGCCCGCCGTGCCGCGATGGCGCTCACCGGTCCAGGTCTTGTAGGTGTTGGGAGCGGACGCCCATGGCTCCGGCTCGGCCATCGGGGCCAGCAGCGGCTCATCCGCCAGCGTCGCAAAGAGCGCCGCGCAATCGTAGGGGCACTCGCCGGCCGGACGGGGCGGCGGCGACCACGCGCGGAAACCCGCGGGCTGCAGCAACGGTTCGGGCCAGGCCCGCACTTCGTCCTGTGGCACGCGGACGACTTCCGACGGTGCGCCGTCGGCCGCCACGCGGACGGCGTGCCAGCATTCGCGCCGCGCGTCGGCGATCACGGCGAACGGCGCGGCGGCACTCGACCGGTGGGCGAGGGCCGCGACGAGCAGGCTGCGGTAACCAAAGACTGGAGCCGGGGTCGTGCGCAGCGTCTGCCAGATGCGCAGCGCCATGCAGGCGGTGCGGATGCCGAGCTGACTGCCGGGCCCGTCGCAAAAGACGAATGCGCCGATCTCCCCGATCCGGAGTCCGGTCGCGGCGAGGCAGGCCTCGGTCGCAACGAAGAGCTCCACGCTCGAATCGGCGCCGCCCCGGTGCCAGACCGCGGGTGCGCCCGCCCGCAAAATCCCGGCGTGCACGTGCAGCGTGGCCGCATCGAGCACGAGCACGGGGCCGTGGGCGGCGACGACGGAGGCGGGGGATTGCATGGCCCCGCCAAGTTGCGCCCGACGCCACCGGTTGTCACTGCCGTTTGCGGATGCGGAGAGCATAAGCTCCAGCGCCGCTTGGGCCTATTCCGCCAGGGCCTCACGATGAAAACCATTCGAGCCTGACATGAATTCCGCTTGCGGGATCAGAGGTAGGGTTCGGCGGCCCGGCGCGCCGCGAAGATCTTAAGCGTGTAAGGCGCCCGCGGAGCGGGCAGCGCGACGATTCAGCCCGTACATTTCGGATGCAGCCGGACCGACCCCGGTCCGATCTGCGCGGAGCGAGGTCGCTCCGCCTCCAAGGGAAACACGGCGCGGGCTGAAACCTCGCGCCACGGGAAAGCGTGTCACTTCGCGGGGTAATTCCTGGTAGACGGGGCCGGGGAGGAGGTGAGAGAATTCGTCACGGCTTTTTGGACATCAGGCGCGGATCGGTCCCGGGGTTCCAGACGACGTTGCCGATCATTGCCGAGACGTCGCGGGCGGAGTGGTCGGCGGGATCGGAGCGGAAACGGATGTGCGTGAGCAGCAGATCGTCCACCTCGTCCGCGTAGAGCCAGGGGATGCGCTTCTCGGCGTCGGGGGCCGGGCGGGTGGGCGCGGGCTGGACGTCGATGAAACGGCCGTAGAGCGGGCGGTTAAGGCCGTAGCGGAGGATGAGATCCCAATCCTCGAGCGCGATGCGGTGCACGCTCCGGTTGGAGCCGACCACGACGATGCTGTTGTCGGAGCGGGCGCGGACGTGGGCGAGCGTGATGCCTTCGATCCGGCCGTTGCCGGAGGTGGCGATGAGCACGGGCTCGCCCTTGCCCCACCATTCGCCGCAGACGATGCGCGTATCCATGACCACGTTGGTCACCATGACGTTCTCCACCCAGCCACCGTCGCCGGCCTGGATGGCGAAACCGCGGTTGGAGTCGGTGATGACGAGATTGGAGAACGTGGCGTTGCGCACCTTGCTGGCGAGGTGCCCGAGGCGCACGCCGGCGGATTTGGCCGAGAGCGTGCAGTTGGTCACCACGATGCGCTCGCAAATCCCGTCCCAGTTCGTGATGCCGGTGAAGGCCAGGCAGTCGTCGCCGGAGCGGATGATACAATCGGATACGACAATGTCCTGGCTGGCGCAGAAGTGGATGCCGTCGTTGTTGGGCACAACCGGGCTGTTGTCGATCATGAGGTGGTCGATGCGGATGTCGCGCGAGCTGTTGATGGAAATCGTCCAGCACGGGGCGTTGCGCACGGTGACGTCGTCGAGGCGCAGGCGCTGGCAGTTCTGGAAGAAGATCGGCTGACTCGGCCGCTTGCCGGGCTGGACGACGCATTCCCGCAACTGCCGTTCGCTGAGCTGGGCTGCTTCCGCGGGCGGCAGGGCCGGGCGGGGCTCGTCCCATTTGATGAACGGCTTGTCGTTCAGGTCGATCACGCCGCCGCCGGTGATGCGGAGGTCGGTCTGGTCGATGGCGTAGAGCAGCGACGTCGTCTCCACCATTTCGTTATGCTTGAAACCATTGGCACGGTAGTCGCGCAGGTCGTCGGAGCCGCGGAGGACGGCGCCGGGCTCCAGCCGGAAAACGAGGTGGGATTTCAACTCGATTGTACCGGAGCGGAACACCCCGGCGGGGACACTCACGGTCCCGCCGCCGGCGGCGGCGCAGGCGTCGATGGCGGCCTGGATGGCGGCGGTGTTCAGGGTCGTGCCGTCGCCTCTCGCGCCGAAATCCACCACCGAGTACGGGGCGCCGGGTGGCCGCGGTGTCGGCGGGAGGTTCTGCGCGCACAGTCCCGCAGCGAGGCCGGCGGCGGCTGCCGCGGCACCGGTCTTTTTCAGGAATCTGCTGGTGGGTTTGTTCATGGAAAATCCGCTAACTGCCTCCGCTGTCCGCGATCGGCTGACGGCGGGAACACGGCCACGCCGCCGCCGCGGCCTCTCAACGGAAGATCTGGCCGAGGAACTCCTCGAGGTAGGCGCGCCAGTTGGTCCATTCGTGGCCGCCGTCGGTGAGCTTCCACTTGAATGGTACGTTGTTCGCGGTCAGCCACGCCGTGAAGGTCTGATTCTGCTTGAGAAGAAAGTCGTCCTTGCCGATGGCGATCCAGAGCAGGCGTGGGCTGGGCTCGTGTTTCTTGGTCGCCTGCAGGAGGCCGGCGAAGCGGGCGTCGAGGTCTTCGTTGGGAGCCGCGGAGCTGAAACCGCCGACCCACTGAAACAACTCCGGATGGCCGAGCCCGATCGTCAGCGACTGGCCGCCACCCATCGAGAGTCCGACGATGGCGCGCTCGGCCGGCACGCGGCTGACGCGGTAGTCGCGTTCGATCAGGGGCAGGAGTTCCTGGATGACGGCGTCCTGCATGGCTGCGAGATTGGCGGCGGAATAGTCCTTTTCCCGGGTTGTCGGGATCGGACGGGGATGGCCGTTGGGCATGACGAGGATCGCCGCCTTCATTGCGCCGCGGGCAAGCAGACTGTCGGCGATCAGGTGGGCGTGTCCGTTTTCGGACCACGCACCTTCGTCGTCGCCGTAGCCGTGGAGAACGTAGACGACCGGGTAGGTCCGATCGCTGCGCGGGTCGTAGCCTGGCGGAGTGTAGACGAGAAACGCCGCTTCCCGCCGGGCGACAGCCGAGGTGTAAAGGTGGCGGTGCAGGGTCCCGTGGGGCACGGCCTGGAGCGCCCACGCCGGTGGTGGAGTGCCGACGATCTCGAACCCGCTCTCCGAGGTGATCCACCTCTTGATGTCGCGATTGCGGGGATCAAGGGCGGTGGCGCCGTCGACGTTGAACGAGTAGGAATACATGTCCGGCGCGAGGCCGGCGACGGTGGTGGTCCAGACATCGTCCTTACCCTTGACCATCGCGACGGGCGCGTGGTTGCGCAGGCCTTGCACGGCGACGGCATGCGCGGCCGGGGCGTAGAAACGAAAGACCACCTGACCGTCCGGCCGGGCTTCTGGGGATAGGAAATCGGGAATTTCCGAACGTCCTGGGAGCGCGGCGGCAAGCGGAAGCAGCCACAGGAGGAAACAGCGAAGGGGTTTCATGGGTTCATTACTGCCGCGTGCGGCTTGGTGGCGCAAGCGGGGAGAGGGAGGCGGACTCCACGAAGTCGGGCGTCCGCCTCGTTACCTTCCGAGAAACCGGCATCCTTGGATCGATTCGGGGTAGGGCGCGACGGCCCGGCGCGCCGAGTCTGCGATTAGGCCGGACGGCCCGGCGGTCCGTCCCTGCCCGAATAACCCAGACCAATCCTGTTGCGTGGGTTTCCAATCGGCGCCGCGTCAGCGGCATCGTTCATCGGGCGCAGCGGCGACGAAGCGATCCCGGTTTGTCTCCGCGCCCCCCGGGTGTTCGCCGAAAAGGGGGATTGACCGTCAAAAAGCCCGGCCCGTAGGGTCCACGATTCAACTTCGCTTCCACCGCTTCTCATTTCCGCCGTGAACATCGAAATCCAGGACGTCTCCGATACCCGCAAGAACCTTGTCGTCACGCTCGACCCGAGCGAGGTCGCGACCGAGCACCGCGCCATCGTGGCCGAATATGCGAAGCAGGCCCGCCTGCCCGGCTTTCGTCCTGGCAAGGCACCGGCGGGCATGGTCGAGAAGCGCTTCGCGAAGGAGATCGTCGAAGAGTTCAAGAGCAAGGTCGTCGGCAAAGCCTACCGCGATGGACTGGCCCAGTCCAAACTCGAGGTGCAGTCGCTGGTTGAGGTGAAGGAAGGCGTGATCGAGGCCGGCCTCTCGGCGGCGGTGACCTTCACCGTGGACCTGCGCCCGCAATTTGAACTGCCGCAGTACAAGGGTTTGCAGACCACCTCCGTCTCCACCGAGCCCACTGACGCCGAAGTCGAGGCGGGCATCCAGTCGATGCGGGCGGAGCGGGCGGATTTCAAGCCGGTCGAGCGTCCCGCGCAGAAGGGCGATTACCTGAAGCTTTCCTACGAGGGCCGCATCGGCGAACAGCCTGTGGCCGAACTCGTGCCGGACCGGAAGATCTTCGGCCAGGCGCCGCAGACGTGGGAGGAGGTCGACGGCGTCGAAGGGCTCATCCCCGGACTCGGCACGCATCTGGCGGGTTTGGAGAAGGGCGCGAAGAAAGAGGTGCCAATCCACTTCGCGGCGAACTTCCATGTGGCGGAACTCGCCGGCAAGGACGCGTTGTATGCGGTCGAGGTCCTCGAGGTGCGCGAGCGCGTGCTGCCGGAACTCGACGAGACGTTCTTCAAGGCCCATCAGGTCGACTCCCTTGCCGCTTTGCAGGCGCAGACACGGGAAAATATCAAATACCAGAAGGAGCACGAGAACCGCGCGGGCCAGCGCCGGCAGGTATCAGAGGCGCTCGCCTCCGCCGTCGAATTCGCGGTGCCGGAAAGTCTGGTGGAATCCGAGACGCAGCAACTGCTGCGGCGGTTCATCGAGGACAACATGCGCCGCGGCGTGCCGCAGGAAGCGTTCGAGAAGAACAAGAATCAGCTTTACGAGGATGCCCGCAAGGCCGCCACCCGCAACGCCTGCACCCAGCTGATCCTCGGCCGCATCGCCGAGGCGGAGAAGCTCGAGGTGAAGGACGTCGACATCGACCGTTTTCTGCGAATCGAAGCCATGCGCGCGGGGCAGAAGCCCGACAAATTCGCGAAGGATCTCGGCAAGGATCAGAACCGGATTCGCGCGATGCACCAGACCATCCTGCTGGACAAGGCCCTTGATTTCGTGGTCGCCCAAGCTACCGTGGTGGCCGCGCCGGCTCAAGCCTGACGCGAATCGGCCGAAAGAATCCAAACCACACCGTGAGCTACTACGTTCCTATCGTCCTTGAGAATACCGGCCGCGGCGAGCGGAGCATGGATATCTACTCCCGGTTGCTGAAGGACCGGATCATCTTCATCGGCACCCCGATCGACGATGCGGTGGCGAACCTGGTGATTGCGCAGATGCTCTTTCTGCAGATGGAGGACCCGAAAAAGGACATCCTTCTCTACATCAATTCACCGGGCGGCATCGTCACCGGCGGCATGGCGATCTACGACACGATGAATTTCCTGCAGTGCGACGTCGCCACCTACTGCATCGGCATGGCCGCCTCGATGGCGACGGTGCTGCTGGCCGGCGGCAAGAAGGGCAAGCGTTTCGCGCTGCCAAACAGCCGCGTCATGATCCACCAGCCCACGGGCGGCGCTTCCGGCCAGACCGCCGACATCGCCATCCAGGCGAAGGAGATCATTCGTTGGCGCCGGACGATCAACGAGATCATTGCCCACAACACCGGCAAGACGGTGGAACAAGTCGAGAAGGACTCGGATCGCGACTACTACATGAGCGCAGCCGAGGCGCTGACCTACGGAATCGTCGACAAGGTTTTCGAAACCAAGAATCAGGCCCCGGTGGCGCCTCATCCCATCGCCTGACGCTCCGGTTTCCGCTGACCCCCGCGCTCCGCTCGCGCCGCCCCCATGGCCAAGTCTTCGCGCATGACCCTCTGCTCGTTCTGCGGTAAGTCGCAGACGGAGGTGCGCAAGATCATCGCCGGCCCCGGGGTCTACATCTGCGATTCGTGTGTCAACGTCTGCAAGACGATCATCGATCGGGAGGTCAAGGCGCCGACCGCGGAAAACCGCCCGGCGTTCCGCCTGATCAAGCCGTCGGAGATCAAGCGAGTGCTTGATGACCACGTGATCGGCCAGGACCACGCGAAGAAGGTCCTGTCGGTCGCCGTTTACAATCACTACAAGCGCCTGGCGTTTGAGGCCAACCGTGGCCTGGCGGCGGATCCGCTGAATCCGCTCACCGCGGAGTTTCACGACGTCGAGGTGGAGAAGAGCAACATCCTGCTCGTCGGCCCCACGGGTTCCGGCAAGACCCTCCTCGCCCGCACGCTCGCGAAGATCCTCGACGTGCCCTTTGCCATTTCCGATGCCACCACGCTCACGGAGGCCGGCTATGTCGGCGAGGATGTGGAAAATGTCGTGCTTCGGCTGTTGCAGTCGGCCAACTACGACGTGAAGCGGGCGGAGTGCGGCATCGTCTACATCGACGAGATCGACAAGATCGCCCGCAAGTCAGAGAACCCATCGATCACCCGCGACGTT